>FTCS01002046.1_pt1 | contig 10230 bp, 9 predicted proteins | sample 1639391 | NCBI WGS metagenome assembly FTCS01 (sample SAMEA3914864, study PRJEB12502) | metagenome | biome: forest; material: soil | place: USA | collected 2012-03-12 | depth 0.3 m | reverse complement strand
CGTCTGGGCGCCTGCACTCGCGACCGCGCTGGCCGAGACCTTGAACGGACCGAGCCCGACGGCGTTTGTGAACACCGGCGCCAGCGACTGGCGGACGCGGACCTGGATCAGGTCGTTCGACCCCTTGTACGGCGTCTGGAAGCAGTTCGTATCGGCAGCGTCGACGCACGCGTGGAAGTCGGGGGACGGGCTGAAGTGGTTGTAACCGGCGTAGAGCTTCACGTCGCTGAGGACCGTCGCAAGGCACGTTGCGTCGCAGACCGCGCCGTCACCGGGCAGGTCGCGCGCCGACGCGAGCGCAGCGGCGTCGGCGGCGTTCTGCAGGTGTCGCTTCGCGACGAAGAGGTGGCCGCCTTCGATGACGAACCCGCCCATCGCCAGGAAGATCGGCAACGCAAGGGCGATCAGGATGATCGCTTGACCGCTCTCGTCGGCGAGCCGCCGGCGAATCCGGTTCAGCATGACGGGTCTGCTTCGCCGATCCGGCCGCTGGGACCGTTGAGCGGACCGCTGTCGTTCTCGATCCTCGAGGTCGCAGACGCGCTGATCTGCACGGTGTTCGGGAGGCCGAGCTTCCCGACGAGGTACGGAAGCCACTTGTACGTCACGGTGACGGTGACGCGAACCGGCTCGCCCACATGCGCCGAGCCGTGCGGGTAGCAAATGTCGATGGAAACGGGCGCCGCGATCGACCCGGTGCCGTTCTCCAGCTCCGGGGGAGCGTCGCTCCTGACCTGCCCCGTGATGCTCGCGCAACCCACGCCGCAGCTGCCGACCGCGGCGAATCGCGCCGCCTCGTTGGCGAGGTGTGTCTCGTCGTTCTGGTAGCCGTAGGCCTTGCCGATATCGACGACGGCAAGGATCAGGATCAGGATCACGGGGAGGACGACCGCGAGCTCGACGATCGCCTGCCCGTCGGATGCACGCAGCCGCCGCGCGATCGTTTTCAGACGGTCCACGGCCATGCTTCGAGTATCTGCAAGGCCCTCCGGCCGCCCTTCCGTCCCGAGTACCGATCTGGCTCGCCTTTCGGCTAGGTCACGAGAGCCGATGCACAGGGGCGGCGGCTCGGTTTTCTGGGCTACGACTGATACATGCTCGCCACTTGGGCTCCCGGACGGTCGGTCGCCGGCGTCGCTCTCGCCGGCGCGGCCGCCGTCGCCGTCGTCGGGACGGTCGGCGGGGACGCCCGCTGGGTGGCCGCCGTAGGGGCGGCGATCGCCGCGCGTGGGCACGTGATTTCGGAGATCCCCTTCGCCAGCGCCTCGACGGCCGGCTGGCACAACCCGTTGGCGCTGGCGGAGCTCGCGTTCCACTGGTTGTACGCGCTCGACGGCGACCGAGCGCTTGCCCTTTCGCAGATGGGCGCCGTCGCGACGGCGTTCCTCGTCCTCGGGCGTGATGCGCGCCGCGCCGGAGCCTCCGACGCGGGTGCCGCGCTTGCGCTCCTTTGCCTGCTGGCGGGCGCGTTCCCGGCCCTCGCGGTCGTTCGGCTCCAGCTCTTCTCGATCGCGCTCTTTCCGATCATGCTGGGGCTACTGCGTGAAGAGCAGCGTCGTCCGTCGTGGCGTATCTGGCTGGCCGTTCCCCTGCTCGCGGTCTGGTCGAACCTCCACGGAGGCGTCGTGCTCGGACTGCTGCTCGCGTTGATCTACCTGCTCGTCGACCGCGCTCGGGTGTCGGGTGTGCCGGTCGCGCTCGCGGCCGCCTGTGCCTGTGTCGGGGCGTGCTTCCTCAACCCGGCATTCCTCGGGACGCCGTCGTATTTCCTGCATCTCTTCGGGAACGAGCTGGCGGTGCAGCACGCCGGCCTGTGGAGGCACTTCTCGTTTCACCATCTGGACGACCTCGTTCTCCTTGTTGCCGCGACCGTGCTTGTGGTCGCGGGGCGGAAGGCGACCCATCCGCGCTGGGAGATCGTTGCCGTCGTCGTCCTCGCGGTCTCCGCGGCGGACGCCTCACGCGGAGGCGTCTGGCTGCTCGCGATGCTCGTCGCCCCCGCTGCGACGGGTCTGTCGGTCCGGCCGCGGCCCGGGCTGTGGGCAGCGGTGATCGCTTCTGCCGTCTCGGTGGCGCTCGTGGCGACCATCGAGTGGCCGCGGGCTCCCGACCAGGACGTGATCCGAGCCGCGATCGCGCGAGCGCATGGCGCCCCGATCCTCGCCGAGGGGGCACTGGCGGAACAGGTTGCGGTCGACGGTGGCCGCATCTGGGCGGGCAACCCGATGGACGCCTTCTCGCGCGCGGATCAGCGTGCCTACCTCGCCTGGCTGGACGGGAAGCCGTCCGGCGACCGCGCGCTCCGCCACAGCAGCCTGATCCTCGTGCGGCGGGACAGTCCGGCCGCGGCACGCGTCGCGCAGGCACACGGTGCGAAGCTCGTCTTCAGCAGTGCCGGTGCGCTGCTGTACGTGCTCCGCCGCTGAGGGCCGCGACGAGGACGCGCTCGTCGCGGTACACCACGCGTCCGCCGGCGCACGCGACCGCCTTGGACGCACTTGGCGGCACGACGAGCGCTCCGACCCCGCGCACGCGGAACCGCGAGATGTCGGTGAGCTCCCGTTGGGTGAGGAGCTCGAAGCGTGCGTCGAACAGGACACGGCCCCGCGCAGACGGCGTCTTGTACAGCAGCCAGTCCGCGTAGCGGTCGTCGGCCCAGATCGGCCGGCCGCCCGCCGCACCTTGCACAGCCGCGAGCGCCGGCGCGGGATACGAGCGTGAGAGAGCGGCGTCCGAGCGCAACGCGACGGACAGAGCGAACGCTCCGGTCACGGCGAGGGCGGCAGCCGTCAAGGCGGCGTTCAGCCGGGTCCGGCGTCGCGAGGTGCTCGTGACAGCGAAGGTTCGCGGCACCATGACCAGCGCGATCAATGCGAACCAGACGATGTTCCGGATCGCGTGGAACGCGCCGGCCGCGATCAATGCGAAGGCGACCAGCTCCGACGGCGCGAACTGTCTTCGTCGCAGCACTACCAGCGCGATCGAGAGGACTGCGACGACCCAGAAGAGCGTGTGGTTCGCGAGGGTGGGAGCTCTCCACTCGGTGACGAGCTTCCCGAACGCCGGGTTCCGCAGCACCGTTCGGTAGTAGCGCGGAAGCTCGAAGCTGTAGGGCGATGCGAAGACGGCCGCAAGCGCGGCAGCAACGAACGCGAGCAGCCGTGGGTCGCGTCGCCTGAACGCCGCTTCGACCGCCGCCAGGACCACGAGCACCGCGCCGAGCAGCACCGACCCGTGCACGTTCGCCCAGGCCACGAGCACGGGCAACGTGAAAGCGAGCCGAAGTGCGGAAGCCCCGTCCGGCGCGCCCCAGATGAGCCACAGGACGGCTGCGAACAGCGGATACGCGAATGTCTGGGCGCGAACGTCCGCCGCCGGAAGCACGAGGAAGAACAACGGGATCGTCACGATCGCCGTCGAGGTGGCAGTCGCACCGCGTCGACGGGCGAGGGCGACCAGGGCGCCGACGCACGTCATCGTCGCCGCCAGCGTCGACAGCACCAAGAGGCCGAGCCCGCCGAGTGCGAACAGGGCGTACAGGCCCACCTGGGCGAGCCATTGCTGGTCGACCCAGCGTCGCCCGAAGGCCCACGCGGTGAGCGTGTCGTGATGGGGCAAGCCGTCGTGGACGACGAGCCGGCCCGCGACGAGATCGAGCCAGCTGTCCGATCCGACGGTCCCGGCGCCGAACGCAAAACCTAGACACGCGCAAAACAACACGGCAAGGACCGGGAAGACCTCGCGGTCCAGGCGGCGCAACGCGGGAAACCCAGCGTTCAAGCCCTGATCGGAACTTTGCACCGCTGGACAACGAGGTTCCGCGGCGACGACCGGACTCCTGGGACGCCGGCGCATCCATGCAGAGGGTCTAGGAACGGCTATCCGAGAGTCCGGGGCAGCCGGGTGCGGCACCGATCTAAAACGGTCTATGACAGCTGCCGCACAGTCGCGGCGGGGGAGTTTCTGGAAGTGGAGGTACATCTTGAACCGTCTTCTCTGCACGATTGGACTTCAGATCGCCGGGCTGAACCGTGGGCTCAGCTTCAAGCGTGAAGAGGGCCAGACGCTCGTGGAGTACGCGCTCATCATCGTGACGATCTCGATCGGCGTCACGGGGGCGATGGTCTTTCTTCGCGGAAAGATCGAGAACATCTTCACGACGATCGCGAACGATCTTTAAGCCGGCGAAACGGAGCGCCGAACCGCGTCGATCACGGCGAATCGGCTTCGGCGCTCCCAACGCCTGAAGGAGCGAGGCATGACCAACGCACGGACAATTCATTCATTCGCAGACACCCTCTCCGCCGACAGCGCGCAGGCGCTCGTCGAGTACGCGTTGATCATCGGCGTCATCGCCCTCGGATCGCTCGTGGCGTTGACGTTGCTGCGCGACCAGCTCATCGCAGTCTTCTCACAGACAGGAAACCTTCTCTAGTGCAGCACGCATGGTCAGGACGGATGGTCTCTTCTCGCGCCGGCGCGTTGACGGTCGCGATCTGCGCGGCGGCGCTCGCAGCGCTGCTGCTCATCCTCTACTTGCACTCGTATCGCAACAGCGTGCGCGCGGAAGCGGTGCCGGCGGCCGTGCTCGTCGCGAAGACGCTGATCCCGAAAGGCACTGCCGGGACGCTCATCGCGGAGAAGGGCCAGTACCAGGTTGCGCGCATCCCGAAGGAGCAGCTGAAGGACGGCGCGATCGCCGACCCGGCAGCAATCCGCGGGCTCGTTGCGAGCGCCGACGTGTATCCGGGCCAGCAGTTCACGACCGCGGACTTCGTGCCGCTGACCTCGAACGCGATCCCTGCTCAGATCACCGGTTCGGAGCGCGCAATCGCGATCTCGCTCGACAGCGCGCACGGGCTGCTCGGCCCACTTGCCGCAGGCGACCACGTCGATGCGTACGTCGGGCTCGGCGGTGGCACACAGGGACCGCTGCTCAAGTTCCTCGCGTCCGACGTCCTCGTGCTCTCCGCTCCTGCGCAGACGAGCGGCTCGTCGGGAAGCGGGAACGTCGTCCTCCGCGTGCCGGCGGGTCGCGTTCCCGATTTCGCGCTCGCCAACGACACGGGGAAGATCTGGTTGACCATTCGGCCGCAGACGAATGCGTCGAAGACGCCGCCCGTCGACTCCTCTGTCCCCGCTCTGCTCGCGGGGAGGTAGGAGATGGCCGCGGCCATTCAGGCGCTCGTCGTCATCGACTCGGGCCTCAGCCAGGAGTCGGTCGAGCGCTGCCTGCCGAAGCAGGGCATCGACGTCGTCGGGATCGCGGACGGGATCGAGAGCAGCGGCGAGTTGCTGCGCGAGACCCCGTCGGACATCCTCGTCGTCGCGAGCGCGGGCTACTCGGAGCGCGCCTTGTTCTTGATCGACTCGGCCGTCAAGCAGCGTCCGAACCGGCCCGTCGTCGTCCTCGCGTTCTCCGCGCCCGACGGCTTCATGCGCCGCTTGTTCGAGATGGGAGCCGACGACGTGCTCGAGCTGCCCCAGGAGCCCGCCAACGTGCTCTTCTCGTTCCAGAAGGCAATCGTGCGGCGGCAGGCCGGCACCACGATCGCCGGCGCGGCAACCGGGAAGATCATCTCGGTGCTCGGGCCGAAGGGCGGCACCGGGAAGACCTTGACGAGCACGAACCTCGCGGTCGGGCTCGCGCAATCGGGCGCGCGCACGATTCTTGTCGACCTCGATCTCCAGTTCGGCGACGTCGGGCTGACGCTCGGCATGCGCCCGGAGACGACGATCTACGACCTGGCGCGCGCCGGCGGTTCGATCGACGAGGAGAAGCTCAACGGCTATCTGACCGAGCATCCACTCGAACTGCGCGTGCTGCTCGCCCCATCACGGCCCGATCAGGCAAGCAGCATCACCGTCGAGCTGATGCGCGACATCTATTCGGTGATGCGGAAGATGGCGGACTACATCGTCGTCGACACGCCGCCGGGCTTCACCGCCGAGGTAATCGCAACGATCGACAGCTCCGCCGCGGCCGTCGTCGTCGGGATGCTCGACTCGCTCTCGCTCAAGAACACGAAGCTCGGCCTCGAGACGCTCGACCTGATGGGCTTCCCCGCGGACGACACGTACCTCGTCCTGAACCGGGCCAACTCGCAGGTGGGGATCACCGCGGACGACGTCTCCGCGATCGTCGGACGCCGCCCGGACATCTTCGTGCCGAGCGACCGCGAGATCCCGCGCGCGGTCAACGAGGGCCAGCCCATTCTCGTTGCGCGGCCGGGCTCGGACGCCGCGCAGTCGTTCCGCAGGTTGACCTCGCTGATCGTCAACGCCGGTGTGGTCGCGGAGCCGAAGCGCTCCGGCCTCCGTCGTCTGCTTGCACGGAGCGCCTGATGGATCTGCACGAGCGTCTCGCGACCGGCCGGAGCACTGCGCCCGAACGGCGCGACGCAGACCCGTTCGGCGAGCTGAAGAACCAGGTGCACCTCGCGGTGATCGGAGACCTCGGCCCGCAGCTCTTCAACGTGCAGATGGACCCGACTCCGCTGCGTGATCGCGTGCTCACCGACATCCGCAGGCATCTCTCGCAGGAGACCACGCTCTCGCGCGACGACCGGGAGCGCGTGTCAAGCGAGATCGCCGACGACATCCTCGGTCACGGGCCGCTCGAGCGCCTCCTCGGAGACGACACCGTGACGGAGATCATGGTCAATGGGCCGCACGACATCTGGATCGAGCGCCAGGGCCGTCTGTATCCCACGACGATCCAGTTCAACGACGAGTCGCACCTGCGGCGCATCATCAACAAGATGGTCGCGCAGGTCGGGCGCCGCATCGACGAGTCGTCGCCGATGGTCGATGCGCGTTTGCCGGACGGAAGCCGCGTCAACGCAATCATCCCGCCGCTCTCGCTCAGCGGCCCGCTCGTCACGATTCGCAAGTTCTCGCGACGCCGGCTCGACCTCGGGGACATGATCCGGCTCGGGACGCTCTCGACCGAGACGGTCGAGTTCCTCGAGCGCTGTGTGCACGCCGAGCTCAACATCCTGATCTCCGGCGGGACGGGCACCGGAAAGACGACGCTCCTGAACGCGCTTTCGTCCGCGATTCCCGAACAGGATCGCATCGTCACGATCGAAGACTCGGCGGAGCTGCGTCTCAACCAGAAGCATGTGCTTCGCCTGGAGTCACGCCCGCAGAACATCGAGGGCGAAGGGGAGATCACCATCCGTGACCTGCTGCGCAACTCGCTGCGCATGCGGCCGGATCGCATCGTGGTCGGCGAGGTGCGTGGCCCCGAGGCGCTCGACATGCTCCAGGCGATGAACACCGGCCACGAGGGCTCGCTCTCCACCGTGCACGCGAACGGCCCGCGCGACGCGCTGTCCCGCATCGAGACGATGGTGCTGATGGCAGGCTACGAGCTGCCGGTCCGCGCGATCCGGCAGCAGGTCTCCTCGGCGCTCGACCTGGTCGTCCACCTCGAGCGCGTCGAGGACGGCACGCGCCGCGTCACCTCGATCGCCGAGGTGCAGCGCATGGAGTCCGACGTGATCACGATGCAGGAGCTCTTCCGCTTCGACGTCGAGCGCGTGACGCCCGAGCGGGTCGTCGTCGGAGAGCTCCGCTCGACGGGGCTCAGGCCGACCTTTCTCTTCAAGTTCGAGAAGCGCGGCATCAACCTTCCGACCACGCTCTTTCAGGAGCCGCGGTCGGCGCTCGCCGAAGGCGCCCTGGGGCGATGACCGTTCGCAGGCTGGCGCCGGCCGCCGCGCTCGTCGCAGCGCTGTTCCTCGCTGCGAGCGCCGGCGCGGCGCAGCCGTTCCATCTGGTCGAGGCCGGCGCCCGTTTCCCCGACCGCGCGTACATCCTCAGCCTGCCGGCGGGCAAGAAGGCGGCCGAGAACGGCGTGCAGATCCGCGAGAACGGGACGGACGTGAACGGCGCGACGGTGACCGCCGCGGGCGCCACCCAGCAGCAGAACTTCGCGGTCGTCCTCGCGATCGACGCGTCCAACAGCATGCGCGGCAAGCCGATCGCCGCGGCCGTCGAAGCGGCGAGGACGTTCGCGGCGCATCGCAACCCGAACCAGCAGATGGCGATCGTGTACTTCGACGGAACAGTCCGTGTCGTTCAGCCGTTGACGACGAATGGAGCGCGCATCGCGTCCGTCCTGTCCCATACGCCGCGCCTCCAGGAGCGCACTCGTCTCTACGACGCGGTGGACAGGTCGGCGCAGTTGCTCGAGGCGGCCGGCGTCAAGACCGGGTCGGTCGTCGTCCTCTCGGACGGCGCCGACATCGGGAGCACGATGACGCTCTCGGGCCTGGAGGGGAGCCTGCAGAAGCGCCACGTCAGGGCGTTCACCGTCGGGCTCGCGTCGGCGGCGCTCAATGCGGCAGCGCTTCGGCGGATCGCATCGGCGAGCGACGGCTCGTATGTCTCGGGCTCCGCATCGCAGCTGCACGCGATCTACGACCGTCTCGGCTCGAAGCTCTCGAACGAGTACCTCGTGCGCTACCGATCGCTGGCCGGCCCCGGCAAGAAGATCGACGTCGCGATCTCCGTCGCAGGCGTTCCCGGCGAGTTTCGGGCCTCGTACACGACACCGGCCCTTGCGGTGGGCGGTCCGGCGGCGTACCACCGCTCGGCGTTCTCGCGGTTCCTCGCGTCGGGCTTCAGCATGGTCATCGTCGCGGCGCTCGCCTTGCTGCTGCTCGGCGGCGCGGTGTTCACCGTCGTGCGCCCGCGCGAGAGTGGCGTGCAGGTCAGGGTCGGCTCGTTCGTGACCGCGCCGCGTGCCAAGGCGCAGTCGTCCGCGATCCTGAGCGAGGACCTGTTGCGCGACGCCGACGTGTCACTGGCGCGCTTTCGCTTCTGGCCCAGCTTCCGCACGGCGGTGGAGGTGGGCGGTATCGATATGTCGCCGGTCCACGTCGTCGCATTGACGTTCTTGACGTCCCTGCTCGCGCTCCTCGTGCTGCTGCTCGCAGCCGGTCCGCTGTTCGCGATCGTCGGGGCGATTCTCGTGCCGTTCGCCGCCTATATGTACGTGCGCGCGCGCGCCGACAAGGTTCGTCGCGACTTCGGCGAGCAGCTTCCCGACAACCTCGAGGTGCTGGCTGCTGCCTTGCGCGCCGGGCACAGCCTCGTGGGTGCGCTGTCGAGTGTCGCGGAAGGCGCCGTCGAGCCTTCGCGTGGCGAGTTCGCGAGGATCGTCGCCGACGAGCAGCTGGGCGCGCCGCTCGAAGACGCCATCGGCGTCGTCGTGGAACGGATGGAGAACCGCGATCTCGACCAGGTCGCGCTGATCGCGCGTCTGCAGCGCGAGACGGGATCCAGCTCTGCGGAAGTGCTCGATCGCGTCGTCGAGACCGTGCGCGGTCGTGCCGAGCTCCGTCGGCTCGTCAAGACGCTGACCGCGCAGGGGCGGATGTCGCGCTGGGTGCTCACGTTCATCCCGGTTGCGCTCGCGCTCGCAATCAGCGCGATCTCGCCGGGTTACCTGGACCCGATGTTCAACCACACGCTCGGCCGAGTCGTGCTCGTGATCGCCGGAATGATGATCGTCGCAGGCTCCCTCGTCATCAAGAAGATCGTGAACATCAAGGTCTAGATGGTCGTCGTCGCCGTAGCTGCAGTCGGGTTGATCGGATTCGCGATCCTCATGTTCTCGAGGGCGCTGGCCGCGAAGCGGCTGCGCCTCGTCGACAACCTCGGCACGATCTCCGCGCACGGGTACGGCGCAGAGGTACCGGTGCTGGCCGAGCCGGCAGGGGAGGGCCGGTCACTCGACCGGTTCGCGTCGTCGCTCGGTGAGCGAGCGGGGCAGAAGCTGCGCTTCCTGCGCGAGGAAGAGACGCAGCGCAGGTTGATCGCAGCGGGCCACTACACCTCGCCCGCACGGCGGTTCGTCGGCTATCAGCTGCTCGTGACCGCCGGCCTCATGGTGCTCGCGATCTGGCTCGTCGTCGCCGGGGGCGGGGGCGTCGGCGTCGGCCTGCTGCTCGTGCTCTTCGCCGGGCTGATCGGACTGGGCGGGCCGCAGTTCTACCTCAGCAAGCAGGCCGCGCGGCGGTTGCAGGAGATCGACGAGGCGTTGCCGGAGCTGATCGACCTCCTCGCGGTCACGATCGAGGCCGGGCTCGGTTTCGGCGCGTCGCTTCGCCTCTCCGCGGAGCGCCTTTCCGGCCCGCTCGGCGACGAGTTGCGCCTGACGCTGCAGGAGCAGACGCTCGGGCTCTCGCCGGTCGAGTCGCTCGACAACTGGCTGCGCCG
>FTCS01000186.1_pt1 | contig 10262 bp, 6 predicted proteins | sample 1639391 | NCBI WGS metagenome assembly FTCS01 (sample SAMEA3914864, study PRJEB12502) | metagenome | biome: forest; material: soil | place: USA | collected 2012-03-12 | depth 0.3 m | reverse complement strand
CGGGAACCATGCCGATGTCGAACGAGACCGACGATCAGTTCAAGGCCGACATCACCACGTCGATGCAGAAGACGTTCCTCGTCGAGCTCCAGACGTTGCACCAGGCGGCCATCGACATCCAGACCGCCGCGCCCGCGCCGACCGGCCGCGGCTGGGACCCGGTGCAAGACGCCGCCGCCATCACCGCGATGAAGGACGCATGGCGTCGCGCGCGCATCGCGTACGAGCACATCGAAGGCGCGGTGGCGCCGCTCTTCCCCGACGTCGATGCCGCGATCGACGCACGCTACGACGACTTCCTCTCGCAGCTGGCTTCCGCAGGCGGCGACTCCGATCTCTTCGACGACAAGGGCGTCACCGGCATGCACGCCGTGGAGCGCATCCTCTACGTCGACACCACGCCCCAGTACGTCGTGGACTTCGAGAAGGTGCTGCCCGGATACAAGCGGGCGGCGCGGCCGGCCACTGAGCAGGAGGCCGCCGAGTTCAAGACCAAGCTCTGCGCGCGCCTCGTGACCGACACGAAGACGCTCGTCGATCAGTGGACGCCGGCGAAGATCGACATCGCCACCGCGTACGCAGGCCTCGTCGCGCTCATGACGGAGCAGCGCGAGAAGGTGAACAAGGCCGCGACCGGCGAAGAGGAGTCGCGGTACGCGCAGCTCACGCTCGCCGACATCCATGGAAACCTCGACGGAACGCGCACCGCCTACGCTCTCTTCGAACCGTGGATCCTCGCGCGTGGCGGCTCGATGCAGGACATGGGGATCAAGGCCGGCTTCGACGCACTCCAGGTCGCATACGACGCCAACACCGGAGACGCGATCCCGCAGCCGCCCCCGACGTGGAGCGCCGAGCAGCCGTCCGCCGCCGACCTCATGACGCCGTTCGGAAAGCTCTATGCGAGCGTTCGCGCGGCCGCCGATCCGAACGACGCCACGTCGGTGGTGGCCGAGATGAACTCGGCCGCCGATCTCCTCAACTTCAAGCGGTTCAAGACGCCATGAGCGCGCGAACGATCGCGACGACGGCGACGACGGCGGGGGCGCTGCTCGTGATCGCGGCTGCCGCGTGCTCGGTGAAGAGCGATCCGGCGCGCGGCGTCGACGACGACGCGGGTGTCGTGGAGGCCGGCGCCCCGCCGCTCGGATCGTCGGATCAACCGATCGCGAATCTCACGCCCGATCAGCTCGCGCGCTTCAACGAAGGCGATCGGCTCTTCAACCTGTCATATCGCGTGCCGGATGGCCTCGGGCCGCTCTACATCCGCACCGGCTGCAGCTCGTGTCACGCCGAGGTCGCGCGTGGGCCCGGCCTCGTGCAGAAGATGGCGGTGGTCCTCGGCGACGGCTTCACGCCGGCGCCCGATCAATCGAAGCTGAAGTTCGGCCTCACCGTCGTTCCGCTCGTCGTCGCTCCCGCCATGACGCCGATCGTCCCTCCCGCGGGCGACAGCTCCGTGAAGGTCACCATTCGCATCGGTCCGCCCGTGATGGGTCATGGCTACATGGAGGCGGTCGCCGACAGCGAGATCGAGCGCATCGCCCTCACGCAGACGTCGATGGGCGGGCTCATTCGCGGCCGCATCAATCGCGTGACGTACGGCTCGGAGAAGAACCCCGACACCTCGTTCCACCAGCACTTCAAGGGCGAGACCAACGTCATCGGCCGCTTCGGTCTGAAGGCTCGCAACGCGACGCTCGACGATTTCATCGCCGGCGCTCTGCTCGGCGACATCGGGATCACGTCACCGCTTCGTCCGGTGGAGAATCCGAACCCCGACGGCATCACCGATGATGCCAAGCCCGGCGTGGACGCCACCATCGACACCGTCAACACGGTGTCGTTCTACGTTCGCACCCTCGCCATCCCCGAGCGCACCGGGCTCACGCAAGAGGGCGTCGATCTCTTCGCGCAGACGGGCTGCGCGACCTGCCACGTCCCTACCCTGAAGACGCGTGCGGATTACCCGATCGCGCAGCTGGCCGGCATCGACGCGCCGGTCTTCACGGATTTCCTCATCCACGACATGGGCACCGACCTCGCCGACGGCGTGCCGGCCGGAACCATCGACTACGAGGCGTCGTCGCGCGACTGGCGCACGGGCGCGCTCATCGGGCTGCGCTTCAGCAAGACGTACATGCACGACGGTCGCGCGAAGAACATCGACGAGGCCATCCTCCTCCATGGCGGACCAGGCTCGGAGGCGGCTCCGTGCATCGAGCAGTACAAGCGACTGCTCCCCGAGAGCAGGAACGCGCTCATCCACTACGTCGAAGCGCTCTGACGACGCGGGGCCACGCGATTACTTCGCGACCCGAACGATCGCCCCGGTATCGTTGAACGTCGAGCTGTTCGTCCAGTACACGCTCGTCTTGTCGACCGCGATGGCATGCGGGTAGTCCTGCGCCGTCGCGAGCGGTGCGCCGGCATCTCCGCAGCCGCTGATGTTGCAACGAAGGATGCGGCCCGACGCCGTTTGGTCGTTGAAGTAGACGTCGTTGCCGTCGATCGCGAACCGGGCTGTATCGGTCGACTGGGTGAAGAGCTTTCGCACCGTGCCTCCGTCGCGAAGGAACGCTTTGATGCCCGCGCCGCGCTCGGCGAAGAGCAACTCGGGCCCATGGACCTCGATCTGAGCGACGAAACGGCCGCTCACGATGTCCACCGGCGCGCTCCCATCGCCGTCGTTGCCGCGGATGTTGCCGCCGTTCGGGACGAGCGTCGTCCAGTAGAACCCGTCATCGGCGCTCGCGACGAACCACGGCAAGCTCTCCGCGGGCGCGACGACATCGAGCCCCGACGTGCACGGCAGCTTGCAGCGACCGACCCTTCCCGGGAGATCCTGCTCGGCGACCAGGAGGTCGCCGCCGTCCGCGATGCCGATGTATCGCGGCGCGTCGAGCGCGAGCACGACCTGCGGACCGGCTCCGCCACAGCCCGTCACCGGACAGCGGAAGACACCGCCGTCCGTGTCGCCGATCGAGAACAAGACGTCCGAGCCGACGCGCAAGAGTCCTTCGCCGAGGCCCGCTCCGGGTGGTCCGTCGAAGACCACCTCCGTCGCGCCGCCTCCGATCGGCACCCGTCGGACGTCGCCGGAGGTCGGATTCGTCCAGTACACGTGCGTCGCGTCGACGGCGATCGCGGTCGGATTGCCGGGCTCGGTAGCGAGCACGACCGGCCCGCATCGACTCTGCGTGCAGGTTCCGCCGAGACAGTCGTGACCACAGGCCCCGCAGTTGAACGAATCGCTCGACGTGTCGTTGCAAGGGTGCGGGACGACGTCGACCGACGCGTCGTGCGGACCGTCTTGCGCGCTGTCTTGCGAGCCATCGCTCGCGCCGTCATCGACGGAGCCGGTCTCGCCCGGGCCGCCTTCGGTCGTGACCACGTCGGCGCCTCCGCCGTCCGGCTCGAAGACCGCCGACTCGTTGCCGAGCAGCGCATTGCATCCGAGCCAGCAGAAGCCCGCCGCCCATACCGCGAGGATGATCGTCGCGCGCAGGCGCATGTCAGAAGCTTCCCTCGACTCGCACGCCCGAGAGCGATGCGCCCGCGCGCACGCGCGACGAAGGTGCCGTGAACCACAGCACGGCCGCGCCGGCGACGAGCACGCCGCTGGCGATGAACGAGACCGTCGACACGTTTCCCGCGGTGGTCGCCGAGTTCCACGCCGCCGTGCCCGATTCGGTCGGGCAGCGGAAGGCGTAGACGTCCGACGGACATTCGCTCTGCGCCGAGGAGCGCTTCGATACGGCGATGATGCCGGAGACGGCGCCGACCGCGATCCCGACCACGCCAATGCCGCCGGCCACGAGCGCGACCGTCTTCTGCGTGCCGAGCGACGGCGGCGGAGCGACGATGACGGGCGCAGGCGCCTCCGCGACGTGCACGCTCGTGTCGACGAGCTCGGGGATGCTCACTTCGACGAGCTTGCTCTCCGCTGCGTCGATCGTGCTCTCCCAGGATGCGTGCGATGGCGCCGAGGCGACGACGTGATGCGTGCCCGGGTCGATGGGGAACGGCTCCGCCCACGCGCTTCTCGCCATGGCCACGTCGTCGATGCGGACCTCGAGGCCCGGCGCCGTCGCCTTCACGTCGAGATGGACGCGCGCGAGCTTCGGCTCGAGCGCGGTGGCGCGCTCTTTCGCGCTGCGTTCGCGCTCGAATTTGCCGGCGGCACGCGCGATCCTCGCGACCTCCTCGAAGAGCGCGAACGCCGTGGCGGTGCGTCCGAGGTGCTCGTAACAATCGGCGAGGTTGAACTGCGTGCCGACGGCGGGATCGAGCTTCTGGCTCGCCTCCAGCTTCGGACAGGCCGCCGCGTAGTCACCCTTCTCACCGAGCGATCGTGCCTCCTGGAAGAGTCGCTCGGCGGCCGGCGTGGCGTCGTCGGCATGCGCGAGACGCGCGGAGCCCGTCATCGAGAGCATGCCCACGACGAGCGACAGACACGCCATGCGGCGCCGCTTCGTCGGTGCCGCCGTCCGCTCGTCTGCGCCCCCGCGCTTCCCCGCCCTCATCGCGGTCAATCATACCGTGACGATGCGGTCGTCGCCGGACGAACCGGCTCTGCGCTCCGTACCAGGGACGGAATGGACGACGACCCGCCCGGAGGCGCCGCTTTTCCCGGCACACGCGGGCCCGCATGCTTCGTGACCGAGGCGCTGGGCGACGGCGGCCCCGCGCTCGCGATCGGAGGCTCCGTCGCGGTCGACGTCGCGGACGGCGGCAGGTCGAGCGCGGGAGGCGGGAGATCCATCGCGGCGGTGGTCGCCGTCGATGACGCCACCGGCTCGTCGGGGCTCGTCGCGTGATTGCGGGAACGCACGAACAAGAACGCTGCGACGGTCGCACTGGCGATCACGAGCGTGGCGAGGGCGGCGACGACGGCGACGACCTTCGTTCGACCTCCGCGCCCCGGCGCGACCGTGAAGTCCGGCGGTCCCATCCGCGTCGTGTTGGCGTGCGCGAGCTCCGGTGCCGACGGCCCACTGCCGAGCGCGGCCGGTGCGCCTGCTCCCGCGCGTGCTCCAGGCCCGAGCAGATCCGGGGAGCTCTCCCGCGCCCGCTCGGCGATGTGACGCTCACTGGCGCCCGCCACGTTCTTTCCCACGCGCGCGATGCGTTCGGCGGCGCCGGCCGAGAGCGCGCTTCCGAACGGCGCGAGGTGATGCGCGAGCTCGAGCACGCTCGCGGGTCGTTTGTCCGGCGACTTCTCGAGGCACCGCAGCACGACGTCGTCGACGGCGGGCGGGATATCCATGCGTCGCTCACCCAGCCGCGGCGCCGGGTCCTGCAGGATCATCGCGAACAGCTCCGGCATGGAGCTCGCCGCGAACGGAGGACCGCCCGTGAGCAGCTCGTACATGATCGTTCCGAGAGCCCAGATGTCGGTGCGTCCGTCCACGCGCCTCGACGAGCGCATCTGCTCGGGCGCCATGTACTGAGGAGAGCCCATCACCGTCTGCGTCTGGGTGAGCCCAAAGTCGGGACGCGTCGCATCGATCGCGTTGGTCGCCTTGGAGATCCCGAAGTCGAGGACCTTGACGCACGGAGAGCCGTCGACGCCGGTGGTGAGAAAGAGGTTCGACGGTTTGATGTCTCGATGGACGATCCCGAGCGCATGCGCCTCGGCGAGCGCCTCGCACGTCTGGAGGACGTAATCGACGGCGGTCTGCACGGACAACGGACCGCCGCGCTCGATGACGGTGGAGAGGTCGGCGCCCTCGAGGAGCTCCATGAGCATGTACGGCGTGCCGTCTTCGAGCGCGCCGACATCCATGACCTTGGCGACGTGAACGCCCTTCATGCGGACGGCGGCGCGCGCCTCGCGGAAGAAGCGCGCGACCGCCTCTTCGTCGCTCGCTGCGTCCGGCTTGAGGACCTTGATCGCTACCGGCTCGTCCAGCTTGATGTTGCGCGCGCCGAGCACGATGCCCATGCCGCCTTCGCCGAGGACGCTTTCGATCCGGTATTTGCCGGCGATCACGTTCCCGGGTGCGAGAGTGCGGGCGGGCATCGGCGACTCACGGCACGACGACGTCGCCGGTCAGCACGTCGAGCAGCTGAGGGAGCGCGTTCTGCACGTTCGAATCGAAGGTCGGCACCCACTCCTCGACCGTTCCCGCCGCCTTGTCGGGAGTGACCATCTGCGCGCGCTGCCCGTAGTGCTTCGCGACGTCGAGCAAGCTCGTGAACTTGCCGCCGTGTCCGAACGGCCCGGTCCGTGAGACGCCACGCAGCGTAGGTGTCTTGAACGCTCCGACCATCGAGGCCGGCACGGTCGTGAACGCGAGCGGCTTCGCGGCGGACGGCGCGTCGCTCCACTTGGTGGACGCGACGAACTCGGAGCCCGCGAGGCCGAGGAGGACCGCGGCGCGCCCCTGGTCGGCCATGCCGTCCTGACGCCCGGTCGGAAAGCGGAGCACGTGGAACGCGTCGTCGGTGAAGCGCGGGCCCCAGTGGCACTGGATGCAGCCGGCCTTGAAGAACTGTTGCAGCGCCGTTCGCTGCGTACCGACGATCGCCGTCAGATCGCCGCCGATGTAGCGATCGAGATCGTTCGACTGCACGCGGAACGTGCGCTCGAACGCGGCGATGGCCTTGCCGACGTTGACGTAGACGCGCGTGATCTCGTCGCGCTTCGCTTGCGGAAGCGCGTCGTAGGCGGCGTCTCCCGGCTTTCCGCTCGCGGGCACGCCGGTGAGATCGGGCAGCGCGTACTTCGGCCCGAAGACCGCCGCGTAGTCCGACGCGTAGCGCGACGCGATCTGCTGCACGACATAGAGGCGGCTCGAATCGAACTCCTTGGCGTTCTCGAACGGGCCGAGCGCTTGCATCCAGAGCGTGTCGGCGCGGCCGTCCCAGAACTGCCAGCGCGCATGCGGCGCGAGCGCGATGGCCGGCGAGTTCCGATCTCCGACGGTCACGCCTTGCGCTTGCGGCAGTCCGTCGGCGAGCGACTTGGCGGGGTCGTGACATGTGCTGCACGACACCGTTCCGGACGGCGACAGGAGCACGTCGGAGAAGAGCGTCTTTCCGAGCGCCGCGGCCGCGGGCACGTCGGCGTATTCGTTCGTGGGATCGGCCGGAGGCGCGGCCGGGACCTTCATGTCCTGGAGGAGATCGAATTCGTCGTCGCTCAGGAGGTTGTCGTGGAGGTTCGGCTCCGGGAGATCGACGCGCGGCAGGCCGTCCAGCGCCGCGAGCTCCACGGCGACGTATCCGCCGAGCGTCTGCGGATCCGGATTGGAGATGACGGTGCGCACCTTCATGGTGCGCGTGTCGACGAGCACGTACTCGGGGAGCACGTTCTTCGCGGGCAGCACCGCAGAGAACGTGTACTTTGCATCCAACGCGATCTTCGGCAGGAGGCCCGCCGGAGCGTCGATGCGTTTGCCCCAGCGCGCGGCTGCAGCCGCGTCGGGCGGCATGTTGTCTTCGTCGGCGATCAAGAGATCGAGCAGCTCGAGGCGGTTCGCGAAGCGAGCGTCGCCGAGCGTCGCGTTCGTGTGCGTGGCGTGCCACGCGCATGGACCACACCACGCGGCGGCGGAGCGAATGATCAGCAAGCGCGAGCGTGAGGCACACGGCTCGAAGTAGTCCTTGAGCTTCACCGCGCCGTTCGGTCCGTCGAACGCGAGATCCGGCGGCAACACGGACGTGATCGAGATCTCGTAAGGGCCCGGAGGCCAGTCCACCGGCTTGCCGTCGACGCACAGGGGCGCGCCCGTTCCCGCGTCGACCTTCACGACCGGAGCGCCGGCCTCGGGCACCGCCGGCATCGTGAGAGTCGCGCCGTCATCGGCGCCGTCGCACGCGGCAGCGCCGGCAGTGCCAGCGGCGACCGCGATCGCGAGCAAGAGCGTGCGCGCGCCGCGCGGCGCCCCCCGAAGAAGCATCGCTTGATCCTTAGCACGCGGGTCGACGCTCACGGAAACGCCGGCGCGCAGTCGTCGCCCTCCGGAATCGAGCCGGCCTTCTGGCAGCGGGCCGCGATGGCCGGCTGGTCGGCGAACGTGCCCGCCACGCCGACGGCGTAGGTCTCGACGCGAATGCCTACCGAGAACGAGTCGCACGGGAGGCTCTTTCCGTCGTCCACGCTCGCGCTGCGGATGTCCCGCCCGTCGCACACTTCCTTCTTCACGGCGCCGTACACGTCGAACGGCAGGTTGGGATCGCAGAGCACCACGTTCTTCAGGCCCGCCGTGTCCTTGATGTAGATGGTGCGGACCTGGCCGAGCATGTCGTTCGTCCGCCAGCGGCCGCCGATCACTGCGTTGGTGACACGCCACGATGCGCCGTCGGCAACGAGCGCGCCGCTCAGGTAGCCCTCCTGGACGATGACATCGAGCGGCTTGGGATCATCCGGGACCGAGATCGGCAGCGTCACGCTCTGGAACGACGCGACGAGCTGACCGCCGGTCACCCACGCCGTGGCCGACTTGATGCGCGAGGCGTCGACGACGTTCTGGAAACGACGATCGCGCATCCACTGATCGTCCGCAGTGAACGTGGGCTTCGCACCAGGCGTGAGCGCGCCGCCGTCGGGATGGTTCCACGCGCCGATCGCGGGGAAGACCTCCACGATGACGTCGTCGTCGTCGGGCGTTCCGTTCCAGTTCGCGAGGCGCAGCACGATGCCGTATTCGCCGTCGGCGAGACGCTGGTTGATCGAGACCGGCGCGAACGCGGAGCCGAGATACGAGAGATACCCGAGCAGACCGAAGCCCGCGTTGTCGATCCCCTGAGCGTTCCTGTCCTTGCCGTACTTGTCGAACGTCGCCTCGTCGATCTTCGTTGCGCACGTGCTCGTGGCGACGGTGGGCGAGCACGCGTGATCGAGGTTGAAGCCCGGCGCCGCGGCGGTCTTGTCGATGCCGAAGTCGAGGAGCTTCACCGCCATGTGGATGGCCGCGAGGTCGCCGGCAGCGTCGACCGAGGAAGCGTCGGGTCGATCGGGGATCCCGAGCGCGGTGCACGTCGGACCGGTCTCGGGCGTGCTGCTGTCGACCGCACCGGACTCGGCGAGCGGCGCGGTGTCCGGCGTGCCCGCTTCCGGCGTCGACGGTTCGCCTTCGCTCAGATGCTCGAAGCCGAGCACGGCGGCGCATGCGCCGGTGCCCGCGCCGCACGCGAGCAGCGCCGACACGATGAGCCACGCCGGGGATCGGCCGCGCGCGCGCTTCGTCATGCGCATCACCATCGACCGTCGAGCGCGACCGCGCCCGGACCGAAGTGCAGCGCTGCGCTCGGCCGGCTCGCGGTGCTCGTGCCGGTCGCGTGGCTCCCGTCGGGCGGCGAAGCGAAGAGGACGAGCGCCGCGCCGCCGAGCGTTGCGGCGGCGCCGATCACGAAGACGACGGTCGCGCCTGTCGCCATGCCGTACGCGGAGTCGGACTCGCTCACCGCGGACGCCGGACAGCCACTCGTGCCATTCGTGCAGAGTGCATGCGCTTTGTCGAAGTTGCTCTTCGCGACGAGGCCGAGCACGCCGCCCGTGACGAGGCCCACGACACCGACGCCGGCGACGACCACGCCCGTCGTGCGCATGGGAGTCCACCACGAGCTCGGTCGCGCGCCCGTCTCGGCACCGGATGCGCCGGACGCCGCTCCATCCGGCGGCGGCATCATCTCGGGCGGAAGCGGATCGAGAACGGGGATCGCGACGGTGCCGCTCGCGTCGCGAAGCGGCGTTCGTGTCTCCCACGGTCGGTGGCCCGTCGCCGTGGCGCTCACGACGTGCTCGCCGGGATCGACCGGGATGGCGACGCCCCATTCGCCGGCGGGGATCATCGCGCCGTCGCGCATGATCACGAGCCCGGGAAGGCGGCTCGGTGCAGGCACGTCGATGGTGAGGCGAACGAGCTTGGGCTCGAGAGCTTCGGCGTGCGTTCGCGCGGCGCTCTCCCAGTCGGCGCGCGAGACCTTGCGCGCAAGGCCCTCCGCTTCGCGAAACGCGCCCCACGCGCTCGCGGTCTGGCCGTTCTTCTCGTAGCAGCTCGCGAGATTGAGGAGCGTGCTGGTCTTGGGATCGGCTTCCTGGCTCGCCAGGAACTTGGGACATGCGGCGGCGAGATTTCCGGCCTCGGCATCGGCGAGCGCGCTGTCGAAGAGCTGCTGCGCGCGCGCACGGTTGTCCATGCGCGGCTGCGACGGCTGCGCGGGTTGCGCGGGCTGGGCTGCCTGCGACGGCTCCGAGCTGCTCGGTGCGCCGGTATCGTCGGCACGCGCAGATGCGGGAGCGACGCTCATCG
>FTCS01001187.1_pt1 | contig 10277 bp, 8 predicted proteins | sample 1639391 | NCBI WGS metagenome assembly FTCS01 (sample SAMEA3914864, study PRJEB12502) | metagenome | biome: forest; material: soil | place: USA | collected 2012-03-12 | depth 0.3 m | reverse complement strand
GTCCCGAAGACCGCGTCCGGCGCGGTGAGACGGCGAGCGCTGTCGGAGATGTCCTTCGCGATGCCGAAGTCGAGGATCTTGACGAGCTTGCGGTCGGTCAGGATGCCGAGCTCGGTGAGGAACAGGTTCTCCGGCTTCAGGTCGCGATGGACGATCCCCATCGCGTGCGCCTCCGCCATTCCGGAGCACGCCTGGCGGACGTAGTCGGTCGCGAGGTCGATTGGCAATCTGCCCGATCGACTCAGCTCCCCGCCGAGATCCTGCCCGATCAGCAGCTCCATGGTGATGTACGGCTGCCCCGACGGAAGCCAGTCGACGTCGAACACGCGAGCCACATTGGGGCTGCGGAGCTGCGCGGCGGCACGCGCTTCGCGTTCGAACCGCGTCACGCATCCGGGATCGCCGGCGAGCTCCGGCTTCAGGATCTTGAGCGCGAGGCCCTGACGCAAGCCGACGTGCTCGGCCTCGTAAACAATGCACATCCCGCCCTCGCCGAGCTGACGGAGCAAGAGGTACTTGCCCGCGATTGTCTGACCAGGCTCGGTCGACAGGCCGGTCACCGGCGGCTGGGAGTTCGCGCCCACGTACCGCGAAGAGTAGCTCCCGCGCTCTCATCTGAACAGCAAGGAGGGAGTCCCACGTGCGTGCATGTGGGCTATGCCGTGTGACGCAGCTTCTCGCGGAGGGCGCGGTCGATCTCCTCGGCGGTGATCGGTCGCGAGAGGTGGAGATCGAACCCGGAGGCGACGATGCGCTCACGGATGCCGTGCTGGTTGCCCCACGTGAGGACAACGCAGACGCGAGGACGCATGGCGATCGACTTCAGGAGCCCGAAGGCGGAGCCGTCACCGAGCACGAGGTCGGTGAGCAACGCGTCGACATGATGCTCTTTCGCGATCGCGCGCGCCTGCTCGCACGAGTGCGCGCGCATCACCTCCCAGCCACGGCTCGCGAGCGTCAGCTTCAGCAAAGCCGATCGCTCGCCGTCGTCGAGGACGGCCAGCACCACCGGCCTTCGCTCGGTTGGATTCATGGCGGATACCTGAAGCTAGCGAGCGCCGTGCCGACGGCCATGCGATCGCTTGACGAGGCTTCGCGCCACAGGTGACGGACGTGCTCGCATGACGCTCGGCAGCGCGTTGAGAAATCAATTCTTTTCCGGTGGCCCGCGGCCTGCAGTCTCGTTTTTCGAGATGCAGAAGCCCATGCCCGAGCTGCGATTCTCCGAGAGCGGCTGCGTCAGCAGTCAGCGCGTACCCGGGCCGCTCGATCTGAGCCGGTGCTTTCTGCCCGAGGCGCTCGCGGGCCTCGTGCCGGTGCGAGCACTGAGTGAGGACGACCGGCGCTCGCTGAACCAGATCCGCGCCTGCAGCTACCTTCATCTCTTCGATGTTTTCGAGCTTTCGCTGTCCGCCGCTGCCCGCCAGCGCGCGCGCACCGACATCGAAGTTCGCGAGGTGCTCGCGCCGCTCCTGGCGCTCGATTGTTTCGATCACCACGACATGTTCTCGTCGTTCGAGAGCGAGTTCGCGGCCGCATTTCCGGCCACTCCCCGGCTCGTTCCGCTGCCCGACGACTTCGCGCGTACCCTCACGCTCGCAGCGCCGCTTTCGCTCCTCGTGCTCGCGCTGCACTTCAAGCTCGTCACGCAGCAGCACTACCTCGCGTGCGTCCGCGGTGACGAGAGCCTCGAGCCGCACTTCGTTCGCGTCTTGAAGGACCATTGGTGTGTGGAATGCGGCGCGGCACGAAGCTGCAGCTCCGCGCTCGGGGTCCAGCAGGCGCTCGGACAGGCGCTTCCGGGACGGGTCTCCGCGGGCCTACGCGACTACCGGCTGCTCGTGTTCTCGTGTGACGACGTCCTGCGCCGCCAGTCCGAGCTCGACGTCCAGACCCTCGAGGAAGTGCGCGGAAACCGGCTCGCTCCGTCGGATCGAACGGCGGTCGTCGCGGCTCAGGTGGCGGCCCATCGCAAGACCTTCCTCACGGTCGGCATCGTCAATGCCGCATTCGTCTACGCGATGCGGACGCTCGGCCCCACTGCGCCAGCCATGCTCGCCGGCGTCGTCTCCGCGCTGTCCGCACGCTGACGTGAGATCGTGGCGCCGGAGCACGGTGTGCCCGCTTGCCCCAAGTCGGGGCAATTTGCGACGCCGCGGTGCCATTTGCGGCCATGCCCCGGGGCATTCGCGCGCGGCATGCAACCTGCAGCCCTGTAGCTCCGCCATGAACGAGCAGCGGCAGATACTCGTAGTCGACGACGAACAGGAGACCTGTGACCTCCTCGAGATGGTCCTGAAGCGCGAGGGGTACGCCGTGACGACGAGCACGTCGGCGCAGCACGCTCTCGAGCTGGTCGGCGTCCAGGACTTCGATCTGGTGCTGACCGATCTCACGATGCCCGAGATGGGCGGCCTCGAGCTCTGCGAGCGCGTTCTCGGAACGCGCCCCAACGTCCCCGTCGTCGTGATCACCGGGCAGGGAAGCCTCGAGAGCGCCATCGGCGCCATTCGCGTCGGCTCCTACGACTTCATCACCAAGCCTGTCGATCCGAAGCTGCTCGTCGTGACCGTCGCGCGCGCCATCACGCATCGCGGCCTCGAAGACGAAGTGAAGCGACTGCGTTCGTTCGCGCCCGTCGAGGACGCGGCGCTCGAGAACATCGTCGGAATGAGCTCCGCGATGCGCCATGTCTTCGGGCTCGTCGGCCGCGTCGCCGACAGCGATGCCGGCGTCCTCATTCACGGCGAGACCGGCACCGGCAAGGAGCTGATCGCGCGCGCCATCCACGATCGAAGCCGTCGCAAGGACGGACCGTTCGTCGCCATCAACTGCGCGTCGATCCCGGCGAACCTGCTCGAGAGCGAGCTGTTCGGACACGAGCGCGGCGCGTTCACCGACGCGAAGCAGCAGCGCATGGGTCTCTTCCTCCAGGCGAGCGGCGGAACGCTCTTCCTCGACGAGATCGGAGAGCTGCCGCTCGAAGTGCAGCCCAAGCTCCTTCGCTCTCTGCAAGAGCGCAAGGTGCGCCCCGTCGGCTCCAACAAGGAGATCCCGTTCGACGCGCGCGTCCTCACCGCGACGAATCGCGTGCTCGAAGACGAGGTCTACGAGCGCCGCTTCCGCGAGGATCTCTTCTACCGGATCAACGTCGTGAAGATCGACGTGCCGCCGCTCCGCGAGCGAGGCGGCGACGTCCTCCACCTCGCGCGTCACTTCCTCAAGCAGTATGCGACCCGCCACGGCAAGGGCGAGATCGAGCTCACGCCCTCTGCTGCCGAGAAGCTGATGGGCTACTCGTGGCCGGGCAACGTGCGCGAGCTGGAGAACTGCATCGACGGCGCCGTCGCTCTGTCGCGCGCCAACAAGATCGAGCTCGACGATCTCCCGGAGAAGGTGCGCTCGTTCCGCCCCGAGAAATTCGTGGTCTCCGCGAATCAGCCCGAGGAGATCGTCACCATCGACGAGCTGGAGCGCCGCTACATCCTGCGCGTTCTCTCGCTGGTGGGCGGGAACAAGTCGCGCGCCGCGCAGGTGCTCGGCTTCGATCGACGTACGCTCTATCGCAAGCTCGAACGCTACCAGACCGGTGCCGGCCCCTCGAACGAGGCAAGCCCCGCGAGGCTCTGAGCTCTCCGGCCGCGCCGATCAGTTGTGCGTGTGACGGTCGTGGAGAACGACCGTCGGCAGCACTTCGAAGTCGCCCGAGCCGGTCGCGTCGACGACCTGCGCGTGACGGTAACCGAGCTTCATGTGCATCAAGCCGGCGCTGCGCCCCGGCGTGGTGAGCGAGAAGCCGAGGCGACCCCAGTTCCCCGCGGTGAGCGCATCGTTGTACGGCATCACGGCGAGCTGACAGCCGCTGCCGAGCGTATCGCAGAGGCGGCGGACCATCGCGAGGTCCAGGTTCTTGTGCTGATGGGCGGCGTCGATCTCGATGCTCTCGACGAAGAGCAGATCGATGCCCGCGCCGTCCGCGAAGTCGTCCTTGTACCAGCCCTGTGAGAAGTAGGCGTCGCACAGCTGTTCGAGCTTCGTGCCGCGCAATGCCGGATAGAGGTCGCCGAACGCGTCGGCGATCTCGCCGACGTGAACGAGCGCGATCCTCGCCGTGCCCATCGTCCGTCCGTCTTCACCGACGCGAACGTCCAACCACGTGACGTAGTTGGAAGGCCGATCGAGCTCCAGGTCCCCGCTGATCGAAAGCTTCATGAGTCAACCGTCTCAGGGAGGATGTCGCTGGTCAATTCGCCAGACGCTCGGACGTGCATTTTCGCCACAACTGTCGCAGTAGTGGGGCAGATCCGCCCACCAAAGGCGATCAGTTGCCGCGTCGGTGCGGCACGCTGTTGCGGCGCAGTGGCGTAAGGCCGCGCAAGGTTGGCCGAAATTGCGTGCATGATACAATTGTCTCGCGAGCGGGGCGTTCTGACACGCACGCTCTTGGGCGGGGCGCTTCGCCACGAAACTTGTTCTTGCTCCCATCGCGCAGGGAACTGCCGTCTCAATCCTCTCGCGGATCGCTCTCGAGTTAACGCGGCTTTTCGAGTGAGCCGTGGGCTGCGCTTGCGACGAGGGCGGCGAGGGCGCGGGCGTCGACGTCGGGGGCGAGGCGGAGGACTTCGGCGCCGATGGCCACGCAACGATCGACGAGGCCTTCGTCTTCTTCTTTGCGCAGGTTCGTCGGCACGATCACGAGATGAGGCATGACGACGGGCATGCGCTCGAGCGCAGGCGCGACGTGTTTCACGCGGATCACGCGGAAACCAGCGTCGTCGAGGAGCGTCACGCACGCGCCGGCGATCCGATCGTCGAGAGCCACCAGCATCGCCGTAGCGACGTCCATCCGAGGCATCGTCTGGGACATGCTCCACCGAGTTTACACCATCGTGAGTCGATCGTGCGCGAGGCTCGATGTCGCGTGGTCGTTTGCGACGCTGTCGAGGGCCGCGAAGACGCGCTCGCGGTACGGGAGTTGAAACACGGCCGTGCATGGACTCGCCGACCCGGACGCCCTCGATCGTGGTGATGGGCGCGTTGCTCGCTGCGCTGGCGGCCGGCGGCTGCAACGCACTGCTCGACAACCGACCGGCCGACATGAACGCCGATCTGTTCGCCACGGACCCTACCGAGGCTTCCGACGCAGCACCCGGGGCAACGCGCGACTCTGATGCGTCCGTCCCCGATCCCAACGACCCGGTCCTCGGGAGCGATCCGAACGCCGACGGCGTCGCGGATGCCGGCACCGACGCTCTCGCGCCACAGTGCGCCGCGGGCACCAAGGCGTGCGGCGACGTCTGCGTGTCGATGCTGGACCCGTACTACGGCTGCGCCGCGCCGAGCTGCACGCGCTGCTCGTCGGATCACGGCGCGGCGGCATGCGTCGCAGGTCAGTGCGCGCTCGGGACGTGCGCCGCGGGGTGGGCCGACTGCAACCACGTCGCGACGGACGGCTGCGAGGCGGACCTCTCGTCGCCGGCGACCTGCGGAGCGTGCGGAGTGAAGTGCCCCGTCCCGGCGCACGCCACGGCAGCGTGCATCGCGGGTGCGTGCTCCGCGCAGTGCGAGGAAGGCTTCGGCGACTGCAATCACAAGGTCGCGGACGGCTGCGAAGCGCAGCTCCTCAAGGACAAGCACAATTGCGGTGCGTGTGGGACCGTCTGCCTGGTCGGGAGCTGCGAGAACGGGACCTGCGTCTGGAAGCCCTGAATTCACGACACCCTTAACGGAGCCGGGCCTCTGCCGTTCGTTCAATCGAGATGGAACAAGACCACGACCGCCGCCGAGACGCCCGCGCCCGTATTTCCCTGCCGACGCACGTCGTCCGTCGCGGCGGGATGGAGACGATCGAGATGCTCGACGCGAGCTATCGCGGTCTCTTCGTCCGAATGGACGAGCCGCCGCCCGAGCGCGAGCTCGTGAAGCTCGTCATCGAGATGCCCGACGATCAAGAGATGGAGGTCCACGCAGTCGTCGTGCGCCTCGTCGTCGATCCCGTCGGACGCTGCGGCGTGGGCCTCCGCTTCTTCGCGCTCAACGGACAGGAGCGCATCGCGTGGGAGAGCTTCATCTCCAACCTGCTCCACCGTCGCGCGCGCGCTGCGTGAACGTCGCGTTCGATCTACTGCTCGATCAGGTCGACGCGCCATGGCACGCTCGTCGCGCGCTCGGTGGCCTTGATCTCGATCACGTACTTCGCGTTCTTCACGAACGGCACCTTCGGCGCGCTGCCGTTGCCGAGCGTCACGCTCTGGTTCGCGACGTTGACCTTCAGCTCGACCTTCCCGTCGAACTTGATCTGCATCGACGTCGTCGCCTCCTTCAGCGAGAACGTCAGGAAATCCGACTCGCTGTTCGGCTGGATCGCTCCGCACCGCGTGGGCGCGAGGAGGTTCGCGGTGTCGGGGCTGTCGTTCGGCTCGACCTCCGGCGGACACGTCGCTGCGCCGTCGACGGAGGCATCGACACCGCCGCTGGTGTTCCCGCTCGTACCTCCGCTGGTGGCCCCGCTCGTTCCGCCACTGGTGGCTCCGCTCGTTCCGCCGCTGGTCGCCCCCGAGGTGGGCTGCGATTCGAGCGACTCTTGCGCGGTCGCGCCGCTGCACCCCGGCGCGCAGGCCGCGATGACGGCGAGAGCAGCGAGACTTGTGAGGCCGATCAGCCCCACGCCCATCGAGCGGCGTCTAGACCTCATGGTGAGTGAAGCATAGCGCAACTGCTTCGTGCGTGCTCCGAGCCTATTTTTCCGGTGTACGCTGCGTGCATGCAGGGATCTCGACCGTCGATCTCAGGCGACGCGGGCGATGTTGGATTCGTGACGCTCGACAGCAGCGCGCTCGTCGACGACGACGCGACGTCGATCGCCGCCGACCGTTTGTCGATCCTCGACGCAGCCGCCAACGCGCGCACGGCAGCGATGCTGACCGGAACGCACGGCGTCGTCGCGCCGCCGCTCGAGCGTGCGACGATCCGGCTGCCATCGCCCCGCGAGCTCGTCGACGAGGGCGCCGCGTTCGAGGACCGCGAAGGCGAGTCCGAGACGACGTCGCTCCTTCGCGCGCGCGCAGCGGCGATCGTCCCCGACGCCGATCCGGTCGCGGCGATGCGCGCGCATCTCGAGCTCGCACGATCGCAGCTCGCCGACGGCAACGTCGACGCCGCGCGTGCGTCCGCGAAGCTGGCCGCATCGCTCGTCGAGCACGCTCCCGCGGCGCACGCGCTGCTGCGCATGCTGGCAGCGGGCCGTGCGCCCGAAGCCATCGACGCGCAGCTCGCGCATGTCGAGCATCTCGTCGCGCACGTCTCGGACGATCTGGTACGCGCCGATTTCCTCGCCGAGAAGGGCCGGCTGCTCGACGCGCGGAGCGGCGCATCGGTCGAGTCCGCGGCGGCATACTCGGCGGCGCTCGCGCTCGTTCCGGATCACGCAGGGGCGCTCGCGGGCCTCGAGGCTGCGCTCGAGGCAACGGGCCGATGGCCCGAGCTCGCCGCGCTCCTCGGCAGGCTCGCGGGCCTCGCCGGCGAGCCGATGGCCTCGGCATGGCTTCACGTGGAGCGCGCGCTCATCTTCGATCGCCGGCTCGGTGACGCGGGCACCGCGCGCGCTGCGCTCGAGCGTGCCATCGAGCTCGCGCCGGGGATCGGTCCGGTGCGCCAGGCCTTCGTCGATCACGTGGTCGTCCATCGAGACGACGCGCGGCTCGCTTCGCTCCTCGAGTCGGAAGCGGCGCTCGAGAAGGACCCGGCGCGTGCCGCATGTCTCGAGCTGGACGGCGCGCTCGCGTACCTCGACGCCGGCGACGAGACGCGGGCGCTCGCGCTCCTCGAGCACGCTCATGCGCGTGGTCGTACGTCGAACGTCGTCGACACGCGCGTCGCGAGCGAGCTGGCGCGCCTCCTCGACAAGGCGGGACGTCACGTCGACGCCCTGCGCGTGCGAAAGAACGCCCTCAAGATGACGTCGGAGCCACGCGGCGAGCTTCTCGCGCTTCGTGCCGTTGCGGCCACCGCGGAGCGCGCCGGCGCGTTGCCGGAGGCGGTGCTGGCGCTGGAGCGAGCGCGTGTGCTCGACGCGGACGACGCGACGATCCTCGAGGAGCTCGATCGCCTGCTCGTCGGCGCGGGCCGACACGACGCGCGCGCGGTGCTCTGGATGCGCGAGGCCGCGCTCGCCGACGACACGCGAGCGAAGACGCGCGCGCTGCTCGTCGCGGCCGACGCATCGGCCGCCGCCGGGCGCGACGTCGATGCTGCGCGTCATCGCGAGGCGGCATGGCTCGCCGATCCCGCGGCGCCGGGCGTGTTCGATGCGCTCGCCGAGCGCCTCGCCGCCGCCGGTTCGCGCGACGCGGTCGCCGCGCGCGTCGAGCTGTACGCCAAGGCGGCCGAGCGTGTCACCGACACCGGCAAGCGTCTCCATTACCTCGAGAAGATCGCGTGGCTCTGGGACGATGTCGTCGGCGACGCCGAGCTCGCAGCGCGCGCCTACGAGGACGTGCTCGCGATCGATCCGAAGCGCCGCAGCGCCATCGCGGGCCTCGCATCGGCCGCGGCGCGGGCGCGCGACGGCAAGAAGCTCGCCCGCGCGCTGCTCGCCGAAGCCGAGGTCTCCGAGAACGACGAGACCAAGACCGACGTGCGCCTGCGTGCTGCCGAGGCGCTCACCGACGTGGACCCCGAGCGCGCGCTCGCGCTCGCGGAGTCAGTCGCGAAGGGCAAGCACGTGTCGTTCGCGATGCGCGCGCGTGAGCTGGTCACGCGTCTGCACGCGAATGCGGGGCGCTGGGAGCTCGTCGCGGCGTCGCTCGCCGATCGACGAGCGGCGGAGCGAAAGAAGAACGCGAAGCTCGCGCTGGCGCTCGCGGAGGCGGCCGTGTTCGCGCAGCGTCTCGCCGATCCGGAGCGCGCGCTCGCGACGCTCGAAGCCGCACGAGAGATCGCGCCCGACGATCCCGCGATCGCGTCGGCGATCGTCGCTTCGCTCGAGGCGAAGGGCGACAAGGCGGCGCTGCGCACGTGGCTCGAGAAGCTCGGCACCGATGCGTCCAATCCCGATACGCAGGTGTCGTGGCTCTTGCGCGCGGCGGAGCTCGCAGAGCGCGCCGAGAGCGGCGGCGAAGATGCCGTACGCCTCTACCTGCTCGCGCGTGGAGCTTCGGTGGTCGGATCCGTCGAGGGCTCTCGTCCGGACGAGCGTCTCGTCACCGAGCGCCTCCTTCGCATCGGCGCGCGGACGCCGCTGCCGACGGACGATCGCGCGCCGGCGATCCCGCCGCTCTTCTCGGCCGTGCGCTCGCTCGATACCGGGCGTGACACGGATCGAACGATCGCGGAGACGCTGCTCTCGTCGGGAGCACGCGACTTCACGACGCTGCGTGTCGCCGAGCGCCTCTCGCGGCTCGCGCGATCGGCGCCGCAGCTCGCCAACGCGCTCGCGCTCACGGCCGACGTGACGACCGGCACGCTCGCGATGCGCGCGCTCTCGGCGCTCGCGACCGTGGTGGCGTGGACGCTGCCCGAGAGCGAGGACATGTCGCCGTGGGATCGCCTCGTCGCTCTCGGCAGTCGCGATGCCGTTGTGCTCGACGAGCTCGTTCGACGGGCGGGCGCGGCCGCGCGCGCTTCGAACGGCGATCGCGCCGCGATCGGTCTCGCGGTGGAGGCGACGCGCCGGCGCATCGAGAGCGCCGCCGACGACAGCGAGGGGCTCCTCCTCCGCGTCGAGCTCGCGAGGCTCCAGCATGGCGCGGGTGCGCTGCGTGATGCGTCCGAGGCCTGTCGCCAGGCGCTCGCCATCGATCCGGCGAGCGCCGGTGCTGCGGCGCTGCTCGCCCTCGTGGCCTCCGAGATGGGCGATCGTCGCGGCGCCGTTCTCGCCGCGAGCAGCCTCGCCGACCTCGCCCGCAGCAAGCGGGCCCGCGCGCGGCTGTTGCGTGACGCGGCCGATCTCTCGGCGGCGGAGGGTGACGTGAAACGCGCGGCGCAGCTCCTCGAGTCCGCGCTCGAAGCCGATCCCGATGCCGTGCTCGTCGCGGCGAGGCTCGCGCAGCTCCAGGCCGAGCAGGGCGCATGGAGCGATCTCGCGCGCGCGTTGCGGCGCGGCCTCTTCGCGGCCAGCACGCCGGACGCGGTCGTGCCCATGGCCGCGGAGCTCGCGGAGGTCGCGAAGACACGCCTGCGCGATCCGGTGCTCGCCATCGAGGCTCTGGAGCGCTCACGCGAGATCAAATCCGATCACGTCCCCACGCTGTTCGTGCTCGCCGAGCTCTACATCGGTC
>FTCS01002552.1_pt1 | contig 10356 bp, 9 predicted proteins | sample 1639391 | NCBI WGS metagenome assembly FTCS01 (sample SAMEA3914864, study PRJEB12502) | metagenome | biome: forest; material: soil | place: USA | collected 2012-03-12 | depth 0.3 m | reverse complement strand
GGCGAGGGCATCCACGGCGTTCACGAAAGCTGACCATGGCCGGTACGGCTCGTCTCCGTCGCGCCACACGGTCAATTTGCGTTCTGACTGCATCGATCCATCGAGGATCACCTGCGACGTCGACCTACCTCGCCCTTCCCGCGATGGACCTTCGCGGACCGGCCCTGAGCGGGTGCTCGCGCCCCTACCGGCGTAGGCCGCGGCCCCCAGGGTCCACGTGAGATCCACGCCTTGCGCCGCATCGGCCGAACGGATCCGGAGCCGTCGTAGGAGTGGCTCGCACGACCGGAGATCTGGCGTGCGACGTTGCTTGCCAAGCACAGAACGGCCGCAGAGGACGGAAATTTCCGGGTTCTCCCTGGGTGGCGACGGGTCCATCCACGCGGTCAGACGGGATCCATCGGGGAACAGCGCTCACATGTAGTCCGTCAATTTTCCTCAGGATTATCGCCACGAGGCGGGCTGGCCCGCGACCTGCTTGCACCCACGCGCTCGCGAGGGATCTACATGGCGAATATCCGGCTCACAGCACTTACCATCGGACTCGCAATCGGCCTTGTCGGCGCGATTGGCGCCTGCAGCTCCAACGATGCTGCCGACAAGCTGGCCGGCCGCGGCGGCACCAGCGGCGGCACCGGCACCAGCGGCGGCACCGGCACCAGCGGCGGCACGGACGCCGACGGCGGCCCCGGCAGCAACCCCGGCGGGCCCCCTCCCGAGGAGCTCCTGTTCCGCGCCGTCGAGCCGGATTTCAAGCAGAAGTGCGGAAACGCCTGCCACGAGCTCGCGACGTACAAGCCGACGCCGCCCGCGTTCCTCGCCGGTCCCGACGCGTACAAGTCGATCAAGGCCCAGCCCGGCGCGATCGTCGCCGACTACTACCAGAGCGTGCTCCTCCAGAAGGGCGCGCACGCCGGTCCGGCCGTCGGCAGCGACCCGACGTTCGAGGCGAAGGTCATCGACTGGCTCAAGGCGGAGTCGTTCGCGATTCAGTCGATCAAGAAGCCCTCGACCGATCCCGTCGCGCTCGTCAGCGGCCCGAACGACATCGACATGTGCAAGGGCGGCATGGCCGGCACCGGCGCCTGCGTCGGCGGCCTCACCGGCGTGCACCTGAAGTTCAACGCGTCGCTCATCGGTACCAGCGGCCTTCTCTCGCTCGACTCCATCACGGTCGTGGCGCCCGCCGGCATCGACGTCCACGTGTACAAGCCGAAGCTCTACAAGGTCCTCGCGATGCCGAACGCCGCGATGCAGACCGAGATCCCGGACGGAGCGGACAGCTTCTCCAACACCGATCAGACCGTCCCGGGCGGCATGTCGACGGTTCTGGCTCCCGGGTCGGCGATCATCGACTCCGACGGCTGGTCGCCGTTCAACTTCGCGACCGACAAGCTCCGTATCGAGGTCGAGAAGCTCGAACAGGGCAAGGTCACCGTCGTGATGGCGGCGCCGACCTGCAAGAACGTCCCGAACTTCACGGCGAACGTCCTCCCGAGCCTCCGCGGGCAAGCGGGCGGCTTCAACTTGAACTGCGCCAACTGCCACGGCAACGGCCTCGCGGGCCTCTCGCTCAACGGCGGCGATCAGACCGTCGTGTGCAACCAGGTCCTCGGAAAGCTCAATTCGGCGGACATCACCAAGAGCCTGATCATCACCCACCTCGCCAACAACGGCGGCCACGGTGGGGGCCCGATCACGGACACTGCGGGGTGGACGGCCCTCTGGGTTAACAACAAGGCAGTGTTCTTCTGACGGTTTTTCGCTGATTCGCGCGGGGTGCGGTGCACCCCTCGAGCTGGCTCAGCGATTGCAACTCCCCGATTCACTCATGTCGAAGAAAGGTAGGCAGACGATGCGAGGCACCTTGCGAACCCCGCGAATCCTGAGCGCCACGACGCTTGCTGCGTTCGGGCTCATTGTCGGGTCGCTCGCTTCCACGGCCTGCGGCAGCTCCGAGGACCCGAACACGGTCAACGGCGCGCCGGCAACAGGTCCGGGAGGAACGAACCCCGGTGACCCGACTGCGCCTGGCGGCACGGCGGCGGCTCCGCCCGCCACGCCCGCGGAGCAGGTCAAGGAGATCCTCGACGCCCGCAAGACGGACTACGGCGAGGCCCTCCGTACCGCGAGCCTCAAGCTTCGCGACAAGCTCCCGTCGCTCGCCGAGATCAAGACGATCGACAGCGCGCCGGACGACGCGTCGAAGAAGGTCGCCTACGAGAAGCTCGTCGACACGATGATCGCGAGCCCCGAGTTCTCGAAGTCGATGATCAAGTTCTGGAAGGACACCTTCCGGACCGGTCAGGTCGGCACCGTCCAGATGGGCGCCGCCAACCGCGACACTGCAGCGACGTTCGCCGCCGAAATCGTCGTCGAGGGCCGTCCCTACAGCGACATGTTCACGGCGACGAGCAACACGTGCCCGACGTACGACCCGACGATGAACGTGTTCACGCCGGCTGCGTGCGCGCAGGGCAACGGCATGGCAGGTCCGACCGCGGGCGTGCTCACCGACCCGGGCATCCTCTCGCAGTACTTCTCCAACATGGCGTTCCGCCGTACGCGGTTCATCCAGGAGACGTTCGCGTGCAACAAGTTCCCCGCCGAGATCTCGACGACGCCGAAGCCGCTCGGTAACGGCACGTTCACCGGAACGTTCCCGTACGAGAGCATCACCGGCAAGATGAACAAGCCGGACGCGCTCATCGACTTCCAGGACACGTCGGCCGTCATCTGCGCGAACTGCCACGTCAACTTGAACCGCATCGCGCCGATGTTCATGAACTACGACGACCAGGGCTTCCTCCAGGGCACGTCGCAGGTGCAGGTCCCGGTTCCGGGCAACCCCGCTGCAAAGCGGATCGACTACCTCCCCGTCGCGGAAGGCTTCGCCTGGCGCTTCGGCAAGCCCGTCACGGACATCCCGTCGCTCGGCGCGGCCATCGCCGCGGATCCCGCGGTCCAGGCCTGCGCGGTCAACCGGATGTGGAACTACGCGCTCTCGCGCGGCGACATCGTCAACGACCTCGCCACCATCCCGGTGGCAGTCACCGACCCGCTCGTGAAGGACTTCGTCGCCAACAAGCAGAACCTGAAAGCAACCCTCACCGCGATCTTCAAGTCCGAAGATTTCGTGAAGTTCTAGAGCAGGGAAGGGAGTCAGAAAACCATGAAACGCATTGCTCTCACCCTGATCAGCATCGCCGCTCTCGCGCTCGCCGCGTGTAGCGACGGCACGTCGGACCAGCTCAGCGGCGGCAACGCCGGTGTCGGCTCCGGCGACCCCAACGGCACTGCCGGCAACGAGAACACCACCTACGATCACTCGAACGATCCCGGTGGCTCGGCGCCCGGCGCGACGTTCCAGCCCGCGGAGCCCGCCCAGGTCAAGCTGGTCGGCTCTCCCGAGGTCACGTCGCGACTCCACTCGTGCGGAAAGATGTCGGTCGCTTCGATCGGCAGCATCCTCACCTCGCGCGGTCTCACCGGCGGCGGTACGCGTCCGCAGGGCGCGCAGAGCGGCCAGCAGATCTACATGGCCGGCGCGACGGCTCCCGCTCTCGGCGGCGCCAACTACAACGGTCGTGTCCCCGAGGCGCCGTTCGCCTCGACGTCCGCCATGTCGAAGATGTTCGATATCTTCACGATGGCTTCGTACGATGCGGTGGCGACGAACTGGGCCGCGCCGGATTGTCCGGGCGTCACGGTCGTCGGCACGGACGGCAAGTTCACGAAGGACGGCCTCAGCTGCCTCATGGGCAAGCCGGCGCGTGACGAGCACGTTGCGATCGCGAACGACGCGATCGCCAAGAACCCCACCGACGGCGCCAAGATCGCCATTGCTGCGCTGCTCTCCGCCGCGCACACCTGCCAGTAAGGAGTTCGAGTCATGGTCGACCAGCGATTGAAAGAGCTCCGTGGCCCGGGACGTCGTGAATTCCTCCGTTGGAGCGCCACGGTTGCAGCGTGCCTCGGTCTCGAGCGCGCTCGCTTCCTGAACGTGCTCGGCGACACCGCCGGCGTTGCCGCGGCTGACACCGCTGCCTGCGCCAACACGAACCGCCTCATCAGCATCGTGGACGGCAACGGCGGTCTGTCGAACTGGACGCAGATCTTCCCGATCCAGAAGGTCATCTCGTCCACGAACGCGATGTACTCGCACTACGCGCTCGGCAAGGGCATCGCGGCCACCGGCTACGACAAGCCGGGGTACATGTACGCGCCGGATTCTCCCTGGCAGACGAACAACAAGTGGAAGGTCTCCGCGTTCGTCGCCGGTAACAACGAGACGCACACGGCGGCGCCCTCGACCGCGATCAGCCTCGGCCCGAACGGCATGCTCGCTTCGGCGGCGGCCATTCAGCAGGCGAACCCCACGCTGCTTCCGGTCCTCGCGGTCGGCGGCATCCAGTTCGGCGCAGCGCCGGGCGCTCCCGCGGTCGCGGCCGTCGGTGCAGCGAACCAGCTCGTCGATCTCTTCAACAGCGCGGCCTCTCGCGCGCTGCTCCAGCAGCCGGCCAACGGCGGCCTCGCCGAGGCGTACTACAAGGCGTTCATCGGTCTCAACGCGGCTGCAGGCCGTACGACGATCGCCAAGCAGTACGGCACCGGCAAGGTGTCGATGAACCTGCTCTCGAAGAACCTCTCCGCGCAGCTCACGCCCACGCCCGCCGATCAGGCGCTGCTCGGGCTCACCGGCACCTCGCCGGGTGCAGTCTCGCAGATGGGCAACGCGATGATCACGACCGTGAAGGCCTTCTCGCTCGGCCTCACCTCGATGCTCGTCATGCGCGGCTTCAACAACGACCCGCACGGCATGTTCGCCAACGGCGATGCGATGGCGCAAGCCACCGCGATGGCCATGGGCAAGATGCTCGACGGCATCTACAACCTCGCCAAGGCGCAGCAGGACCCGTCCTGCTCGGCCAAGACGCTCGCCGACAGCATCGTGATGTCGGTCAGCGGCGACACGTACAAGGCGCCCTTCAACCGCAACGGCTGGGGCGACGGCACGCAGAACGGCTCGAACCTGCTCTACGTCATGGGCAACGGCCATCTGAAGAGCGGTTGGTTCGGCGATCTCGACCCGGCGAACGGCGCCGTCGGTTGGGACCAGACGACCGGTGTCGCGTCGGGCTCGTACAACGGTCGCGGCGCGGAGCTCGGAGCTTCGGCTTCTGCAGCCCTGCTCTACGCCGTCTCGAAGGGTGACGCTCGCCGCGTCTCCGACTTCTACAACGGCAAGGCCCTCGGCGAAGGCATCGTGAACCTGAACGTCACGGGCTGACCGCACGCACGAACGACGAGTTCTCCGGGGGGAGAGCTCGCGCGGAGCCCTCGCTTCTCACGAAGCGGGGGTTTCGTTTTTTGTCGCGCCGCGCGCCTCGTCAACGCACGACGAGGCGCTACGGGAAGTCGGTGGCGGTTTGGCAGTTTTTCACGCCGTTCGCCGAGAGCTTTTGGCGCTGCTCTTTCGGGATCGGGACGCCGTTGCCGTCGACCACCGGGATCTGCAGCCACGCGACGACGCAGCGGTAGCCCGGGTCGTCCTCCGCCATCGCCGGGCCGCCCTTGTGGCGCTCGAGCTTCAGCGGCTTTCGCAGGACGAGCAGCTCGTTCGGATTGTCGCCCTGACGAGCCATGAGCCGCGTCATCTCCTCGGGCTCGACGGCGACGAACGCCTCGAAGTTCGCGCGCTGCTCCTCCGGCTGCGTGGGCTGCTGGCCGGAGACGAGGCCGCCGTCCTGGAGCTGCACGAGGCGAAAGCCTTCGCGGCTGTAGATGCGGTACGCGCGGCCAGGCTGACCATGGCAGTCGAGCGTGCCGCAACGACGCGTGAGGTACGCGTCGACGTTCGCAACGTACGTGTCGAAGTCGGGAACGATGACCTGCGTGAGGCGCCCACTGTCGGGCGCCGAAGCGCACGCCGAGATGCCGATCAACCCCGCGGTCGTGCCGCACACGGTGAGGACCACCGCGATGCGAAGGCTGCTCGGCGCTCTCACAGGCGATCCTCCGGGCAGCGCGTGACCTTCGGTGCGTCGTTCGGGCACGAGGCCGGAAGCGGAGGCTTCGCGGTGTCGACCTCGTTCTCTGTATCATACATGCGAATCTGACCCGGGCTGCCGAAGTCGCGGAGCCCGAGGATGTGGCAGTTCCCGCACGACGCTTCACGACCGATGTGGCTCGTCATGCGGCGAATGCGGATCGACTTCTCGTCATCCGGGCCGGGACCGCCCGGGTTGTTCACGCGCTCGACGGAGATGAGCAGCGGGAACTTGAGGTTCGGATAGTCCTCCGCCTTGACGAAGAAGTTACCGTTGCAGTTGGTGACGAAGCACTTCGTCGTCTTGTCCGGGCCGCCGATGCGGACGTACGCCTGATCGACGCGACGCTGATAGTTGTCGGGACCCCAGAAGATGGTGCCGGCGAGGACGAAGACGGTGTCGGCCGGCCCCGCCGTCGAGTGGCAGAGCGCACACGGCTCGCCGGGACGATGGAACTCGGTCTCGGGCGGATAGAGATCGGCCTGCTCGCCACCGAGGTTGTTCACGCCGGCGCGATGCACGGGATCGAGATTGCAGGAGCTGCCCACGGATCCGACCACGCCCACGCCGAGTCCGGCGAAGAGCGTCAGAGCGCGAGGGCTGAATCGAAAGAAGGGGCGCATCGGAATGAGGTTCCCGTCTCAGAACTCCACGTCAAAGCCTACCGAGCCATAGACCGCCGTGCGAGTGGTGACGTACAGCGCCTTGAGGTAGCGCGTGTACATGACGTCTCCCACGAGCGTGATGCCGTATTTTATCTCGCCCTCGGGCTCGCCGAGGCCGATACGTACGCCGCCGCCGCCGGTGCCGGTGACGAGCGGGGCGAGCTCGCGGTCGCCGGTGCGATAGAGGGGCACTGTGATGCCGCCATCGGGATCGAGCGCCGCGGAGTATGCGAGGCGGAAGAAATTCGCGCCAGTCTGCACGTGCGCGCGGACGTGTGGCCATACGCGGAGATGGCGTGAGAGATCGACCATGTAGCGAGCGTCGGTCGACGAGGCCTTGATGCCCCACGTATCGAGATAGAAGCGCTCTTCGAGGCGCAGCGTCGCGTTGTTCAGACGCTTGTTGAAGCGCGCTCCGACGGCGTAACGGTCGCGCTCGGTGGGGAGCTGCTCGAGCGGGCGCACCGGCAAACGCGTGCGATTGACGAGGTCGACCGTGGCGCCGTTGGGCACGAACGGCGCGACCAGGTCCGGATCGAACATCGGGATGTAGCGATACGGCTGGGATTGATCGCCGCGCTCGAAGCTCGCCGTTCCGCCGACCACGAGGATCGCCGTGGGCGACATGACGAACGTGACGCCCGCCTCGACTTCGTGAGTGTTGAGCACGCCCTTCAGAGGGTTGAAGTCGTGCTGGAAGTTGTTCGGACCGCGGCCGATGCGGTCGTAGCTGTACGTGTAGCCGAGGCTCGGCGTGATGAGCTTGTCGTTGAAGTCGCCCTGCACGAGCAGGCCGCCCGTGTACGAGACGTAGTCGGGCGACGACGAGATGCTGGCCGACGCTTGCCCGCCGTAGAGACCGGGCTTGTAGCCGCCGGTGATGCCGCCGCCGTAGCGGTACTCCTTGAACGGCGGCGAGGCGGTCGAGACGATGTCGGGCGATGCGGCGCTGACCGCGTCGATGATGAAGTTACCGCCGATGTTCCAGCCGGCGGTGGGCGACGACACCGACAGGTTGACGCCCGGCGTGTAGACCGCGACCGAGTTCGTGTCCGAGTACGCCGAGAGATCGATCGCGGCGCGGATGACGATGTTCTTGCGGTTCTGCGGGAGGCACTTCTGGACGTCCTCCTGGCTCTTCGCCGCGAGCATGCACTTGATCTGACCCGGCGTGATGTAGTCGTTCGCCGGCGGCTTCAGCGTGATGCGGATGGTGGTGAATTCCTTCTCCTTGACGTCGTATTCGTCCTCGAACGTCGCGGGGAAGCCGTTGACCGAGCCCTCGGCGAGCACCTTGTGCTTGCCGGGATCGACGCTGAATTTCTTCGTGAGCGCCTCGAGCGGAACCGGCCGATCGTCGAACTTCACCGACAGATCGCCGACGCCCGGCGGAGGCACGAACGTGACGTGAGGGATGCGGTCGAGGAGCTCTTTCACGCGCGTGCGCGCCACCTTCATGACGCCCGCATCGCGCTTGCTGATGCCGACCTCGAGCGCCTTCTGTGCATCCTTGAGCGCGTCGACGAGCTTGCCGTTGCGGCTCTCGCACGAAGCGAGGTGGAGGCGCGTGCGCGGCTGCTCTTCGATCTTGAGCGCCGCCTTGTCCTTCTCGATGCACTCGTCGAGGCGGCCTTCCTGGTCGGCCTTGAGGGCCTCCATCATCAGCTTGATGCCGGCGGCCGTGCCCGCGGCTGCCGTGGCCGGGCTCTCCTCGTCGCCGGCGCCGGCTCCTCCGCCCGCACCTGCGCCAGTCGCCTCGTCGAACTGCGCCTTCATCGTGGGCGTCGCGTTCGGCGGGAGCTTCGCGTTGGGATCGGAGGCGGCCGCGCTCTTGAAGTCCTGCTTCGCTTCGTCGGCTTGGCCGAGCTGCGACGAGACCATGCCGAGCGCGACGTAGACTTCGGCTTTGACGGCCGCTCCGCAGCCTTTTTTCAGGCAGTTCCCGAGCTGATCCTGCAGCTTCTTCTTCGCGGGTCCGAGGCTGCTCGGATAGTCCTCGGTCATGATCTGCTGCACGGCGTCGTGCATCGCAGCGTCTTCGCCGGCGGCGTACGCCGGGTTTCCTGCGCCTCTTCCGAGGAAGAGGGCGAGGCCGAAGACGACGGCGAGAAGACGTGCGCGCGTTAGCGGGCGCAAGAACACGCGACAACGCTACCGGAACTCGTCCGGATCAGGGCAGCTTTCGACTCAGTTACAACCGCAACCGCCGCCGCCGCCGCCGAGGCCGCCCGCGGCGCCCTCCGAAACCGCGCGGACGTGGGCATCGAGGCCGATCGAAATCTCCTCCGCCGTCATCGTCGGGTGCGCGAGCATTCCGCGCTCGTACGGCGCGACCTTCACGCAACCGGAGGCGAACGAGAGCAGCGCAAGAGCAACGAGCGCGACAATGGAGCGGTGCATGCTCCATCGAGTATAGCGACAGCTCAGCGACGCTCCAGCCCTAAAATATGGGTGGATCGTGACCGATCCAAAGCGCCGAACCGGTCCGCAGGAGCTAGCCATGGCGCGCTCTTGGCGCCAGAATGACGTCATGCGCTTCCGGCCTTCAGTGATCGCCGCCTTCTGTCTTGCCGGCGGCGTCCTCGCCGTCGCCGCGTGCACCACGGACTACCAGCTGGGCAAGGGTGACCCGAACTACGGCGGCCCGAACGCCCTCGCCGGGCAACGTCAGCCCGGTGCGACGGTGGACGTCGAGGCCGAGGGCGGTGCGACCGACCCGGCGGCGATCGGGTCGAAGCCGAAGTGTGTCAGCGCCGGCGGCATGCAGGTGGACGGCGGCGTTTGCGCCGTCAGCTTCGCGAAGGACGTGCTCAACATCTACGGCACCGCCGGCTGCTCGGCTGTGACGTGCCACGGGGGAGCCACGCCGCTGAACGCGCCGCGCATCGAGCCGAGCGACGGCCCCGGGATGTGGCAGGAGTTCCAGGCGTTCACGCTGAGCAACGGCAAGCCGTACATCAATCCCTGCTCGGCTGACCCGACGCAGTCGACGATCTCGTGCAACCTCGCGGCGGGACCGCCCACGCTCTGCGGTACGCACATGCCGCAAGGCGGACAGATCACGCCGGCCGACATCACGAAGATCGAGACCTGGCTGAAGTGCGGCGCACCGAACAACTGACGACGCGCTAAGGTCTCCGCGCATGGACCGGCTCCTCGCGCGACTCGAACGGACGATCCTCGGTCGGCTGGCGATCGAGCGGCTCACGATGTTCATCGTGGGCGGCATGGCGATCACGTACGTGCTCTGCCAGGTGCGACCCGAGTTCGAGACCCAGCTCTATCTCATCCCGCAGCTCGTACCGGTTCAGCCTTGGCGGCTCGTCACGTTCCTGTTCCTACCGCCGAGCCGCTCGATGATTTGGGTGTTCATCAGCCTGTATTTCACGTGGCTGGTGGGCATGAGCCTCGAGCAGGAGTGGGGCGCGCTCAAGTTCAACGTCTACTACCTGCTCGGCGCGATCGGCACGGCAGCGGCCGGCTTCATCACCGGAACGGGCCAGACGAACGTCTACCTGAACCTGTCGCTCTTCTTCGCGTTCGCGACGATCTTTCCCGAGTACGAGATCCGGCTCTTCTTCGTGCTGCCGGTGAAGGTGAAGTGGCTCGCGCTGCTCTCCGGCGCGTATACGGTGTTCCAG
>FTCS01001231.1_pt1 | contig 10392 bp, 9 predicted proteins | sample 1639391 | NCBI WGS metagenome assembly FTCS01 (sample SAMEA3914864, study PRJEB12502) | metagenome | biome: forest; material: soil | place: USA | collected 2012-03-12 | depth 0.3 m | reverse complement strand
CGCGATCGACGAGCGCCTCGTGCCACCACCGCGCGCCGATGATCGACGGCTTGTCGACCAGGCGATCGCGCGCGAACGGATGGGATGACTCTTCGCTCATGACGGTCGCCGCGCGGAGTCGGCTTCGATCTTCGCGAGCAGCTCGGGACGGAACACGCCGTCGACGCGGATCGAGTAGCGGAAGAAGGGATCGGCCTCGACGCCGTGATAGTCGGAGTCGTTGAACCAGTAGGCGCGCCCTCGGACGTCGATCTTCTTCTGCGCGTCCTCGTCCCACAGGAAGAGGCGCTTGTCGCCGCGCGGACAGAACGTGACGAAGTGATCGACGTGCGTCTTCTGCGCGGGATCGCCGTCGCGATGGACCGTTCCGTGATCGTTCGACGCGAGCCCCATCAGGTTGCAGCGGCCGATGTGCGTGAACGGCAGGCTCTTCACGAAGGCGATCGTCTTCGGGAAGAACGTGCGCGCGATGCGCGTGAAGTCCTTGCCCTGGGGATCGCTCTTGTCCTCCCAGCGGCGGTTCGGGATCATCTCGAGGTACACCTTCCACGGGAAGTACACGCCGAAGCGGTGCTCGAGCCACAGCATCTGCCGTCGCGAGAGCGGATGATCGCGCTCCTCGCCGAACGTCGCCTGCGCGCGGCCCTGCTGGTCCGGGAATGCGCTCGGCTCCGCGGCGAGCGATCGGAACGTCGCATACGCCTCGGGCGTCATCTTCGCGATGACCTCGCCGTAGTCGACGTGCGCCTCGGCCGCGCGCGACGCGGGCATGATCTCCATCGAGCGATGGCTTCCGCCCGTGTAGTCGACGGGCACCTCGGCGAGCCCGAGCGCGATCTCCTCGTCGAGCTCGCCGAGCAGCGAGAGGTCGACGTACGGCTCGAGGTCGAGGTACGGACGCCCGAAGAGACCGCGAATCATGGCAGATCCACGATCTCCCGGACGTTGCCGCGCACGCTCGGGAGCCGCCGCCGCGCCGCGGACCACGCGCCGTCGGCGCGCCGGATGACCATCGGCACGCCGTGCTTGGGCGCCATCGTGATCGCGACGCGGCGATCGATGCACGCCTTCGGCGTTCGCTCCACACGGAAGCGCTGGAGCAGCATTGCCAGCGCGATCTTGATCTCCATCATCGCGAACGCCGCGCCGATGCACATCCGCGGGCCGGCGCTGAACGGGTTGTACTCGTAGACCGACGGCTTGATCTTCGACCAGCGCTTCGGATCGAAGCGATCCGGCTCGGGGAAGAGCGCCGGGTCGTGATGCATGTGGAAGATGCTCAGGAAGAGCTCGGTGTTCCTGGGCAGGAAATGACCGCCGAGCTCGAGGTCCTCGGCGACCACGCGCGGATGCAGCGGCACCGGCGGTAGGACGCGCATGCTCTCCTTCACGACCGCGTCGAGGAACGGGAGCTTGCCGAGCTGCTCGACGGTGGGCGCGTCGCCGTGGAGCACGCTCGCGAGCTCGGCGCAGAGCTCGTTCGCGACGTCGGGATGCTCGCCGAGCAGGAACAGCGTCCACGCGAGCGCGTTGGTGCTCGTCTCGTGTCCGGCCGCGAAGATGACGCCGGTGTGGCCGACGAGCTCGTCTTCGTCGAGGGCGCTGCCGTCCTCGTCACGCGCCGCGATCAGCATCGACAGCATGTCGGCGGCGATGGGTCCGTCCGGCGCGCGCTTGGCCACGGCAGCCCGCTTTTCACGCAGGATCGCCGCGGTCTCCTCGTCGATGCGTCGCGTGAGATCGAGCCAGTGGTGATAGGGCAGGCCCTTCACGTCGAGGCGCAGCAGCATGCCCGGCGAGAACATCGTGAGGAGCCACTGCTGCATCATGCGCGCGAGCGCCACGCCCCGATCGCCGGCGTCCTCGCCGAAGAGCGTCTTCGTGGCGATGCGGAGCGTGAGCTCGGTCAGGTCCTCGTGGACGTCACGCGCCTCGTCGAGCTTCCACTCGTCGAGCATGCGCGTCGTGAGCGCGACCATGTCGTTGCGATAGGCGTCGATACGGGTCTTGTTGAACGCGGGCTGCAAGAGGCGGCGGTGCCGTCGATGCTCGTCGCCGTTGACGTGGAAGAGACCCGTGAGCGTGCGCTGGATGGGGCGAAGCCGCTCGGTCGTGGGATGGCCGCGGTGACCGCCGACCTTGCGCGCGCGATCCATCGCGGTCGCGTCGGGGTAGTAGGGCCCCGGCAGCGCATACATGCGGAAGCGCTCGTGCTCGGTCAGGATCTCGCGATTGAGCGTGGGGCCGTTCACCGCGACGACGAAGCGTCCCGTGGGGCTCATGATGCGCGCGGGCGCGCGCACGATCGACACGATCGGTCCGTATTGCTCGAAGAGGCGGCCGACGGTGCTGATCGAGTCGCTCGCGAAGCGAAGGAGCTGCGGGAGCGCGCCGAGCACCGGCGTGGCCGAGGGACCCGGCGCAGAGGGCGTGTCGAAGGGCGCGGCGCTCACGGCCGGAGCCTACCAGGCCTGCAAAAGTGACGCAGAAATCGGACGCGAGCCGCTACGCTGGAGGAGTGAAGCGCAAGAGGCTCGTGGCGATGGGGCTCATCGCGTTCGCCGTCGGGCTGACGTTCGCGTGCAGCTCGTTCTCGGGAGACGACGCTCCACCTGCCACCAGCGCCGATGCGGCCGACCAGGATGTCGGGCTCGCGCTCGACGCCGCGTTCGCCGATACGTCGATCGCGGACGCCGCGCCGGCTCGGTGCAGCGGCTTCGATGTCGACGCGGCGAGCCAGCCACCGAGCAACGTGTGCGGCGGCGCGACGAAGAACCTCGCGGGCGATCCACAGAACTGCGGCTGGTGCGGGCACGTGTGCCTCGACTCGCCGGTGTGCATGAACGGCGTGTGCCAGCCGTTCAAGCTCGTGACGGGATCCGGCGGCACCGAGCTCGTCCGGGTCGACGACAGCGATGTCTACTGGGTGGACGAAACCCGCAACCCGAACGCGGTGTTCAGGAGCTCGACGGCCGCTGCTGTGGACGAAGCCAACGCTGCGATGCTCGCGGAGGTCGATGCCAGCGAGCCCGTGAACTCCATGGCTTACACGACCGCCATCGACGACCGCATCTTCGTCCACACGTATCTGAACCTCTACGAGGCGCCGCTCGATGGCGGGCCGCTCGCGCTCTTCAGCACGATCTCGCCGGGATACGGCCGCTCTCCGCTCGTCGTAAGCGGCTCCGAGCTGCTGCAGGCATCGCCGACCGGCACGGGCACGTTCTTCGACTTCGCGAAGGCGGACGGCGGCCTCGTCTCGCAGCAGAACGGGATCGGTGGCGCCTTCGATCTCGTCGTCACTCCCGATGGTCGCTACGCGTTCGTGATCGGCCGAACCGCCGTCGACGCTGGTGTGGTCGACGGCTCTGCGGTCACGCGCGCCGCCCTGTACCGCTACACGATCGCCACGCACGACATGACGTTCCTGACAGCCGTCGACGCACCGACCAGCCCAGACACGGTGCTCACGGCCGACAACGAGCTCGTGTACTTCCCGGACGCGACCGGCACCATCTTCCAGCTGCCGGTCGATGCGGTCGGGAGCGTGATGCCCACCATGCTCTCGCACGGTGACGGAGGCCGGATCCGCTACCTGACCAATGACGCCGGACGCCTCTACTGGCTCTCGTCCACGGACGCCCCCAACTACTTCCAGTACGACCTCTTCGGCGTCGACAAGTGCGGGGGCGCCGCACGGAAGTACGTCCGACACGACGACGGCACCCTGTTCGTGCCGTTCGGCTTCAAGAATCGCGGTGCCTACCTCTATTGGGCGAGCAGCGGCACGATCTACCGCATCGCGAAGTAGAACGCGGCGCTCAGACCTTCATCTCTGCGAGGTCGGAGGGCACCTTGAGCGTGGGCTCGGTGCGTTCCTGGATCTCGCGCGCGCTGACGCCGGGCGCCACTTCGCGCAGGATCAGACCTTCCGGCGTGACGTCGATGCACGCGAGATCGGTGATGATCCGATGCACGACGCGTCGACCGGTGAGCGGGAGGTTGCACTCCTCGAGGATCTTCGGAGCTCCGTCCTTCGCGGCGTGATCCATGATCACGACGACGCGCTTGGCGCTCGCGACGAGGTCCATCGCGCCGCCCATGCCCTTGACCATCTTGCCGGGGATCATCCAGTTCGCGAGATCGCCGCGCGCCGACACCTGCATCGCGCCGAGGATGGCGAGATCGATGTGACCGCCGCGGATCATCGCGAAGCTCTCGGCGCTCGAGAAGATCGCCGAGCCGTCGAGCATCGTGACCGTCTCCTTGCCGGCGTTGATGAGGTCGGGGTCGAGATCCTTCTCCTTCGGCCAGGGACCGATGCCGAGCAGGCCGTTCTCGCTCTGCAGCACCACCTCGACGCCGGGCGGAATGTAGTTCGCCACCAGCGTGGGCATGCCGATGCCGAGGTTCACGTAGAAGCCGTCGCGCAGCTCCTGCGCGGCACGGCGTGCGATCTGCTCGCGGGTGAGGCCCTTCTGCACGGGCTCTTTTCCGCTGTCCTTGGGCGCGCTCATTTCGACACCGTCCGGCGCTCGATGCGCTTCTCGAAGCTGGGTCCCTTGTAGATCCGGTGCACGAAGATGCCCGGCGTGTGGATGTGATCCGGGTCGAGCTCGCCGACGTCGACGATCTCCTCGACCTCGGCGATCGTGATCTTCGCCGCCGTCGCCATCATGGGATTGAAGTTCATCGCGGTGTGGCGGTAGACGAGGTTGCCGAAGCGGTCTCCCTTCCACGCCTTGACGATCGCGAAGTCGCCGGTGATGGCGGGCTCGAGGACGTAGAGGCGGCCGTCGATCTCGCGCGTCTCCTTCTTCGGGCTCGCCTTCGCGACGCTGCCGTCGGCGGCGTACTTCAGCGGCAGGCCGCCGTCGCTCACCGCCGTGCCTGCGCCGGTGGGCGTGAAGAACGCGGGGATGCCGGCGCCGCCTGCGCGAATGCGCTCGGCGAGCGTGCCTTGCGGACAAAGCTCCACTTCCAGCTCGCCCGAGAGGTACTGGCGTTCGAACTCCTTGTTCTCGCCGACGTAGCTCGAGACCATCTTCTTGATCTGCTTGTTGCGCAGGAGGATGCCGAGCCCGAAGTCGTCGACCCCGCAGTTGTTGGAGACGAACGTGAGCTCCTTCACGCCGAGCTCCGAGAGCGCACGGATCGAGTTCTCTGGAATGCCGCACAGGCCGAAGCCGCCGGCGAGCACGGTGGCCCCGGCCGGAACGTCGGCGACCGCCTCACGGGCGCTCTTGAAGACCTTGTTCATCGGGCCGGGAGCCTAATCCGATCGGTCCCGGTTTTGTAGGCGAGTTCGTCTACCATTGCAGGGCATGCGTAGAGTTGCCTCCGTTCCGATCGTCCTGGCGGGTGGAGCGCTCTCGTTGATGGCGCTGACGTGGTGCGCCACCTTCTCGGCGGACGACGGGAACCCGGCGGAGGCAGGCGCCGACGGCGACGCGCCGGCGGACGGCGCCGCGCCCGACGGAGCCGCGCCCGACGACGCCGCGCCCGATGTCGCGAGAGGCGACTCGGGCTGCCAGCTCGTCGTCGGCGATCCGGTGGACGGACCGCAGTGGAAGCGGCTCGGCACCGCGGTGGCGATCGGTAACGTGGTGGAGCTCACCGCCGCCGGCAGCTACGAGGTGGGTGGCATCGTGCACACGCTCGCAGCGCCTCTCACGTCGTTCCGCGCCACGATCCGCGTGCGTGTCGGTATCGACGCGAAGCCCGCTGACGGGTTGACGTTCTTCTGGTCGCCGTCCACCGATCCCCGTCTCGGGGTGAGCGGCAGCGAGCTCGGGTTCTGCGGCGACGGCGGACCCGGCGGCAGCGCCGTGACGATCACCACCAAGCCGAACGACGACGACGCCGGCACCAACACGGTCGCGCTCCGGGACCCGACCATCGCGTCGTGCACGGACACCGACGCAGTGAGGATCCCGCCGCTTGCGAACGACACCCTCGTCACGTTCGTCATCGACGTCGATGTGCCCGCGATCACCGTCCGCGTTCGCCAGGGAGCGAACGAGCTGTTCCACACGCAGCTCCCGAGCACGTTTCCGATCGCGTCCGTCGGCGTCACCGCCGCCACCGGTGGCGAGTACACACGGCACACGATCGAGAGCGCCGTGGTCGAGGTCTGTCGTTGAAGCCTCTGTGGCCGAACGCCCCGCCTGCGCCAGCCGCGCGCGTTCGGCCGCAGAAATAGGGCACTTTCACGCGTTATTGTCGCCCGCTCGGTCGGGCACCGTCGGCGCAGAAACTGCTTCGCTGATCGCGTGCATCGGCTTCTGACGGGAAAGACGGCGTGGCGAATCCACGAAAAAACGACTTCGGGGCTCCTGATCGACGCGGACGATTACTACCGCGCGTTCTACGAGGCGGCGTCGCGTGCGAAGCGCAGCATCTTGCTCCTCGGATGGCAGTTCGACAGCGACGTCCAGCTCCTCCGTGGTGACGACCTGCCGCCCGGCGCGAGCCCGCAGGACTACCAGCTGCTCCCGCTGCTCGACCGGCTCTGTCGGGAGCGGCCTCAGCTCGAGGTGAAGATGCTCGCGTGGGATCACAGCGTGTTCTTCGCGCTCGAGCGAGAGATCCTCCAGAAGATCGTCTTCGACATCGCGACCGTCCATCGCTTCGCATTCAAGACCGATGGGACCGTGCCGCTCGGCGGCTCGCATCACCAGAAGGTCGCCATCATCGACGGCCAGATCGCGTTCATGGGAAGCGCCGACATCTGTCAGGACCGCTGGGACACGTCTGCGCACGTCGCACGCGACCCGCTCCGCATCGCGCGCAAGGAGCAGGGATACAAGCCGTACCACGAGGTGCAGGCGGTGTTCACCGGCCACGCGGCGCGGTCGCTGCTCGATCTCTTCGCCGATCGCTGGGCGTACGCGACGCGCGAGACGATCGACCCGAACGACTACGTCGCCGACAACGACGACCTCCTCGCGAGCTTCCCTGTGACGATGCCGATGCCCGTCGCCGACGTCGCGCTGTCACGCACCGTTCCCGCTGGTCCCGAGCGCACCCACGTCCACGAGATCCGCGATCTCTACGTGCGCGCCATCCACAACGCCGAGCGGTTCATCTACATCGAGACGCAGTACCTCACGTCGTGCTGTGTGCGCGACGCGCTCATCGCGCGCATGAACGATCCGCGCAAGCCGAAGCTCGACATCGTCATGATGCTCCCGCAGAAGCCGGAGAAGTTCAAAGAGGAGGTCTTCATCGGCATCCCGCAGGGCAGCGTGCTCGACGAGGTCGTGCGCGCCGCGAAGGAGCACGGCCATGCGCTCGGCCTCTACAACGTCGTCACGCCCGACGCCGCTTCGCCGCACGGCCTCCCGATCTACGTGTACGTGCACGCCAAGCTGATGATCGTCGACGACGTGCTCTTCACGATGGGCTCGGCGAACCTCGCGAATCGCAGCATGACCGTCGACTCCGAGATCAACGCGACGTGGCTGGCGCAGCCCGGCGATCACGAGCTGCACAACGCCATCCGGCGCGTCCGCGTGCGGCTCCTCCTCGAGCACCTCGGCGAGCGCGCTCGCGTGCGGGACGTCGTTCGTGGACCAGGGCTCGTCGCGCGCCTGAATCGCATCGCGGACGAACGGACGACGCGCATCCGTCGCCACGATCTCCAGCACGAAGCACCGAGCGTGATCGAGAAGGCGCTCCAGGAGCTCGCATGCGACTACGTCGACCCGGCGGATGGGGCGGAGCCGTTGCCGCCGCCTTCGTCGACGATGGATCCGCGCGCCGCCTGATCGTGTGGAATTGCGTGCGGTGTGCATTCAAGTAGGCCGGAATTTGGCCCAACTACGCTGGATATGATGGCTTCGGGGGACCGTGTCCCTCCTCCGTACCCACAGCATCATCGCCGCCCTCGTCCTCCTCGCCCCCGTCGCCGCGCACGCCGCGCCGGTCTCGAAGAAGCCGCCGCCCGGGCCGCTGTCGTCGCAGGGACCGTCTTCGTCTTCGGCGGCGAAGCCGAGCGGCAAGTCGGCGCCGGCCGGCCTGCGGAACGCGTCGCACGGATCGACGGCGAAGCTCGCGAGCGCTGCCGCTCCTCAGCGTGTCGCGCCGCCGCCGAGCAAGAGCATCGGGTCGCCGACCGACGGCAAGCTCGTCAACGGCGTTCACCTCTCCGATGCGCCGTACCTGCGCATCTATCCGGTCTACGCCGGCAGCGACGTCCGCTGGGGCACGGACACGCTCGTCGGTCTCGTCGATCGCGCGGCGAAGAGCGTCCGCAAGCAGTTCCCCGATGCGGTGCTCTCGGTCGGGCAGCTCTCGAAGAACGGCGGAGGCGAGGTCGATCGGCATGCGTCGCACGAGAGCGGTCGTGACGCGGACGTCGGCTTCTACGTGAAGAGCGCCGCGGGCAAGCCGCTGCTTGCCGATCACATGGTCGCCTTCATCGGCGACGGTACCGCTCCGAGCTGGCCCGGCGCGCACTTCGACGACGCGCGCAACTGGGCGCTCGTCTCCGCGATCGTCAGCGACCCGCACGCACGCGTCACGCACCTGTTCGTCGCGACTCCGATCCGGGAGCGCCTCCTCGCGTATGCCGCGCGCATCGGGGCTTCGCCGGCGATCCGCACGAAGGCCGCCGAGGTGCTCGCGCAGCCGCGCGGCTCGCTCCCGCACGACGACCACTTCCACGTTCGCATCGCGTGCCCGGCCAATCAGGACGGCAAGTGCATCGAGCAGCCGCTCGCGCATCACGGCCGCGGCGGGTCGCTCATGGCGTCCGCATCTCATGGTCATCCGGCGCACCCGAGCCACGCGGACGCGGGCGGTCATGCGGCTCCCGCCTCTGCGGCGGCTCCGGCGTCTTCGCCCAAGACGGGAGGTCGGCCCGCGACGACCGCGCCGAGCGAGACGCGCGAGACACGTGAGGAGAGCGCGAAGAGCGAGCCCTCGATCCCGAGCCTGTCGCCGTCGGTCCCGGGCCTGGACTCGGCCGTCATTCCGGCACCGCTCAGCGGCGTGAAATCGACCTGGGGCGTCGAGAAGGACCCGCCGGCCTCCAAGTCCGACGTGATCAGCGACCCGGACGGCGTGCTCGACCACAACTGAACGACGGTCTCGCAAGGGGCACATAGAACTGCGCCGGGTCGTCGGAGCGCGGCTACTCTTTGCGGGTGCGTCCCGACGTCTTCCCCGTGCTCGCGAGCCTCACGGAGGTGAGCGCGCGCGCCGAGGTCGCTCGTGCGCACGGACGGGGAGGGATCCCGTCGATCGAGTTCGGCGGTGAGCTCGTCGTCGTCCTCGTGACGGGAGAGGGCGCGTCGCAGGCCTGGGTCGACGAGGCGACGGCGGCGACGCTTCCGCCGAATGCCTTTCCGCTCGCCGTGGAGAACCTCCGCGCGCGCACGAAGCAGCCGCTTCGCCTCACGCGGACGTCGTCACCGAAGGTCGGCGTCTGGGTGGCCGGTGAAGACGACGGGCTCGGCTCGGGTCGGCTCCTCTTGCGCGATCTCTGGAGGCCGGTGCGCGAAAAGCTGCCGACCGATCTCCTCGTGCGCGTCCCGACGCGATCGGCTGTGCTCGTCGCGATGGATCGGCCCGACGACATCGCGTTCGCCGAGCATCTCGCCGATCAGCTCGTGGCCGCGGCAGAGGCCAAGGGCGCTCCGGTGCTCGCGCGCGATTGGCTGATGTGGACGCCCGCAGGCTGGATTGCGCGCGGGACCTGAGCGAAGCTCGGAGCTGCCTCGTGATCGCAGCCTCGTGATCCCGTGACCATGCTACAACCTCCCACCCGGCCATGACCGACCGCGTGTCAATCGCCCCCGCAGGCTTCGGAACGATCGATCGGCGCGCTGTGCTCGTCGGTCGCACCGCCGAGCTGCGCGTCCTCGACGAGGCGCTTCGCGCGGTTCGTGAGGACGGTCGCGCGCGCACGGTCACGCTCGTCGGCGCGAACGGCATCGGAAAAACGCGGCTCGTTCGCGATTTCCTCTCGAAGCAGCGCGCGACCGAGCACGGCATGCCGCGCGTGTTCCGCGGCTCGGCGCGCGATCAGGGCTCCGCCTACGACGTGTTCGCGCGCGTCCTCCGCGCGCGCTTCGGCATCGTCGAGGGCATGGACGGCGAGGCGGCGAAGGCGCAGGTCCGCTCGCAGGTCGCCGCGGTGCTCGAGGATCGCAAGGTCGGCGACGTCTGCTACTTCCTCGGCCAGCTCCTCGAGCTCGAGTTCCTCGATTCCCCGCTCATCCAGGCGGTGCGCGGTGACTCGCAGCAGATGCGGCTGCTCCGGCGCGCCGTCATCAAGCGCTTCCTCGAGGCCGACGCGAATCAGTCCACCCATCCGGCGCAGCCGGTGGGTCCGATCGTCCTCGTCTTCGACGATCTGCACTTCGCGCACGACGAGTCGCTCGATCT
>FTCS01000773.1_pt1 | contig 10449 bp, 8 predicted proteins | sample 1639391 | NCBI WGS metagenome assembly FTCS01 (sample SAMEA3914864, study PRJEB12502) | metagenome | biome: forest; material: soil | place: USA | collected 2012-03-12 | depth 0.3 m | reverse complement strand
TCGGCGAGCGCGCGGATCATCGCGAGCGCTTGGTCGCCATGGTGCTGGAGCGTGCCGGGATCGGCGTTCGCGAAGGAGTCGAGAGGCGTGTGGTAGTGCTCGATGCGGCCGATGTTCGCGAGGTTCACGCCGTGCACGCGCGACTTCACGGCCGTGAAGTCGGTGTCGTTCGGCATGCGCTTGTAGATCTCGTAGAAGAGCGAAGACGAGACCGGGTGCTTCGCGCGCCGCGCATAGAGGCCCACGATCCAGCCATTTCCTGGGCTCGTCTCGAACATCGCGCTCGGGCCCGAGCTGCCACGCGCGTCGATGTTCACCGCGCCGTGCACGGCGCTCGCGAGCGGATGCTCACGAACGAAGGCCTCCGCGCCGAGCAGACCTGCCTCTTCGCCGTCCGTGAGCACGATCACCACCGTGCGACGGAGCGGAGCGCTCGCGGCGAGCGCACGTGCGGTCTCGATGACCGTCGCCGTGCCCATGCCGTCGTCGCTCGCGCCCGGGCTGCACGGCACCGAGTCGTAGTGCGCCATGAGCAGGACGGGCGCGGCAGCAGCCTCCGTACCGGGGCGCGTGGCGACGATGTTCACGACGCGCCCGCACGACGCGTGACGGGAACAGGCCGTCGCGACTTGCAGCTCCGGTCGAAACCCGCTCTTCGCGAGCTCGGCCTGGAGCCACGCGCGTGCGCTCGCGTTGGCTTCGCTGCCCGGCGGGCGAGGCTGACCGTTCTCGCTGAGGACGCGCTGCGTCTCTCGCGCGCGCGCGGCGGAGAATGCGTCGGCGGGAGCGTCGAGGCCCTGCGGCGCCGGCGGCGAGTAGCGGACCACCGCGAAGAGGAGGATCGCGACGAAGAACAGGAGCGCGCTGACGAGCCGGCGCGTCACGCGGACGCGGCCTTCACGCGTCTCGTGCTCGCCACGCTCGCGCCGTTCGATGCGCTCGAAGCGAACAGCTCCTTCAGGAACTTGCCGGTGTACGAGCGCGCGACCTTCGCGACGTTCTCCGGCGTGCCCGCGCAGACCACCTCGCCGCCCTTCGCGCCGCCCTCGGGGCCGAGATCGATCACCCAGTCCGAGCACTTCACGACGTCGAGGTTGTGCTCGATGACGACGACGCTGTTGCCGGCGTCGACGAGGCGCTGCAGGACCAGGAGCAAGCGACGGATGTCCTCGAAGTGCAGACCGGTGGTCGGCTCGTCGAGCACATACAGCGTCCGGCCCGTCTGCACCTTGCCGAGCTCGCGTGAGAGCTTCACGCGCTGCGCTTCGCCGCCGGAGAGCGTGGGCGCGCTCTGGCCGATCTTCATGTAGCCGAGGCCGACTGCCACGAGCGTGTCGAGGATGCGTCGCAGCACCGGGAACGCGCTGAAGAGCTCGAGGCACTCGTCCACGCTCGTGTCGAGGACGTCGGCGATGCTCTTGCCCTTGAACGCGATCTCGAGCGTCGCGTCGGAATAACGCTTCCCGAGGCAGACCTCGCACGGCACGCGCACGTCGGCGAGGAAGTGCATCTCGACCGTGACCTCGCCGTCTCCGCCGCACGACTCGCAGCGGCCTCCCTTGACGTTGAAGCTGAATCGTCCCGCGTCGTAGCCGCGCGCGCGTGCTTCCGGGAGCTGCGCGAAGACCTCGCGGATCTGATCGAACGCCTTCGTGTACGTGCCGGGATTCGAGCGCGGTGTACGACCGATCGGCTTCTGATCGATGGCGATCACCTTGTCGAGCGCGTCGATGCCCTTGATGGCGCGATGCTCACCGACGGGCTCCGCGCTGTCGTGGAGGCGCGCCGCGAGCGCGGGCAGCAGGATGCCGTTGACGAGCGAGCTCTTGCCGGCGCCGCTGACGCCGGTGACGCATGCGAAGACGCCGAGCGGCAGCTTCACGTCGACGTTCTTGAGGTTGTGCTCCTTCGCGCCGAGCACCTCGACGAAGCCCTTCGGCGTGCGCCGCACGTCGGGCACCTCGATGCGCATGCGCCCCGAGAGGTAGTTGCCGGTGATGCTGTCACGGTGCCGCTCGATCTCTTCGGGCGTGCCCTCGGCGATGACCTTGCCGCCGAGATGCCCTGCGCCGGGACCGAAGTCGACGACGTGATCCGCGGCGCGGATCGTCTCCTCGTCGTGCTCGACGACGAGCACGGTGTTGCCGAGATCGCGGAGGTGCCGGAGCGTCGCGACGAGGCGCGCGTTGTCGCGCGGGTGGAGGCCGATCGACGGCTCGTCCAGCACGTACATGACGCCGGAGAGCTCGCTGCCGAGCTGGCTCGCGAGGCGAATGCGCTGCGCCTCGCCGCCGGAGAGCGAAGGACCGGGCCGCTCGAGCGTCAGGTACTCGAGGCCGACGTCGAGGAGGAACTTCAGGCGGCTCTCGATCTCGACGAGCGCGCCCTCCGCGATGTGCTTCTGCGCCGGGCGGAGCACGAGACCGCGCACGTGCGCGATCGCTTGCTCGACCGTCATGCCCGAGAATTCGCCGAGCGATTTCCCGCCCACGAACACGGCGCGGCTCTCCGGACGCAGCCGCATTCCCCCGCACGCGTGGCATGGGCGGTCGCGGAAGAACTTGCTGTAGTGCTCACGCATCGACTCGCTGGTCGTCTCGCGATAGAGCCGCTCCAGGTTCGGGATGACGCCCTCGAACTTCACGCCGAACGTGCCGTGGCTCTCGGCGCCCTCGCGTCCCCAGCTCACCTTGAGCTTCTCGCCCTCGAGGCCGTAGAGGAGGCGCTTCTGCTTCTCCTTGGGGATGTCCTTCCACGCCGTGTCGAGGCTCACCTTGCACGCACGCGCGGCGGCCTCGGCGATGCGGAAGACCCAGCCGTCGCCGCGGGTCATGGCGGAAGCCCAGGGCGTGATCGCGCCCTTCTTGATCGAGAGCGCGGGGTTCGTGATGACGAGCGTGGGATCGACCTCGGCGCGCGTGCCGAGCCCGTTGCACTGCGGGCACATGCCGAGCGGGCCGTTGAACGAGAAGCTCGCCGGCGACAGCTCCGGATAGCTGCGCCCGCAGCACGCGCGATTCGCGCTGAAGACGACGCGCTGCTGCGCGCCGCCGCCGCCGCTACCAGAAACGAACGACGCGATGAGCTCGCCCTTGCCCTCGGCGAGCGCGATCTCCACGGCCTCGGTGAGGCGTGTGGCGCCGCCGCTCCCGACCACCACGCGATCGACCACGAGATCGATGGTGTGCTTCACGTGCTTCTCGAGCGCCGGCGGATCGTCGAGCGTGTGCTCCTCGGGCGCTCGCGTCGCCTTTGCAGCGCCGGAGGCGACGTCGACGCGCAGGAAGCCGCGCTGCTTCAGATCTGCAAAGAGCTCGCGGTGCTCGCCCTTGCGATGCGTCACGAGGCGCGCGAGGACGCGCAGCTTCGTGCCGGCCGGGAGCGTCAGCAGCTCGCGTGCGATCTCCTGCGCGCTCCGCGCTTTCACGGGTTTTCCGCACTCGACGCAGCGCTGCTCCCCGATGCGTGCATAGAGCACGCGAACGTAGTCGTGGACCTCGGTGATCGTTCCCACCGTGGAGCGCGGGTTCGATGCGGCGCTCTTCTGCTCGATGGCGATGGTCGGCGAAAGCCCACGGATGCGATCGACATGCGGCCGTTCGAGCTGCCCGAGGAACTGACGCGCGTACGAGCTGAGCGTCTCGAGGTAACGTCGCTGGCCCTCGGCGTAGAGCGTGTCGAACGCGAGCGACGACTTGCCCGAGCCGCTCGGCCCCGTGAAGACCACGAGCGCGCGCTTCGGGATCGAGAGACGAGGCACATCGAGGTTGTGCTCGCGAGCGCCGATGACCTCGATCGCATCGAGCTCGTAACGTGCGCTCGGGACGCGCGGGGCGCGCGGCAGGCGGGACGGGCGAGGCGGCGGCGACCCAGAGCGCTTTTGCGGCATGGAAGAGGACGGCGAATAGGATCGCGTTGTCAGAATGGCAAGCGCGGCGGTGTGGCCCGAGCGCAGCTGCCAGCTTGTCGAACGCGCCTTCGACGTCTCCGGCTGCCACCGCGCCGATCGCGCATCGAGCCGTGTCGTCGGTCCCCACGAGCGCGCTGGCACGCGCTATGCTCGTTCGCCGGTCTGTCCATGTCGTCTCGTCCCGTCACACGTGTTTCGCTGCGTCCGATGAGAGCCGCTTCGGTGAGAGTTGCATGCCTCGCGACGTTGGCGGTGGCTGCGGTCTCGATCGCGAGCCCCGCGCAGGCGCAAGTGACGACCGGCACGACCGTGTCCGTGTCGATGAAGGACACGCTGCAGCGTCTCGACGCGAACGGGAACAACGTCACGAAGCGCGTCGATCCCGCGAATCGCGAGGGCGTGAACCTCAGCGACTGTCATGCCGATCAGTCGATCGTGTTCCCGATCGTGGAGTCGGGCTTCACGCCCGGTGACGTCGCCGAGATCTGGGCGAGCAACGGCGCCGTCGACTGCACGAACCCCGACAACCGCCCCGGCACTTTGTCGGTCCATTGCTACAAGCTCGGCACGTTTCCGCTCACCACCACCACGTCGACGACCATCAAGGTCAAGACGCTGCTGACCGCGACGGGCGTGACCACGTTGGACGCGCAGGGGTGTCCGAGCGTCGATATCTCGACGATCACCGTCTACTTCATGATCTTGCGCAACGGCAGCGCCACGATGCCCGTCGCGACCGACACCGTCCCGATCAAGATCGACACGCAGGGCCCGCTCGGCCTCACGGGCGTGAAGGCGCTCCCGGGAAATGGAGCGATCACCATCTCGTGGGATTCGGTCGGCGAAGCGGGCGCGCAGGACATCATCGGCGCCGAGGCGCTCTGCGATCCGGCGCCCACGCCCTCGACGGTCACCGACGCCGGAGGGACCACGGTCTGCGTCGAAGGCGGGACCACGACGACGGACGACGCCGGTGACGCCGAGGCATCGACGGCGACCGGGTCGGAGCCGAGCTGCTCGACCGTCCCCGCGGAGGGTGGCGCTGCCGGCGGACCGATCCCGACGACGAGCGAGATCCCGTCCAACGGCCTCGCGTGCACGACGCAGGCGTTTGCGACGTCGACCGCGATCCCTTGCGGAAGCGTCAGCGGAACCACCGGCAACACGATCCGCATCGACAACATCAACGGCATGCCCCTGATGAACGGCGTCGTCTACGCCGTGGCGGTCGGCGGAACGGACTCGTTCGAGAACGTGGGCTCCCTGTCGTCGACGGTCTGCCAGTTCCCCGAGCAGACCAGCGATTTCTGGCAGGACTACCGGACGGCGGGCGGCCAAGCGGGAGGTTGCGCCGTCGAGGGCGACGCGCTCCCAATCGGCAGCTTCACGCTGCTCACGGTCGGAAGCGTGATGACTCTCTCGATACTGCGCCGCAAGCGAGACAAGCGCGCAAAGGCCAAGAAGAGGAACGATCGGTGAAGCGATCTCTGTCCGTCTCCACGCGTGCGCGCCGCCTTGTCGCGTCCGGCGCCGCGTTCGCCGTCGTCCTCGGAGCCACCGACGCCAGCGCGATCGAGTTCGGCACGCGCGCGAGCGAGCACCCGTTCCGCTCGCCGCAGAACTTCGAGCTCGAGCTGCGAATCTCGCCGTATTACCCGCAGATCGACGACGACCCGAATCTCAACGGTCAGACGCCGTTCTTGAAGAACTTCGGCGACGTGGCGCGCGTGTCGGTCGGCCTCGAGTTCGATTGGCAGATGTTCCGCATCCCGCACGTCGGCACCATCGGTCCCGGCTTCGGCGTCGCGTACGTCGGCATGAGCCGCGACGTCGTCACGGTGAGCGGTCGAGCGTCGGGCGACTCGACGAAGCTGTCCATCTATCCGTTCTTCGCGGACGCGGTGCTCCGCGTCGACACGTTCTGGCACGACGCAGGCATTCCACTCGTTCCGTACGGCAAGGCCGGCCTCGGTCTCGGTCTCTGGCGCGCATCGAATGCCTCCGGAACCGCGGTCGCGAACGGCGTGAACGGCAAGGGCGCGAGCTGGGGCACGAGCTTCGCGCTCGGTGTCCAGTTCGCGCTCGACGCGATCGACCAGGGCGCGTCGCGCAACATGGACAACTCGACGGGCATCAACAACACGTACGTGTTCATCGAGGAGAGCTGGCTCGCGCTGAACGGGCTCGGTCAGAAGAACGCGCTCCACGTCGGATCGAACACGTGGGTGGCAGGGCTCGCCTTCGAGTTCTGAGATGTTCTCTCGGCTCGCAAGCGCGCGCCAAGACGCGCGTCGTTATCTCGGTGCGGTGGTCGTCGACGGGTTCTTCAACGGCTTCTCGCGCGTCGCGCGTCTCCATCCGCAGGCGAAGCCGGCACGGCATGCCGTCGAGCACCTTCGCGACATCCGCTATCACGACTCCGGAGGCGACCCGCTGCGCGAGCACCTGCTCGACGTGTATCGGCCGGTCCACCATCCGTCGCGTCCCGATTCGCGTCATCCGCCGCCGCCGTGGCCGATCGTCTTCTACGTGCACGGCGGCGGCTTTCGCATCCTCTCGAAGGACACGCACTGGATCATGGGCCTCGGCTTCGCGCGCCGCGGCTACATCGTCTTCAACGTGAGCTATCGCCTCGCGCCGAAGTATCGCTATCCCGCGGCGATCGAGGACGTGTGTCGCTCGTTCACGTGGGTCATGCAGAATGCGGAGCGCTTCGGCGGCGATACGTCGCGCGTCGTGCTCGCCGGTGAATCAGCGGGAGCGAACCTCGCGGCGAGCCTCGCCATCACGCTCGCCTACGAGCGCGACGAGCCCTTCGCGCGCGAGGCTTACGCGACCGGCGTCGTGCCGAAGGCGGTGGTGCCAGCGTGCGGCGTGTTCCAGGTCAGCGACATGGAGCGACTGCGGCGACGGAAGCCCGGCATGTCCTCGTTCATCGCCGATCGCCTCGCCGAGGTGGAAGCGGCGTATCTCGGTGGACCCTCTGTCGATCGACGCCCCGATTCACGCGATCACGACCTCGCCGATCCGCTGCTCGTCTTCGAGCGCGGCGAGAAGCCGTCACGCCCGTTACCGCCGTTCTTCTTGCCGGTGGGAACGCGCGATCCGCTTCTGCCCGATACGCGGCGCATGGGGATCGCACTGCGAAACCTCGGCGTCGAAGCGGTCGAGGCGTACTACCCGGGCGAGCTCCACGCATTCCATGCGCTGGTGATGCGCGCCAACGCGCAGAAGTGCTGGCGCGACACGTTCACGTTCCTCGACGCACACGTCCCGCGAACGAAGCCCCACGCCACCTAGCCGGTGACCTTGCCCCAGGGCGTTCCCGAGCCCGACTCCTTCAGACGAAAGCGCGCGACGCTCAGCGCGTCCAACCGCTCGCGCAAGCACGGAGCGCACGCGAACTGCTGGTTGGCGAGCGACGCCGACGACTCGACGTCGCGTCCGCACAACGTGCAGCGAGCGACGGTCCGCGCGTCCACGGTCACCTCGCCGCCCACGATGCGGCCTCCCTCGGTCACGTGGACGTCGATTGCGGCAATCATCGCTTCTCCTCTTGTTGCTTCGTTGCTGCGTGCGCGCGCGCCTGCGCTTCGCCGGTGCGCCGGAGGATCGCTTCGCGGCCTGCGGCTGGCAAGAGCCAACGCGTTCCAAAATGCCACGGCCGATGGACTGGCCGCAAAGCTTCAGCCGTCCTATGCACAAGGAATGGCATCGGAGTCAGGATGGCTCGTCCTCGTGGTGGATGACGACGCCGATCACCTGCTCATGCTCGAAGCGCTCCTCGAGGCCACCGGGTATGCGGTGATCACGGCCACGTCGTGCGCCGAAGGACGCGCGCTGCTGATGAGTCGGCGCATCGATGCGCTCGTCGCCGACTACAGCCTCGGCGACGGCACGGCTTCGGATCTCTTGCGAGACCTCGGTGAGAGCCGCCCGCGCGTCGCGCTGGTTCTGTCGGGCTTCGACGCCAACGAGGACGTCGCACGAACGCTCGAGGCCGGGTTCGATGCGCACCTCGTCAAGCCCACCTCGATCGATCTCCTCCGCGAGCTCCTCGCCGAGGGTCTGCGCAAATCCGAGAGCGGGATCCGCTTGGCGGCCGGGGCCGTGGCCGACGTCATCCGGAACGCGGCCGCCAAGGAGTCCGGTGGCAAGCGCCGCTGAAGGAAACGGTCTACCTTCGGTCGCATGACCGACCCCAACACGCAAGACGCCGCGTATCGCTCTCAGGTCCCGGGCAGCAGCGGCGGGATGATCGTCACGACCGGCACCGACGTCGCCGGCTACCGCATCGTCGAGTACCTCGGCATCACGCGCGGCATCGTCGTGCGCTCGACGAGCATCGGGCAGGGAATCGTCGGCGCGTTCAAGCAGCTCGGCGGCGGCAACATCCAGGAGTACGTCGACGTCTGCGAGGCGGCGCGTCAGGAGGCGTACCTCCACATGCTCCAGCACGCGCACAAGATCGGCGCGCACGCGGTGATCGGCATGCGCTACGACGCGACCGAGTTCGTGCAGGGCGCGACCGAGGTGCTCGCGTACGGAACGGCGGTTCTGCTCGAGCGCTGACGGCTGGGCACGATCGCGTGATGACATCGCCGCGCCACGCGCTAAGCGAGGAGGATGGAGCGGCCTCGTGCATCGCTTCTTGCTCGGCTCGCTGCGCTCGCGGTTCTCGCGGCATGCACGGGCGGCGATGACGGCGCCGCCATGACGACGACCACGACACCCGTCGAGCCCGTCGACGCCACGCTGCCGAGCTCACCCGCTGCATGCAAGGGCGTCGTCCACGCCGTCGCTGCACCGGGCCCTGCTGCGCCGGCGGCGCCCGCGGTCGTCGTCGCGCCGGGGCTCGCGCTCGAGGCGATCGCGGCCGTCTCCGAGGCGCGCGAGCTCGTCGCTCTCCCCAACGGCGATCTCCTGGTGGGGACCGCCGGCACATCCGTGTATGTGATCCCTAATGCCGATGTCGCCGATGCCGCCGCGCCGCCGGGCGCGCCCGCGGTGTTCGCCTCGTTCGACGACGCGCCCGCGCAGGGCGTCGCATTCTCGAAGGCGACGTGCACCGTGTTCGTCGGGACGCAGCACGACGTTTATTCGATCGCCTACGCCGACGGACAGCTCGCTGCGACCGCGGCACAATCCATCGCGAAGGTTCGCACCGGAGGCGTCGTCCACACCGCGGCTGATGCCGACACCCACACGACGACGTCGGTCGCCGTCGCGTCCGGCTTGCTCTACGTCGGCGTCGGCTCGTCGTGCAACGCGTGCACCGAGGTCGATCCCACACGGGCGGCGATCCAGGTCATGCAGCTCGACGGTTCGGGCGCCGCCACGCGCGCCACGCGCATCCGCAACCCGATCGCGCTCGCCGAGAATCCCGCCACCGGATCGCTCTGGGTGGGCAACGCCGGGCAAGACGGCTTGCCGCTCGGTCATCCGTACGAGCTCTTCGATCTCGTCACCGCTCATCCCGCTCTCGCCGACTACGGCTGGCCCGACTGCGAGGAGAACCACACGCCGTACCGAGCCGGCGCGAGCTGCGCGAGCACCGTCGCACCGCTCGTCGAGCTGCCGGCGTACTCCACCATCATCGGCGCCGCGTTCTACCCGGTGCAGGCCACCGGTCCGTATGCGTTTCCGGCGCCGTACCCCGGCGGCGCATTCGTCACCGCGCACGGCTCCTGGCACACCGAGCCCGACGGCACGTACTTCACGCCGCCGCGTGTCGCTCACGTCGCGATGCACGGCGACGTACCGAACGTCGCGGTGAATTGGGCCGATCCGTCGACGCAATGGACGGAGGTCCTCGGCGGATTCCAGCTCCCCGACGGCAAGACGCGCATCGGTCGGCCGGCGGGCGTCGCCGTCGGCCCGCTCGGCAGCGTGTTCGTATCCGACGACCAGACGGGCCTCGTCTATCGACTCCGCCCGACCGCACGCTGACGGAGCGCCGCGCCCACGCTCGCGCCGAAGAAGAACACCTGCGCCGAGTAGTAGACCCACACGACGGCGAGTACGACGGCGCTCGCGCCTTCGTAGAGATCATCCATGTGCTTGTGACGGACGTAGAGCGTCACGAGACCCGAGCCGATCGCGAACAGCGACGTGCTCACGAGCGCGCTCGTCGCAGCGTCGCGCCAGCTCACCTTCGCTTCGGGCAGGAAGCGGAAGAGCGCCGCGAAAAGGACGAACGCGAGCGCGATCGACGTGACGCCGTCGAGCGCCCAGAGCGCGACGGGCGCCGCGCGATAACTGTAGGTTGCAAGGATCGCGAACACCGTCTTCGCGACGAGCAGGAGCGCCACGAGCACCGCGACGAAGAGCGTGAGGAGCAGCGCGCCTCCGTAACGGAGGCCGTAGCGCATCACCTTCGGACGCGCGCGCTCGATGCCCTCGAGATCGATCCCCCAGAGCTGATTGAGCGCTCGTCGCAACGCGCGGAAGAGGCGCGTGCTGCCGTAGATCACGAGCACGATGCCCGCGATGCTGCCCGAGCTCTGCGTACGCTCGAGGCGCTCGGTCATGCCGCGGAT
>FTCS01001332.1_pt1 | contig 10461 bp, 7 predicted proteins | sample 1639391 | NCBI WGS metagenome assembly FTCS01 (sample SAMEA3914864, study PRJEB12502) | metagenome | biome: forest; material: soil | place: USA | collected 2012-03-12 | depth 0.3 m | reverse complement strand
GTTCCTCGCCTCACGAGCCGCAACCCCGACGACGCGTGGACGAGCGGCCAGTGGATGACCGAGCGCACGGGCGGCTCCGACGTGGCCATCTCCGAGACCGTCGCGAAGCAGAGCGGCAACGACTGGCGGCTCTACGGCACGAAGTGGTTCAGCTCCGCGACCACGTCGCAGATGGCGCTCACGCTCGGACGCCCCGAAGGCAATCCGCCGGGCGGCAGCGGCCTCGCGCTCTTCTATGTCGAGATCCGTCGGCCCGACGGCTCGATGAACAACATCCAGGTCAATCGCCTGAAGGACAAGCTCGGCACGCGCATGGTGCCGACCGCGGAGCTCACGCTGGACGGCGCGCTGGCGATCCCCGTGATCGGCCTGAAGGACGGCATCAAGAACATCACGCCGATGCTCACCGTCACTCGCACGTGGAACGCGATCGGGGCGATCAGCGGCATGCGTCACGGCCTCGCGCTCGCGAAGGACTACGCGAAACGTCGCGTCGCGTTCGGCGCGCCGCTCGCCGACAAGCCGCTGCACGTCGACACGCTCGCGGCGCTCGAGGCCGAGTACGAGGGAGCATTCCTCCTCACCTTCCGCGCCGTGGAGCTGCTCGGAAAGGACGAGGCCGGCGAGCTGACCGAGCAAGAGGCGGCGCTGCTGCGCCTGCTCACGCCGATCGTCAAGCTGACCACCGCCAAGCAAGCCGTGATGGTCGCGAGCGAAGTGCTCGAATCGTTCGGTGGTGCGGGCTACATCGAGGACACCGGGCTGCCGCGCCTCCTCCGTGACTCGCAGGTGCTGCCGATCTGGGAGGGAACGACGAACGTGCTCTCTCTCGATCTCCTCCGCGCGCTCGCGAAGCTCGGCTCGCTCGATCCGATCGCGCGCGAAGTACACGCGTCGGTGGACGGCGCCGATCCGTCGCTCAAGGTGGCGGCCGAGACGGCGGTGCGCGCCGTCGATCACGCGCAGGCGTGGCTCATGAAGACGATGGAGGGCGGCCCGCACGCCGTCGAAGCGGGCGCGCGGCGCCTGGCGCTCACCCTCGGACGCGCCCTCGAGCTCGGGTTCCTCGTTCGCGAGGCCACGCGCTCGAAGAAGCACGACGACCACGCCAAGCCGGCAGCCGCTGCACGGCGCTTCGCAAAAAACGGCGTGGATCTGATCAGCGACGAGTCGCTCGACGCCGACGCGAAGATCCTGATCGGCTGAATCAGCCCTTCGCGATCAGCAGCACCGCGAGCAGCGCGAGGCCCATCACGACGATCAGGATCGCGACGACGACGCCGCCACCCGGCGTCTTCGCCGTGACCTTGGTCGCCGAGGGATCGTCCTCGTCGAGCTCGGCGAGCTGCAGCGAGACGCGCGCCTCGCGCGATGCGGCGATCAAGAGCAGCGTCTCGAGGATCCCGGCCGCGAGCAGCGACAGCACGCCGATGAGCAGCCCGAGGAGGTGACGCGAGCGATTCTCCTCGCTCCGCTTGGGGAGGCCGTCCAGCGCGAGCCAGCGCGGCAAACCCGTAGCCGGACGCTGCGCGAGCCACGGTCCGACACTGCATGCATCATGCACATCGACGCCGGGCGTTCTGCCGACCACGATCGTCTTCGACACCGCAGCGCCTGCCATGTGCTCTGCGCCACGCGGCTCTCCGGACACGACGAGCCAGTACACGCCGGCCGCGAGCGGCGGCAGCTCGAAGCGCGCGCGCGGCGTCGGGTCCCCAGCCTCGGTGACGACCTTCAACGCTCCAGCAACGACTCTTCCCCGCGTGTCATCGAGCTCGGCATAGACGACGTCCCGCGGATTGGGCGCGATGAGCACCGCGGTGGTCGCCTTGTTCTCCTCGATCACGCGCGGCATGCTGATGAAGAACGCCCCGGGCGCGACGGGCAGCGCCCCAAACCATCTCCCGAGCGGGTGCCGCCCACCAGCCCCTCCCGCGTCCGCGTCCGCACTCGCCCCCGCACTCGCTCCCGCGTCCGCACTCGCACTCGCTCCCGCACTCGCTCCCGCGTCCGCACTCGCTCCCGCGTCCGCACTCGCTCTCGCTCCCGCACTCGCCCCCGCTCCCGCTCCCGCCCCCGCTCCCCGATAAACCAAAAACGCCGACCCCGTGACGTGCGCCTGCGCCGTCATCGCAAACTCCGCCCACCCGGCCCCGCAGGTCGTGGCCTTCTCCTTCGCCGCCAACAGCCCTGGCTCGGGCTCCGCCTCCGCCGGCAACCCCGCAGCGTTCATCCCCGGCGGCGTCGTCGCGTGAACCCAGACCGACGTCGGAAATCCAGCGACGAGCCTCTCTCCTTCGACCACGACATCGAGCCCGACGATCCCGTTCCGTACGGTGGGCCGGGCCCATCCGCCGTTCGGCGCCGCGATCGATCGCTCGGGCTCCTGCGGTCCCCACGTCGCGCTGCCGATCGCGAGCGGCGTCTTCTCGCCCTCGGCGCGCACCTCGAGGTCGATCGGATCGCCGAACGCGAGGCCCTCGATCTCGAGCGACACCTCGGCGATCCCGTCGCCGTTGCTGTCGCCGCTCCAGCGCGCCTCGTGGCCCTTGGAGCGCGCGATCACCGACAGCCCGGCGATCGGGATCGTCTCCTTCACGCTGCGATCATCGATGATGGTGCGCAGCTGCCACGCGAGCCGCGTCTTGCCGTCCGGCGCGGGATGCGCGAGCGGTGCGCCGAACACCACCGCCGCCCGCACCGCCTCACCGGCGCCGATGCGCAGCCCGATCATCAGCGTGAGGATCGCGACGAGCGGAGCGCCGATCTTCAGGATCGAGCGCCAGCGCATCATGGAGTCGGGCTTGGTCACCATGGTCTCAGCCATCGCTCATTGGCCCCATCGCACGTTGGTCATGACGCCGGGCTCGATCATCACGGCGTCGCCCTCGCGAGCGCCGAGCGCGCCGGCCCGCAGCACGATTTGCACGACGCCGTCGGTGCCGCGCCGCACGTGGATGCCGTCGTCTCGCTTCTCGATGTCCACGTACGCGTCCCTCTCGCCCGCTCGAACGATGCGCACGCCATACGCTTCGGTGTCGACGCCGCGTGTGCTGCGGAACGTCACGTGGGCGGGGAAGCGCGGCGCCTGCGCCTCGGCGGCGCGATCGACGACGCGACGAATGAACTTCACGACGAGCGGTCCTTCGTGACCCATGCCGGGCACGCGATCGAAATCGACCCGGAAATCCCGCTTCTTCATGGCATCGAAGAGCATGACGCTCTGCACGATGGGCGAGGTGCGATCGTCCTCGCCGTGGATGAGCCACGTGGGAACGTGCCGCGCGTTGTCGACGACGTCGAGCGGGTTGACCCGATGCGCGGCGTCTTCCGTGGGGAGCAGGCTCCGCACGTAGGTCGTGCGATCGAACTTGGCGTCGCCGAAGTAGCTCGCGACGAAGGCGAAGCGATCCGGCCTGTGCCACCCGATGGTGGTCGCGCCCTGACCGCCCATCGAGGCGCCCCAGATCGAGATGCGTTGGCGATCGACGGCGACCTCCGGCGTGATCGCCTCGATGGCGCGCATGACCTCGTCCTCGGCGTCGGCGACGTAGAGCGAGTTGCCGAGCCCGCTCGGCATGAGGAGCACCACGTCCTTCGCTCGCGCCTCCTCGAGGAGCTCCCGATACGCCGCGTAGGTCCACGGGCTGCCGTTCCACGGATGCACGCCCACCAGCAGCGCGCCTGCCTTGGCGACGTCGTGACCGGGCGGAACGAACACCACCGCTTCGCCGGCCGATGACCCGTGGTGCGGGCTCGCGAATCGCAGGAGCGAGAGACCGTCGAGCGATCGCGCCGCCTTCCCCACGCGCACGCGCTCGCCGCATGCGATGCGCTTCTCGTACGTGCTCACGGCGACGTCGACGCGAATGACATGAGGCGACGCAGGATCACCGCCGCCGAGATGGAGGAGCAGCGGCCCCTTCGATCCCTTGTCGCGGACCGTGCCGTCGACGCTGACCGCGCCGCGACCGTTGCAGTGCGGGATGCGGACGTCCTCGCCGACGGCCGAGAACGCGAGCGTGTACGTCGCGGGCGCGCGCGCCTTCCCGAGCTCGCTGAACGCGACGCTCTCGATCCGGCCGTCCGGCGCGACGAGATCCATCACGTCGATCTCCCCGCCCTCGATCGTGTCGTGGCCGAGGAGGCCGCTCGCAAACGCGCTGCGCTCGCCTCCGGCCGCGCTCGATAGAGCCGCGAACGCCGCGAACGTCGCGACCAGCAGAGAGAAACCGCGCCGCATCTCCTCGCCAGCCTATCCGTCCTTGTCAAACCCGCACACCTTCCCCTAGGAGAGGGTAAAGGAATCACCGGAATGTCCGCCGCCGCCGCCTCCGATCGTTCGACGTCCGACTCCTCGCGGAGCTTCCTGCGCTCACGGCTCGGATCGCTCCTCGCCGTCGTTCCGCTCGGCGTGTGGACGGTGGGGCATCTCTGGAACAACCTCTCGGCGTTCAAGGGAAGCGCCGCGTGGCAGGCGGACGTGACCGAGTACGGTCACCCGATCGCGTTCTTCGCGTCGTCGATCGTCGCGCTGCTCCCGCTCGTGCTGCACACCGTGTGGGGCGTCGGCCGGCTGTTCACGGTCCAGCCGAACCTTGTAAAGTACAAGTTCTTTGGAAACCTGAAGTACACGCTGCAGCGGCTCAGCGCGATCGGCGTGCTCTTCTTCCTCGGCGCGCACATCTGGCTCGCGATGCTGCACCCGCGCATCACGACCGGCCGCGCCGAGCCGTTCGCCGACATCGCGCACGAGATGCATCATCACGGCCCCACGCTCGCCGTGTACGTGCTCGGCACGCTCGGCGTCTCCTATCACCTCGCGAACGGCCTGCACTCGTTCTCGATGGGCTGGGGCATCGTGAGCAGCCAGCGCGCGCTGAAGAAGCTCGACGCGGCGGTCATCGTCCTCTTCTTGATCCTTCTCGCGATGTGCTGGGGCGTGATCTACGCGCTCTGGGACGCGGGCGCCTGAATCACGCCATGCTCACGAGGCGCCGTCAGCTGACGCCGCCGTAGAGCGCGCGCTCACGCACTCACGAGGCTGCGTTGTTGCGTTCGTCCTCGAGGCGCATGGCCTCGAGCACCAGCGCGCCGATCGATCCGCGCGGCGGCGGCAGCGAGCCCACGTCGCGCGGTCGGAACGCGAAGCGCCCGGTCCGCCACGACAAGACGTCGCGCAGCACCTCGAGCGGAGGATGCACCTCGCCGCCGAGCTCGGTATGCGCGAAGAGCCCCGTGTTGAGCACGAGCATCGCGCGCTTGCCTGCGCCCGAGACGACCTCGAGGCTCCCGGTGCGTCGCTCCATCTCGAGCATCATCAGCACGCTCGCGAGCGGGAAATTCGAGAGATCGCCGCGAAACGCTGCCGCGAGCGACGGGGCGGACTGCTCCTCCGGCAGATCTCCCCGAAAGCGCCGCGCCATCGAGACGAGCGCGTCGACCTGCGCGACGATCTCCTCGTTCGTGACCGGTCGCTCGAGCAGCACGTCGGCGCCGACCTGCAGACCCTGGATGCGTGCGTCCTTGTCCGCGATGTCAGCGACCAGCAAGAGCGGCGTCTTCGCGATCGGCCCGACCTCGGTACGAATTCGTCGCGCCACCCAGAACCCGTCGATGTCGGGCAACACGATGCTGCACACGACGGCATCGGGAATCGTCTCGCATGCCTTCGTGAACCCGCTCCGCGCCTCGTCGCAGAAATCGGTCGCGAAACCCTTCTCCTGGAGCGCGCGCGAGAGAAGGCGACCGAGCCATTCGTCGCCGTCGATCACGAGAATGCGGCCCCGGATCACGTTATTGGAAACGGTACCACGCGGGTCGAGGGACCGCGAAATCGCTACAAAGACCACACTTTCACGAACGTCCGCGGCGCGCGCTTCGTACGCCGGCACTGCGTGGCGGCATCCATGTAGCAGACGCTCAGAGCGCGTCGCGGCTTGCCGAGGCTCGTGCGGCCCGAGCGATGCCAGAGATGATTGTGAAGCAGGAGCACCTCGCCCGCTTCGACCGGAAGCTTCCGGGCGGCGGCTTCGGCGTCCCTGCTCTCCACGTGATTCGCCGGAACGACGCCGCCCAGCGGCGTTGCGAGGCCCGCCGCATGCGTACCGTCGACGACCTCGACGCATCCGCCGTCCTCCGGCGCGTCGTCGAGCGCAGTCCAGATCTGGAGGACCGGGTCGCGATCGAGCCCCCAGAAGTTACCGCCGTCCTGGTGCCACGGCAGGTCGGTCCCGCCGCCCGCGTGCTTGTTCATCAGGAACGCGCGATAGAGCGACACGCCGTTGCTCCCCGCGTAGACGCGCGCGGCGACGCGACGAAAGAGATCGCTGGAGAGCCACGCCCAGAAGAGCGGATCCTTCTCGAGCTTCTCGATCTTTCGATACTCGAGCGACGGGCCCTTCCAACCCTGACCGTACGAGAGGTCCTCGTAACGTCCGGTGTTCGAATCGTGCTGGAAGAAGAGGCCGTCGTACTTCACCTCGCCGAGCATGATGGCGTCGGCGCGTGCGCGCAGCGGCGCGAGCGTCTCTTCGTTCGCGAGCTTGCCGAGGCGTGCCCATCCGTGAACGCGGTAGTGCGCGATCGCTTCGTCGAGGCGCGCGTCCGAAACCGCTTCGTCGAGTTCGCTCATCGCACGTAATACGTATCGGTGCCGAGCCACATGCGATAGCGCGCGTCCACGAGGCCGCGCACCTCCGGCGAGAGCCCGCGCGCGCAGGCCGCGACGCCCTCTTCGAGCTGCTTCACCGAGGCCGGGCCGAGCAGGATGCTGTCGACGCCGGGCGCACCAGCGAGCCACGCATACGAGAGCTCGAGGACGCTCATCTTCTCCGCGCGCGCGAGCTCGGTGAGCGCCTCGACACGATCGAACATGACATCCGTGAAGTAACGGCCTTGATAGAGCCGGTTCTTGTCGAAGCGCGACCCGCCTTGCGTGGAGCCGTCGCGCGAGTGCTTTCCGGTGAGCAGACCGCCGGCGAGCGGGTTGTACACGGTAGTGTGGAGGCCGTAGGCGCGCGCGAAGGGGAAGTACTCCACGTCGAGCTGTCGCAAGAGGATGTTGTAGAGCTGCTGCGCGATGACCGGGCGCGGCATCTTCCGCGCGTCGGCCTTGTTCATCATCTCGAGCACCTGCCAAGCCGCGTAGTTCGACACGCCCCACGCGAGGATCTTCTTCTTGTCGAGGAGCTCGCTCACGGCATCGAGGGTCTCGTCGATCGGCGTGTCGTGATCGGGCACGTGCAGGTAGTAGAGGTCGACGCGATCGGTGCCGAGCCGCTTCAAGCTCGCGTCGGCGGCCTCGAGCATGACGGAGCGGCTGAGGCCCTCGGGCTTGCCCTTGATGCGACCGAAGCCGCACTTCGTCGCAATGGTGACCTTGTCGCGAGCGCCGCCGCGGAGAGCCTCACCGACGATCGTCTCGGAGATACCTTCGCCGTACGCGTTCGCGGTGTCGATGTGGAGGATGCCGAGCTCGAGCGCGCGCGCGACGATGGCCTTCGACTCGGTCTCGCTCGTCCGCTTGCCGAAGTTCATCGCGCCGAGGAAGGGCTTGGCCGTCTCACCGGCGGCGCGCTGCTGGAGGACGGTCTTCAGGGTTGCGATCACGGCGACAGGCTAGACACTCCGCCGCGACCGTCAAAGCCGGACCGTCTTCGACGTGACGCACGCCAGAGTTACGTTTTCGATGCCGCAGCGCTTTTGGTGGAGATCCCACAGCGCCGGCTGGTAGCCTCGTTGCCGGAGCCGTGTTTTGATGAACGAGAAGCTCGCGATCCTCGTCGGTGGAGGTCCTGCCCCCGGCATCAATAGCGTCATCGGCGCGGCCACCATTCGTGCGTGCCTCTCCGGTGTCGAGGTGCTCGGCATCCAGGACGGCTTCAAGTGGCTCATCGAGGGCGACACGTCACGCGTCAGCGCGCTCACCATCGCCGACACGAGTCGCATCCACTTCCGTGGCGGTTCGATGCTCGGCATCTCGCGCGCGAATCCGACGAAGAGCCCCGAGCTCCTCGCCAAGTGCCTCGACACGCTCGACCGCCTCGGTGTCGGCATGCTCGTCACGATCGGCGGCGACGACACCTGCTTCAGCTCCTCGCAGCTCGCGAAGGCGTCGAAAGGAAAACTGCGCGTCGTTCACGTCCCGAAGACGATCGACAACGATCTCGATCTTCCGCAGGACGTCTACACGTTCGGCTTCCAGACCGCGCGCCACATCGGCGTGGAGATCGTGAAGAACCTCATGGTCGACGCGAAGACCACGTCGCGCTGGTACTTCGTCGTCGCGATGGGCCGCAAGGCCGGCCACCTCGCGCTCGGCATCGGCAAGGCCGCGGGCGCCACGCTCTCCCTCGTCTCGGAGGAGTTCGAGCATCCCGTCGCGCTCTCGAAGATCGTCGACACGCTTGCCGGTGCGATCATTAAGCGGCTCTCGCAAGGTCGCACCGACGGCGTCGCGGTGCTCGCCGAGGGGCTCGTCGAGCAAATCCGTCCGAGCGACATCGAAGGCCTCGAGGGGGTCGAGCGCGACGAGCACGGTCACATCCGAATCGCGGAGGTCGACTTCGGCAACCTCGTGAAGGCGGCCGTGAAGAAGCAGCTTAAGGAGCTGGGCATCTCGGCGACCATCGTCGCGAAGAACATCGGCTACGAGGTCCGCTGCGCCGACCCGATTCCGTTCGACATGGAGTACACGCGCGACCTCGGCTACTGCGCGGCGCGGTACGTCATCGAGGGCGGCACCGAGGCGCTCGTCAGCATCCAGCGCGGCAGCTTCTTGCCCGTGCCGTTCAAGCAGATCATGGACCCGGTGACGGGCCGCATGCGCGTGCGCATGGTCGACATCACCTCCGACCGCTACAAGATCGCGCGCAGCTACATGCTGCGGCTCAAGGCCGAAGACCTCGAGGATCGCGTCGAGCTCGCGCACATGGCGTCGGCCGCGAACATGACGCCGGCGCAGTTCAAGGAGCGCTTCGGGTACCTCGTCGAGAACGAGCGCCGTCCGAGCATGGCGCCGATCCGCGCCGCCAAACCTATTTCTTGAAGAGCTTTCCGAAGAGGCCGCCGAGCGTCTCCGCCGGCGGCTTCTGGCTCGTTCGCGCGCCCGCGCCGCTGCTGCTGCTGCTGGCGCCGGGCGGCGGCTTCGACTGACCGCCACGGATGTTGTGGAGGCGCACCTCGCGAAGGGCGTCGAGGTTGCGAGGATTGAGGTCGGCCGCCTTCTTGAAGTCCTTCATCGCCTTCGACGTCTCGTCGATGCGCTTGTAGAGCATGCCTCGCCAGAAGTACGCGCGCTCGGAGTTCGCGTTGAGCTTGATGCACCGGTCGAGGATCGCGACCTTCTCCAGCGTCTTCTCGCGGCCGATCCACTCGGGCTTCTGCGCGTCGAGCCACGTGACCATCGCGAGGTAGTCGGCCTGCTCGGGATCGAGCGCGTGCGCCTTCTTCGCGAGCTCGTGGGCCTGCGCGGTGTCGTTGCGCTTCAGTAAGATCTCGGCCTTTTGGAACTCCGTCGCGGCCTCGAGGATCGCCTGGATCTTCGCCTGATCGTCGGGCGTGGCGCCGCCGTCCTTCAGGAGCGTCATGTACTCGGCGCGGCGATCGGCATCGACGAGCGTGGCCTGCGCCTCGGTGAGATGCGTGAAGACCTTGCTGCACGCATCCTTCACGTCGACGAGCGCGGGCGGCAGACGATCGGGGTGCCACACCTTCGCGAGACCGAAGAATGCCTTCTGCACCTGCTCGGGCGTTGCGCCGCGATCGAGCCCGAGCATCTGGAAATAGTCTTGCGACGAGATCTGCGCGGCGCGCTCGAGGATCTTCTGCTTGAGCGAGCTCTGCTCCGACGTCAGGTTCTGCGCGGCCTTGGGCTCGCTGGGCGGCGCGCCCGGAATGCCCGGTGCGGAGGAAGGCGACGTGGGAACGCCCGGTGCGGGAGGCGCGCCCGACGCAGCGGCTCCCGCGCCGAGGATCTGGGACGAAGACGGCGGAGGTGGCGCGAACGCTTCGGGCGTGTGCAGCGGCGGCGGCATCGACGACTGGATCGTCGTCGAGATCATCGCGCCGATGTCGAGCCCGAGGCCGCCCGTACCCGCTGCGAGCGAGACGTTCACGTCGCCGCCTCCCGGATACGGATCGGGACCGATCGGCGTCATTCCGGTGATGACCGGCGCCGCCGGTGCGGTGGGGATCGCAGGATTGACGATCTGCGCGGCAAACGCCGCCGACGGATCGGCTGCACCTTGAGGAAGCGGAATCGGTTGCGGGAGCGGGCTCGCAATGCGGCCGTCCGAGGCGCTGCGCGCGACCGGGCCCTCTTCGACGATCAGCGGCGCGCGCTGGATCGGCTTGGCCTGCAGCTGGACGCGCGCGAAGGCCTGTCCGCTCGCGGAGCCTGCCGGTCCGCCCGGTCCGCCCGGTCCGCCCATCGCGGCGAAGCGGCCGGTCGATCCGGGC
>FTCS01000651.1_pt1 | contig 10473 bp, 9 predicted proteins | sample 1639391 | NCBI WGS metagenome assembly FTCS01 (sample SAMEA3914864, study PRJEB12502) | metagenome | biome: forest; material: soil | place: USA | collected 2012-03-12 | depth 0.3 m | reverse complement strand
CGCGAAACTCGTCGCGCCTTCGGCGCGACAAGTTTCGCTCATCATTGAGTCTTGCCCCCAACCGGAGAGGCCCCGCGCGGCTGCGACCGTTGTCTCTCGGGACGCCTGATGGGGCGGCGTAACCTGACAGGTCGGATCGGAGACTCATTGGTGAGCGAAAGTTGAATCGCCGAAGGCGATTCGACTTTCGCGAACGGCCACACGGGTCCAATTCGGAATAGAGGCGGAACCCTTCCTCCGGCCTCCCTTCCTTCTCGCCTTCCTGTTCAAATTCTCGTCGTGACTTCGCCGGAACGACTGCATGCGCGCGCTCTACGCGACCTCGTTACGCGACTTCGGCCAGGATGACCGTGACGTTGTCGGGGGCGCCGCCTTCCTTCGTGAGCCGCACCAGGGCATTCGAGGCTTTCGCGAGGTCGCCCGGCGGTTTCGCGATCGCATTGATCGTGTTGTCGTCGACCACGTTGGTCAGGCCGTCCGAGCAGAGCAGAAGGCGATCGCCGCTCTTCAGCGAGATACGCCCCAGCGCGACGCGCACCGTCTGCTGCCCCATGACCTGGAGGATGATGTTCTTGCGCGGCGAGGCCTCCGCCTCTTCCGGCGTCATCACGCCCGCGTCGACGAGCATCTGCACGTAGCTCTGATCATGCGTCACCTGCCCGATGCGTCCGCCACGCAGCAGATACATCCGCGAGTCGCCGATCTGCGCGACATACGCGGTGTGACCGACGACCAGCGCCGCGGTGAGCGTCGCGCCCATGCCCCGTCGATCGGGCCGCTTGCCGGCCTCGTGGACCTTCTCGCTCGCCATCTCGATCACGCGTCGCAACGTGTCCCCGTCGGCGGCCTTCTCGCGGACCGCGCGGACCATGCCGCCGAGGACGGCGTCCACCGAGAGCGCGCTCGCCACCTCGCCCGCCTTCGCGCCGCCCATTCCGTCCGACACGACGAGCAACACGCCCGCGTCCGTCGTGGACCACTCTGCCGCTGCGCCGCCCTGCCATCGCTGAGCCTTGGAGAGCTCCGCCATCGTGAACGAGTCCTCGTTCGCCTCTCTGACGAGCCCAACGTCGGTCTGACCGAACGCGCGAACGACGCACCCACTGCCACTCATGGCTGCATCATGCCCTGCACGCAGCGGGCCGCAATGGGGCGTGCTGTCTCCCCTGCCAGCCCCCCCGCCGTCACCCTTGTCGGACGGGGTTTCGCAGGTGCATTCTGCCACGGTGATCACGCTCCACAGCATGCCGGGGACCGATCGGATCGAGAGCCTGAGCCCGTTCTGCTCGAAGGTGGAGGTCTATCTGAAGCTCCAGAAGCTTCCATACAGCGTCGCGCTCGGCGATCCGCGCAAGGCGCCGAAGGGCAAGCTGCCCGTCATCGAGACGGACGGGCGGCACATCGCCGACTCTTCGGCGATCGTCGCGTACCTCGAGGACAAGGCGGAGAAGCCGCTCGATCGCGGGCTCGACGCGGCCGGGCGCGCGCGGGCGCACGTGCTCAAGCGCCTCTTCGAGGAGAGCCTCTACTTCGTCGTGCTCTGGTCGCGCTGGGTCGACGACGCGGGCTGGAAGGAGATGCGTCCTCGCATCGAGAAGGTCGTTCCTGCGCCGCTGCGCTGGCTCGTGCCCGGCCTCATTCGCAAGAAGGTGAGCGCCTCGGTCGTCGCGCAGGGCACTGGACGTCACTCGCGTGACGAGATCTACGCGCTCGGCAAGGCCGACCTCGACGCCATCGCGGCGATCCTCGGAGACGGCCCTTACCTGCTCGGCGCGGAGCTGCGCACGGTCGACGTCACCGCGTACGCGTTCCTCTCCAACATCCTGTACGCGCCGGGAGCGTCTCCGCTCACCGACGTGCTGATGGCCACGCCGGCGCTCGAGACGTACGTGAAGCGCATCGGCGCCCAGCTCGGTCACTGAGACTGAGCGCCGTAGGTGCCGCGCGCTCTAGCCGCCCGTGGTGAGAACCGGCAGCGCAGTGTTGCGCGCTCCCGCGAGCAGCTTCGCGCCCGGGCTCCTCCGCGCGCGCCATCCGCCCTCCACGGCGTGCGGCCCGCGCGGCGCCTCGAGGTTACCGCTGTCCGGCACCCGACCGAGGCGCCCGAGGTGATCGATCTCGACGAGCGCGCGCATGGCACGCTCGAACAGCCAGGGCACGAGGTGATCGAGCAGCGTCAACATGCGCGGCGCGGTGCCGATGATCGCCTCGCGACGCGGCCTCTCGGCGAGGCTCACGATGGCGCGAGCAACGCGCTCCGCCTTGTAGATCGGGCGCATCGCGACCATTTCTCGACCCGTGTAGTTTGCAGCATGCTGGAAGAGCGGCGTGTCGACGGTCGCTGGAATGGCGAGACACGCATGGATGTCCGTGCCGCGAATCTCCTGGCGCAACGTCTCGGTGATCGCGTGGATGGCGTGCTTGCTCGCGCAGTACGGGCCGGCCTTCGCGTACGAGACCTTCCCCGCGACCGATCCCATGTTGATGAGCACGCCGCGTCCCTGCTTGCGGAACTGCGCCATGGCGGCGCGCGTTCCGTGGATCGTGCCCATGACGTTCGTCTCGAGCAGGTTCTTGATGGCCTGCGTCGGGCAGTCCTCGATGGTGCCCAGCATGTAGACCGCGGCGTCGTTCACCCACACGTCGATGCGACCGAAGCGGTCGACGGCGATCTGCGCGAGCGCATCGACGCTGACCTCGTCGCGAATGTCGGTCACGACGGACAGCGCCTCGACGCCGAACGTGTCGCGGCACTCGACGGCCACCTCCTCGAGCGCCTCCGGATCGCGCGCCGCCAGCACGAGGCGCGCGCGACGTGCCGCGAAGCGGAGCGCGGCCGCGCGGCCGATACCGCTCGAGGCGCCCGTCAAGACTACGACTGCATCCTTCAGCTCTCGTCGCATCATCGTCGGTGTCCTCCGCGGGCCGTCATCAGCAACGCGCGTTCCTCGCGAAGCCCCCACGCCTGCCGTCCTCCGGGACGGTCTCGGGAACGGAAGCGCGGTCCTCGGGACACGCCAAAGCGCCACGCGAGGCGTCAGGGCAGGTCGAAGATGCGGATCGGAAGCTCTGCGCTGAGCTGCTTGCGGAGGAGCGGCATCGCGACGTTGTAGACCGGGGTGCCCACGCGCGTCCGGCCCTCGAGCGACCCGCGATGCGCGTGCCCGTGCACGGCGACCGTCACGGGATAGCGTTCGAGCGGCTCCTCGAGGCGACTGCAGCCGAGGAACGGGAAGATCTCCTCGGGCTCGCCTTCGACGGTCGCGCGAATGGGTGCATAGTGCAACATGGCGACGCGGCGGTCGACGCGCAGCCGGGCCAGCGCAGACTCGAGCTTGAGCGCCTCGTCGAGCGCCTCCTTCACGAAGCCCTTGATGACCGGCTCACCCCACGGGCCCAGCGTTCCGCGGCCGAATCCACCTGCAAATCCCTTGATGCCGACGAAGCCGACGCCGTCGATGACGTGACTGTCGCCGTCGAGCACCTTCACTCCCCCGCCGCGCAGGATCTCGACGACGCGCTCGGGATGGCCGGACTCGAAGTCGTGATTTCCGAGCACGGCAAGGATCGGGACCTGTACTCCGGCGAGCTCCTTGACGAGGATCGTCGCCTCCTCGGGAAGGCCGTAATCGGTGAGGTCCCCGCACAGGAGCAGCACGTCGACGTGCCCTTCGAGCTGCGCGAAGAGCGGCCGGAGGAGGCCGGCGGAGTCCTTGGAGACGTGAAGGTCACCGACGGCAGCAACGCGCATCGACCGCCGCACGGCCCCGCTGTCGCTGTGCTCGGGTTGCATCATGCTCGAGCCTCGTCGTCGCAATGTTCGTACCTCGGCCATGCGGCACGACGCGCCGTTCCCTCTCCACGGCAATGACGCAACGACGAGGCGTGGCCCGTTGCTTGAAGAGGATCGCAGTGATGCCCTCGGCTTTCCAACCCACGAAGAGTGCTCGGCGCCATCGTTCCCCCCTGAGCACGCGGCGGATGGTCTCGCCCTCGGCCTCGCAGTTCTACGGCGACACCGTGCGGACGCTCACTGATGCCGAGGTACCTTTCGTCGTCGGTGGGGCATTTGCGCTCAAGCACTACGCCGGGATCGCGCGCGGCACGAAGGACCTCGACATCTTCCTGTGCCGCCGCGATCTACCACGTGCGCTCGAGGGCCTTCGCCGGAAGGGCTACACGACGGACGAGACGTTCCCGCACTGGCTCGCCAAGGCCTGGTGCGGCGACCACTTCGTCGACTTCATCTTTGCCTCGGCCAACGGGCTCTGCCAGGTCGACGAGCACTGGTTCGAGTCGGCGGTCACGGTCACCATCTTCGACGAGCCCGCGCTGCTCTGCCCGATCGAAGAGGTGATCTGGAGCAAGTGCTTCGTCATGGAGCGCGAGCGCTTCGACGGCGCGGACATCTATCATCTCATCGCCGCGCGCGGCGACACGCTCAACTGGCAGCACCTGCTCGACCGTGTCGGCAAGAACTGGCGCGTACTGCTCGCACATCTCGTGCTGTACGGCTTCGTGTACCCGCGCGAGCGTCGAAAGGTGCCGGCGTGGGTGATGGACGACCTCCTCGCGCGCCTTGCGCAGGACCGCGACGACCAGGACGTCTCCGTGTGCAACGGCACGCTCCTCTCGCGCGAGCAGTACCTCATCGACGTGAACGAGCGCGGATATGCCGATGCCCGGATCCCGCCGCATGGAACCGTGCCCGCCTCGGAGATCCAGCACTGGACCGACGCGATCGGGAAGATCAAGTAGTCAGACGACGACGAACGGATCGACGTCGGCGACGCTCGTTGCCACGACCACGTCGGTGAGGCGCGACGCGAGTCGAGCGGCATACGCGCGGACCGCGGCGCGCTCGCTGTTCGAGTGCAACGTCGCTACCACCGTGACGCCGCGGCGCGCCGCGGAGAGCGCGTCGTGGTGACGGACCTCGCCCGTGACGAAGACGTCGGCCCCTGCGCGCACCGCGTCCTCCAGCAGCTCGCCACCCGCACCGGCGGCGACCGCGACGCGCGTGACGGGAACGTCAAGCGGACCGGCGACGAGCACGTACGAAAGGCCGAGCTCCTTCTTGATGCGCGCGACGAGCTCCGAGCGCAGCGTCGGCGCCACCGGCCCGACGCGTCCGAGGCCGATGCCCGGAGGCTCCGCGCGATCCGGCTTGCCGTCGCCCTTCCCGCTCGAAAATGGACGCAGCGGCGATCGCTCCGCTCGATCCGAGCTCACGCGGCACGCGTCGGCGAGAAAGTCGTTCGTTCCGTCGAGCGCGACGTCGAGGGCCGTGTGCGGGCTGTAGAGCGCGATCCCGCGCCGGATCGCGTCGGCCCAGAGCGCGGTGTGCGGGACACGCTTCACGGCCGCGAAGAGCGGCGGGTGATACGCGACGACGAGGTTCGCGGACGACGAGATCGCCTCGGCCGCGACGTCGGCCGTGTAATCGACGGTGACGAGGACGTTCGTGACGTCGGCCGCGGGATTGCCGACGAGCAGACCGACGTTGTCCCAGCTCTCCGCGTATCGAAGCGGCGCCAGATCGTCGAGCACGGTGAGGATCTCGGCGAGCTTCATAGCTTGAAGAAGCTCTTGATCTGGCTGATCAGCCGCTTCGAGCGATCCTCTTTCTGCTCGATCATCGTGTCGCGCAGCCCGGCCACCATGTCGAGCTCGGCCTGTCGCTCGAGGAGCAGGTCGCTGATCTTCTCGATGACGCCTTGATTGGCGGCGAGCGTGGTGTGGAACGCGTCGTGGCTGATGACGAGGAGCTCGCACTCGGAATGAGCACGAACGGTGGCCTTTCGCTGCTCACCGGTCATGAGCCCCATCTCGCCGAAGAACTTGCCGGACGAGAGCCGCGCGATTTCGCGCGCCGACTTGTCCTCGCGCGGCAGCTCCACGACCACCTCGCCGCGATCGATGATGTAGAGCTCGCCGGACGTCTCGCCGAGCGCCACGATGGTCTCGCCCGGCGCGTAGAGCCGGACCGACGCGGCTGCGGCGAGCGCGCGATGCGCCTCGGGCGGCAGCACGTCGAGGAAGTCGACGCACTTGAGCACCTGGTCGCGCCGCTCCATCTCGCGCTCGAGCGTCTTGCCGCGCGTCTCGTCGGAGACCGCGTGCATGTGCACCGTGCGCTGGGGGTACGGAATCTCGAGGTTGCCGCGCTGCATCGCGTACCAGACGCGATCGCGAACGTGACCGTCGATGCGATCGCGCGAGGCGAAGTCGTCGGTGAAGAAGTACACCGCGTACTCGATGCCGCTGTCGGCGAAGTTGCGCGTCAGCACGAACGGCGGAGGCTCGGCGAGCACGCCGGGCGTACCGCCGAGCGAGACGAGGATCGCGTCGTGCACGCGGCGCGGCGACGACTCGTAAGGTCCTTGCACCGTGACGGTGCGCCGCGAGACGTGCGACGGCCGCGAATAGTTCCGGATGGGCGCTTTCGCCAGGAGCGCATTCGGGACGATGAGCTCGACGAGCTCGTTCGTCATCACGGTGGTCGCGCGCCAGTTCACTTCGGTGACCTGTCCGATCTGACGAGGGTCCGGGTCGAACTGGATCCAGTCGCCGACCTGGAAGGGTCGCTGCATCTGGAGCGCGAGGCCGCTCACCATGTTTCCGAGCGTGTCCTGCAGCGCGAGACCGACCACGGCGGTGAGCAGCGCCGACGTCGTGAGCAGCGATCCCGGCTCCACACCCACCGCGCGGAGCGTGATCATGACCACGATGACGTAGACGACGGCCTGCGTGACGTCGCGGAAGATCCGCGGCGGCGCCCGATGCGTGCGGCGCCCGAACACGACGTCCACGCCGAGCAGCACGATGCTGCGGCCCGACGATGCGAGCAGGAAGAACGTGTAGAGGAACGAGAAGATTCGCCCGACGCTCGCGTTCCCGTCGAGGAGGGCAGCGAGGCCGCCGAAGAGCCCGGCCAGCAGGAGGTAGACGAACGGAAGTCGTGCCCGCGACTTGTCCGCCGCGGGCAGGAAGATCCGCGCCAGCACCAACAACGCGACCGCGGTCGCAATCCCGACGATGTCGAGAGAGCGATCCGTCACGCCGAGGCCGATTACCGTGTCCATGCCAGCGAGACGGCGATGCTATCACGCTCGCCGCATCGCCAGGATGGCTGCCGCGCCGTCAGGGCATCGGTGGCCGTTGCTCCTGCGGACGCACGCGGAGATGGTTGTGAACGTCCTTGACGCCGCGGACGTGGTCGCACGCCTCCTCGGCCGCACGCTTCGCCATTCGCGCATCGACGGTGCCGCTCAGCGTGACCTCGCCCTCGCGAACGGTGACCTCGATGTCGCTCGCGTCGACGTACGGATGGTGCGTGAGGTGCTCGCAGACGTCTTCGCGAATGCGCTCGTCCGAGCGGACGTAGTTCTTCGGGCCCTTGCCGGAGAACGCGCCCTTCACGCGCTGCCAGAGGCTCGGGTGAACGCCCTGCTCATAGCGATCGTGCCGCTCGCGACCCCAGAAGTCGTAGTCCTCGTTGCGCCCGCGCCATACGTCGGGGTGCGTGCGGCTCACCGGGTAGGGCTCGTTGCCGGCGGTGTTGCCATAGTTGGTCCGCGGGAACCCGGTCAGGTCCTCCGTATCGGACATCGTGTACATGCCCTGGTGGTAACGGGCGCGCTCGCGATCGTCGCGCTCGTGCCGCCAGTAATCGCTGCGCTCGAGGCCGCGGCGGTAACGCTCGCGGTCGTCGAAGTAGCGGTCACGATCGCGATCGCGATCATCGCCGTAGCCGTAGCCGTAGTCCGATGATCGCTCGAGCTGCTGCGCGTGGTCGCCCCAGCGCTGCTGATCGGGATGATGGTGCACGCCGTGATCGAACGGAGGATCGGCAGGGTTGTTCGTCCGCGCGCGCATCTGGTCGGCGCGGCCGGTGCCGCGATCGGGATCGACGCCATTGGCGCCCATGCGAAAGATGTCGAAGCTCCGGTTCATCGAAGTTCTCCTCGTGCTCGGCACTGGCGCGACCGCGAAGTGCGGACGCATGGACGGAGGCCGGCGCGATCCGTCTGCAACGCGCGTTCCTCGTGGCGCGAGAAATCCGAGCGTCGGAGCTCCAAAGGGCCGTGCCCGAAGTGCTCGTGTTTCAGCGGCATTCGACGCGTCGCTCGTGACGTCGAGCTCGACGCGCCGCGATCCCGGGACGCGCGAAATCGCGACGCTCACCGTTTCGCCACGCACCGTCGTTTCCTGTCACGCGCGAGCTGTCGACGACACCGGCGTCGCGCACGGGGACGACATCGTGCGCGCCTTTTGCAACCCGTCGCCGCGGACCGGTGGAAAGGAGGGCCATGATGGCCACGGCAGGGAATCGCGAGACCATGAATCAGGGGCAGCAGGGCAAGGGAGATCGCATCCAGAACGCGCAGCAAAGCGGACAGCAGGCCCAAGGGATCGGCTCGCCGATCAGCAACGACGCGTACAACGTCGTGAGCGCTCTGCACTGCAAGCTGGAAGGGCTCGAGGCGTATCGCAAGTACAGCAACGACGCGAACAGCCAGCTCTGGCAGCAGCTCACGAGGGTCGAGGTCGAGGCCGTCGGCAGGCTCGTCGACGAGCTCGAACGCCTCGTGAAGGACGGCAAGTTCCGGATGAAAGAGCCGGGCAAGGCGAACGGCTGACTCTCTCCCGCTGCGGCCGTGCGCAAGCTGTAATGGCCGAGACGGTCCCCTGCGGAATGCCTCTTTCGGCCATTACAGCGAGACGCCGATGCGGCGGCGCATCGTGGCGCTCGAGTCACCGAGGAACCACACGACGAGCTCCTTCATCTTCTCGCGCGGTGAGAAATCACTCGGTGACTGCGCCTCGAATGCGATCGCCGCGCGGGCCGCTTCGAGATCGCCGGCGAGCAAGAGCCCGGCGCGCGATGCCGACACGTCCGCGCGCTGCGACCAGCGGAGGACGTCGAGCTTGCCGGTCGTTCCCATCGCGTGGTTGACCGCGGCGGCGATGCGTCCGATGTCCTCGCGCTTGAGCCGCTCCTTGAGCGGGAGATCGCCCGGCTCCGTCTGGTCGGTGGCGATGCGCGCCGCGGACTGAGCGAGCGCCTTGAGCTCCGTGAGCGACGGGCAGAGCGCACGTGCGAGGAGCGGCGGCGAGATCTCGAGGACGCGCTTGCCGATCATGAACGCGATGACGTCCGCGGGGATGCCGCCGAGCGCCGGAGGATGCGCGAGCAGCGAGGCGGGCTTCGTCGCCGCTGCCACGAGCGCGGGCCCCGGCCCTCTACGCTGGTACACGCGCGGCGAAGGCGCGCCGAGAATCGCTCCCGCACGCGCGATCGATTTGCCGAGCCAGTCGAAGCCGCTCAGCGCCGGGCCGGGATGCGTGAGGCGATCGCGGAGCGAGAGCCGCGAGATCACGATGTCGACGACAGCGGGCGCGACGACCTCGAAGATCTCGGTGAGCGCCGGATCGAGCTCCTGATGAAGGAGCTCGCGATAGCCGCCTTCGCCGAGATCCTGGACAATCGCCTCGATGGGCGGCTGCGGATACGACGCCCGGAGCCCCTGCGCACCGGCGTGCGGGATGCCGAGAAAGCGCATCGCGGACGCCACGCACAGCGCGCGGTCGCGTGCGCCCTGCGCCATGAGCAGATCGAAGAGCGCGGGATAAGGCGCCGGCTCGAGCGGCTCGCGGAGGATGCGCTCGATGGTGATGGCGACCGCGCCGTGGCTCTGCCCGGTGTGCGCGAGCAGCTCGCGCAAGATGGTCTGCGCCTGCTCGTCGTCGGGACGGAGATGCACCGCCGCCTGGTACGCGGTGATGGCCTGCGCCGGGTTGTTCAGCCGGTCGCGATAAACGAGGCCGATTTGCTTGTAGAGTGCATGCTGTAGACCGAGGTCCTTGTCGCCGCCCGCGAGAGCGCGCCCGATCATGCGCTTGTACATCTGCTCGAGACCGAGCCAGTCGCGGTCCTCGGTGAGGATGCGCACGATGTTCTCGAACGCGACGAGCTGCGAGGGATCGACGTCGAGCGCCTGCTCGTAGAGCCGCAGTGCGGCGCCACGATCGGCGAGCTCGTCCTTCGCGATGTGCGCCATCGTGTAGAGCGTCTTCGCCTTGCGCGCGGGATCGGAGTCGCTCTCCGAGATCGACCGCAGCACGTCGGACAGGGCCGCCCACTTCCCGAGCTTGGGATAGAGCGCAACGAGCTTGTGCAGGATCGGGAGGTCGCGCGGGCGGAGCTGGCGCGCCTCTTCGTAGACCTCGGCGGCGAGCTCGCCGTTCTGGGCCTTCGTCGCGAACTGCTCGGCGATGGCGACGAGCGTCGTGAACTTTTCGTCGGGGTCGGGGATGCCTTGCGCGAGCTGGCGCTTCAGGCTGAGCGCGGCGATCGGGTTGCCCGATGCCGTGTGGTGCTGCGCGAGACCGGCGAGCGCGGAGCCGTGCTCGGGCGCCTCCTGGAGCACGTCGTCGTAGAGAACGGCCGCGCGATCGGCGTCGCCCGTG
>FTCS01000215.1_pt1 | contig 10512 bp, 13 predicted proteins | sample 1639391 | NCBI WGS metagenome assembly FTCS01 (sample SAMEA3914864, study PRJEB12502) | metagenome | biome: forest; material: soil | place: USA | collected 2012-03-12 | depth 0.3 m | reverse complement strand
TCGCGTTCAACAAGGGCGGCACCGTCGAGGTCGAGGGCGTGCGGTTCACGATGGTGAATGCGTTCCACTCGAGCTCGAACGACGTCGCGGGCAGCGTCTACGCGGGCGAGCCGACCGGCGTCGTGATCCGCGAAGGCGACCTGTCGATCTACTTCGCCGGCGACACCTGCGTCTTCGGCGACATGCAGCTGATCGCACGCCTCTACAAGCCGACGGTCGCGGTGCTGCCGATCGGCGACTACTTCACGATGGGCCCGGAAGAGGCAGCGGTCGCCCTGGAGCTGCTCGGCAACCCGCGCTGCGTCCCCTGCCACTTCGGCACGTTCCCGCTGCTCCACGGCACGCCCGAGCAGCTCGCGTCGCTCACGCCGGCGCAGGTCGAGAAGATCCAGCCCGGGGACACCGTCGAGCTGTGAGGGAGCGCTGGTTCGGCGCCACGGGCAGGCGCGTCCCGGAGATCAGCCTCGACGGCGAGCTCGACCTCCAAGAGGCGCTGGTGCTCGACGAGGTCGACGACGCCGCGCTGCGCGACGCGCACAGCCAGGGGCGCCCCGTCGCGATCCGCGCGCGCACGGCCGGCGAGGTGAAGGCGGCGCTCGCCCGGCCCGAGGTGGCGACGGCGGTCGTCACCGACCCGGCGCTCCGCGACGTCGACCTGACCGAGCTCACCTATGGCTGAGCCGGTCGTCGCGACCTACTCGATCGCCGCCTGCGACCTCGCGCGCGGCCAGTGGGGCGTCGCGACGCAGTCGAAGTTCCTGGCGGTCGGCTCCGTCGTCCCGTGGGCCGAGCCGCAGGTCGGGGCGATCGCGACGCAGGCGTACGCCAACCCGCGCTACGGCCCGGACGGGCTCGCACTGCTCCGCGAGGGCCTCCCGGCGGACGAGGTCGTCCGCCGGCTGACCGAGGCCGACGACGGCCGCGACCACCGCCAGCTCGGCGTCGTCGACGGAAACGGGGGCAGCGCCACCTACACCGGCAAGGAGTGCATGGACTGGGCAGGCGGCACGAACGGCCCCGGCTACGCCGCGCAGGGGAACATCCTGGTCGACGAGGCGACCGTCGCCGCGATCGCGCGCACCTTCGAGGAGACAGAGGGCCGACCGCTCGCGGAGCGGCTGATCGACTGCCTCGCGGCGGCCCAGGCGGCCGGAGGCGACCGGCGCGGCCAGCAGTCGGCTGCTCTGCTCGTCGTCGAGCGCGACGGCGGCTACGCGGGCCTCAGCGACGTCCTCGTCGACCTTCGCGTCGACGACCACACAACGCCGATCCCCGAGCTGCGCCGCCTCTACGGCATCCACGTCTCGCTCTTCGGGACGACGCCCAAGGACGACTGGGTCGACGTCGACGACGAGCTGCGCGGCGAGCTCGAGCAACTGCTCACGACCCTGGGCTACGAAGGTAGCCTCGACTCGATGTTCAACGCGTGGGCGGGAACCGAGAACTTCGAAGAGCGTGTCGACGGCGTCGAGCGCATCGACCCTGTCGTGCTGGCGGAGCTGCGCGGGCGATGAGCGACGGCTACACGATCCTCGACCTGACGACCGCCGAGTCGTTCCCGTACCACCAGCGCAACGGCCAGAAGCTCTTGCCGATCCAGCGCCCGCTCGACTATCGCGTGGCCGGCATCAACGGCTGGACCGGCGACGCCGGCGACCCGCTCGTCCCCGAGCACGAGGAGGACAGCGGGCACGAGGAGCTCTACGTCGTCGTCCGCGGCCGTGCGCGCTTCACCGTCGACGGGCGCGACGTCGACGCTCCGGCCGGCACGCTGATCCACCTGAAGTCGGGCGAGCGGCGGGTGGCGGTCGCCGAGGAGACCGGGACGATCGTCGTCGCGATCGGCGGGACGCCCGGCATGGTCCACCAGCCCACCGCCTGGACCGATTTCGTGATCGGTGACCACTACCGCCGCGAGGGACGCATCGAGGAAGGCCGCGCGGCAGTGCGCCGGTTGGTCGACTCGGAGCCCGACAACTGGGCCGCGCCCTACAACGTGGCGTGCTTCGAGGCGCTCGCCGGCGACAAGGACGCCGCGTTCGCGTACCTCCAGCAGGCGCTGCAGCTCAACACACAGGGCGTGCGCAGCTACGCGCCGCACGACGCGGATCTCGACTCGCTCCACGACGACCCACGCTGGAAGAGGGTCGCAGGATGAACGTCGCGCACATCGACGAGCTCGACAGCATCGAGATGCCCGACGGCTTCGTCTGGCGTCCGGTGCGCAGGCGCTTCGACATCCGCGGCTTCGGCGTCAACGCGTACACGCCGGGTGCGACCGGCGACGTCGTCGAGACGCACACCGAGAACCAGCTCGAGCACCGGGAGATCTACCTCGTGCTGCGCGGACGCGTGCGCTTCACGATCGGCGACGACGAGCACGAGCTCGGCCAGGGCCAGCTGGTCTACGTGAGCGATCCCGCGCTCCGCCGCGGAGCGGTCTCGCTCACCGACGACGCAGCCGTGCTCGCGCTGGGAGGGAAGCCCGGCGAGGTCTTCGCCGTGTCCGCATGGGAGGCGGTGTTCGCCGCCGTCCCCGCCGCGCAGGCGGAGGACTGGGACGAGGCGATCCGCATCCACGAGGAGGCGCTCGCGGAGCAGCCGGGCAACGGCGCGTTGCTCTACAACCTCGCGTGCATGGAATGCCGCGGCGGCCGCACGCTCGACGCGCTGCTGCACCTCCAGGACGCGGTGGCGCTCGAGCCCAAGTGGGCGGCGTACGCGCAGACCGACTCCGACTTCGCCGCGATCAGGAACGAGCAGGGCTTCCCGGCAGCCTGACGCCCGCGGCGAGCTCGCGGAGCGCAGGCACCGGATCGCCCTCGGGCCGGGCGACGACCAGGACGGCGCCGAAGCCGTCCTCCGGGTTGAGAGCGTCGACGAGCAGCTGCAGGCCGATCGCCAGCGCGAACGCCTTGTAGGACTGCGCACCGCCGAAGGGGACGAGCTCTTCCGGCTGGGCCAGCCCGGCCAGGACGGCGCCGTGGGTGACCGCCCCCATCGAGACGTCGACGACGACCGGCGAGCCGTCCGAGGACGGGATCGCGACCGCCAGCGGGTTGGTGCCGGCGAGCGCCGGGCCGCCGTCGGGCGAGGCGAGCCGCGCCGGCGAGGTCGCCGTGAGCACACCCACGAGACCGCCTTCTGCGAGCAGCCGCACCCAGTAGCCGAGCGCCCCGGTCGGGAACGTCCGCGAGCAGACGACGACCCGCGCCCGCTCGGGCGGGGACGCGAGCTGCGCCTGTACGGCCGCGTGCAGAGTCAGGTAGCCGAGGGCGCCGTGGCCGTCCCAGCGCTCGTAGCCCGCCTCGGAGACGACGCGCTCCGGGCGCGCGTCGAGCGGCAGCGACTCCCACGTCTCGAGCCACGCGATCCGCGAGTACCCGTGGCCGGTCTCGCCCTTCGCCTCCGCCCAGCGGAAGTGGGCGGCCAGCACCGCAACGTCCTCGTCGCGGAAGCCGAGGGCGGCGAGGCGCTCTTCAGGCTCCATGCTGCGTGAACTCGAGCACCGGCCACCCGCGCTCGCGCGCGATCCGGCGAAGCCGCTTGTCGGGGTTGGCGGCAACCGGATGGCCGACCGCCTCGAGGAACGGAAGATCCGTGTGCGAGTCCGAGTATGCGGTCGATGCCGCAAGGTCGAGGTCGTGCTCGGCTGCGAGCTCACGCAGCGCGTCGACCTTCCCCTGGCCGTGGACGCCGCGGAGCGACTTGCCCGTGTACACGCCGTCGACGATCTCGCACGTCGAGCCGACGGCGCCGTCGAAGCCGAGGTCGGCGGCGATGTGGTCGACGATCTCCTGCAGCGTGGCGGAGACGATGTAGCAGCACTCGCCGCGCTCGCGGTGCTGCTCGAGCAGGCGAAGCGGCTCCTCGTAGACGAGCGGCCGCAGCACGGGCTCCATCGAGTCGCCGACGAGCTCGCGCATGTCCTCGACGGAGAAGCCCGCGAGGAAGCGCATGCCGTCCTCCGCTGCGCGCCGTACCGCGTCGGCATCGGCGCCGCGTGCCGTGAAGATCAGCTGCCACACGGCGGCCTTCAGCATGTCCCAGCGCGAGATGACGCCGCGCTCGCGGAACGTGCCCGCGAGTGCGAGCACGGTGGCGCGCCGGGTCAGCGTGCGGTCGAGATCGAAGAACGCGGCGCTAGCCAACGAGCGGCAGCGTACGTGTGAAGCCACCGACTCTGTTGGCGTCAACCGTCTGTGCGATCGCGGCGATCGCCTGAGCCGGCTCCGAGTCCGGATCGGCGATGACGAGGGGTGTCCCAGCGTCGCCCGCCTCGCGCAGGCGCGCGTCGAGCGGCACCGTGCCGAGGAGCGGCGCGTCGAGCTCGTCGGCGAGCGCCTGGCCGCCGCCGCTGCCGAACACCTCCGACGTCATGTTCTCGACGACGCCGAGCAGGCGGAGGCCGGTCTTCTGCGCCATGACCGCGGCGCGCGACGCAACCTCCTGCGCGAGCGGCTGCGGCGTCGTGACGACGACCGTCTCCGCACGCGGCAGCAGCTGGCCGAGCGAGATCGAGACGTCGCCGGTGCCCGGCGGCATGTCGACGACGAGGGTGTCGATGTCGCCCCAGTGCACGTCCTGCAGGAACTGCTCGAACGCGGGGTGCAGCACCGGCCCCCGCCACATCACCGGTTGGTTGTCGTCGAGGAAGAAGCCGATCGACATCAGCCTGATCCCGAACGCCACAGGCGGGACGATCAGCTTGTCGACGACGACCGGCTTCTGGTCGATCCCGAGCATGTGCGGGATCGAGTGGCCGTAGATGTCGGCGTCGAGGATCCCGACCTCGTGCCCGAGCGCGGCCAGCGACGCGGCGAGGTTCGCGGTCACCGACGACTTGCCGACGCCGCCCTTGCCCGACACCACCGCGATCACGCGGGTCGTCGCCGGGAGCTTGATCCCCTTGTCCTCGCCGGGCCCGCGGAGCTTCGCGCTGAGCGCAGTGCGCTCCTCCGGCGTCATCACGGTGAACTGCAAGCCGACGGAATCCACTCCGGGCAGCGAGGCGACGTGCTCGCGCACCTGGTCCTCGAAGCTCGAGCGCAGCGGACAGCCGGCGACCGTGAGCGCGATCGTGACCGACACCTCGCCGCCGGCGAGCTCGACGTCGCGGACCATGTCGAGCTCGGTGACCGGCTTGCGGAGCTCGGGGTCGATGACCTTTCCGAGCGCCGTCAGGATGTCGTCGCGACTCGGCACCCCAGTAGGCTAGCCAGGGTGCGGGCGTTCTCGACCGCGTAGCCCTCCCAGTCGTTGTTGAAGTAGGCGTAGACGTCGGCGTCCTGGTTGAGGCGCCGGAGCCGCTCCGCCCATTCGTCGAGCTCGTGGCGCGAGTAGTTGCCGTTCCGCCCGCGCCGGCCGTGGTGGAAGCGGACGTAGGTGAAGGGCGCCGTCAGCTCGAGCCGCTCGGGGTCGACGATCACGAGGGCAGCCTCGTGCTCGCGGAGCAGGGTGTACGTCTCCTCGGTGAACCACGAGGGATGGCGGAACTCGAACGCGTGCCGCTCGCCGCGCGGCAGCTGCTCGAGCGCGGTGGCGAGGCGGCCGAGGTCGGCCTTGAACGTCGGAGGCAGCTGCCAGAGCAGCGGGCCGAGCTTCGGCCGCAGCGGCTCGATCCGCTCGTAGAGCAGCGGCAGATGCTCCGCCACGTCCAGCAAGCGCTTGACGTGCGTGATGTAGCGGCTGACCTTCACCGCGAACACGAAGCCGTCCGGCGTCTCCTCCGCCCAGCGCTCCGCCGACGCGCGACGCGGCAGCCGGTAGAACGACGTGTTCAGCTCGACGGTGTCGAACTGCTCCGCGTAGAAGCCGAGCCACTCACGCGCGGCGAGCCGTGGCGGGTAGAAGACGCCGTTCCGCCAGTGGGCGTAGTTCCACCCGGAACAGCCGATCCTCAGCTCGTGAGGGCGTTCGCCAGCATCGCGCACAGCTCCGGTGTTCCCGCCGCGGCGACCCGTGAACGTCCTTCGAGATCGAGCGGCGCGGCGCCGAGGCCGGGCGCATCCGCGAGCTCGATCGCGAGGCCGCGCTCGCGCACGAGCAGCTGCCCGGCGGCGATGTCGACCGAGCGCGCGCCCTTGAGCGAGACGACGCCGTCGACGCGGCCGGAGGCGAGCTGGCACAGCGAGATCGCAAGCGAGCCCATGAGCCGCAGCCGGTGCGCGATCCCGAGCATCGCCGCAGCCTTCTCGGCGACGTAGGCAGTCGTCGTCGCCTCGAACGCGAGGATCTCGATCGCGTCCTTCGGCAGCTCCGTGAGCGGCGCGCCGTTCAGGAACGCGCCGCCGCCCTTCGTCGCCGTCCACTCCTCGCGCGAGCCGAAGTCGAACACGTAGCCGAACTGCACGTCGTCCATCGTGTCGCCGTCGGCAACAGCAATCGAGATCGAGAAGAACGGGATGCCGCGCTTCGCGTTCAACGAGCCGTCGATCGGGTCGACGACGATCGTGAACGGTCCCTCGCCGTGGATGCCGATCTCCTCGCTGACGATCTTGTTGCCCGCGAAGTGCGGCAGGATCGCGCGCTCGGCGGCCTCGTCGATCGCCGTCGTGTCGTCACCGCCTTCGCCGTGACCGACGACACGCTCGCGCTCGGCGCGGCCGGACATCGCCGCGATCACCGCGTCGACGTCGTCGCGCGCCGCGCGACAGATCTCTATCCAATCGGGTGGAACAGGAGCCCCGATGTCAGCTTGGGATAGAAGAACGTCGACTTCTGCGGCATGACCTCGCCTGCGTGCGCGAAGCGCGCGACCTGCTCGACGGTCACCGGCTGCAAGAGAAACGCCGCTTCCGCGTCACCGCGGTCGACGGCGGCGATCGCCTCGTCCGCATACGCGGTGTACGAGACGCCTTCCGGCGCGAACGACTCGACGACGCGTGGGCCGAAGTCGTCGTCCGTCTCGACGCGCGTGTAGCGGCCATCGCGGTAGAGCGTCACGCCTTCGCCGGGCGCGTCGACCTCGACACCCGGGACGTCGCCGACCGACTGCACGAGCCGGTGAGTCGGGAAGATCTCGAGCCCGGGCGCACGGGAGGACACGAGCACCGCCATGAGGTGCGTCGCCGTCGGATCCTCCTCACGGAACGTCACCGCCGTCTCGTACCGGTGATGCCCGTCCGCGATCAGCAGCGGGGTCGCGATCTCGACCTCGCCGGTCGCCGGGATGCGCCAGAGCCGCGTCCGCACCCCGCCCTCCTCCACGTCCATGTCGGGGTCGCCACCGGGACGCGCGAGGGGCGGGTCGGCGTCATAGAGCAGGAAGATCGGCTCGAGTTGGGTGCGCGTCTCGCGCAGCACCCGCAGCCGTCCTTCCTTCGGCCCGGCGTGCGTCCGCTCGTGCGGCAGCACCTCGCCGGCGGCGTACGGCTTCGCCTCGACAGACGCCGCGAACCCCTCACGCGTCCGGGCGACGCCGTCGGGGCCGACGTAGTCCTGCGCGACCCACCAGAAGGCCGGCTCGTCCTCGACGATCGCGCCCTGCTCGCGCCACGCCGCCAGATCCGCCGCAGCCTGTTCCGGCGAGTCCGGGAGGGTCAGATGGACGACGTTGTGCGGGTCGCGCGCCAGGTACCCGGCCCGCTGCTCGTCCGAGATGACGTCGTAGGGCGGCGCCACGAGCTTGTCGAGCGGGCCGCCGGCGTAGCGGAGCGCCTTGAAGGGGCGGACGAAAGGCATTGCCCTGCAGACTAGACGCGTGATCCGCACCCTCGCGCAGGCGCAGCGCTGGATCGACAGGGTCGGCCTCGCCCTGCTCTTCCCGCACGCCGACGTCGTCCTGCCCTCGCTGTGGGAGCAGGTGTCCGGGCTCCAGCACACCGACTGGGACACGCCCGAGATCAACTTCCTGTGGTGGGCCAAGGACGCGCTGCCCGACGAAGGGCGCGCCGTGGTCGGCAAGCATCTCGCCCGCACTGCGAGCTGCATCGCCCCGCGGCTCCTGCCGGCCCTCGTCGCCGCGAACGGCGAGCCGCTCGAGGACGATCCCGTCGCCGAGGTGCTCACCGAGGCCGGCCCGTTGACGAACCCGCAGATCCGTGCGATCACCGGGCTGTCGAAGCGCGAGGTCGACAAGTCGCTCGCCGCCGGTCACAGGCGGCTCGTCTTCACGAACGCGTTCCTCGTCGACGAGGGCAGCACGTGGGGGTCGCTCGCGCACGATCTGGTCGCGCGGAAGTGGAAGCTGCCGAAGCGGCTTCCCGACCGCGAGGCCGCCCGCCGCGAGATCGCTGCGACCGTTCTGCAGAACGCCGGCGAGCTGACGGCAGCCGACCTGCGAGGCGTCGTGGGCTGGCGGCCGAAGGAGTGCGCGGCGGTGCTCGACGAGATCGCGGAGAGCCATGACGACCAGGGCTTCCGCATCTGGACGCGGGCCTAGGATGGTCGCATGAGCATCGCCGAGCTCGTCGAGGATCGCGTCGTCGAGGCCATCTATGCCGTCAAGACGAAGCGGAAGCTGCGGACGCGCAGCGGCTCGTCGTACCTCGCGCTCGAGCTCGTCGATCCGACCGGGAGCATCGAGGCGCGCGTGTGGAACGACGTCGAGCTGCTCGACGGCAGGTTTTCGGAAGGCGACGCCATTCGCGTCCTCGGACGCGTCGAGAAGTTCCGCGACCGCCTGCAGCTCGACGTGCGGTCGATCGAGGCGGCGGAGGACGTCGATCCGGCGTCGCTCACCCCGCGCACGCGGCGCGACCCGAACGAGGCGGCGGGCTTTCTCGAGTTCCTCGTCGCCGAGATCACGCATCCCGGCCTGTCGGCGACGGTGCAGTCCGTCCTCGGCGACCGCGACCTCGCGGCGTACCCCGCAGCCGACGACCACCATTCCTATGCCGGTGGGCTCATGGAGCACACCGTCGGCGTGGCGACGCTCTGCCGCGAGACGGCGCAGCTGCATCCGCGGCTCCGACCCGATCTCGTCCTCGCGGCCGCGCTCGTCCACGACGTCGGGCGGACGCTCGAGCTCGGCCCCGGCCCGGCGTTCGCACAGACCGACGAGGGGCGCCTGCTCGGCCACGTGCATCTCGGGCTCCGGCTGATCGAGGCCCGAGCCGAGGGGCTCGCGGCGGCGCAGCTCGCCGAGCTGCTGCACTGCGTCTCCGTGCATCACGACGCGCGCGGTGCCCGCACCGCCGAGGCGGCGGTGCTCTACCACGCGAACCAGCTCGACGCGATCGCCGCGACGCGCCGCGTCGATTGACCGCGCTGGCACTCGCGTTGGGGGCGTCCCTGGCGTGGGGCGTCGCGGATTTCGTCGGCCCGCTGTGGGGCCGGACGTGGGGCGCGATCCGCGTGATGCTGTGGGCGCAGATCTTCGGCCTCGTCGGCATCGCCGCGGCGGTGGCCGTGCGAGGCGCGTCGCCCGCCCACTGGGGCGTCTTCTATGCCGCGCCGGCCGCGCTGTCGGGAACGCTCGGCCTGTACGCGTACTACCGCGGCATGGCGGTCGGGGCGATGACGGTGATCGCGCCGATCGCCGGCGCGTCCGCGATCGTCCCGGTCGTCTTCGGCATCGCGACGGGCGACAAACCGTCCGCGACGCAGATCGTGGGCATCGCCTGCGCGATCGTCGGCGTCGCCCTCGCGTCGATCGAGCATTCGTCCGGCTCCGCGAAGATCGTCGCCGGAGCCGGCCTCGCCGTGCTCGCCGCGATCGGCTTCGGCTTCTACTTCCCGCCGATGCACGCGGCCGGCAAAGCGGACTTCTGGTACGCCTCGCTCGTCTTCCGCGCAACCGCGCTGCTCGTCGTGGCACTTGCGTGGGCCGCCCGGCGCGGCGAGCTGCGCCTCCCGCGCAAGGCACTCGTCGTGGTCGCGGGTGTCGGCCTCGGCGACATGCTCGGCAACGTCCTCTTCGCCGCGTCGGCCGGGCGCGGCCTGATCAGCCTGACGTCGGTGCTCGCGTCGCTCTACCCGGTCGTCACGGTGCTGCTCGCCGCCCGCGTGCTGCACGAGCGCATCGCCCGCGTGCAGCGGGCCGGGATCGTGCTGACGCTCGCAGGCGTCGTGCTGATCGCGGTCTAGATGTTGAAGCGGATGTTCAGCACGTCGCCGTCCTGGACGACGTAGGTCTTGCCCTCGAGCCGCTGCTTGCCCTGCTTCGCAACCTCCGCGTGCGACTTGAGCTCGACGAGGTCGCGCCAGTCGACGACCTCGCAGCGGATGAACCCGCGCGCGATGTCGGAGTGGATCGCCTCCGCGGCGTCGAGCGCGGTCTCGCCGCGGCGCAGCGTCCAGGCACGCGTGTCCTTCTCGCCGGCCGTGAAGAACGTGATCAGGTCGAGGGCGTCGCGCAGGCGCCCGGCGATGTCGTCGAGCGCCGACGTGCCGCCGTCGCGGAACGCCGCAGCCTCCTCCTCGGGCAGCTCGGCAAGCTCGGCCTCGAGCTTCAGGTCGATGCCGCCGGGGCCGTTCTCGACGGCGATCAGCGGCTTCGTCGTCAGCGGCTCGAGCCCGGCCGGCAGCTCGCCGCCGTACTCGCGCAACGTGTGCCCCGCGTCGACGTGG
>FTCS01000279.1_pt1 | contig 10521 bp, 9 predicted proteins | sample 1639391 | NCBI WGS metagenome assembly FTCS01 (sample SAMEA3914864, study PRJEB12502) | metagenome | biome: forest; material: soil | place: USA | collected 2012-03-12 | depth 0.3 m | reverse complement strand
CGATCGCGATCGCGACCGCCACCGCGCTCGCCGGCTGCAGTCGCCTGAGCGGCAGCGACGCCTCCCCCACTCCCCCTCCGCCGGCCCTCCCGACGATCGCTCCGAGCCCGACCGCGCCGCCGCCGCCGCTGCCCGACGCGTCGTCTGACGGCGCCGCCCCGCGCGCGGCTCTCCATCACGTCCTCGGCACCGGCCAGAGCCTCGCGAACGGAACGGCCGGCTCACCGGCGCTGTCCACGTCGCAGCCGTACGCGAACCGCATGTTCGATACCGGCGTGCTACCCGGCGCGCCGAAGGCCACGACATTCGTTCCGCTCGTCGAGCAATCGGTCGAGACGATGTCGAGCAGCTTCGCGAACCTCGTCACGAAGCTCGCGCGCGACGGCGGCGGCTCGCACGACCTGCTGGTGAGCGCGTACGCGCTCGGCGGCGCGCCGTACGCGTCGATGAAGAAGGGAACGGCGGCGTACGCGGCCACGATCGCGCAAGCCAACGCCGGCGTCGCGATCGCACGCGCGAGCAGCATCCCGTACGACATCACCGCGGTCACGTCGGCGGACGGCGGCGGCGATCATGTCGCGAAGAATGCGCATCTCGCCGACGACCTCGCGCAGTGGCAGCAGGACTTCGAGACCGATCTCCGCGCCATCAGCGGTCAGGCCACGCCCATTCCGCTCTTCAACACGCAGTACTCGAGCTGGACCGAATACGACGCGACGAGCCCGATCCCGATCGCGCAGCTGCGCGCGCATGTCGAGCACCCCGGAAAGGTGATCGTCGTCGGTCCGCGCTACCCGTTCCTCTACGGACCGGACGGCGTGCACCTCACGAACGAAGGCTATCGCCTGATGGGCGAGTACTACGCGCGCGCCTATCGCCGCGTCGTCGTCGAGCACGGGACGTGGGAGCCGCTTCGTCCGAAGACCGTCACGCGCAGCGCCGCGGTGATCACGGTCCGCTTCCTGGTGCCGGCGCCGCCGCTCGTGCTCGACACCACGCATGCATCCGACCCCGGAAATATGGGCTTCGAGTACGCCGACGACGGGCCCGCGACGCCGAGCATCACCAGCGTCGCGCTCAGCGGCGCGGACACCGTCACGGTGACGTTGTCGGCCGAGCCAACGGGCGCGAACCGGCGCATCCGCTACGCGTATACCGGCGTCCAGGGCGCGCACGCAGGGCTCCAGACCGGCGCGCGCGGCAATCTCCGCGACTCCGATGCGACGCCCTCGCGCAATGGCTACGCGCTCTACGACTGGTGCGTTCACTTCGACGAGGCCGTTCCATGAATGGGCTCGGCGCTCGGCCGCCGCTTCGGCTAACCTCGACGCGATGGAACCGCGCATCGCGAAGTCTCTCCTCCTCACGAAGGTCCTCGCCGCCGACGGCATCATGACGGAGAACGAGCGCGCGTTCCTCGAGTCCGCGATGAAGAAGCTCGGCGTGAAGGACGAGGAGCGTCGCGGCATCCTCGATCTCGAGGGCTGGGACCAGGCCGAGGCGGCGCTCATGGGCTCCACCGAGGACGAGAAGCGCGAGATCGTGAGCAGCCTGGTCGATGCGGCTTCGGCCGACGGCCGCCTCTCCCCGCTCGAAATGGCGATGGTCAAGCGCATCTCGAAGGCGCTCGGCCTCGAGGGCTGACCGGCGCTTGGCGATCACCGCGCCGCTGCTCTGGCTCGACGGCGCCGTCGTCGAGTCGTCCTCCGCGACCATCCCGCTCATGGCGCACGCTCCCCAGCGCGGGAGCCTGGTCTTCGACGTGGGCTCGTTCCATCGCACGGGGAGCGGCGTTGCGCTCTTCCGCGCTCGCGAGCACGTCGCGCGCTTCGTGCGATCGGCGCGCATCGTCGGCCTCGCGCTGCCGTTCGACGAGGACGCGCTGGTGCGGGCGGCGATCGACGTCGTGGCGGCATGCGGGCGTGACGACGGCCTCGTCCGGTGGTCCGTGTACTTTGCAGCCAACGAGCCGGATCTGCTCCCTCGCGATCCGAGCACGCACGTCGCGGTGGCGGCGCAGCTCCTCCAGGATCCGCCGCAGATGAAGCCGATCCGCGTCGCCACCTTCGACGACGCGCGCAAAGCAGCGCCGAACGCCCTGAGCCCCGAGGCGAAGGTGGCGGCGGCTTATCTCGGTCCGATGCTCGCGCGCCGGCGGGCGGTCGCGGCCGGCGCCGACGACGTGGTGCTCCTCGATCACGCGGGCAATGTGGCCGAGGCGCCCATCGCGAACGTCTTCGTCGTGAAGAACGGTGTACTCTACACGCCTTCGCTGGGCTGCGTTCTCCCCGGCATCACGCGCGACGCGGTCCTCGCGCTCGCGCTCGCCGAGGGCATCGAGGCGCACGAGACGACCGTGACGCGCGAGGAGCTCGCCTCTGCCGACGAGGCGTTCCTGACCGCGACGTCGATCCCGATCGCTCCCATTGGCGCCGTCGACGGACGCGCGCTCGGCGGCTCGTCCGCGCAGCCGCACGCGCCCGGTCCGGTGACGAGCCGCCTCGCCGCGCGGTTCGGCGCTGCGCAGCGCGGTGAGGATCCCGCGTTCGCGGGTTGGCTCACCAACGTCGGGTGAGGCGGCTCAGCACCCTCACCGCTTGTGAGCCTCGCAGGCGTAGTCGCCCGCGATGACGTATGCGCGCCGGCACGTCACGTTGTAGCCACCGACGCCGTCCATGTCGTAGTCGATCGACTCGTCGATCATGCCGCGCGAGCCTCGCATGCCGGCGACCTTGCACTTGTCGCCGCAGCCCGCCTCCTTGCGCGCGAGGTCGCCGGCGCGCGCACGAACGTCGGTGTCGTCGGAGAAGACGTTCGCGTAGGCCGTCCAGATCGCCACCAGCAAGAGGAAGATCGTGAAGAGCCGAAAGCCGCTCGCGAGACGGTTTTTCACGACCCGAAGCATACGGGACAATGGGGTGCTCGGGGCCCGTCCCTGCTAAGACCGAACGATGCACCTCCGCTCCGTCGCGCTTCTCCTCTCGTCGTTCGCCGTCGTTCCAGCGGCGCTGGCGTCGTGCTCCTCTTCGACGTCGAAGCCCGCGCCGGCGGGAGACGGAACGACGTCCGGCGGCGTCGGTACCAGCGGCGGGACGGGCGCCGACGGCGGCGACGGCGGCACCGCACCTGTCGACGCCGGGTTCGATCCCGCGACGGACCCGCTGCTCGGCTGCACGAAGGATCCCGGTGCACCGGCCGTCACGGTCGATCCGAACGCGACGACGGATCCCGCGGGCGGCGCCGCCGCGTTCACGCTCGACAAGGCGCTCGCCGGGTTCCCGAGCAGTAGCGGAAAGCTCACCGTGGGCATTCGCACCGAGAACGGCAACATCAAGTGCACGCTCGACGACGCAGCCGCGCCGATCTCCGTCGCGAACTTCGTCGGTCTCGCGCGCGGCACGCGCCCGTACCAGGACAGCACCAAGAAGTGGAAGACGGGTCGCTTCTACGACGGCCTGACGTGGCATCGCGTCATTCCCGGCTTCGTCATCCAAGGCGGCGATCCCGCGGGCACGGGCTTCGGCGGACCTGGCTATGACCTCGTGAACGAGAACCACGTCGACGAGCCGCTCGGCGTGCTCGCCATGGCGGCAGCGACGGTGCCGAGCGGCAGTCAGTTCTACATCGTCGTCGGCAAGGGACCGGCCTCCGATTACAACGTGTTCGGCACGTGCACGACCGAGGCCGCGATCGCGATCGCGAACGTCCCGGTCGACGGCAACGACAAGCCGACCACGCCCGTGCACATGCTCACGGTCGAGATCGGGAGGTGCCCATGATCGAGTGGTCGGAGACGCATCAGTCGATCCGCGACTCCATCCGCAAGTTCTGCGATGCGGAGGTGAAGCCGAAGCTCCACGCCATCGAGCACGAAGGCGAGCCTCCGTACGCGGTGCTGCGCAAGCTCGTCGCCACGTTCGGCATCGCCGACATGGCGCGCATGACGTTCTCCGCGCAGATCGAGAAGCAGAAGGCGCGCGCGGGGCAGCCCGAGGTCGCGCGTGAGAAACGCTCCGGCCCAAACCCGCAGACTGAGGGGTCCGCGCGAAGCGCGGGTGATAGGAGGGGCATGGAGATGGCCATGCGCATGATCCCCATCATCGAGCTGTCACGTCACAGCCCGGGAATGGTGACGGCGCTCGGCGTGAGCATGGGCCTCACCGCCAGCGCGATCATGGCGCGCGGCACCATCGCGCAGAAGGAGCGCTGGGCGCTCGACCTGCTTACGCTGGAGAAGATCGGCGCCTGGGCCATCACCGAGCCAGGCTCGGGATCCGATGCGTTCGGCGCGATGAAGTCCACCGCACGTCGTGACGGAGAGGGCTACGTCCTCAACGGCAGCAAGACCTTCATCACCAACGGCCCTTACGCCGACACCATCGTCTTCATCTGCAAGCTCGACGAAGGCAACGACCCGAAGCTCCGCACGGTGGTCTCGTTCGTCCTCGACAAGGGCATGCCGGGCCTCACGCAGAGCAAGCCGCTGCGAAAGCTCGGGCTCCACGGCTCGCCGACCGGCGAGCTGTTCCTCGAGGACGTGAAGGTCGGAAAGGATCGCCTCCTCGGCGAGACCGAGGAGCAACCCTCGCGCGCCGCCACCAAGGAGACGTTCACCGCCGAGCGCACCGCCGTCGCCGGAATGGCGCTCGGCCTCGTCGAGGAGTGTCAGCGACTATCCATCTCTTATGCGAATACGCGCGAGCAATTCGGAAAGAAGATTGGCGAATTCCAGCTCATCCAGCTCAAGCTCGCGAAGATGGAAGTCGCGCGCATGAACATCCAGAACCTTGTTTTCCGACAGATCGAGATGGCCGGCGAAGGTCGGTCGATGAGCCTCGCCGAGGCCAGCGCGTGCAAGCTGTATTGCGCGCAAGCGGCCATGGACGTCTGCAACGAGACCGTGCAGCTGTTCGGCGGTAATGGGTATATGGCCGAATACCGCGTCGAGCAGCTCTTTCGAGATGCGCGCGTGCTCCAGATCTACGGCGGTACCGACGAGATCCAGATCTCGCAGATCGCGCGCAGCCTGCTCGAGACGTCGTAGCGTCGTCGACGCGTTCGCGGAAACGCTACTGCGCGGTCATCGTCGCGTGCGCCGTGCAGGTCGAGATGCCCTTGCACGGTGCGCCGACGAACGACTCGGACAGGAAGTACGTCAGGTTCGGCGGCGAGCCCGCGATGACCTGCGTGGTCCGGATCTGACAGCCGGAGAACGTACCGACCACCGAGCTCGTGATGTTGACGCGGTTCTTGTCCGCGGTGCCGGAGAACGTCTGCGGTCCGAAGCGCGCCGTGGCGGCGCCGCCGTTGCACGGGAAGCTCAGCGTCGACGGGTTGTTGTTCCGGACCGTCTCGTTGAAGCTGCACGTCGACTTCGACGGAACGAAGTTGCTCTGGCGGAGCGACATGGTGCACGTGCCGCCGCTGCCGCTGCCGGTATTCGCGGTGTTGGTGACCGTCGTGGGCGTCGGCGTCGTGGGCGTGGGAGTGGCCGCGGTCGGGAAGTTGAACGCCGAGTCGGGAATCCATCCGGCGAACCGCTTGCCCGGGAACGCCGACCGATTGAAGGTCACAAGCGTGCTTCCGAAGCGGTGCGCCTGCTTGAGGGTGATGGTATCGGGATCGATGACGCCGACGATCGTGCCGCCGCCGTCCGGTGCCGTGCGCGCGAATGTGAGGACGCGGACGAAGCCCGTCTCGCTGAACAGCCGCGTCTCGTCGGGGAAGCGCGCGATGTCCGCCTTGTTGACCGCGTCGATGTCGTTGAACGTCGACGTCGTGGGCGTGTCGTCGTCCGACGACGTGGTCGTGGGCTGCTTCTTCTTCGCCAGCTTCTTGAGGACGTTGCAGCCGCTGACCGACAGCACGCCGGCGATGACCAGGAACGGTACGAGGGTTCGATAGGCGCGGCTTCGCATCGTGCGGATAGGGATATCCTGAGAGCATGCGGGCGCGCAACCATGCCCTGGCAGGTGTCGGCGTCGCCGTGGTGATTGCTGCAATTGCCTACGGTCGACGGACGGCACCCGTCGAGACGCGTGCCGTCGAGACGACGCACGCCGTCCGGATCGTGCGCCGGGATCAGGCCGGATTGCCCGAGAAAAAGGGCGTCGTTCGCGATCCGGCGCACGTTCGCGCGCTCACCGAGGCGCTCGGCGTCGACGACCACGCGGCCGCCGAGTGCCCGGCCGACTACGCGGAAGCGGAGCTCGGGATCGTCCTCAGCGGTAGCGACGTCTATGCGCGACGCAACGTGTACGTGTTCGGCCTGCTCGGCGACGCAAGTACGAGCGGTAGCCCACGTGTGGTGTCCGTCACCTCGGCGGGTTGTCGCGCGGGCGCGCCTGCCGACCTCGCGCGCCTGGGAGCCGAGCTACGAGACGCGGGCGTTCTCGACTGAGCTGTCTGCCGAAATGGCGCGGGTGAGGCACCACGACGCGTATGCCTGAGCCCGACGCGCGCCCCATGTTTTCGCTACGCTCATGGGCGCGATGCGCATCGGCAGCAGCACGTGCTCGCAGCTCTTCGAAGCAGCGGAGGCCACGGGGATCCGCCGCGACGAGCTGCTCGCGCCGCTCGGCCTCGACCGCGACGTGCTCGCGGCTTCCCGCGACGGCATGGAGTGGAGCACGTTCGCGGCCGTGCTCGAGGTCCTCTCGGCACGCGTCGACGGCGATCGCGAGCGCCTGAGAGCAATCGGGCGTGCGATCGTCCGCGTGCCTTCCTACGCATTTTTCCGGCGGGTTGCCCGCACGCTGGTCTCACCGAAGAGCCTCTATGAGCTGGGACGTCGCTGGGTGCAGCCGGCGAACTTCCCGCACGTCCATCTCGAGCATCGCTATCTCTCGGAGACCCGGCTGGTCGTCCACTCGTGGATCCCGGAACCGCACGTCGGATGCGCGCCGATCTTCTGGATCTTCGAAGGTCACCTCACGGAGGTTCCCTCGATCCTCGGCCTGCCACCGGCGACGATCGTCGAGAGCGTCGTCACGCCGCGGACGTACGACGCCACCATCGAGCTGCCGCTCTCGTCGTCGCTCGTCGGGCGAGCGGCCCGTCGGCTTCGCTCGGCGCTCCGCTCCGGCGATCGACTCGAGGCGTTCGAAGAGCAGCGGCGCGAGCTCGCGCAAGGCCTCGACTCGATACGGCGGTCGACCGCCGAGCTGCAGATGCTGTTCGACCAGCTGCCCGACCTCGTGATCATCCATCGCGCAGGGGCGATCTTGTGGGCGAATCGCGCCCTGCCCAGGCTGCTCGGATATCCAAAGAGCGACGACCTCGTCGGCCGTCAGCTTCTCGACATCGTGCATCCTGCTTCGCGGGACGCGGTGCAGAGCAGCATGGGAAAGCCCGCCTCGTACGTCACCGACGGGGATCCTCCGGCGATCGTGGAAGCGCGTTTGCTCACGCGTGAGGGCGAGAGCGTCGTGATCGAGGTCTCACCGACGCAAGAGGTCTCGTTCGGCGGACAACCCGCTCGGCTCGTGGTGGGGCGCGACATCACCGAGCGCACGCGGCTGAGGCAGAGGCTTCTCATCGCCGACCGCATGGCGTCGATCGGGATGCTCGCTGCCGGTGTCGCGCACGAGGTGAACAACCCGCTCGCCTACGTGCTCAACAACATCGAGATCGCGCGCAGGGAGCTCGCCACGCTCGGGGACGCGACCCTGGCGAGCCATGCCGCGCTCGGCGTCGCGCTCGAAGGCGTCGACCGTATTCGTACCATCGTGCGTGAGCTGCTCGAGCTCGCGAAGGTCGACGACGCGGCTCTGGGCCCGGTCGACGTCCGCGCGATCGTGGAGTCGACGTTGGCGCTCGCGGCGCAGACGATCTCGGAGCGCGCTTCGCTCGAGACGAGCTACGCACCGGTGCCGCTCGCGCGCGGAACGCCCGCGCGACTCGGCCAGGTAGTGCTCAACCTGATCGCCAACGCGCTCGAGGCAATGCCGGCCGCGACCAAGGACCGCAATCGCCTTCGTGTGTCGGTGCGCTCCTCTGGGGACCGCGTGATCGTCGAGGTCACCGACAACGGTCAGGGCATCGCGCCTGAGCATGCTGCACGGATCTTCGATCCGTTCTTCACGACCAAGTCCGGCGGCACTGGCACCGGGCTCGGGCTCGCCATCAGCCAGCGCCTCGCCGCCGAGCTCGGAGGCGAGCTCGGCTTCGAGACCACGCCCGAGCTCGGCACGACGTTCTCGCTGACGCTCCTCGCCGAGGAGCCGGCGTGGAGCGCGCCGGCGTCACCGTCGTCGCGACCGTCGGCCCCGGCTACTCCGGCTGTCGCTCGACGGTGAGCTCGCGCTCGCTGCTCCGGATTTTCCGGTAGCCGAGCATGTGGAACACGCCGAGCGGGTAAATCCGGGCGATCGTGCGGTCGACGATGAACCGCGACGGGTCGCTCTTGTCGCGCGCGACGCCCGGCAAGAGATCGAGGAAGCGATCGATCTTGAGCTGGCGCAGCGCCTGCGACGCCTTCATTCGCGTGGTGCTCACGGCGCGTCCCCAGAAGAAGCCGTCGTCGCCCTGCGGTTGATAGAGCGGCAGCATGACGAGGCCGTCGTGCGGCGCGCGAATCTCTCCGTTGCGATCGCGCGCGAGGAGCTGCTCGGCACGCGCATGATCGAGGTTCTTGAAGCCGGGCTCCATCGTGAACGCGTCTTCCGGGACGATGGCGTGGCGGCGAACCACTTCCATCACGCGCGGGAGATTGCCGCGACGGCTGTCGAGGAGAGCGTGCGCCGCACGCGTCTCGGCGACGACGCCGGGCTCGAACAGACCCGCCGTCTGCGCGGCGAGGAGGAGCACGGCCTCGACGTTGTCGACCGAGCCCTCGTCGTAGTGCTGACCCGCTTCGACGGCGAACGTGATGCAGCCATGACGCGTGAAGTACGACGAGAGCACGCCGTCGAGCTGCTCCTCGAGACCCATGATGATCGGCAGCGGCAGCGTGGTGACGAACGCGCGCTGCGCGAGCGTGTCGCCGAAGAGCGCAAACGGAACGCCGTGCGCGCTGGTCGTGTGCAGATCGACGAGGTGCACCGGCCCACGCGCGCGCGCGATGACGCCGCGAATCGCCTCGAGGAGCTCGAGCTGCTCACGGTCCTCGGCGTCGAGGATCACGTCCTCTGCCTCGCCGCTCATGACCTTCGCCGTGCGGGCCTCGAGGTCCTTGACCTTGGCCTCGGTCCACACGCGGTTCAGATCGCGCACGAGATAGCGCTTTCCGATGCGCATGGCGCCGACGTTTCCGGCGAAGACGACGAGCTCGCCGCGCGTCTTCACGTCGCCGCGCGAGAGCCGCTCGATGACGCGTCGCGCGCCGTGGATACCCGCCTGCTCGTTGCCGTGGATGCCGGCGATCGCGATGAGCGTGGCGCCGGGCAACGTGCCGGTCACGCGACCGATCTCGCGCGCGTCGAGCGGGAGCGGCACGCGAACGCTCGGCGGGCCGCTCATGGCCGTCTCCGGCTCTTCGGATGCTCGTGGGGTGGCTCGACGTGGCCGATGCGCTCGTCGAGGAGCTCGGCGGCGATGCCCATGAAGTCTTCTTCCGTGATCATCGCGACGATGTGTCCGTCCTGGACGACGGGCAGACATCCGACGCGCTGCCGGCGCATGATCGCGATCGCGTCGACGGTGAGCGTGTCCGGCGTGACAGTGAGGATCTCGCGCCGCATGATGTCCGAGACGGCGACGCCCGCTCCCGGCGCTCCATTCGCCTTGTCGCTCGCGCTGCCGCCGCGCGACTTGGCCAGCGAGGCGAAGTGCCGGAGCACCGCGCGCGACGTGACGAGGCCGACGAGCTTGCCCGACGCGTCTTCCACGGGCACGTGCCGGATGCGCTCCCAGCTCATGAGATCCGCAACGAGCTCGATCGGGTCGTCGGGCTGCACGGTGAGCAGGTCGGTCTGCATGTACTGCGAGACCTTGTTGTAGCCGGTGCGCGTGCCGTAGAGCTCGTCGAGCCGCGCGCGCTCCCATTCGACGACGGGGCGGCCGCCCTTCTGACGCGCGATGGTGGCCGCGACGAGCGCATTGAGGCGCTCGCCCTGCGAGCCGCGCGACTTCATGCTGTGCAGCGAGCGGAGCGCCCACTGCGAGCCGGTGCGAAGCGTGCGAACGCGCTCGTCGATGATGCCGAGGTACTTTTTCGCGTCGGCGTCGTCGACCTTGGCGCGAGCGAGGCCCTTCTCCGCCATGGGGAGGAGCTTCTCGAGGATGAACGGCTGCGCGATCACCTCTTCGCTGTCGAGCCACGAGAAGCGCGCCGACAGACCGTCGCGCGCGGCAGCGTAGAAATTGGCCTGCGCGTGATCGAAGTCCATGCGCGCCGGGAGATCCTCGAGCGTGGCCGTGAGCTCGCTCATGAGCCCGAGCCACAGCGCGGCGTTCGCGACCTCGTCGACGATGGTCGGGCCCGAAGGCAGCACGCGCAGCTCGATGCGGAGATGCGGCTTGCCGTTCTCGGAGATGCCGTAGCACGCGCGGTTCCAGCGGTAGATCGTGCCGTTGTGGAGG
>FTCS01001224.1_pt1 | contig 10528 bp, 7 predicted proteins | sample 1639391 | NCBI WGS metagenome assembly FTCS01 (sample SAMEA3914864, study PRJEB12502) | metagenome | biome: forest; material: soil | place: USA | collected 2012-03-12 | depth 0.3 m | reverse complement strand
TGGAGCCGATGGACGCGCCGGAAGGGAAATTCTTCGGGAGGCCGCCGATGAAGAAGCCGGGATCGAGCCCCGCCTCGTGGAGGATCCATGCGCACATCGAAGACGTCGTCGTCTTGCCGTGCGTGCCGGCGACGACGAGAGGACGCCGCGGCGGCGGACCGATCAAGAACTGCTCGCGCAGCGCGAGCGACATGCTCGAGCGCGGCAGACCGAGCTCCTCCGCGCGCATCGCCTCCGGGTTTTCCTTGCGGATCGCGTTGCCGATGACGACGAGCTCGAGCGACGCGTCGATGTGCGCCGCTTCGTAGCCCTTCACGCAGCGAATGCCGGCAGCCTCGAGCGCAGGTCCCACCGGCGGGTCGAACGCCATGTCCGACCCGCTGACGTCGTGGCCCGCGTCACGCAGGAGGAGCGCGAGCTGACCCATTCCCGTACCCGAGACGCCGACGAGATGAACGCGCATCGCCGGCGACTCTAGCGCGAGGAGGCGACTACTTGATCGCGAAGTGACCGAGCTCGACGGCGCCGTCGTTGGTGCCGTAGGGGCTGCCGAAGATGACGAGGTCGGTGGTGCTCGGGTCGTTCGGGACGTCGGCGAGAATGAGCTTCGCCGTGCAGCGATCGATCGGGAGCTGCTTGAAGCTGCCGCCGCCTTCGCCGACGGCTTCCATGGTCGTCGGATCCTGAAGGAGGTGCTGGTACGTCGTGGTGCTGCCGCTGCGGGCTTCGACCCAGTACCCGGCGATCACACCGGGCGTGAACGGACCGTCGGCCGGAGCGAGGATCATGTCGACGCCGCGTGCGTCGTTCACGCCGATGTCCGTGCCCTGATACGTGAGCTGGAGGCGGAGCGCCGAGCCGGCGGGCCGTGCGATCGTGCCGCCGGGGCCGACGCTGACGTTGGTCGGGCTCGCGCAGGTCGCGCCGACGGTGCCGGGGCCCCGGCCGTTGATCGGCGGATGGACGGTGGTGCCGCCGCCGGGCTGCGGGAGATCGTTGCCGGGATCGCTTCCGGTCTTGGTGCCGCCGGAGCTGCCGGTCGTGCCGGTCGTGGCCGGGCCGCCGGTGCCGCTCTCGTCACCGCCGGTGGTCGCGCCGCCGCACCCCGCGAGCGCCAAGGAAGCCGCCGCCACCGAGACCATGAACAAGCTTACGATTCGCATGGCGGCCGGCTCAGCAAGGCCCATACCGGCACGAAATCGGCGAATCTAGGGCAATTCACGGACCGCCCACTCTGACACGACCTGCGCCAGCTGTGCCCGTGGCACACCCAGCGTCTCTCTCAGGGCCAGTATCCGCCGACCATCACATCGGAGTTCGGCATCCCGCTTCCGACGAGCAAGATCCGGCCGCTCTTCTGAACGAGCACTACGTCCGCATCACCGACGGTGTTCATCACGTGGCCTTGCTGGCCGAAGCTCGTGTCGACGGTGCCCGTTGCGGTGAACCGGATGGCGTCCTGCCCTGCGGGCTGGAGCGAGCCGTCCAGCCGCGCCACGGCAACGAGGATCTTCCCGTCGCTCTGCGCGGCGATCGCGAGGGGCCCGAGCGCGCTGCCAGATCCGGGACTGAACGGTCCAGCGAGTCCGGCGGCTCCGAAACCGCTCACTCCGTTGCCACTCGTGTCGTACTTGCGGAGGTACATTGCCGCCGTTCCGCTCTCTCCCGCGACGGCGGCGACGATGCTCTGGTCCGGAAGCGTGACGAGCCCCGCGCCGCGCTGGTTCAGAGCGCGTTCGGCCACCGGGACCGGGACGGTCTTGGCGCCTCCGAAGCTCGTGTCCGTTCCGGCATTGTCACCGTTCGCCTGGTAGATGCCGAGCACGTCCGGGTCCGGCGTCTGGTCCGCCCAGATCACGACGACGTTTCCGTTCGATGCGGTACCAGGTGTGTCGCGCGTCGTCATTGCCGTGAGGTATCCGACGGCAAAGCGCGCTGCTCCCATCGCACCGAACGTCGTACGTAGCGCGCCGGCAGGCGTCACACGCGCAACCGCGACGCGGTTCGCGCCGCCGAGCGTGGCGACGGGGTTGTCGAAGCCGACCATGATGTCGCCGTCATTTCGAACGGCGACGGCATACGCACCGGCACAGAGTCCGCCGATGGCGGCGGTCGGCACCAACGTGGCGGTTCCGGTGGCACCTCCGAACGTGGCGTCAGGGTGGCCCGTCGCATCGAGTCTACCGATCGAGATCCCACTCGAGTCACCACCCACGATGACGAGCTTCCCATCGGGCTGGAGTGCGGCAGCGCGCGCGAGGTTCACGCCGATGTTCGCGACACCGGCGGTACCGTAGCTCTTGTCGAGCGTGCCGTCGGCGAGCACATGAGCGGCCACGACGAGACCGCCCTGGTGACCGAGGACATAGACGCTGTCGTCTGCGGCGAGCTTCGCGTCGAACGGATCGGCCTGGCTCGACGCCGGCGCTCCGAAGATTCCAGACGCATATCCCTTGGCGCCGTAGCTCGTATCGACCTCTCCGGGCTTTCCGCGGACGAGCAGCGAAAACGGCGTCGTACGCGTCACGCCGCCGCCGGTGGCTTCGATCACGCCGTCCGCCGCACCAGGCGCGGCCGCGGCGGGCACCGTGATCTCGAGGTCGCCGCGGTCGGTCGTGATCGCGAGCGGCGCGCTCGTGATGCCATCGCGAAGGTTCTTCGTCGTGATCTGCACGGGGTCCGTGAAGCCGATCTCCCGCGTGATGCTGATCGCCACCTTCGCGGTCGTGCCGTGGACGACCGAGGTCGTCATCGTCACGGGCCCGAGCGCGAACAAAGGCGCGGCGGGTCCGCCGACGGACATCGGTCCATCTGCGCCGGCGTCGCCGTTCCCGCCCGCATCAGGGCCAGGCGTGGTCGGCGAATCCTCGGAGCTGAACACGCCGCATCCACCCGCGAGAACGAGCAACACCGGTAGCCATCGCATGGCCGGCATCGTAGCTCGAACGAGCTCGGCAGCCGCCGTGGCCGTCGCCTTACGGGCGGAGGCTCGCGCGCGCTGGATGTCCAAAATTTTGGACACTGCGTCGCGTGCGCTGGAACGCTCAGGCTTTCATGAACTTGAAGCCTTCGCCTTCGACGTCGACGCGGACCGTCGAGCCGTTCGGGTAGCCGGCGGCGAGGAGCTCCTCGGCCAGCGGATCCTGGACGGCCTTCAAGATGGCGCGCTTCAGCGGGCGCGCGCCGAACGCCGGCTCGTAGCCGAGATCGACGAGGCGCATCTTCGCCGCTTCCGTGAGCTCCAGCTTCAGCTCGCGATCGGCGACGAGCTTCTCGAGACGACGGAGCTGGATGTCGACGATGCCGCGCAGATCCGGCTTCGAGAGCGGACGGAAGATGATGACGTCGTCGATGCGGTTCAGGAACTCGGGACGGAGGAAGTTCTTCAGCTCCTCGCGGAGCACGTCGCGGAGAGCGTCGCGGCCGTCCTCGGATTCGAAGAGCTTCGGATCCGTCTCGAGGATGCGCTGCGAGCCGATGTTGCTCGTCATGATGACGACGGTGTTCGAGAAGTCGGCGGTACGCCCGCGTCCGTCGGTGAGACGGCCGTCGTCGAGCACCTGCAGGAGCAGGTTGAACACGTCGGCGTGCGCCTTCTCGACCTCGTCGAAGAGAAGGACGCTGTACGGACGGCGACGCACGGCCTCGGTCAGGAAGCCGCCCTCTTCGCTGTCGACGTAGCCGGGCGGCGCGCCAACGAGGCGCTGCGCCATGTGCTTCTCCATGAACTCGCTCATGTCGATGCGGGTCATGGACTGCTCGTCGTCGAACAGGAACTCGGCGAGCGCCTTCGCGAGCTCGGTCTTTCCGACGCCGGAGGGACCGAGATACAGGAAGCTGCCGATCGGCTTGCCGGGGTCGCGCAGGCCGACACGTCCGCGACGCACAGCCTTCGAGACCGCGCGCACGGCCTCGTTCTGCCCGACGACGCGCGCCGAGAGACGCTCCTCCATCTTGAGGAGCTTCTCGCTCTCCGCCTCGAGCATGCGCGACACCGGAATGCCGGTCCAGTCGCCGAGCACCTGCGCGACCGCTTCCTCGGTCACCACGCGCGAGACGCCTTCCTTGAGACCGGCCTTCTCGACCGCCTCGTTGGCGGCGTCGAGGCGGCGCTTCACGTCGGGGATCTGCACGTGCTCGAGCTCGCCGAGCTTCGCGAAGTTCTGCTCCTTGCGTGCCACTTCCAGCGCGGCGAGGAGCTTCTGCATCTCGTCCTTCAGCGCGGCCTGCGCGGCGAGCGCGCCACGACGCGAATCGAGCTTGGCGCGCATCTCCACGACGGAAGGCTCGAGCTCGGCGATCTCCTTCTCGAGACGCTCCTTCGTCTTGAGGCTCATCGCGTCGACGTCGTCGAGGAGGCCCGCGAGCTGAGCCTTCAGCGATGCCACGCGGCGGATCGCGTCGTCCATGTGCGCGGGGAGGCCGTCGATCTCGACGCGCTTGCGCGCGCAGGCCTCGTCGAGGAGATCGATCGCGCTGTCGGGTAGCGCGCGGTCCTGCACGTAGCGCTTCGCGAGGCGCACCGCGGCAACGCATGCGGGATCGCCGATCTGGACCTTGTGGTGCGCCTCGTAGCGAGGCGCGATTCCGCGCAGGATCTCGATCGCGCGCTCCGGCGTGGGCGGATCGATCGCGAGCACCGTGAAGCGGCGGAGCAGGTTCGGATCCTTGTCGCTCAGCTTGCGGATGCCCTCGGGGGTCGTCGACGCGAGCAGGCGGATGTCGCCGCGCGCGAGCATCGGCTTCAGGAGGTCTCCCACGCCGCTTCCCGCGCCGCCTTGCCCGAGCAGCGACTCGAGCGACGAGATGTAGAGGAGCGTGTCCTGCGACTTGATCTGCGAGATGACCTGCTTCAGGCGGTCCTCGATCTCGCCGCGCAGCTTCGCGCCGGCGACGAGCTGGCCGATCTCGAGCTCGAGGATCGACAGGCTCGCGAGGTTCTGCGGGACGTCGCCCGCCGCGATGCGCATCGCGAGCGCGCCGACGATCGCGGTCTTACCGGTGCCGGGCTCGCCGACGAGGAGCGGATGGTTCTTCTGCCGGCGCTCCAGGATCTGGAGCAGGCGGCGCACCTCGGTGTCGCGGCCGATCACCGGATCGAAGCCCTTTTCGCGGGCTCGCGCGGTGAGGTCGTTGACGTAGCGTGACATCGCGTCGGTCGCGTTGACGCCGCCGCCGCCGCCGCCGATCGAGCCGGGTACCTCGCGCGGGACGCTCTTAAGCGCCGCCATGTGCGGGCGGAGCGAGCCGGGTCCGAGCGCGAACGCCTGGAGCACCACGGCCGCCGGTCCGCGGATCTCCTGCGAGAGCGCATTCAGCAGATGCTCGACGCCGACCGCCGACTTGTCTGCTTCCTTCTCGGCCCGCGCGAGCAGCGCGAGCATGGCCGACGAGAGGTACGCGAGACCCGCGCCGGCCTTCGCGAGCTTCGACAGCTGCGACTCGGCCTCCGCGACGACGTCCGCGGGATCGGCGCCGGCCTTGCGGAAGACCTCGGCCACGCCGCGATCGCGATCGAGGGCGCGGGCGAGCAGGTGGATGGGCTCCACCTGGACGTGCTTGCGCTCGTCCGCGAGGGACTGCGCTCCGGCCACGAGGGCCTTCGCGTCGGGGGCGTAACGCTCGAGGTGAATCGTCTGCTCGGCGGCCATGGGGACAGCGAAGGTAACACGCCAGGGAGCCCGTTTCTGCCCTCCCGTGTGACGTCGATGGCGCTCGATTGCGCCAAAAATCAGCGCAAACTGTGCTCGGGCTCGCAACCTGCGGCTGATGTATTACGTCTAAGAGACATGGCAGCTGCTCGCGTCCGCATGTACACGACCCTGGTCTGTCCCTACTGCATCCGGGCGAAGATGCTGCTCAAGTCGAAGGGCGTCGCCTTCGAGGAAATCGACGTCTCGAGCGATCACGAGACACGCGCTTGGCTCGTCAAAGCGACGGGCGGCCGGCGAACGGTGCCGCAGATCTTCATCAACGACGAGCCCATCGGCGGCTTCGACGACATGCGCGCGCTGGACGTCGCCGGCGAGCTCGACAAGAAGCTCGCTGTCGCCGCCGTATCCGCCTGAGCTCTCACTCGGCGAGGGCGTCGACCAGGCGCGGGACGTCGCGTTCGGCGACCGAGCAGAGCGCGACGCGGAGGGCGCCCTTCGCGGGGACCACGAAGACGCCCTTTTCCTTCATGCGCAGCGCGCGCTCGTGGGCGTCGTCCACGAAGACCGTGACGAAGAAGCCGCCCTCGTAGCGCGGGTATTTCAGGTCCTTCGCACGCGCCGCGTGGTTGAACGCCTTCACGCGTGCGCCGAGCAGCGCCTTGAGCTCGTCGCGCTCGGCGTCGCTCGACTTCGCCATGGCGGGCTCGGTGAGGAGGCGCGTGACGGCGCGCATGCCGCCGCGCGAACAGTTCGACCACGTGCCGCGACACGAGTAGCTCAGCGCTGCCTCGGTCGCCGCGCGCTCCTTTGCATCCGGAACGCACGCGACGATCGCGCCGACGCGCAGGCCGTAATGCGTGAACGTCTTCGACGCGCTCCACGCGAAGGCGAGGCCCACCTTGCCGAGCAGCGGACGCAGCTCCTTCAGGAACGCGCGCGGATTCGGTCGCGCCGCGTATGCGAAGTACGCCGTGTCGCAGAGCAGCGTGACCGGTGCGTGCGCCGCATGCGCCACGAGCCGCTCGACGACGGCGCGCCACTCTTCCGGCGTCATCGAATAGCCGGTCGGGTTGTGGCAGGGGTCGTTGATGAACACGAGCGCGCGCTTCTGCGTCGTCACGTGATCGGCGAGCGCCTTGTCGAGCGCGACGGTGTCGAGCTTTCCTTCGGCGTCGAACATCGAGAACGTCGCAAGCTTGCGATCCGCTTCGTCGCAGAGCGTCTGGTACGGGCCCCAGAAGAAGCTCGACGTGAGGAGCGACTGACCGGGCTCGAGGTAGTTCGCGATCGCATGACGTAGCGCGCCGGTGCCTCCGGGAGTCGCCGCCGCGACCGCGGCCGCCTTCATCTCCGGCTCGTCACGGAACAGGTCGGTGCTGACGGCATCGAGGAAATCGGGCGCGCCGGCGATCGGCGCGTACGGAGCCCATTCCTCGGCGGCGACCTCGTGCACTGCGCGCGCGGCGGTGGGGAGGATCGCGAGCCGGCCGTCGTCATGAAGGAGCGCGCCGACGGTGGCGTTCACGATCGACTCGCCCTTCGCCTTCCGGGCCGCCGCCTCCTTGTTGAGCGCGAAGATCGGATCGTCGGAGGGCCTGCCCTGGTGCGCGGGAATGACGTGCATGCGTGCCGGCGTAGCTACCGCTCGCGCGCGCCGACGTAAAGTCGTGTTGCTACTGGCAGGTACCGGCCGCCATGGCTCCGACCGGCATCTTGCCGTTCACGAGCCAGCTCGGGACGCGCGGGATGGGAGCGGGAGCGGCGACGACCGCGCCCAGGCAAAGCTTGCTGCCGGGGCAAGGCGCATTCGTACAGCAGTATTGAGTCTCGCCGGCCATGCACGACGTCGTGGCGAGCCTGCACAAAGGCCCCGCGCTGGTGAGGCATCCGGCGTTGCCGCTGTTACACACGCTCGGGTCGGGGCAGAAGAGGTTGCCGGCCATGTCGCAGTAGACGCTGCCCGGGGCGCCGCCGTCGCCGGTGCTCGAATCCCCGGCGTTGGTCCCGGAATCGCCGCCTGCGTCGTCGCCGGAGTCGGCGCCACCGTCGCTCATCGCGCCGTCCGGACCCGCGCCGTCGAGGCCGGCGCCGTCCGCAGCCTGGCCGTCCATCGGGACGCCGGTATCCAGGATCACCTGGCCGTCCACGGCGGTGCCGCCGTCGCCGGGATCTCCCGGCTCGGTGCACGTGTCGCCGCTGCAGGGCGCCTCCGACGAGAAGCACTTTCCCGTTCGACACGTCGAGAACGCATCGCAAGGCACGTTCTTGCAGTCAGGGTCGATCGTGATCGGCATGGTGAGGTGCCGGTGGTCGGTGAACGAGAACTGCCGGCGCGCGACGATGCATCCCGTGAACAGCGGAGGTTTGCACGACGCCGCGTTCGGCGCGTCGTACGCCACGACCACGACGACCGAGGCGCGCCCGCTCTCGCTCGGAGTGAGGACGAGGGTTCCGATCTCTCCGCTCGCCTGATCGCACGCGGAGGTCGTCGCCGTGACGTACTCGTGCGCGACGCGGTCCTCGGTGGTCGCGGGATCGATGCCCACGGTGATTGCCGTGCCCTTCGTTTCCGTGCACTTTGCAAGCTTCGTCAGCGAGACGTCGATCGTGACCTGCGTCGCATCGCGACACCCGGATGCGAGGACGACGACGAACGCGACGAGCGCTGTCGCGACGGCGAGGATACGAACGTGGCCCACGCGGGAATGCTAGCGCGGGCCGTCACGATGTTCACGGTTCCCGGGACCGCGACGCCGATTTGTGCACACCGTTTCCGGCGTTTGTCCGCGTTTGCCGAGCCCTCGGCAGTACGCGCCGGTGGCTCGCGATTTGCTGATGTCAGGGCATGCGCACTTGGCTTGTCTCGCTCGCGCTACTCGGCGCCCTCGGATGCGGCGGGTCCTCCTCCGAGGGATCGTCCGCGCCACCGCCGGCGACTCCGCCCGTCGTCGACCCGGCGCCCCCCATGCGCGGCGACGTCCACGTCACCTTCGCGCATGGCGATGCGACGGTCGTGCGCCAGCAATGGGGCGAGCCCTTCGTCGTGCGCATCGACGGGCTGATCCCGGGCGAGCAGATCCAGATCACGTCGTCCGCGAAGCTCTCCGACGGCAACTACCGCGGCCAGGCGACGTTCACCGCGGACGCATCCGGCAAGATCGACACCGGCATCACGCCCGCCGTCAGCGGGTCGTATACGGGCGCGGATGCCGACGGCCTCGTCTGGTCGATGGCGAAGACCACGAAGGCGATCCCCGCCGCCGCGCAGTACGCGTTCCATGTCGATGTCGCCGCCGCCGACGGCATGGCGCTGGGCGCAGCAACGCTCGATCGCTGGTACGTCCTCGACGGCATCACGCGCGTTCCCGTCACCGACAACGGCCTCGTCGGCGTCTTCTATGCGCCGCCCGGGAAGACGAAGCTGCCCGTGATCGTGACGTTCGGCGGCTCGGAGGGCGGTCTCTCCTCCGGCGAAGACGCCGCGATGTTCTATGGCTCGCGCGGCTATGCCGTCCTGGGCCTCGCGTACTTCGCGGCCAAGGGGCTGCCCGATTACCTCACCGAGGTGCCGCTCGAGTACTTCGAGAAGGCGTTCGCGTGGATCGACACGCGACCCGAGGTCGACGCGACGAAGCTCGCGGTACTTGGCGCATCGCGTGGCGGCGAGCTCGCGCTCCTCCTCGGTGCGTCGTTTCCACGCGTGCGCGCGGTGGTCGCCGAGGTGCCGAGCGGCGTGTCGTGGGGAGCGCCGATGAACGACGGCACCGAGACGGCATCGTGGACGTTCCACGGCGAGAAGCTCGCGTGGGCCCCGTACTCGAACGCCGCGCCCGTGCCGTGGACGACGCCCACCGGCGAAAAGGCGCCCGCCGATACACCGGTGTTCCGCGACGCGATCGCCAAGGCGTCGCCCGCGGCGCTCGCGGCCGCATCCTTCAAGGTCGAGCAGACCAACGGTCCGATCCTGATGATGGGCGGCGGCGACGATCAGCTCTGGCCTTCGTGCGATCTCGCCAAGATCGCGATGGACCGGCTCGTCGCGAACGGACACGACAAGCGCTTCGCCGACGACTCGGTCTGTTATCCCGACTCCGGGCACTTCTCGACCGGGACGCCCGGCGTGCCGACCGCGCTTCAGACCGCGGTCGTCCATCCGCTCACCGGCGAGCTCCTTGCGCTCGGGGGCACGCCGCAGGGCATCGCGAAGGCGCAGCGCGATGCGTTCGGACGCGTCGACCGGTTCCTGGCTGCCGCGCTGAAGTGAGACGGTGCGAACGGCGCGGACGGCTCAGTCTTCGGCGAATTTCTCGAGCACCTCGTCGGCCTTGTCGACCGTGAAGTAGAGGCCGCGCGCATAGAGCCGGAGACGCTCCTCCTCCGAGAGGTCGCCGGCCCGTCCGACCGTGGCATGCGCCAGGAGGATCGCCGCGCTCACGCTCACGTTGAGGCTCTCGACGAAGCCGCGCATCGGAACGCGGACCCGGCGCGTGCATGCCGCCGCGAGCTTGTCGGCGATCCCGTCGCGCTCGTTTCCGAGGACGAGGGCGAGCCTCGGGATCGATGCGAGCTCGTGCGGCGCGAGCTCGCCGTCGGGCGCCGCCGCGACGAGCTCGAGGCCGCGCTCTTTCATCGTGGCGATGACCTCGTCGACGTTCGACCAGTGGTGCAGATCCACCCATTTTTCAGCGCCTTTCGCGACGCTGGGGGCAGCGAGGAACTTCTCGAGGCGCTCGATGACGTGGACGTATTGGACGCCGAAGGCCTCGCACGATCGGAGGACCGCCGCCCCGTTGTGCGGATCATGAGGAGCGTCGAAGACGACCTGGACGCTCTCGAGGCGCTGCCCGATCACGTCCTTCAGGCGCTGCGCGCGT
>FTCS01002482.1_pt1 | contig 10533 bp, 6 predicted proteins | sample 1639391 | NCBI WGS metagenome assembly FTCS01 (sample SAMEA3914864, study PRJEB12502) | metagenome | biome: forest; material: soil | place: USA | collected 2012-03-12 | depth 0.3 m | reverse complement strand
TGTCCGTGCGGTGTCCGGCCTTGTCCGCGCGGACGCTTTTCCGCTCTTCCGTCTCCACCGTCGCTGTGCTCGGGATGACATCCGACGGGCCGAAGAGGGGTGCCGAGGAGAAGCCTTTCGCACCACGAAGGGTCGCTTCGCTCAGGATGACACGAGGGTGATTCGCACGATCGTTCCGTGCTTTTCTTCACTCTCGACGGAAATCTCGCCACCCCATCCTTCGACGAGTCGCCGGCTGATCGCCAGACCGAGGCCGCTCCCGCTCGTTTTCGTGGAGAAGTGCGGCTCGAAGATCCTCGGCAGCACGTCTGGCGAGATGCCCCGTCCGTCGTCGCGCACGGCGATCGTAACCCTGCCGTTGTTCGCCTCGACCGCCGCCGACACGCGCCGTGCCTGGGCGTGCCGCGCATTCTCGAGCACGTTGAGCAGGACTTCCTTGAGCTCGTCGCCGCGCGCCATCGCGCGAACCGGAACGTCGGTCCCCTGCTCCGTCCACTCGAGATCGTGCTGCTCGCCCATGCGCTCGAGCGACACGACCTCGCGCACGATCGCCGCCACGTCGACCGGCGCGGGCGCCTCGCGCTCCGCCGGCGCCGCGCCATAGCGGCTGAACGACCGCGCGATCTCGTCGAGGCGATCGATCTCGGCGAGAATCTGATTCACGTTCCGCTCGAGCACGCGGTCGAAATCGACGCGCGAGTCGGCGCGCGCGCGGCGGAGATGCTGCACGCCGAGGCGAATGGGCGTGAGCGGATTCTTGATCTCGTGCGCGACCTGGCGCGCCATTTCGCCCCATGCGATCACGCGCTGCGCGCGCGCGATCTCGGTGACGTCGTCGAGCGTGACCACCGCGCCGCCTCGCGCCAGCCGCGTGAGCGTTCCGCGCAACTGCTGGTGGTCGAGCGACAATTCAAATTCTTCTTCATCCGTCGCCGCGGTCAGGAACCGCTCGACCACGTCGGCGATCGCCTTCGGCGCGGCGACGCCGAACGGCAATCCCGGCGCCAGCATGCCGCCGAGCAGGGCTTCGGCGCGCGGATTCGCCAGCGCGACGCGGCCGTCGGTATCGACCGCCACGACGCCGCTCGCCACGTTCCGCAGCACGGTCGCGGTGCGGCGCTGTGCCTCCTCGAGCGCGGTGCGGCTCGCGTTCAGGTCTTCGCTCATGCGCCGGAACGCCGTGAACACGGGATAGAACTCGACAGTCGGCTCGGCATCGAGCGGCGGCGTGCGCGCGCCGCCGGCGATCGACAACGCCGCCTCGCGCAACGAGCCGATCGGCCGCGCGAGCTGGCGCGCGGCGATGCCGCTCAGCCACACGGCCGCGAACGCGCCGAAGGCCGTGGCGAACAATACGAGAATGCTCAAGTCGCGGCGCCGGCGGCCGAGCGTGAGCTCGTCGGCGCGGGCAGGCGCCGCGATGACGGCGGGCGGCGCGCCGGGTCGCGAGAACGCACGATAGCCGAACAACGCGGTCGCGTCGTCCACGCGCTCGAGGCGCGCATCCGTCTCCTCGTCGCGCATGTCGAGACTCAGCTCCACGGGCGGCCGTAGATAGCGGCCGATCGGCGCGAGGTCGTCGTATAGCGGATCGCTCGTGGTGCGAAGCTCTCCGCCGGTATAGAAGAACAGGGGCGTGTCGAGACGATCGCTTTCCGCGGCGAGCGTCACCGACGGCGGCAACGGCAGCGAGATGGCGCGCAGCGTCTCGTTCACGAGCAGCGCGCGCGACTGCGCCGCGTCGGCGGCGAGATTGCTGTACGACCAGATCGCGAACGCGCTCGCCGGGACGAGGAAGAACAGCAGCAGCGCGAGCGAGAGACGCGCGCGATAGCTGCGGCCCCACGTGCGCCGGCGTACGCGAAGCCAGCGCATGGCGCCACCGTCGGCGACGACGCTCGCCAGCCAGAGCAGACCGACGATCGCGAGGTCGAGCATCACGATCAGGGCGCCACGCTGTACCAGGGCGAGCACAGGACGCAGCTCGACTTCGACGTGCGCCGGCCGCGCGCTCGCGCCGGCGACGACGAACCCGTCGCCGTGTAGCTGGCTGCCGTCGCGACGCCAGACGACATGTCGAGGCGCGGTGTCGCTGGTTGTGCCTTCGCGAAGCCGCACGGTGTACGGCGGCTCGCCGTCCCGGTCCACGTCGAGTCCGAGCAGTCGCGAGAACGCGGCGGGCTCGAAGAGACGACTGCGCGGCGCGAGAACGACCCCGGTGACACCGCCGTCAAGCGACGGGGCGGCCATGATCAGCTCCACTGCCGTGTCCGCGGCGACAGCGTCCACGATCCGCGCCCTGCTCTTCCGCGAGATCGACACGAGCCGCGCGAGCGCCTGGCGCGGGATCGGAATGTCGGCGGTCTCGAACTGGGCCACCGGACCGGAGTCCGTGGGCCACGCGGAGATCGCGATCGGATTGCCCGCGGCGGCTATGTCGGACGTGACATATCGCTGCAGAATGTCTTCGCGCGTGCGTGGCGCAACCTCCTCGACGCTCGCGCCAAAGCGCCGCAGCAGCGTGACGCCGACGGAATCCACCTGGCTCAAGCCGGCGAGGTCGCGCTCCGCGGCATCCACGCGTCCCTTGGCGGTGCGGCCCCAGACGAGCGTCGTCGCGCCGAGCGCGGCGACGGTCGAGGCGCTGAGAATGACGAATCGTGTGCGACGACTCAACGCCAACAGACCGATGGCCGCGATCCACAGAATCGTGTACCACCACGGCCAGCGTCCCGGCGCTTCCCACACCGCGGGGGCGAGAACGGCGGCGACGGTCGCCAGCATTGGCGCGACCCACGGCGAAAGACCGCGCCGCGGTCCCAGCACGGTCGCCCCCGCGGCCGCGCCGGCGAGCAAAACGGTGACAGCGGCAAGGAAGAGCGGAATTTCCCAGATCAACCACAGCGATGCGTCGACGCCGTGGGACGGGATCTGCACGCCGCGCGCGAGCTCGCGGAGCAGGAACGGACCGACACCCGCGACGAGCAGGATCGTCGCGATGCCGACGCGGCGCGAGATCGGACTCGAGCGGCGGCGAAACACGGCGAGGATTCCCAACAGCACGATGGCGCTCGTCGTCGCCAGCGCTCCGGCGTTGCCGGTCAACGGTCCGCCCTTCGGCGTGAAGTACAAAGCCGGGTCGAAGAGGCGCGTGAGATTCGAGTACTGGTTGAGCGGCACGAGGGCCGTGCACGCGAGTCCGACCGCGAGCGCCGCGACGCGCCGCGACAGCGAACGCGTGCCGCGCCATACACCGATGATGAAGCCGACGAGCGCGACGACGAACGCGAGGCCGGCGCGCGCCCGCACCGTTTCCTGAATGCGCTGCGAGACGCTGCCCTGCGCCAGCGGGTTGGCGCGTACGTCGAACAACCGGCGATCGCCCGAGCGATACTGGAGCAAGCCGGGACCCGCCGCTGAATCACCCGGGGGCTCGAAGCTGAATTCGCTCATTCCGGTCTCGGCGGCGATACGATTTGCCAACGGCGACGCGAGCCGGTCGCCCGGCGGCACCGCGCCGAGGAGCGTGATGACCGCCACGTGCGCGTCGCCGCGATGCTCGACGTATTGAAGGCCAAGATAGAACGGCGTTGCGATCACGCTTGGGCCGTCATGGCTGAGATCCGTGGCGACGCGCGTCGTGCCGGCCCAGGCGAATGCGGCCCCACCGCGATACAGGATCACCGCCTGTTCGACCTTTTTGTCGGTGAGCCGCGAAAGCTGGTCGAATGCCCTCGCCCGGTCGCCCGAAGACTGGAGCGCCCCCTCCGCGGCGAGGGTCGATGAGTGCACCGCGTCGTCGAGCCGGCGGCGGAGGAGATCGAGGCTTTTCACCGATGCTGCGCGGCGCCAGTCGTCCCACGAATGATCGACGCGCCACAGATCGCGCTGCGCGGGGATCGCGAGACCCGTGGCCACGGCGAGTGCGGCGGCGGCCCCCGCCGCCCACCACCTGGGACCGCCGCGGACCAGCGTCGCGCTGATGATCGCCGCCACCGTAGCGATGATCATCGGAACGAGATAGTCTACGCTCGGTGCATGCAGCCACTGGCTCGCCGCGAGCAGCGCGGCCCCGGCCGATATGGCCCACCACATCCAGCGCGCCGCAACGCGCCCCTGGAAGGATTCGCGCCGCGATCGCGGACGCGAGTCTTCAACCGAATTCACGTCTGAGATGACTCAGCCTCCCACCGTTTCAGCGCCGACGCCGCGACGCATGGGCTGCATGCGTCCCGGCGAAGTCGCGGCGCTGATCGAAATCGACCCGCGGCTCATCGTTCCCGTGGGAACGTGCGAGCAGCACGGCCCCCATCTCCCGCTGGGCTCCGACACGCTGATCGTCGAACGCCTGTCATCCGATCTGTCCGCGGCGTCCGGCGTGCTGTTGGCCCCGACCGTCGAATACGGCGTCAACGTGGTGACCGAAAAGGGATTCACCGGTAACGCGTCGCTCCGCAAGAAGACGCTGCACCGAATGCTCAACGACCTGATCGACTCGTGGGAGGCGACAGGGGTCCGCGAGTTCATACTGCTCACCGCGCACGAGGCTGATCCCCATCTCGAGGCCCTCTCGACCGTTATCACGTCGGGGGCGCGCGTGCGCGTCGTGGACATCTTCGGTGTGAATTTCAGCGATCTCCTCCAGGGTCAGGCCGAGCCCATGCACGGCGACGAGGTCGATACGTCGCTGATGTTGTACATCGCGCCCGAGCTCGTCGACATGAGTCTCGCGCAGGATTATATGATGTCCCGTGAAGAGCTGCGACGTTACCGCCGCGGCTGGCTGAAGGTCCCTGTAACGAGCCCCGGCTCGATCGGTCGGCCAACCCTGGCGACCGCCGAGAAGGGGCGGGCCATTTACGAGCGCATCTACACGAAGATCCGGGACCGCGTTTTCGTGGCGCCGCCGCCAAAAGGCTGAACCGACCGCCGGGACCCGGGTACATTTACCCCATGCTGAGCACCCGTTCCATTCTTCAGTCCGCCATCGTACTCACGGTGGTCGCGTCCCCGATCCTCGGTCAGGGCGTTGGACGGGTCATCGACGAAGGGATTTTCAATATCACCCGGACCGGAGCCCCCTCGGCCACTGAGAGCTTTCGGATCCGAATGGTGGACAACGGGCTGATCCTCGCGACCGGACAGCTCATCTCCGGTCCGAAGCGAATCACCTCGGCGCTGACGACCGACACCCTCGGCACGCCGGTGGAGTACCGGGTCGAGGTCCGGGAGAACGGTGCGCCGGTCATGACCGTCTCCGCACTGGCCCGCGCCGGGCGTTTGTCTGCTCGGTCGCAGCTGGCGCGGGGCGACGAGTCGATGCGCGAGTACCCGGTAGCCGTGGGCAACTGCCTCGTCCTGGACGACGAGCTGTTCCACCAGATGTACTTCGTCACGCTGGCCAAGCGCACCGGTCCGGTGCAGGTGATCAAGCCGCGCGCGGCGCACGGCGGGACGCTCCGGGTGCAGGCTCGCGGCCTGGAACCGATCACGGTGGCGGGCCGTCAGGTCACCGCGACCCACTACTCCGCGGTGAATGGGACCGAGCGCCATTTCTGGGTCGACGCGGCGGGGCGGCTGCTTCAGGTGGAAGTGCCGTCGGCCGGGATCAGGGCGACGCGCGAAGAGCTGCCTAGGTAGTCCCGGCGGCCTCCCAAAAACGGACACACGTTCCCGAAATCAAACACTGGCGCCGACGCGTCAGCGGTTTTGTTATTCACGGTGTCTCAGTGAGACGGCCGTGAAACCCGGGTCGTCCCTTCCCCGTAAGCCCCGCAGACCCCATCCACAGGATTTTCCTACCATGCGTTCATCGAGCCTGCTCGCGCTCCTGGCGCTTCCCGCCATCGTGTCCGCCCAGACCCCGGTCTCGCGCGGCACCACGCTGACGCTCGATGAAGCGATTCAAACGGCGCAGCGGAACAATCCGGCGCTGGCGCAGATTCGCAATGGCGTTCGCAACGCCGACGCCCAGGTGCGTTCGACGTACGGCGCGCTGCTTCCGAGCGCCAGCGCGAACTTCAACACCAGCTATACCCAGGGCGGTACACAGTACATCCAGGGCGTCGCGCTGCCGCCGAACCCCGATTCATACAACTCGCGTTACAGCGCGACGCTGAACTACAACATCACCGCCGGTCTGCTCTACGCGCCGAAGGCCGCCAAGGCCCAGCGCGCGGCGAGCGACGCCGACGTCACCAGCCAGACCGAAAACGTGCGCGCGCTCGTGACGCAGCAGTACATCACCTCGCTCCAGAGCCAGGCGCTTGCCGCGGTGCTCGACACGCTCGTCGAAGTGGCACGCGGGCAGCTCAACCTGGCGAACGCGAAGATGGCGGCCGGCGCGGGCACGATCATCGACGTCCGCACGGCGGAAGTCGCGCTCGGCCAGGCGCAGGTGCAGACGCTCAACTCGCACAACACCGCGCGCATCGACAAGCTGCGTCTCTTCCAGTTCATGGGCGTCGCGGCCGACGTCGATGCCAACCTGGCGACGACCTTTGCGATCGCCACGCCGACCTTTTCACTCGACTCGCTGCTCGATCTCGCGCGTCGGACGAACCCCGACGTCGTCGCGAAGCAGTCGCGCATCACGGCCGCGAACGCGAGCGTCAAGTTCACGCAGACGCAGTATCTGCCGTCCCTCTCGCTCAGCACCGGGTACGGCGCGAACGCGTTCGGCTACAGCAACTCCGATCAGCTCGCGACGTCGGTCGCCCAGCAGACGGCTTCGTCCTACAGGAACTGTATGACGGCGGACTCGATCCGCGTCGGTGCGGGTCTCAAGGCGCTGCCCTGCGGACCGTCCTCGCTGACGGAGTCGGAGCTCGATGCCGTGCGCGCCACGAACCAGCCGTTCAAGTTCAACAAGGCGCCGCTCAGCATCTCGGCGTTCATCTCGATTCCCATATTCAACAACTTTCAGCGCGAGCAGAACGTCGAGGCGCAGCGCGTCGCCCGCGATAACGCCGTCCTGGATCTCCGCTCGCGAAACCTTCAGGTCACGACCGACGTAACGCAGGCGTACCTCACGCTGATCAACGATTCGAAGACCGTCGAGCTCCAGACGCAGATCGCGGCCAAGGCAGCCGAGGATCTCGCACTCAACGAGGCGAGCTTCAGGGTCGGCGCCAAGACCTTCCTCGATGTGACCACGGCGCGCGGTATGTACGAGAAGGCGCAGATCGATCGAGTGAACTCTATTTATGAATATCACAAAGCGTTCGCCGCGTTGGAAAACGCCGTCGGACGTCCTCTCCGCTGAGGCACGCAACTCATGGGCACGAAAACAAAGTGGGCGATCGGCATCATTGCCCTGGCGGGTGTGGGCGGTCTGATCGCCGCCAGCTCGGCGAAGCGCAACAACAAGTCGACCGAAGTCCGCATCGAGGCGGTCCAGAAGCGCGACCTCGTGGCGTCGGTCACGGCGAGCGGCCAGGTGCGGCCGCAGACCAAGGTGGACGTCGCGTCTGACCTGAGCGGCAAGATCACCAAGTTGGCGGTCAAGGAAGGCCAGATGGTGTCGGCGGGTCAGTTCCTGCTCCAGATCGATCCGACCAACTACCAGGCCGCGGTGCAGCGCTTCGAGGCAGTCATCGCGTCGTCGCGCGCGCAACTCGCGCAGGCGCAGGCGAGCCTCGATCAGGCCAAGCGTGCATACGACCGTTCCGCGTCGATGAAGAAGGCAAATCCGCAGCTCGTGTCCGATGCGGATGTCGAGCAGCTTCGCACCGCGGTCGACGTCAACGCCGCGACGGTCGAAGCCGCGAAACACGCGGTCGATCAGGCGCAGGCCAGCCTGAGCGATGCCAAGAGCTCGCTCGACAAGACGACGATCTACGCCCCGATGGCCGGCCGCATCACGCGCCTCGTCGTCGAGCAGGGCGAGACCGCCGTCCCGGGCACCTTCAACAAGGACGCCGCCACGCTGCTGACGATCAGCAACATGTCGGTCCTCGAGACGCGCGTGAAGGTCGACGAGACCGATGTGGCGCGGATCAAGCTCGGCGACTCCGCCCAGGTCCAGATCGACGCCTTCCCGGATACGACGTTCATCGGCAAGGTCACCAAGATCTCGAACAGCTCGGTCAAGGCGGCGAACGCTGCCACCGATCAGGCCGTCGATTACGAGGTGACCATCCAGTTGATGAACGCCCCGAACGACACCCGCCCCGACTTCTCGGCCACCGCCAAGGTGATTACCGACAAACGGACCCAGGTTCTGTCGGTCCCCATCATCGCGCTGACGGTTCGTGAGAACGAGGCGCTGACGAAGGGCGACACGGCGGTCGGTCTCGGCAAGGCCAAGCCTGCCAAGGAAATCGGCAAAAAGGACGTGGAAGGGGTATTCGTGGTCGGGACGGACAACAAAGTGACCTTCCGGCCCGTAAAAGTAGGTATCGCCGGCGAGAAGCACTTTGAGATCGTGGATGGTCTCAAGGACGGCGAGAAGATCGTTGCGGGAACCTACCAGGCCATTCGCGAGCTGAAGGACGGCGCCCTCGTCCGCGAGCAGAAGGTCGACGCGAAGAAGCCCACCCCGGGGACCAAGTCGTGAGTCAAAACACCGTAGATGCGCCGCTTGGCCTGACCGCCGAGCGGCAGGTCGTCGTAACAGAGGCCGGCAAGGCGCCGGACTCGAAGTGGGTCATCGTGACGCGCGGCATCAAGCGCGAATACGACATGGGCGGCGAAATCGTGCGCGCGCTGCGCGGCGTGGACATCGCAATTGGACGCAACGAGTACGTGGCCATCATGGGTCCTTCCGGCTCGGGCAAGTCGACGCTGATGAACATCATCGGCTGCCTCGACACGCCGAACGCCGGCGAGTACTGGCTCAGCGGCCAGGAAGTCTCGAAGATGTCGGACGATGCGCTGGCCCGCGTGCGGAACAAGGAAATCGGGTTCGTCTTCCAGACGTTCAACCTCCTGCCCCGCGCCACGGCGCTCCACAACGTCGAGCTGCCGCTCGTGTACGCCGGCATCTCGGGCGACGAACGGAAGCGCCGCGCCAAGCAGGCGCTGGAGAAGGTTCAGCTCGATCACCGCATGGATCACCGTCCGAACGAGCTGTCCGGCGGTCAGCGCCAGCGCGTCGCCATTGCGCGCGCCCTTGTCAACGATCCGTCCATGCTCCTGGCCGACGAACCGACCGGTAACCTCGACTCGCAGACCTCGGAAGAGATCATGCGCGTGTTCGAGGGCCTGGCCAACAGCGGCCAGACGGTCGTCATGGTCACGCACGAACCGGACATTGCCGCGCACGCGCGCCGTGTCGTCGTGCTCCGCGACGGCCTGATCTCGACCGACGAGCGTCGGGACGCGTTTACTTCTCGTTTGGGTCTCTAACCCTCACCGGTGTTGATCGTAGGGTCGAGGGCCACCCCTCGACCCTTCGTATTTCTGGATATGTCATTCTTTCAAGCCGTCCTCATCGCCTGGGATACCATCCGTGTTCAGAAGCTGAAGAGCTTCTTTACGGCGATCGGCGTGACGATCGGCGTGACGTTTCTGATCGCGGTCGTCTCGATCGTCGCCGGCATGAGCCGCTACATGCAGGACGATCTGGTCGGCAAGATCATCGCCGTGAACGCGTTCAATCTCCGTCGGACCCCGGGCTTCCAGGTGAATGTGACGGAGGCCGAGCGACGCGATTGGCGGCGGCGTCCGCGTGTCCTGGCCTCGGACGTGCCCGCGGTCGCCGCGTCGCTCGCGCCGGACGTGCTCTGGGCCACAGAGAGCGACGACAACCTTCTCGTCGAGGCGACGTTCGCCAAGCCGAAACGTCTGCAGGCGTCCACGGTTTCGAACGATTGGTTCACGATCAAGAAGATGGGCGTCGCCAAGGGGCGCCTCTTCAGCCGCGAGGAATATCAGCTCGGGCTGCCGGTCGTCGTCATCGGCAAGGACGTCGCGGACCACTTCTTCGCCAATCTCGAGCCGGTCGGGCGCAGCCTGCGCATTCAAAGCATCCCCTACACGGTCGTCGGCGTCGCCGAGGCACAGGGCAGCGTGTTCGGCCAGTCGCTCGACAAGTTCGTCATCGCGCCGGAGAAGTCGCCGCTGAACCGCTGGGTGAATCCGCACGGCGTGATCGATCAGATGATCATTCAGGCGCCGACGGACGAAGGCATGAAGGAAGCGATGGAGGCGGCGCGCGTCGTCATGCGCTCGCGCCACCATCTGCGCCCGAGCCAGCCCGACAACTTCACGCTCGAGACGTCGGACACCGCGCTCGAGTTCTGGAACAAGCTCAAGGGCTATCTCACGATCGCCGGCATCGCGCTGCCGACCGTCGGCCTCGTCGTCGGCGCGATCGTCATCATGAACATCATGCTGGTCGCCGTCGCGGACCGCACGCGCGAGATCGGCATTCGGAAGTCGCTCGGCGCACGCAGGCAGGACATCCTGAATCAGTTTCTCGTCGAGTCCGCCACGCTCGCGACGTTCGGCGCCGCGCTCGGCGTGGCCCTCGGCATCGGGTTCGCGAAGCTCATCGCCGCGGTCTCGCCGCTGCCCGCCGCGGTCGAGGTC
>FTCS01003659.1_pt1 | contig 10595 bp, 8 predicted proteins | sample 1639391 | NCBI WGS metagenome assembly FTCS01 (sample SAMEA3914864, study PRJEB12502) | metagenome | biome: forest; material: soil | place: USA | collected 2012-03-12 | depth 0.3 m | reverse complement strand
GAGCCAGACATGCACCGCGGGGCAGTGCGTGTGCCCGACGGGCACGACGTCGTGCGCCGGAGCGTGCGTTGCGTTCGACAGCGATCCGGCGAACTGCGGAGCCTGTGGCGTCGCCTGCGCGCAGAACCAGGTGTGCCTTCTCGGAGCGTGCGCCGCCGACTGTGGAGCGAGCGTGCAATGCGGGCGGAGCTGCGTCGACGTGTCGTCGAATCCTCACAACTGCGGAGCGTGCGGCAAGAGCTGCCCCGGCGGAACGTCGTGCAAGAGCGGCCTCTGCGTTTGCCCGGTCGGACGCTTGCAGTGCAACGGCGCCTGCGTCGACGTCACCTCCGATCCGCAGAACTGCGGAGGCTGCGGCACGGCCTGCCCGCTGTCGGCGACATGCACCGCGGGCGCGTGCATCTGCAGCGGAGCGATGACGGTATGCGGGACGGCCTGCGTCGACACGCGCGTGGATTCGGCAAACTGCGGAGGCTGCGGAGTCACCTGCGCGGCGACGAAGTCGTGCAAAGGGAGCCGGTGTCAGTAGAGACTCGTCTGTTTAGCGTTCGTTTATTCGACGCTCGTCGTGTCTGGCGCGGAACAGCTCACGCAACCCACGCGGTGCCCCCCTTCACCGTGCCTTGGAGGTCTTCGTGCGCTCACTCAAATCCGCCGCTCTCCTGCTCTCGGTCTCTTCGTTCTCTCTTCTCTCCGCGAGCTGGCTTGCGGTTGCCTGCGGCGGCAGCTCCGGTGACGCCGCTACGGCCATTCCCGACGAGGCAGGTAGCGAGGCCGCGACCGACGACGGCTCGAATCCGAATCCGAACCCGACCGACGACGGCGGCACCGACTCGTCGACGGTTCCCGAAGGCGGCTGCGCGCCCGAGGGCTCGGCATGCTCCGTCAACGACAGCGTGAAGGGGCTCTGCAAGACCGCCGCGTGCACCCCGTGCGTCGACACCACCGACGACGCGCTCTGCAAGACCGCCTATGGCGCGAGCTTCCCGGGCGGCAACGCCATCTGCAGCAAGGGCGTGTGCGTCGCGGGCGACTGTCACGCCAACACCGACTGCGCGGGCAACAAGATCTGCGGTGGTGACACGCCCAATACGTGCGCGAGCTGCACGAGCGACTCGGCCTGCAAGACCTCGTACGGCGCCGACTACGTCTGCAACAAAACCACCGGCGGCTGCGAAACGAACGCGGTCGCATGCACGAGCGCGGACGCCGGCACGTGCACGGGGAACACCGCGGACATCTGCTGTGCAGCGACTGCCGGAGCAGCAGGCATGTGCACCGCAGGCAACTGCTGCAGCAGCGCACAGTGCAGTGGCGGCACTCCCAACTGCGTCAACCACGTGTGCACGGGATGCGCGGCGGTCGCCGACGGCGTGTACTGGGTCGACCCGTCCGTGTCCGTCGCCGACAACATGGTGGCCACCGGAAACAAGACCGATCCGAAGTGCGCGTTCCGTTCGATCACGAGCGCGCTCGCCGCGATCGGCAATGCCGCGGCCGCGCCCGTGACCGTGAAGATCAAGATGGGCTCGGCGGCGCTCGGCCCGAACGAGTCGTTCCCGATCATCGTCCCGACGAACGTCACCATCACGAGTGAAGACACCGCGAATCCGGCGAGCGTCCTCGTGCCTGCCGGCAAGGAAGGCTTCGTGCTGGCCTCACCCACGTCCGGCATCAGCTATCTCACCATCGACGGTCAGGCGAACACCGCGCTCGAAGGCATCCTCGCGCAGACCGGATCGTCGTCCACGACCACGACGCTCAGCCACGTCACCGTCAAGGCGTTCGCCGGCGACGGCATCGTCGTGCGGAACGCGACGGGCAAGACCACCGGCGGCGGTCTCGCGATCGGTCCGGCGGTGAGCTCCACCGGCAACGGTACGGCGGGCGCGCCCGCGAGCGGCCTGCACGTCTTCGAGAACGGCGTCGCCGTCATCACCGGCGCGGTCGCCGCCGAGACGCACTTCGACAGCAACACCGAAGACGGCATCCGCGTCGACGATGCGGGACAGATCACGTTGACCGGCGCAGTCGGCGCGACTCCGCCGGCCACCGGCACCGTCACGGCCAACCAGAACGCGAATGCCGGCGTCGCCATCCAGCAGACGCCCGGCACCGTGCCGCTGAACAGCATCACCGGCCTCACCGCGTGGAAGACCACCGCCGGCCCCGGCGTTCGCATCCTCGGCGGCTCCTCGGCGAAGCTGCGCGCCTCGTCTGCGCTCGGCAACGGGACCGACGGCGTGCACGTGAAGTCGTTCGTCAGTGGCATCACCGTCACGAACGACACGACGAAGATCGACCTCGGCGCGAGCGCCGCCGGCGATCCGGGCAAGAACGTGCTGCAGGCGATCACGGGGCAGAACCCGAACACGGGCGTCGGCATCTGCCTCGAGGTCCAGGCCAACGTGGGCCAAATCCTGAATGCCTACGGCAACACGCTCGTCACCGCGGGTCAGGGCGCGACGGCCGCGGTCAGCATCGATTGCTCGACCACGGCAGGCAAGATCAGCAAGAACACGGGCAACGGTGCATGCCTCGGCGGCGCGGCGATCGGGGTCATCGGCAATGCCGTGAACACCGACCAGATCATCACGCTCGTCTGTACGCAGTGACCGCAGTCACCAGGATCGGCGCGGTGGACGATTTCGGGATTCCACGGCAAATCGCCCTTGAACCAAGGTCTGCCGCGCCGACTGGCAAGTCGAGCGACCAGTTTCTGACCGTCCGCATCGTGATAAAAGCAGGGTGATGGCGCGCAAGTCGACCCCACCCGGGCGCGCATTACCGGGCTCTGGCGCGCGCCTCCGACTGCCTCGCGTCCTCGTCGTCGATGACGTCGCGGACAACCGCGAGATGTACATGGACTACCTGAAATTCGCGGGTTTCAGCGTGCTCGGCGCGGTCGACGGCGGCACCGCCATCGAGGCTGCGCGCTCGCATCATCCGGCGGTCATCGTGATGGACTTGTCGATGCCCGGCGTCGACGGCTGCGGTGCGACCCGCGTTCTCAAGGAGGATCCGGCGACGCGCGACATCCTGATTTTTGCCGTAACGGGTCATGCAGAGGCAAGCTATCGGGAGCAGGCGGCTCTCGCGGGATGCGATCTCTTCATCCCCAAGCCGTGCTCTCCTCGAGAGCTGGTGGAGCACATATGTCGACACCTCGATCTCGCGCTCCCCGACGACTCGCGCTCGCCAGCCTCGAGCAAACGATGAAGCTCACGCCTGCCGAGCCCCGAAGAGGACGCCGCCGAGTCCGATGCCGACTGACGACGAAAAGCTGAAAAAGGGCTTCGACTCGTCGCCCCCGGACGGTGCTGACGACGACCCGTACGCGGCGCCGACGAAGGTCGGCCGCGTGCCCGATCAGGTCCTGAGCGACTTGCTGCAGACGGCGCCGCCGCCGGATGCCGAACCGAGCCCGCACGACGAGCCGCCGACGCGGATCGTCCCGGCATCGGCGCCGATCGTTCCCGCCGCGCCGGCACGACCGGCACCTTCGGCGGGCGCACGACCCGCAGCTCCGGCCGCTCCGGCCGCTCCCGCTGCTCCCGCTGCTCCGCGTGCCGCCGCGCCGGGCCCGCCACGTGCGGGTTCGCCGGCCGCGCCACGTCCCGCAGGCGCGGGTCCCATGCCTGCGCGATCACCGGCTCCGAACGCGGCCCCCGCGGTCGCGCGGCCGGCGGCGCCCGCAGCGGCCCCCGCTCCCGCTCCTGCTGCGGCTCCCGCACGGCCGCCGCCGCCTCCTCGCGTCCCGGCTCAACCGGACGGAGGCGCGAACAACGATCTCCTCGCGCTCGCAGCGGCTGCTTCGCACGCGTTCGTTTCACCGCGCGCGACCGGTGGAGGCGCCATGGGCCCGCCGCCTCCCGCGCCCGCTGCGCCCGCGCCTGCTGCGCCCGCCGCCGACGCGGCGCCGGCGAGCGTGAGGTCGGGCGATCCGGGCTATGTGCCGTTCGGTCTCGACGACGGTGGCGTCATGGAGCCCGGCAGCGCGCCGGGGCGTCCGCCGCTCGTGCAATCGGGACGGACCGTCCCGCTGTCGGCTGCGCTGCTCGCATCGGTCGTGAAGTCGGTCGAAGACAAGCGCGCCGCCGCAGGGGGCGGAGCTCCGGCGCCGGTCGCGCCACCGAAGAAGCGATCGCGCGTGGCCCTCGTCCTCGTCCTCGCGATCGGATTCGGCGTCTTCATCACCGGCGTCGTGATGTTCCTCGACGCGATGAAATAGCCGCGCGCGGCGCCGCGTGGTTCCACTCGGACAAACCGTCGACATCGTAAGCGCCGCGACCGTGTGGCGCGGCGACCCGTCGATCAGACCGACGGGACATGTTGCTACACGCGGTGCTCCCAACTGCGATCCGGAGAGCCAAAACTATCTCTCTCGGGATGCGGCAACTCTTGCTTGATGGATTCGCCTTGGGATCTGTCAGCTCGACGCCGCTCGTCCTCGTCGTCGACGACTTCGACGACAACCGTCTGCTCTACGCGACCACGATCGCGGAGGCGGGGTACGCCGTCGAGGAGGCGTCGAACGGCCAGGAAGCGCTCGACAAGATCGGGAGCAAGCGGCCGGCCGTGATCATCATGGATCTCTCGATGCCGGTCGTCGACGGCTGGGAGGCCACGCGGCGCATCAAGGCCGACCCGCGCACGAAGGACATCGTGATCATCGCCGTCACCGGCCATGCGACGAACTATGGCCTGCAGCAGGCGCGCGAAGCCGGCGCCGAGGCCGTGCTCACGAAGCCGTGCCTGCCGGTCGATCTCCTCCGCACCCTCGAAGCGCTCGTTCGCGTTTAGCGCGGGCCCACGATCGCCGAGTCGTCCTTCTGAACACACGACGACAGATCGAACAGCATGAACTCGAGCGCCTTCTGCTGCGCGCTCAGGTCCATCGTCGCGCAGCCGTCCGGGAACGGAGCCTGCGGGTTGTCGGACACGCCGCCTTGCTGCCCGGCGCCGACGTGGAGGTTCGAGAACACGACGCGTCCGCACACGGCGTCGTCGGCGGCCCCGACCGGCGTGTTGAAGGACATGTACTGGACGGCGGGGATATTGCCGACGTTCGTGTTGATGAGCGAGATCCAGTTCAGCGCACCGGCGTTGACGGCGTCGACGTTGTGACGCGCGTCGAAGATCGGCAGCTTGCCGGCGCTGAGGGCGTTCTGCTTCGTGAGCCAGTCGTTCATGGCGACCGCCTTCGGGAACGCGGTCGAGATGTCGGCGTTCACCGCGGTGGTCGCCGGCGGACCGCCGACGGCGGGCGGCTGGCGCTCGGGATCGGCCCACGTCGCGACGCCCTTGACCGTCGCGTCGGGTGACTTGCGCAGCCAGACCTCGTGATAGTGCGACGCGAACACGCGACCGCCGCCCTTTGCGTAGTCGTAGAGCGCCTGCTTCGCGGCATCAGGCTTCGCGGCGCCCGCCGTGGCCTCGTTCTCGTCGCCCTCGCACGAGAGCAGCACGAGGTCGTAGTTCTGCAGGCTCGCGACCGTGCCCCAGAGCGTCTCCGAGGACGTGAAATTCGCGCCGCCGTTCAGCGCCGCGCCGAACTTGCTCGATGCCGGCTTCGGGGTCGCGTTCTCCGTGAACCCGCCGCCCGTATAGAGGTGGATGCGCGAGTCGCTGCCGGCCACTCCGAACTCGGCGTCGTCGACGCCCATCTTGCGGAGGAGGCACTGCAGCGGATCGGCGCCGCCCGTGGAGAGCGCGATGCGCGGGATGTTGCCCTCCATGCGGTTCTTCGGAAGGCGCGTGAGCGTCTTGTCGACCGCGGTGTCGACGCACTTGGCGACGTTCGGGATCTGGACCTGACGCCGCCACTTTCCGATCTGGACGACGAGCGGCACGTTTGCGGCGACCGGGACGTTCTCGAGCGAGAAATGCCCGGAGGTGTCGGTGGCGGTGATCGCGATCGGGTTGCCCGACACGGCAGCGTCGCAGCGGTCGCACGTCTTCGAGCCCGACGGGATGTCGGCGAGCGGCGCGTTCGGGACGTAGACGGTGGCGTTGTAGATCGGCACCTTGCCGGCCGGGTCGTAGACGGTGCCGCTCAAGGTCGTCTTCGCTCCCGCCGTATCGCAGGGAACCTGCATGCATTCGAGCCCGACGCAGCCGGGCTTCGCGCCGGTGTCGCCCATTCCACAGGCGATGCCGGTGCACGTCGACCCGTCGGGATCGCCGCCGCTGCTTCCTCCGTCGAACGTCGAGTCGCCGCCGTTGGATCCGCAGCCCGGCGCGGCGCTCACCGCGAAGCCGAGCGCAACCATCGAGCAGACACCGAAGAGGACTCTACGCATGCGTCACCTTTTCGTCGAAGAGCGAGGAAGCAGAAGAGAGGTGGAACGAAGAGCGCGCGGGCGCTCTTCTCGTTACGGATAGTGGCACGTGCCGTTCGTGCACGGCACGCCGGAGCAGCAGTCGCCGTTCACGGCGCACGTCTGGCCGTACAGGGCGCACGTGCCGGTGGTGCCAGAGTCGGTGCCGCCGTCGCTCGGCGGCGGGCTGATGACGCCGCCGTCGGTGCCCGGAGGAGGCGTGGTCGAGACGCCGCCGTCGGGAAGGAGCGTTCCACCGCACACGCCGGACGCCGAGCCGGCCGGAAGCGCGCAGGGCAAACCGTTGCAGCAGTCGGCATTCGACGTGCACTGCGTGCCCTGCATCTGGCAGGTCGCCGCGCAGACGTACGGCTTCGCCGCCTTCGTCGCGGGGTCGGTGTTGAGGAGGCACGGGTCACCGCAGCAGTCGGCGCTGGACGCGCACTGCGTACCGGCCGGCGGCTTGCCGCCCGCGCAGTTGAGATCCGGCGTCACCGTGCAACGCGGGATGCCGTTCGAGTCGATCTGGCAGGTCGGGAACGTGTTGTCGTTGCCCGCACAGCAGTCGGCCTTCGTGCTGCACGACTGCGCGCCGCCCACCGTGCTGTTGCCCGGCTTGCAGAGCGAGCCGGCCGGGCTGCACACCGTCGTGACGTAGTTGCAGATGCCGTACGGCGCCGTCGGAGACGCCTTCTGGCACTGCACGTCGGTCGACGGTCCGTTCGTGCCCTTGATGGAGCCCGGGAGATCCTTCACGCCGCAGCACTCGCTCGTCGACGTGCAGAGGTCGCCGATGATGTGACAGCCCGATTCCGGCTGACACACGCCGAGGCCGGACGTCGGGGACGGCGCGCACGAGCGGCTGCAGCAGTCCGCGCCGGTGCACGTTCCGTCCGGAGAGCAGAGCTCACCGGCGGGCTTGCACGGACCACCGACGAGGCCGCCCGGCGCCGGGACGATGCCGCAGATGCCGACCGAAGCGCCGGCCTTGATGGTGCACGCGCCGCCGCAGCACTGCGCGTCGGTCGAGCAGATGTCGCCGTCGACGATGCAGAACGACGGATTCGTGCAGATGCCGTTGTTGCAGAAGCTCGACGCGCACTGCGAGTTCATCGTGCACGGGTTGCCCGCGGTGGGCTTCGTACCGAGCGGCTTGCAGGTGCCGCCGCCCTTGCCGTCGGGAACGCACGAGTCACCGCAGCAGTCGGAGCTCACCGCGCACGAGGCGTTGTCCGCGACGCACTGGGTGCTCGAGCACGTGCCGCCGACGCACGAGCCGGTGCAGCACGTGTTGCCCGTGGTGCACGCGTCGCCGGGCAGCGAGCAGAGTGTCTTCTGCGCGGCGCACTTGCCGCTCGTTGCATCGCAGTTCGCGGTGCAGCAGTCGGTGCTCTTGGTGCACGTGTCCGCGACGGGCTTGCACGTGCCGGTCTCGGCGCGACTGCCGTCGAGGATCATGTCGATGAAGCCGTCCGGACCGCTGTCCTGCATGCCCATGGACGAGCCGTCGGTGTCACCGTCTCCGCCGCCGGCGTCGCTGGTATCGGGAGGCGTCTCCGAGTCGCTGCCGCACGCGGTGACGATCACGCTCGTGAGCCCGGAGGCCACGAACAAACCAAGAACGGTCCACGGAAGCTTCTTGTGCATGACGACTCGATCGTCGCCGAACGCAATCGAGCCGTAAACGGCAACGTCGCGTTCCGTCTCGTTTTTGTCGGACGGGCGCGCAGACCACGCCGCTGACCACGGGCGTGGTCAGCGGACCGACCGTAAGCGCCGACGGTAAATTTTATTCGTCGTGTTTGTCCCAGGAAACGCCGTACAGCTCGCGCTTCTTGAGCAGCTCGCGGAGATGGTGGCGCGCGATGTCCGCCTCGCGCGAGGCGAGCGACACGTTTCCGTTGCAGCGGCGCATGAGTGCGGAGAGGTAGGTTGACTCGAAGCGTTCAACGGCTCGCTCCTTCGCGTCCTTGAACGTGCCCGACACGTCGAGGGGGCTGCGCTCGTCGGGCGTGCCGCGGAACCCGAAGCCTTCGCCGGCGACGTCGGCGCGACGAACGACGTCGTCACTCGTCAGCGCGGCGGCGCGCTCGAGCGCGTTGCGCAGCTCGCGGACGTTGCCCGGCCACGGGTGCGCGACGAGCTGCGCGACGGCGTCGTCTTCGATCGTGAGCGGCTGATCTCGACCGATCGCGCGGAGCAATCGACGACACAGCAGCGGGATGTCCTCGATGCGGTCGCGGAGCGCCGGCACGAAGATGCGGACCTGCGCGAGGCGGAAATAGAGGTCCTCGCGGAAGCGCCCGTGCTCGATCTCGGTGCGCAGATCGTGGCTCGTCGAGGCGAGGACGCGCACGTCGACCTTCGTCGCCGTGTGACCGCCCACGTGCGTCAGCTCCTGGCGCTCGAGGAGGCGGAGGAGCTTCGATTGCGTCGCGGCAGGCAGCTGCCCGACCTCGTCGATGAACACCGTTCCGCCGTTGGCCGACTCGAAGACGCTCGGCACCACGCCGCCTTGGCCGCCCTGCCCCACCAGCTCCTGACCGAAGAGAACGGTGTCGATCAGCGCGGCGGGAACGGACGTGACGTCGACGACGATGAACGGCGCCGCAGCACGCGGCGAGCGCGCGACGACGGCGCGCGCCATCTCCTCCTTGCCGGTGCCGGCCTCGCCCTGGAAGAGGACGGTCAGCATCTTCTTCGAGACACGCTCGAGCGTGGAGAAGATCTCGCGCATCGCGGTCGACGAACCGACGAGCTCGCCGAACGAGTCTTCCGAGCTCACCGCCGCCGGCGTGGCGTTGTCGTCGGCCTCGATGCGGAGCGTCGTGTCGCCGACGACGAGCTCGGCGCCGACCGCGAGCTCGATGTCGGTGATGCGATGCGGACCGAGCCACGTGCCGTTCGTGCTTCCCGAGTCGCGGACGTGGACGCGATCTCCGACGCGCCGGAGGTCGAGGTGCACGCCGCTGACGCGCTTGTCGTCGATGACGAGATCGTTCGTGGCGTGTCGTCCGACGGTGGCGAGGGCACGCGTCATGGCGACGGCGCGTCCGGCGCCCGGCCCCGCGATCGCAGCTACGCGCGGCACGGCCTGAGCGCGTTCGGGCGAGAGCGCCTGATTGACCGTCGTATCTCCGCGAATGGTTTTTTCGCTCATGGAATTTCCCGTATGGTACCGCGGATGCGATTTCGTCGAGGCCTGCTTGCGGCGAGCCTCCTCCTGGGGTCTCTGACCCGCGCGGAGAGCGGAAACGCGCAGGTTTCGCAGCCATCGCAGCCGTCGCAGCCGGCACCGAGCGAGCTCAACGAGGGGCGGCAGCTCTTCTCGGAGGCGCTCGCGGACGAGGAGCACGGTCGCTACGCCGCCGCGCTCGAGAAGTACAAGCGCGTGCAGGTCATCCGCGACACCGTCAACGTTCGCTACCGGATCGGCGCATCGCTCGAGGGCCTCGGAAAGGTCGCGCGCGCCGTCGACGCGTATGCGGCCGCCGTGAAGCTCGGCACCGAGACCGCGGCGCCCGGCGACGCCGAGGTGGTGCGCGGCGCACAAGCTCGTCTCGACGTGCTCCGTCCGCGCACCGCGCACCTCGCGATCCACGTGACGCCGCAGGCGTTCACCGACGTCGCCGTCGAGGTCGACAGCGAGCCCGTCACGGCGCAGGCGCTCGACGACGTGACGGTCGATCCCGGCCCGCACGTGGTCACCGCGAGCGCGAAGGGCGCGAAGCCATTTCGCGCGCAGATCACGCTCTCCGAAGGAGGCCGCGCCGGCGTGCCCGTCGTCCTCGAGCCGCTCTCGGGCGACGCGTCGGGCTCGACGTCGCCGCCTCCGGCGTCGTCCGACCGATCTCGCACGTACCGAACGGTCGGGCTCGTGACCGCCGCCGCCGGCGGTGCGTTGATCGTCGGCGGCGTGATCGTCCTCGTGCTCCGGGGAAGCGCGATCTCGAAGCTCCACGACAGCTGTCCCGGCGGCAACTGCCCGGCGTCGCGCGAGCAGGAGCTCACGAGCACGCGCGATCGGGCGCTCGCGTTCGGACCGCTCGGCGGTGTGCTGCTCGGCGTCGGTGCGGCCGCCCTCGGAACGGGCATCGTGCTCTTCACGGTCGCCGGACGCGACACGGCGACCGCGACTCGCATCGTGCCATCGACGACGACCCAGAGCGCTATGCTGACGGTGGTACGGGGGTTCTGATGCCGCGTGGCGATTCGAAGCAGAGACGCGCGCGCATGCTTCGGCATGATCGCGTGCTCGCCATGCTCGGCGCGCTG
>FTCS01000798.1_pt1 | contig 10600 bp, 8 predicted proteins | sample 1639391 | NCBI WGS metagenome assembly FTCS01 (sample SAMEA3914864, study PRJEB12502) | metagenome | biome: forest; material: soil | place: USA | collected 2012-03-12 | depth 0.3 m | reverse complement strand
CCGGGCTCTCCTTCGCTCCCGCAGCCGGCGGCCGTGACCCACCAGACCTGCGCGAAGGCGGTCTTCGCCTCGGGGGTGGCCGGGCCCTCGAGCGGATACGTGCCCGGCGGTACCGTGCCCGCTCCTTCGCTGAAGTCGATGCGCAACACGCCGGACCCGGGGACCGCCCTCGTCTTGTCGCACGCCGGCGTGAAGCTCGTGATCCAGATGCCGCGTAGCTCGCGGTTCGACGCGGGGCCGGTGTCGAACGAGAACGAGTCGTGGACGGTGAAGCCGATCGGACCGTTGACGAAGGTCGCACCACGCGACGCTCCGCCGGCGCCGCTCGACGAGCCAACGGGAGCAGGCACGGTGATCGGCGCCGATGCCGGTCGATGACCAGGATCGCCGATGCCGACGTCGGTCCCGTTGCCCGTCCCCGTGGACGGCCCCGAACGACTGCTCCCGAGATCCTCGCCGCTCGGCGCAATCTTGCCGCCGCACGCTGGCGATCCGCAGACGAGGAGGCCGGCAACGGTGCCGACGACAGCGACGCGCCCGACACCCGAGGAGGTGGCCATGCTTCGATCGTAACTCCAATCGGCGCGCGTGCGATGGTCGGTTCGATCACGGCAGCGCGGCAGGGGTTACATGCGCCACCGCTCCGCCGGCGCACGCAGGGCAGCCGCGGGCGCGCCGATACTCCAGGCTATTTCACTCCGCCGGGCGGCGGCGGCGGCGGCTGGCTATCGGGCGTTACGCACGACGAGAGGTCGAACAGCATGAACTCCAATGCCTTCTCCTGAGGCGAGAGATCGGTCGTCGCGCACCCGGTCGGCACGACCTGCGTCGATGCCCCCGCGTAATCGCCGGAGCCGGCGCCAACGTGCAGATCGCTGAACACGACACGACCACACTGCATGTCGGGCATCGCACCGATCGGCGTGTTGAACGTGAAGTACTCGGTCGCTCCGGCGGGATTCGCCTTCGCGTCGGCCTTGATCCAGGCTTGCGATGCGGTGTTCGCCGGCCCGACGTCGCTGTTGTGTCGCGCCGACGAGATCGGCAGCTCACCGCCCGTGAGCGCGCCGACGTTGCCGAGCCATTGCGAGAGCGCGAGCCCCTTCGGGAACGTGGTGACGATGTTCGCCGTCACGTCGCCCATGTTGTTCGGGCCGGGGCTCCACGTCGCGAGGTTCGCAGCGCCGAAGGGCCCGCTGTTCAACCACGAATACTGAAAGTGGGACGCGAAGACTCGACCGCCTGATTTGGCATAATCGAAGAGCGCCTGCTGATTCATGGCTTGCGTCTCGCCGCCCTCGCACGAGAGGAGAACGACGTCGTACTTCATGAGATTGGCCGTCGAATTCCAGAGCGCGCTCGAGCTCTGCGGCGCTGCCGGCGACGTGTTCGGAGCCGCGCCGCCGAGGAGGCCGCCGAGCAACGTGCCGCCCTGGAAGATGTGGATGTGCCCGGAGCCCGTCGCTCCGCCGCTGTACTCCGAAGCGTCCAGACCCACGCGGCGCAGGAGACATTCGAGCGAATCGGCATTGCCGGTCGAGATCGCGATCTGCGGAATGTCGCCTTCGGTCTGGTTCTTCGGAAAGCGCAGCGACTTGTCGGGCTGAGGATTGTCTACGCACGCGGCGACGTTCGCGATCGTGAGCTCGCGACGCCACTTGCCGACCTGGATGACGAGCGGGATGTTCTTGCCGACCGGCACGTTCTTCAGCGTGAACTTTCCGGCGGAGTCGGTGAGCGTGCTGGCAATGGGATTTCCCGTGTAGAGCGCATCGCACGCGTCGCACGTCGCGCCGCTCGGCAGCACCTGCAGGTGCTCGTTCGGGACGTAGACCACGACGTCGTAGAGCGCGTTCTTGCCGGCGGGATCGTAGACGCTGCCGCTCACGCTCGTGGTCGCGCCGCCGGCGCATGCTTGCTGCTGGCACTGGAGATTGACGCACGTGGAGGGACCGCCGTCGCCGGCGCCCGCCTCCTTGGTTCCGAAGCCGCCGGGGTCGCCGCCGCTGGTCCCTGCCTCGGCAGGGTCGGTGGGGCTCGCCGACGTGGAGTCGTCGAAGCCCGGCTTCGGACCTCCGCCGCAACCGATCGCCCAGACGAAGCCGACGGCAAGAACGGCGACTGCGCTCGGAATCGTTTTCATTCCGCTCGATAACCTGGTGGCGACGGCGCGGCCATCGCGCGCGGGTCAGCGCGAAATACGATGTAAGAATTCGGATCGCAGATCACCCCCCGCGCCGCGGCTCACTTCGCGGGGAAGTAGTCGGTGAGCGGCGTCTTGCCGACGGCAGAGCCCATGCGCGGCAGACCGAGACCGTCCTCGATGGTCGCCAGGAGGGAATAGTGATTGCCATTCACGGCGCTGACGTATGCGCCGCTCTTTGCATAGGGCGAGATCACGTAGATCGGAATCGGATCATCGGTCTTCGGCGGAAGGATTCCACCCGAGCCGTCGTCCTCGTCCCACACGATCACGAGCAGGCCGCCGCTCTTGAACGCGGCCGAGTCGATGATGGCCTGCGCATTCGTCGCCAGCCACGTGTCGCCCGCGGCGACGTCGGATGCCGATTGCTGGAGGCCGGTGCCGTGCATGTCGTGATCGAGCGAAGGCGCGATGTACGTGAACTGCGGCGGCGTTCCGGCGAGGTCGGCGCCGAAGCCGGTATACGGAACGACGTGTGACTTGCAGCGGGCGTCCTCGGACTCCGCCTTCATGTTCGCGTAATAGAGAAACGGCACGTGCCTCGTGGCGTACGCGCCGGCATTGGTCGTATCGCACGGCTTGGAGGCGCCGTCCGCGTATGCCTTCCAGGTCTTGCCCGCCGTATCGAGCTGATCGCCGATGTGCGTCGCCGACTGATTGCAGCCGCAGCCGCTGGGGAACGCGACGGTGTTGCAGAGCGAGCACGCGTTGCCGACCGGATCGCAGTCACACGCAACGGCCTGATCGCTTCCCGACGTGAGCGCGAGATAGTTGGGAAGGCTCGGGTGCGAGGTGCCGTGGTAGTCCGAGCCGGTCGCCCACTTCATGCCGAGCGACTTGAGGTACGGCGTGTTCGTCGCCGCATCGAGCGACGACTTGGACGTGTTCTCCATCATGATCACGAACACGTGAGAGAAGACCGGGATCCCGGAGGCCGCGCGGCACACCGGGAGGCCGTTCGCCGACCCGCAGGTCGAGCCCGTCGGACACGTTCCGCAGCCCGTCATCGGACCGGTAGACGTCGAGCCGTCGTCGCCCGACGCCGACGGACCACCGTCGTTGCTCGTCGACGGTCCGCCGCCGCCTGAGGTGCTAGGACCCGTGGTCGACGTATCGCTGCCGGCGCCCGGCGTCGTGGGCGGATCGGACGACGAGGAGCACGCGATCTGGACGCCGGCGAGGACCGCGGCGAAGCACACGAACGGAGCGATGCGAGATACGGACAGCATCGAAGGGGATCCTCTCGGAGCGAAGGTCAGCGCCGGCCGGAAAGGTCAGCGCCTAGATGTACCGGTGCTCCGAAGTAGGCAGGCAGCTCGCCGCTCTTTTTTTCACGGGCCAGTGACGCACGCGGAGGTCGTGGGGTTGCAGAGCGGTGCGCTAGATGCGCAATCGGCCGAGGCAAGGCACTGCACGCACGTGCCCGAGGTGCGGTCGCAGCGGGGCTTGGCGGCCGGACACGTCGCGTCGGTCACGCACTGCACGCAGTCGTCGACCGGGCTGCAGATCGGGGTATCGGGGTCGGCGTTGCAGATCGAGTCGTCCGTACAGCGCGCGCAGATGTGCTTCGTCGTGTCGCAGAAATCGCCGAGAAATACGCAGTCCGAGAGCTGCGTGCACGTCGTCGCGCAGCGCCGCGTTCCCGGCACGCAGACCTTGTTCGCTCCGCAGTCGCCGTCGACACCGCACTCGACGCAGCGATGGAGCGCGGCATCGCAGCGATGCTTGTCGCCGGCCTTGCACTGATCGTCGCTCACGCATGCGACGCACGTGCCCGAGACGACGTCGCAATGGAGGGCGGCGAGCCCGCACTCCGTGTCCTTCGTACAGGCGGGGACCTTCGCGGCATCGGCGGCATCGGCCAGCGCGTCGGTGGCCGCTTCCTGGACGTCGGCATTCGAGTTGGCGTCGGCGTCGAGCGCGCCGAGCGCCGAGCCGGCGTCGTCCTCGAGACGCAGCTGCCCCTGACACGCCGGCGCGGTGAGCGCGGTGAGCAGACCGACGAGGAGCGGAGCCGAGAGAAGAGACGCGGTGACGGCCGCAGACACCGAGACTCGCGCGGGCGCGCGTCCGGCGCGAGAGATCATGGGCTGCCGGAGATCGCGGCCTTGGCATCGGCCTGCGCGAAGCCGTTCGGATAGCGACGCAGATACTGGCGCGCCGCCGCGACGCCGCGCGGATGGTCGTCGGCAAGGAGCAGCTTCATCCGCTCCGCGGCGGCGTTCTCGGCGAGGTTGCTCGACGGATACTTCGCGACGAATCGCTCGAAGGCCGCGACGGCAGCAGCATGCTGGCCGTTGTTCTTGTAGGCGACCGCCTCGGCGAACGCGTTGTTCTGCTCGACGAGGGTCGACGCGTTCGCGTTCGCGTTCGCGCTCGCGCTCGCGCTCGCGTTCGCGTTCGCGTTCGCGTTCGCGTTCGCGCTCGCGTTCGCGTGATTCGGCGTCGTGGCGGGCGCCTCGCATGCAGCGGGCCATTCTTCGCCGCGAGCGACGCGCGTCTCGGTGGCTCCGCGTCGAACCACCACCACGCCCTCGTCGACGGTCACGCGTGTGACCGTTCCGCCGCCGCACGACGCGTCGGCTGCTGCGATGGCCACGCCGAACGACGTCCCCCGCACCTCGACCTCGGCGTCGGGCGTCTTCACGACGAAGCGCTCGCCTGCGCCGAGCTTCGCGACGCGCGCGCGGATCTCGCCGGCGCTCAGCGAGAAGACCTGCGCCTGCCCTTCTTCGACGACCGTCAGGTCACCGCCGTTCTCGACGCTGATCTGCGAGCCCGTCGAGAATGCGAGCGTCGCACGGCTCCGGCCGCGCGCGACGATGCGATGGCCGGGAGCGACGCGCGCGTCGCTCGTCAGCGCGAACACGGCGCCGGGGCCGCTCGAGATCGTGGCGCCGAGGCCGGTCGCGCTCCCCGTGATCGTGACCGGTGCATCGGGGCGTGCGCCCGTTGCGCCCGTCGCGCCCGTCGCGCCCGATGCGCCCGTCGCGACCGGTGCGCTCGTCGCGGCCGGTGCTTCGGCCACGCGCTGCGAGCCGGAACGAAGCGCGGCCACGCCGACTCCGACCACGACGATCGCGGCAGCCGCGATGCTCGCGCGCATCGCCCAGCGCGCGCGCGCCTTTTGGCGACCGCGCTCGCGGATCGCGCGCTCGATCGCGACGATGGCGGCGTCACGATCGTGCTCGGCGACGGGCTCCGGCTCCTCGGCGTGCTCGCCGAGGAAGCGCCCCGCCCAGCGCGCGTAGAAAGGCTGCGTCATGACAAGGCCTCCCCTCGTTCGTCGAGCACGATCTGTCCCGCGATGTCGGGGTCGGCGGCGATGCGCTCGTGCACTTCGCGCCTCCCGCGAACGAGGCGCGCCTGCGCAGCCGCCACGCTGACGCCGGTGATCTGCGCGATCTCCTGGAGGTCGTAGCCGCACGCGTCGTGCAGCAGGAACGTCCAAGCCTTGTTCTCTTCGATGGCCGAGAGGTGCTTGCGGACGCGCTGCATGAGATCGCGCGCCACGGCCTCGCGATCGGTGGACGGCACGGAGCGCGCGACGTAGTCCTCGGCGTCGAGCGTTCCGAGGATGCGTCGCTCCGTCTGGCGCTTGCGGATTTGTTTGTAGACTACACGCGCCGTGAGGGTCGACGTCCACGCGTCGAGCGAGCACTCGCCGCGGTAGCGATCGATGGTGTAGACGAGCTCGATCATCGCGAGCTGCGCGAGATCGGCGTGGTCGGGATCGCGCCGGCCGAGGAGACGCGTGATGGTGCGATCGACCTGCGGCCTCACGCGGTCGTGGAGGGCGGTGGCGGCGCTCGGCTCGGCAGCGCGGAGCGCGTTCAGCAGCTCGCTGTCGTCGACGGCGGGCGCATGAGGAGCGGGGGCACGCGGGGGCTGGGGGCCCGGAGCGTGCGTAGCCGGAGCGCGCGCAGGCGCGCTTGCAACCAGCCGCAGATTTCCGGATGCCCGCCCGGGCACGCTCGAGCCCATTTTTCGTAGAGTACCGCGCCTCCCGGATCGGCAGGCAGCGTCCTAGAAATGAACGCGAATTCCTGCCTCGAAGAGGCCCCGGACCGGGGAAATCGTCGTCACCTGGTTGCTGAAGAGGAAGACGTCGGTGGCCCCGAACGCGGCCTCCGCGCCGGCCGCGGCAAACAGCGCCACGGGGCGCCCGAGCATCCACGTTCCTTCGACCGCGAGGTCGGCGCCGGGGAGCCAGAGCGTCGCGTGGCTGGCGTCGCGATCGAGTCGGTACTCGATCGCGAGGAGGTCGGCGCGTGCCGCGAGGCCGAGCGCGCGCGTGGTGGTGATGGGGACGATGCGCCAGACGACGCCGAGCGCGCCGCTCCGGATCGTCGACGATGCATTCGCCGCGCTCACGTCGCCAGCGCGGATGCTTCCGGCGACACGAAGGGAGAGCGCAGGCGCGAAGTCCCATCGCGCGGAGAGCGTCCCGCCGATCGCGGTGGCGTCGCCGCCGAGCGAGCCCGTGGCCGCGAGGTCGAGCGCGCCGTGGAAGCGGAGGATCTCGCCCGGCGGCGAGGGTGCTTCCGGCGTTTCGGGCGAGTCGGGCGAAGGCGAGGGCGAGGGCGAGGGCGAGGGCGGAGGCGGAGGCGAAGGCGAAGGCGGAGGCGGAGGCGAAGGCGAAGGCGAAGGCGAAGGCGGCGCGGTCGCAGGTGACGCGGCGTTCGCATGCTCCGGGAGCATCGACGCGAGCGCGAAGCCGATCATGCGGCCGCGCTCGGCGTCGGCGTCGGACGCGTCGAACCCCACCTCGCGATCCGTCCATCGCGAGGCGCTCGGGTCGGCGTGGACGTGGAGCGTCGCCCGCCGGTGCTCGGGATCTCTCCATGCCAGCTCGGCGACGGCGCCCGCGTGCAGATCTCTCGCGAGCGCGAGCGCGTCGTCGTTGCTCGGCAGTCGCGCGGCGTCGCGAACGATCACCTGGGCGTCGGCGCCGAGCGTCTCGCGCACGGCGCGCGCCATGGACGTCGCCACCGGGCCGCTCGCCTCGCGCGTGCCGTCTCCGGACGCGATGAGGACGAGCAACGTGAGCGCACCAGCCGACATCCTGTCGTGCTGAGCCTACGTCGCGACGAAGACGGACGCCGTCGCGTTCTTGCCGGCCGCCCGACGAAAGCCCGCGTCACGGATTTCCCCGGAGCTCGCGAGCTTAGCGACGACGTCGGCCGGCACGCGCGCGGGCCCCGCCAGACCCAGCTCCGACAGGCGCTCCCCGAGCTGCGGAGCGGTCGCGCCTCGTGCGCCTCGCTCGCGGAAGAACGAGAGCGCGGCCGTGAGCACCTCGGCGGACGGAGCGGACGGAGCGGACGGAGCGGAGGGCGCAGCGGCAGGCGACGACGCGCGTGGGCGCACCGGCTTGCTCGAGCTCGCGGCGGGCCGAGCCGCGCGAGTGGCGCGAGTCGCGCCAGTCGCGCCAGTCGCGCGAGTCGCCTTTGCTGCCGGCGTCCGAGACGAACCGAGCGCGAGCAGCTCCTCGACGGGCGCCGCCGTCAGGGCGTCGACGATCCGAGCGGCAAAGTCGGCGGCCAGACCAGAGATCTTCTTCTCGAGCGACATCTCGCCGCGAGATAACGCGCGCGGTGTCGCCCGGCAAGCGCCAGCAACCGCCTGACAACGTGTAGCATCGGACCCTCGCAAAAGTCCGTGCGCCGGGGGGCGACTTGCATCCGGAGACCGTGAAAACGCGATGATTCCCAGCTCCTCGGCCCTCCGCCCGGTTCGCCTGAGAGAGGTCGTGCTCGCCTTCGTGCTGGCCGTCGCCGCATCCGCGTGCGGCGAAGCCAAGAAGGCGCCGCCTCCGCCGCCTCCCGCCGTTCTCGTCACGCCCGTGACCCGACAAGACGTGCCGATTTTCATCGAAGCGGTCGGCACCCTCGACGGCTACGTCAACGCCGACATCCGCGCGCGCGTGAAGGGCTATCTCCGCTCGCAGGACTACAAGGACGGCGCGGCGGTGAAGGAAGGGCAGCTCCTCTTCACGATCGAGCAAGCCGAGTACACCACCGCGGTCGCCGCCGCCCGCGCCGCGCTCGCCCGCGCGACCGCCGCTCGGACCAACGCGCATGCCGCCCTCGACCGCAACCAGGAGCTCGCGCCGAAGGGCGTCGTCTCGAAGCAGGAGCTCGACAACGCGGTCGCCGCCGACGCCGACTCCGCCGGTCAGGTCGCCGCTGCGCAAGCGGCGCTCCAGCAGGCCGAGCTGAACCTCTCGTACACGCGCATCCTCGCGCCGAATTCCGGCGTCGCGGGCCTCGCGCTCGTTCGCGTGGGCAACCTCGTCGGCCAAGACGGGCCCACGCTCCTCACCACGGTCTCGCAGCTCGATCCGATCCGCGTGAACTTCCCGATGAGCGAGATCGACTACGTGCGCTTCCCGGATCGCTTGAAGCGACTCGACGGCCGCGATCTCGCCTGGGCCAAGAAGCAGTTCCCGAAGCTCGACGCCCACGAGCTCGCCGAAGGCGACGATCCCGGCCTCGAGCTGGTGCTCGCCGACGGGAGTGTCTACGCGCATCGCGGGCTCATCGTCACCGCCAACCGCCAGGTCGACGCGAGCACCGGCACCATCCAGCTGCAGGCGCTGTTCCCGAACGGCGACGGCCTCCTCCGCCCCGGCCAGTACGGGCGCGTTCGCATCCGTCGCGAGAACGAGGGCAAGGCCGCGCTCGTCGTCCCGGAGAAGGCGCTCATCTCGGTGCAAGGCACCTACTCGCTCGGCGTCGTCGGCGAGGGCAACAAGGTGGCGCTCCGTCGCGTCGAGCTCGGACCGAGCGTGCGCGGCTATCGCATCGTCACGAAGGGCGTCGACGAGGGCGACCGCGTGGTGGTCGAGGGCCAGCAGAAGATCTCCGACGGCGCCACGGTCGTCCCGCAGCCTGCGCCGCCGTCGTCGCTCGCCGCCGCGAACGCCGCGCCGCCGGCTGGCTCCGCGTCCAGCGCGAGGCCCTGAGCCATGTCGGCATTCTTCGTTCGCCGGCCCATCGTGGCCATTGTAATTGCCATTCTCACGGTGCTCATCGGCGCCGTGTCACTCCTGGGATTGCCAATCTCGCAATTCCCACAAATCCTGCCTCCGCAGGTCAATCTCACGACCTCGTATACGGGCGCCGACGCGCTCACCATCGAGCAATCGGTCGCCACGCCGATCGAGCAGCAGATGAACGGCGTCGATCGGATGCTCTACGTCCAGTCGACGAATGCCAACGACGGCTCGATGACCCAGGTGGTCACGTTCGACGTCGGCACCGACGGCGACGTCGACAACGTCCTCGTCAACAATCGCTTCTCGCAGGCGCAGCCATTTCTTCCGCAGGACGTGAAGAACATCGGCGTCACCATCAAGAAGTCACTCGCCTTCCCGCTGATGGCGATCTCGCTGTATTCGCCGGACGGCCGCTACGACCCGACGTTCCTCGCCAACTACTCGCTCATCAACATCAACGACGCCATCCTCCGCGTGAAGGGCGTCGGCGACATCCGTAACCTCGGCTCGTCCGAGTACTCGATGCGCATCTGGCTCGATCCCGACGTGCTCGCGCGCCTCGGCATGACGGTCACCGACGTCCAGAACGCGATCCGCTCGCAGAACACGGTGAATCCGGCCGGCCAGGTCGGCGCCGAGCCCGCGCCGCCCGGACAGCAGCTCACGTACACGGTCCGCGCGCAGGGACGCCTCGTCGAGGCCGAGGAGTTCGCGAACGTCATCATTCGCGAGAACCCGGACGGCTCGAACGTGCGCGTGAAGGACGTCGCGAAGGTGGAGCTCGGCGCGCTCACCTACCAGCAGTACGGCACGTACAACGGCAAGCCGGCCGCCGTCATCGCCGCCTTCCAGACGCCCGGGTCGAACGCGCTCGACGTCGCGCAGGGCATCCGCACGACGATGGACGAGCTGGCGAAGAAGTTCCCGCCCGGCATCGAGTACCGCGTGTCGCTGGACACGACGGCCCCTGTAAAAGCGGGCATTCGTGAGATCGTCGAGACGCTCCTCGAGGCCATCGCGCTCGTCGTTCTCGTCGTGTTCGTGTTCCTCCAGAGCTGGCGCGCGACGCTCATCCCGCTCCTCACCGTCCCCGTGTCGCTGGTCGGCGCGTTCGCGATCTTCCCGCTGCTCGGGTTCTCGGTGAACACGCTGTCGCTGTTCGGGCTCGTGCTGGCGATCGGTCTCGTCGTCGACGACGCCATCGTCGTCGTCGAGGCCGTCGAGCACCACATCGAGGAGGGCATGGCGCCACGCGAGGCAACGCTGAAGGCGATGGAGGAGGTCCAGGGCCCCGTCATCGCCATCGCGCTCATCCTCGCCGCCGTCTTCATCCCGGTCGCGTTCCTCAGCGGCATCACGGGTCGCCTCTATCAGCAGTTCGCGCTCACCATCGCGGT
>FTCS01000636.1_pt1 | contig 10621 bp, 7 predicted proteins | sample 1639391 | NCBI WGS metagenome assembly FTCS01 (sample SAMEA3914864, study PRJEB12502) | metagenome | biome: forest; material: soil | place: USA | collected 2012-03-12 | depth 0.3 m | reverse complement strand
TCAGCATCCTCTTCAACGCGATGGGCGCCGGCCATCGCTTCCGCCTCTGGCGCATCGACGACGCGCGCGTGAAGCTCGAGAGCGAGCTATCGCCGATCTTCGGCGCCAACGTCACGCTGGGTGACATCTCGCGTACCGAGCCCCAGGCGTTGCTCACGAAGAAGGACGCGAAGGAAACGGTGCTGTCGCTGATCGCGCAGCTCGAGACGCTCGCGGCGCGCTCGCGGCGGCAGTCGCTCTCGGTGCTCGTGCCGATGGGGCAGGAGATGGCCTACCGCTACCAGGAAGAGATCATCTACCAGACGCTCGCCGTCCTCCGGGACTTCGTGCGCCGCGCCGAAACCCGCGCCGCCTGATTGGCCATCGCGGACGACGCGAAGGCGCCGTACACTGCCGTCCTCGTGGACCTCTACGCCCAGATCGCCGGGTATTTCGTCGCCGTCGGCGCCGCCGCGATCGTCGTCGTGCGCGCGGCAACAGCGCCTGCGCCGCCGCCGCCGAAGCACGCCACCGAGCAGCAGATGCGGAGCTTCGCGTTCACCGTCGCATCGCAAGAAGACGAGTGGCGCGCGAAGGCCGCCGAGGGATTCCCCGCGGACAACTGGTCGCAACGCGACGACTTCCACGGCCGCGAGGCGCAGTACGTGCGCGACCTCGCCGGAGGCTCGCACGTGCCTTACGAGGACGTCTTCCGCGCCATCGACGACGACATCCACGGCACGCTCTCGCAAGGCGTGACGCGCGGCCCGATGGTGCGCGGCAATCGGAGCGCGAGCGCGGTGCCGTGCCATCCACGGCCGATCTTCGACTGAGAGAGCGAGCTCGTGATCTCCCGCCTCGCATCGTTGCCGCGCCAGCTGCCCGTCCGTCTCGCGTTCTTCACGCTGCTCGCGGCGGTCATGGTGTGGCCGGTGCTCGGCGATGCGGCGCGCCTCAACGAGTTCCGCGACGTCCATCACCTCTTCCTCTACGAGCGCTCGGCGATCGACACGATCAAGCGCTTCGGCGAGCTACCGCTATGGAACCCCTATTATTGCGGGGGATTCGACGCCGTGGCCGCGCCGCAGACGCGCTTCGTGTCGCCGACGTTGCTGCTCGGTCTGCTCTTCGGCGCCGAGCGCGCCGAGATCCTGACCGTCTTCTTCTTCACCGTCCTCGGCATGGAGGGGATGTACCGATGGCTGCGCCTGCGCAATCCGGAGGCGCTCGCCGCGCTCGTCGTCGCGCCGGTGTTCGCGCTCTCGGGTCAGTACGCGGTCGCCTACAACCGCGGCTGGATCCAGTTCATGGGCTTCCAGCTCGTGCCGTGGATCCTCTACGGCATCACGCTCGCGACGCGTCGCAAGTGGCAGGGCATCGCGGTGACCTCGATCGCCTTTGCGTGGATGCTCGGGTTCGCCGGCTTCTTTGCCGCGCCGCTGGTCGCGGTGGCGGCGATCTTCGAATCGGTGCGCGCGCTCCTCGAGCAGCCGCGCAACGCGCGATGGCGATCGATCGCGATGCTCGCGGCGACGGCGAGCTTCATGCTGACCGTGGCGTGCGTGCGCCTGTGGCCCGTCGCCGAGACGCTCATGTCGGCGCCGCGCGTGATGGCCGGAACGCCGGGGCATGCGCCACGCGCGCTCCTGTCCGCGCTCGTCGGTGCGCTGGCGATCAAGGACGGCAACACCGAGATGCCGGGCAGCTTCTACGTGGGCGCGGCGTTCCTCGCGCTCATCGCGCTCGGGGCGCATCATCGAAGCGCCGCGGCCAGTCTGATCCTGGCGATGCTGTGCGCGTGGCTCGCCTCCGGGTACGCGACGCGCTTCTCGGCGTTCGCGCTCCTCCGCGAGGTGCCGACCTTCGCGGCAGTTCGTTATCCCGAACGTTTCTTGTGGCTCGCCATCCTCTTTGCGAGCGGCGCCGTCGCCTCGGCGCTCGCGCGCGTTCCGTACATCGGGGAGACCAGACGCTGGCGCGTCGCGACCGCGGTGGTGCTCGGCGGCGCCGTCTTTTTCACGATCGGCTCGGAAATCGTGGCGTTTCAGCGCGTCGCCACGCATCGCACGCTCGGCACGGTCACGACCGATCGCCAGGCCGAGTTCCACCAGGCGCGCGGCAATCGCTGGCTCGCGGTGCACCTCGAGTCGCAGAACATCGGCTCGCTCGGCTGCTACGAGACGCATCGTCTCGCCGAGTCCACGCTGCTGCGCGGCGATCTCCCGCACGAGGAGTACCTCGCGCCTGACGCGACAGGTGGCGGCAGCGCCGGCACGGTCGAGCGCGTGTCGTGGTCGCCGACCAAGATCGTCGTGCATGCCGATCTCTCGCGCGCGGCGCGCTTGCTCGTGAACCAGAACTGGGCGCCGGGCTGGCACGCATCGATCGGCAAGGTCGTGTCGAACGAAGGCCTGCTGGCGGTCGATCTGCCGGCGGGCGCGAACGACGTCGCGCTGACGTTCCTGCCGTGGTCGACGCTCGGCGGCGCGGCGACCACGCTGACGGCGCTCCTCGCGCTCGGGCTCATCGGCTGGCGAGCGCGCCGGCGCGGCGAGATCTTCGCGCGGCGGCAGTGGCTCGTGACGACTGTGCTCGTGCTCTTGCCGTGGGGCGTCGCCGCCGCCGCGTACTCGACGTCCCCCGACGACAAGTGGCCGCCGCCCGCGATGAAGAACGCGAACGGCACGCCCGCGGTCGTCGCGGACGACGAGAAGGTCGACGCGACGCCGATCGGCGCGACCTACGCGCTGCCGCTCCGCGTCGACTACGGCAAGGTCAGCGGCCCCGACGAGCATCGCGACATCTACGTCGACGTCTACTTCCGGCGCCTCGCGCGCATCCCGCGCGGCACCACGATGTTCGTCCACATCGAGCGCCGCAAGGATCAGCCGCCGGTCCCGAAGGACCAGGAGGGCTTCTACAACGCCGATCACCAGGTGGTGGGCGGCAGCTTCTATCTCTCGGACGCGCCGGAAGGCAGGCTCGTCCACGACGCGCTCGGCGCGCACGTCGAGAAGGCGGCCAGCGGCACCTGGGACGTGTGGATCGCGTTCGGCGACGTGTCGGGTCAGAAGGGCCGCGCGCGCGTCACCGAGCCGGGCAACGCGACCGTGAGCAGCGACCGCGTGCGGGCCGGCACGTTCGTGATCCCTTGAAGCACTCTGGTAGGCTCGCCGGATCTCTTCGATGACGGAACCGAGCTCGTCCGATCCTCGCCCGCGTGACTCGAGCGCGGGCGCACGTCGCTCGCATCGAGCGCGGTGGGTGGCGCTCGTCGTCTTCGCGCTCGTCACGAGCCTCTATGCGTGGTGGCCGATCATCGCGGCCTACCCGGCCACGCAAGGCGGCGACGGCCCCGTCTTCCAGAAGGCGCTCGAGGCCGAGCACGCGAGCATCGCGCGCTACCACGAGCTGCCGATGTGGAACCCGTACGAGTGCGGCGGGCTCCCGCTCTGGGACAATCCGCAAGGGCCCGCGGGCGCGCCGCTCGTGCTCCTCATGTTCGTGACCGACACGACCAAGGCGATGATCGCCTGGTACGTGCTGCACTCGGCGGCAGGCTTCTTGTGCATGTGGATCTTCGCGCGCAAGGACCTGAAGCTGACGCGACCGGCGTCGATGCTCGCGAGCCTCGCGTGGGCCTATTCCGGCTTCCACCAGCAGCACTATGCCGGCGGGCACTTCGTGTTCGTGTCGTTCCTCTACATGCCGCTGGCGCTCTATCTATGGCGTCGCGCGGAGCATGATCTCCGCGCCGCGGGCGGGCTCGCGATCCTCGTCGCGTGGATGTTCCACGAGGGCGCGGTCTATCCGCTGCCGCATCTCGCGCTCCTGCTCGGCGCCGAGACGCTCATGCGCATGTGGCCGCTGAAGCGCATCAAGGCGATCGTGCGCGCAGCGGCGGTGGTGGGCGTGCTCGCGTTCCTGCTCGCGGCGAGCCGCATGCTGCCGGTCGCCGATCAGCTGCGCGCGCACGTGCGACCGATCGGCGTCGAGACCGATTTTTTGCAGTGGGACACGCTCAAATCGATGTTCCTGGATCGCTCGCACACGCGCGGCGTCGCCGGACAGACGTACGTGTGGCCCGAGTACGGGACGTACTTCGGACCGCTGCTCGTGTTCATCGCGTTCGCCGGAATGCTCGCGGGCGGTCTCGAGAGCTTCTGGCTCTTTGCGCTCATGCTCTTCTGCGGCGCGCTCATGTGGGGCCACGGCAGCCCGTACGCGCCGTGGCACTTGCTCAAGGGCCACATCTTCCCGTTCAAGGAGATGCGCGTGCCCTCGCGCTTCCGCGTCGAGGTCTCGATGTTCCTCGCGGTCTTCATCGGCATCGCGGCGGACAAGCTGCCGGCGAGGTTCGCGGCGCTGCCTCGCAGGATGGGCGGCAGCACGCAGCTCGGCAAGACGGTGCGCGGGCTCGTGTTCCTCGTGGGCCTCGTCGGCGTCGGCGACATGATGGGCGTCGGCATCGACTGGTTCCGCGTCTGCTTCTACAACCCGCCGCTCACCAAGGTCGTGGAGCGTTCACCGCGTCTCTATCTCGGCGGTCCCGGGCTCGCGGGGAACTTCGTCGAGCAGCCGCGGCAGAACCGTGGGCGCATCGCGTGCTGGGAAGAATGGGGCTGGAATCAGGGCGCGGCGCTCTGGGAAGGCGACGTGCCGCAAGCGAAGGCGGGTAGCGAGAGCGTGGTCGTGAGCGACGTCTCGCGGACGCAGAACACGTTCACGATCACGGTCGATGCTGCCGCGCCGGGGCCGGTGCTCGTCAACTCGACGTACGACAAGCAGTGGCGCACCGACGTCGGCACGACGCGCAACATGGACAACCTGCTCGTCATCGACGTGCCGGCCGGTCACTCGGTGCTGCACCTCCGCTACTTGCCGCGCATGTTCTGGCCGGGCGTGTTCCTCACGCTGCTCGGCGTGGCCGCGACGACGATGCTGTTCCGGTATTTGAATCAGCGTGAGCGTCAGCGACGTGACGAGCGAGCGCGCTCGTCGACGGCGGCCCAGTAGGCGTTGATCGACTGCATCGCGGCGAGATAGGGATCGCGCCGGCATGCGTCCTCGCGAATGGCCTTCGCGCGCGAGTCGTCGCGGACCGCGTCCGCAGGGCGATTCGCGATGCGATCGAGATCGCCGACGCGGTACGAGACGCAGGGCCGGCGCGGTCCGTAGCGCTCGGCGTCCTCGCGATCGAGCGTGATGCGATCGCGTCCCGGCGGCTCCCAGCCGGACGCGAGGCCAGCCACCGACGGATGGAACGCGAGCAGCGCCGTCTTGTCCTCGGGCTCGGTGAACGAGGGATAGAGCGCGGCGGCGGCGGTGACGGCGAGAGTGCCGAGCCGGAGGGCGAAGGCGCCTCGTCCTTCGCGATCGCGGAGGAGGACCGCGACCGCCACGGCGGCGAACATCGATGCGCAAACGATGTACCACGGCGTGATCGACGACCAGCCGAACCACTCACCGATGTGATGCGGGACGAAGCCGAGATACGCGGCGGGCAGCGCGAACTGCGCGAGCGGTCGCGGGAGAGCCTCGGGCAGCGTGTCGTAGAGGAGGCCGACGAGGCCGATGCAGACGACGCCGGCGACGGCGAGCCCGCCGGCGATGCCGCGCATCGCGGTGCGCCATGCGGGTCCGCGATTGGCGAGCGCCTGGAAGACGAGCGCGCTCGCGAACGCCGCCGTGGGAGGCGCGCCGGCGAGGTAACGAGGTCCGACCGTCCAGCCGCCACGCCACTCGACGATGCCGGCAGCGACGCCGAACATCGCGACGAGGACGAGCGACGTGACGAGCGCAGACACGCGCTGCGAGCGACGAAGGAGCGGCGTGCCGCGCGCGAGGAGCAGCATGCACGGCAGCGCGAGGAGCCCGAGCCACATGAACGGGCTCATCGAGAAGAAGCCGAAGCCAATGTCCATGCTGAGCGCCTTGAGCGCTGCCGGATCGGGGAGCTGCACGCCGAACAGGCCTTTTTGATGGGCCGCGGCGAACGACGCGGTCTCGAGCACCTGATGTCCGGGCTTGAGCGGATCGCCGTACGCGCGCCACTGGAAGTGCGCGACGATCGCCGCGGGCACGAGACCACCCGCGACGAGCGCGAGGATCTGGGTGGGTCTCCGGAAGACCAGGATGCCGAAGATCGAGAGCACGACCGCGACGAAGAGGGCGTGGTACTCGAACGCGACGCAGGCGCCGGCGAGAAAGCCGACCGCGAGCGCGTGCGTCGCCTTGCGGCCGCGCGCGTCGCGCGGGGTCTTGCGCATGGCGCGCTCGGTGATCGCGAAGCAGAGGAACGCCGCGCACGCGTAGAGCGTGTGGCTCGCGTAGATCTGGCTGTACGCGAGGTAGTTGGTGCCGAGACCGGCCGCGGTCACGGTGGCGAGCCGCAGGACGACGTCGGGCACGAACGCGCGCAGATAGCGCTCGAAGAAGATTAGGAACAGGAAGCACGGCAGCTGCACCGTGAAGAGGCGCAGCACCCAGGTCGTGTTCTTGAGCCAGTCGAGCTTCGCGTCGGGGGGCGACTTCTCGTTGGGGTGATGGTGCCCGAAGAGCGCCTGGACCTTGGAGTAGACGAAGTAGACCGGCACGCCGAGATACGTCGAGAGCGGCGTCTTCACCATGAAGTAGTGGAGCTTGCCGCCGTCGAACTTCGAGGGGACGTGCGCCATGTCGTTGACCCAGCCGTAGGTCGTGACCTGTTCGTCGACAGCGAGCGTGCCGTCGTCGACGAGTGACATGGTCGTGAAGACGCGCACGAGCTCGTTCGGGTTGTTGACCGCGCGCAGATAGGGAAAAAGCGCGAAGAACGGCAGCGCGACGAGGACGAAGAACAGGCGCACGCGCTTGTGCACGTTCCTGCTCGAGCGACCTCGCATGGCGCGCGGTTATAGCCTTAAAACGGCTTCGCGAGCGAAACGGACGCCAGCAGCCCCGGCGCCGCAGTCGTCGCGCGCGACGAGATGGCGCTCGCGAAATTCGTGTAGAGCTCCCCTTCGATCTTCTCGAGGGTGGCGAAGACCGGGATCGTCTCGTTCTCCGCGACGTATCCGAAGCTGCCGAGGTACTTCCCGTTGTCGAGGCGGAACAGGAGGACGTCGCCCGCGATCCTTCCCTTCGTGTACGTCGTGGTCCTCTTGTTGCCGGTCTGCGTGGTCCCCGCGTCCGCCGGCTTCTTCAATGAGCTCACCGAGACGACGAAGAGGACGTTCTGCGCGCACGTGAAGAGCGCGTTGCCGTCATCCTTGGGAGTGGCGTGACCTGCCATGACACGGCTGCAGCTCGAGAGGGCCTTGGCCTCCTCCAGGCGATAGGGAATCGACTTCGGGTGCTCGGGGTCGCCGAGGTCCTCGGCGTGGACGACGAACGGAATGCCGGCGAGCCCTTCGAGGTTCACCTTGTTCGTCGGCGCGGGGAGCTTCTTCGCGATCGTGGCGACGGTCGCGAGGTTCGCCTTCGCCTTGGCGCCATACTTCGCCGTGTTGTCCTTCACGTTGTCGGCGTTGACGGCGGCCTGGCTCTTCGGCGTGAAGGTCCCGCCGGTCGGCAAGATCACGGGGTCGCTCTTGCAGATCCCGGCGATCGACTGCGGGGTGTTGTGAGGATCGTCGTCGTAATACCAATAATCGTAGTGGGCTTCCTTGCACGCGGCGACGGCGCCTTTCTTATCGCACGGCGTCGTCGAGAGCTTTTCGTTGATGCCGGTGCACACGTCTTTGAGGAGGCGCGCGTCGTAAAAGTCGCGGCAGACGTGCCCGCTCAGGGGGTCGTTCGGCTTCTTCGGTTCGTCGCAGCTACCGACGATCTTGTCGCCCCGACCCTTCTTGCAGCCCGCCGACGCGACGACGACGCAAGCGACCATGACGGCCATGAACGCGGAGAGCGTGCGCATGGTCCGGACACTACCACGGGCGAGTTGCTGGTCACGGTCGTGACCTGACGATGGACTCGATCGAGCCAGCGTGGCCGCACATGCGCGGGCGCGAGGCACGGCGAGGATTACAGCGAGACGCCGCCCTTTCCACGCGTGGGGGCGGGTGCGTCCACCGTCACACGAAAAACCGCGCGCGTCGCGACGTGTGCTCGTGCGACCGCGAACGCGGCACTCGCGTTGCACGAGGGCCTGCGTCCGACTCGAAAGGTGACCCCCATGCGATCTCATCGTTCTTCGTCTGCTTCGACGTCTGCTTCGACGCGCCTCCTGCTCGCCGGGCTCGCGCCCGCTCTTCTCGGCGCGCTCGCCGTCGGCTGTTCGAGCTTCGTGCCTGCCGAGGAGTCCGGCGCATCGTCATCGGCGCTCAGCGGCAACGATCTCAGCAGCCTCGCGCTCGCGAACCTCGGCGGCACGGCATGCGGGACGAACAGTCTCGGCGGACACGAGTTCTATTCGAGCTGCACCGGCAACGGCGGTCAGGCCGAGTACTGGTGCTCCGACTTCGTCAAATGGGTCTGGGCGAATCGCGGCGCGGACGTCAGCGGGCTCACCGCAGCGTCGGGCAGCTTCTACACGTATGGACAAGCGCACGGGACGCTCTCCAACACGCCGTCGGTTGGAGCGGCGGTGGTGTTCGACTACGCGGGCGGCGGCGTCGCCGATCACGTGGCCATCGTCACCGCGGTGAACCCGAACGGAACGATCGAGACGGTGAGCGGCGACTGGAACGGCCAGGACGGCAGCGAAGCGCACTTCTCCGAGACGTCGCACGTGATCGCGAATCGACCCGCATACGGCTCGGCGGTGGGATCGACGCCGGCGATCATCGGCATGACGATCAGCGGGTACATCACGCCTGCGGGTAGCGGCATCGCGCCGGGCCCAGGCGGCACCCCCGCGCCCGCCGGCGGTGGAGGCGGTGGTGGTGGTGGCGACTGCAGCGTGCACCCGGACGACCACAGGCTCTACTGCGACGTCAGCGGCGGCGCAGCGAGCATGCACGCCGATCCGACGCTCGGCAGCCCGGTCGTGAACACGCTACGCACCGCGCACAGCTGGTTCGACTGCTGGGGCACCGGCGACCGCCACGCCGGCGGCAACACGACCTGGTACCACACGCAGGGCGACGACAACGCGAGCTGGGGCTGGGTCCCCGGCGTCGCGCTCGAGACACCGGACGCGTTCGACGCGAACCCATCTGCGCAGGGGCTACCGCACTGCCCCTGAACATGCGAGGCGAGAGCGAGAACTGCGCAGCTAGAGATGTTTAGTGGGGCAACCGGGACTTGAACCCGAAACCAATGGATTAAGAGTCCACTGCTCTACCAATTGAGCTATTGCCCCGTTGAGGGACACGCCGTTTACTTTTCGTGCGACGGCATGTCAATAGCGAGCAGCGATCGCGAGCGATTCTTCTCGTCGCACGTCGCGTCTAACGGCGATTCACGCGTCACGCGGCGACCGCGGTAAGCTCCGCGCGCGTGAACACGCTCGTCACAGGTGGAGCGGGCTACATCGGCTCGCACATGGTCAAGCTCCTCGTCGAGCGCGGCCATCATGTGGTCGTGGTCGATGACATGTCGGCCGGCCATCGCGACGCCGTACCGCCCGGCGTGCCCTTCGTCCTCGCCGACGTCGGCTCCACGACCGACATGGCCGCGGTCCTCCGCGATCACCACATCGACGCCGTCTTCCACTTCGCCGCCAAGATCCGCGTCGAGCAGTCGGTCTCCGATCCGCGCCTCTACTGGAAGGGCAACGTCGGCGCCACGCTCGGTCTCCTCGACGCCGTCCTCGACGCCGGGCCCGGCACCGTGAAGGCCTTCGTCCAATCCTCCACGGCGGCGGTCTACGGAACGCCGAACGAGGTCCCCATCGACGAGGACCACTCCAAGAGCCCGACCAGCCCGTACGGCGACACGAAGCTCGCCGTCGAGCACGCCCTCGCCGCCTACGGCCGCGGCCACGGCCTGCGCTGGGCGGCGCTCCGCTACTTCAACGCCGCCGGCGCCGATCACGAGGCGGGCCTCGGCGAGCGTCACGAGCCCGAGACGCACCTCATTCCGATCGTGCTCGAGGTCGCGCAGGGCAAGCGCGAATCGCTCGCAATTTACGGTACTTCGTGGCCCACGTCGGACGGAACGTGCCTTCGCGACTACGTGCACGTCAGCGATCTCTGCGAGGCGCACCTCGTCGCCGTCGATCATCTCCTGCGCGGCGGAGAGTGCGGCGCGTTCAATCTCGGGTCCGGTCAGGGCCACACCGTGCGCGAGATCGTGGACGTCGCGCGGCGCATCACCGGTCGTCCCATCGCCACGCACGACGCACCCCCGCGCGCCGGCGATCCCCCCGCGCTCGTCGCGAAGGTCGAGCGCGCCGCCAAGGTGCTCGGGTGGCGCGCCAAGCGCTCCGACCTGCCGCGCATCGTCAGCGACGCTTGGGCCTGGAAGCTAAGGGCGGAACAGGGCTAAAGAGAGACCCCGCCCGATGCCGCGCCCCGAGGTCTCCCTCGTCATCCCCATCTACAACGAGGAGGAGGTCCTTCCTCAGCTCGACGAGCGCCTCCAGCAGATGCTCGCGAAGCTCGGGGTCGACAGCGAGGTCGTCTTCGTCGACGACGGCTCGAAGGATCGATCGCTCGAGCTCCTCCGCGCGATGGTGGCGCGCGAGCCTCGCTATCGCGCCGTGTCGTTCTCGCGCAAC
>FTCS01001621.1_pt1 | contig 10651 bp, 8 predicted proteins | sample 1639391 | NCBI WGS metagenome assembly FTCS01 (sample SAMEA3914864, study PRJEB12502) | metagenome | biome: forest; material: soil | place: USA | collected 2012-03-12 | depth 0.3 m | reverse complement strand
GGTTCCGCGCGGCTCGACGTCGGTCCACCACAAGTTCCGCGTGCGCCTCGATCCGGCGGCGGCGGGCCTCGACGTGGCGCCCCGCGTGCTGCGCGACGTCACGATGGGCGCGCTCCGAGCCGAAGGTCTCGAAGTCGTCACCTGGCAGACCGCGCCGTTGCCCGCACAGCCCATTTTCCAGCGCCGCGAAGGGCTGGGCAACGGATGGCCGTGGACGACCGACGTCGAGACTGACTTCGAGCAGTCCTATGACGTGGCGCGATTTCCGAACACCCGACGTCTCCTCGATGGGTCGCTCCTCCTCTTCTCGCAATCGTGTCCGCTCATCGCCCAGGAGAGCGATGTCGTGGCGCGCTACGCGGAGGCCTTTGCGCGCGTTTGGGAGCAGCGCTTCGAGCTCGTCCGACGAGCTCACGAATGAGGCATTCCGTCCGCACGGCGGCGCGGCTCGCCCTCCTCGCCGGGGGGATCGTGCTCGTCAGCTGGCTCGTGTCTTCCGCGGGGTACAGCCGCGTCGGCGATGCGTTCCGCGATGCCGGCCCGTCCCTTCCATTCGTGGTGGCGCTCGAGCTGCTCATCGTGATGACGGACGCCGCGGCCGCGCGCACCTTGCTGGGCGACGCTGCAGGCTCGGTTCGCGCTTCGACGTGGATGCGCTCCATGGCGCTCGCGTACGCCGCGGGGATCGTGCTGCCGGCGGGCCGTGCGGCGGGTGAAGGAGCGCGTGCATCCGTCCTCGGCGCCGACATCGGGCTGGTACGCGCGGCTGCAGCCTGCTCCCGCGTGCAGACGGCAGCGCTCTTCGGCACCGCGGCCGCTTCGCTGGTCGCAGCCGCCGCCGCGCTGGCCGCGAGCACCACGCTCGCGCTGCTCCTGGCCGGCAACGCCGTGATCTGCACGATCCTCGCGGTCGCGGTGCTCTCGATCGCGAGGTGGCGGCGGCTCGGGCGTTGGCTTCGTACGCGATGGCCCGCGCTCGCCGTACAACGGTCGCTCGCGATCGCGCCCGGCGCCACGGCGGCGGCTTCCCTTCTGTGCACCCTCGGCAGGGCTCTCCAGGCGGCTCAATACACCGTCGTGCTCGGCGCGGTCGGCGGTGCGGTGTCGCTGCGAGCCGGGCTCGTCGCTCAGGGGATCCACCTGGTCGGCGCGACTGCGGGGGACGCGATTCCGAATCAGCTCGGGACGAACGAGGGCGCTTTCCGCATGTTTGCCGGCACGCTCGGCCTCGCGGACGCGCCGGCCCGGGCGCTGTCGATCGCGCTGGTCGTTCGCGCCACGCAGCTCGGTCTCGCGCTCGTCGCGTTCGTCGTGGCGACGCTGGTATCGGGTGGCTCCGCGGACGCCGCGACCCGACGTGGCGGGTAATGCGTGTCGCGGCGGCGCTCACGTTCGCCGTCGTCGCGTCGCTGGGTCCGCGCAGCGCGCACGCGCAGGCGACGGTCCTGCCCGCCGAAGCGGGGAGCCTCGACGCCGAGCGGCACGAGCTGGCAGGCTTTCCGATCGTCGGCGGTAATACCGACATCGGCGTCCAGCTCGGAGGGGCTGCAACGCTCACACGCTTTCACGACGGGCTCCTGCCCTATCTCTGGAACGTCGATCTGCTCCTCTCGGCGAGCATCAAGAGCGACTCGAGCGGCGTCCGCCTCGTCCAGCAGAGCCATGTCCTTCGCCTCGACGCGCCGCACTTGCTGAACGACCGCGTGCGGATAGACGTCCGCGCCAGCTTCCAACGGACCGTCGACGCCCACTACTACGGGATCGGCAACGCGTCGTCGGCCACGCCTCCGGATGCGACTCAGGGCGCCGCGCGCCACTTCGAGTATCTACAGGAGGAGGCGCGCGTGCGGACGATCGCGCGCGTCCACACCGGGACGCTGTTCGACCTCGCGCTCGGAGGCAACGCTCGCTACGAAATGCCGCAGACGTATGCGGGCTCGAAGCTCGAAGAAGACTCCGCAGCTTCCAACCCGGTTCGCGGCGCGACGCCCGCGGGGCTGCTTGGGATCGCGGCCGGCGTCATCATCGACACGCGCGATACGGAGTTCGTGACGCGCAGCGGTTATTACTACCAACTCGGCGCCGGCTACACGCTCGGCACCGCCGGCGTCGCCGCGTATGCGAATACGTCCGCCGTCCTCGCGCACTATGCGCCAATCGGAGGGCCGTTCGTCTTCGCGCAGCGCTTCGTCGCCTCCCTCGAAGCCGGTCGCGTACCTTTCTACGATCAGCAACAGGGCGGCTCATTCGAGCCCCAGAATCTGCTCGGTGGCGAATCCGGTGTTCGTGGAGTCCCTCAGGGCCGGTACGCGGGGCTCATCAAGGCGATAACCAATATCGAAATACGGGCCACGCTCCCTCGCTTCGTCCTGTTCAAGCAGCGACTGCGCTTCGGCACGACGACGTTCTTCGACGCCGGCCGCGTCTGGAGCGACTACGCGGTCGACCCGGCACGCGACGGTTCGAAGCTGGGACTCAAATACGGCGTCGGCGGCGGGATATTCCTGCAGTGGGGCGAGGCCGCGATTTTTCGTGTCGAGGCCGCCTATTCGCCCGATGCCGCCGCGGAGAATCCGAGCTTCCCCGTAGGGATCTATGTGGCCGACGGACTCATGTTCTAATCGCGATGTCTGAGCGAGACGCACGCTGACGTGATTTCGAGGACGCGGCCATTCAATCGGCGTCAACAAACGGCGACCCATCCTCCATGCAGCAATCGACGGCGCTTGCTGGTGCTTCGAGCCGTCGCGCGCTAGGTGATCGCCGCCGATGCGAGCGCTCACTCATTCTGTCCTCACCCTATTCGTCGTCGCCGCCATCGCGTGTGGAGGTGGCGGGGCCGGCGAGACACCGACCAGCTCCGGCGACTCCGGGCCCACCGAGGGTGCTGACGGCGGCGCGCCGGACGGTGCAGCAGGTAACGACGCCGGCAGTGCGCCGTTCACGGGCAGGTGTGGCGTGACCAGGAAGGGCACGGCCGGACTCGCCATCCAGGGGACCATCCTCGCGCCATCCGGACCCATGGACGGCGAGGTCCTCATCGACGCTGCTGGGACGATCACATGTGTCGACAAGAGCTGCGCGTCTTCGCCGGCGTACGCGACCGCCTCCGTGCTGGCGTGTCCGGATGGCGTCGTTTCGCCAGGCCTGATCAACGGCCACGACCACACCGAGTACAATACGTCCCCGCCGATCGGACATGGCACGACGCGCTGGTCGCATCGCAACGGGTGGCGCACCGGTGCCGCCGGCGAGATGAAGATCACAGAGCCGAGTCGAACGACGGACGTGACGACGATCGCCGCCGCGGAGCTGCGCTTCGTGCTCGGCGGCGCCACGGCGGTCAACGGCTCGGGCAGCGCGCCTGGCCTGATGCGGAACATCGCCTCTCGTACGAAGACCGACCTCGAGGGCCTGTCTGGCGCGAGCGTGTATTTCGACACGTTTCCGCTGGGTGACACGAACGGAACCGAGCTCACATCCGGATGCGGTTATCCGAGCGTTCGCAAGCCGTCGGCGGCGTTCGCGACCGGCGGCGCGTACTCGCCGCACATCTCCGAGGGAATCAACCTGGCGGCGGAAAATGAGTTCGTGTGCCTGAAGGCGACGCTCGTGACGAACAACACCGCGATCATTCACGCCGTCGGCCTCAACGCGACGGACGTCAATGTCATCAAGGCGGCGAACGCGAAGGTCATCTGGTCTGCGCGGACGAACATCGATTTGTACGGCAACACCGCGCCGGTCACCGTCCTCAAGAACAGCGGTGTGCTCATCGGGCTCGGTACGGACTGGCTCGCGTCGGGGTCGATGAACATGTTGCGGGAGCTGGCATGCATCGACTCGTTGAATCAGAAATACTTCGCCAAGGCGTTCGACGACCGTGCGCTCTTCGAGATGGCCACGAAAAACACCGCCGCCGCGCTCGAGGTGGACAAGGAGATTGGTGAGCTCGCTCCCGGCAAGCTCGCAGACCTCGCGATCTTCGCCGGCACCTCGCAACAGGGATACCGGGCGGTCCTCGACGCCGGGGTGGAAGACGTTCTTCTCGTGCTCCGCGGCGGCAAGCCACTCTACGGAGAGAGCGTGCTCGTCGACGCGCTACAAACGGGATGCAGCGATCTCGCCGTGTGCTCTTCCCAGAAGAAGGTTTGCGTCGACACGCCGGGCGTCACGCTGGCAGCCATCCAGAAGGCTGCCGACGCCAGCTATCCGCTGTTTTTCTGCAAGAACGAGACGCCCAAAGGGGAACCGAGCTGTGTTCCCTACCGCGATACCTACCCGCTCGGAACATCGGCCACCGACCGCGACGGTGACGGGGTGCCCGACGCGCAGGACGATTGCCCCGACGTCTTCAATCCTCCCCGCGGGCTCGACGGCACGGCCCAGGCCGACGTCGACGCCGACAGCTTCGGCGACGCGTGCGACCTGTTCCCACTCGACGCTTCGAAGCACTGAAACGACGGGACGCACGGTCGCGGTCGTCTTGCCGGTACATGTCGGTGTCGACGGCGCTCGAGCGTGGAAATTTCCGCTCCGAGGCCAAACGGCGTCGAACTGCATCCCGTCGTGATCACTTCGCGTTCCGGAGAACATTCCTCCGCTCGAAAGCGCGAGCGACACCGCCGACTCGGCGACGGACGATCGTGAATCACGGTGCAGCATGGCCAGTGCGAATTCTTCCGCGGTACGTCGACAGACGGGGTGGTTCGTCGGCGCGTTCGTCGCCGGGCTCGGCGTCGCGGTCGTCGCGTGCTCCGCATCGGGGACGACGAGCGGCGGCGACGGCGTGGACAACGGGCAGAATCCGGCGAGCGCCCCGGGCGCCTCCGGGACCTCTGCCAGTGGTCCCTCCGGGACGACGACGGGACCGGGCAGCGCGCAGTGCCAGAGCTGCATTCAGGACTCCGATTGCGCCGCAGGAGACGTGTGCGGTCAGTTCAGCGGTGACTCGTTCTGCGCAAAGGCTTGCCCAAGTGGGAACGAATGCAGCGCCGACACCGCCTGCACGCCCGTGAGCTCGGCCGCCGGCGCTCAGGTCAGCGCATGCGTCCCTCGCGCCGACGCGTGCGGGGCGACGGTGGGAACGCCGTCGAGCGGGGCAGGTGCCCCGAGCGACGGAATGTGTGGCTCGCTCGCGGGTCCCACGACGAAGGCCGGGTGCACGTGCTCGTCGTCTCATACCTGCGCCGCCAACGGCTGCTACGGCGGGTGGTGGTGCAACACCGCGTCGAACAAATGCCAGGCGCCGCCCACGAGCGGCTGCAGCACCGGTGGCGGTGGCGTTGCGATCGACGCCGGCGGTCCGCTCGTGGGTGCCGTCGGGGCAGCCGGGGGAAGCATCTCGCGACTCTACTTTGCGGTCATCGGTGACACTCGACCGCCGGTCATCAACGATACGTCCGCATATCCGACGACGGTAATCACGAAGATCTATTCCGATATCGAAGCGCTCTCACCGCGACCGCCTTTTGCCGTTTCGACTGGCGACTATCTCTTCTCGACGGCCAACGGCACGCAGGCCGCGCCGCAGCTGGACCTCTATTTGAGCGCTCGCAGCAAATTCTCGAACGTCGTGTTCCCCGCGATGGGGAATCACGAGTGCACGGGCGCCGTCACCTCCAACTGCGGCCCGGGCACCACCGACGGAACGACGAACAACTATTCCGCGTTTCTGTCGAAGATCCTCGCGCCGCTCGGCCAGACCAGCCCGAACTACGTCATCAACGTCAAGGCGACCGACTCGTCGTGGACGAGCAAGCTCGTGTTCGTCGCTGGCAATGCGTGGACGAACGCCGACGCGACGTGGCTCGACGGCGTGCTGTCTCAGCCGACGACGTACACGTTCATCATTCGCCACGAGCCGAAGGCTGCGTCGAACGCGCCCGGATGCAAGGGCTCCGAAGCGATCATGGCGAATCACCCGTACACGCTCGCGATCGTCGGCCATACGCACACCTACGGAAAGACCGGCCCCAAGCAGGTCACCATCGGCAATGGCGGCGCTCCGCTCACCGGTGGCGCGAACTACGGTTTTGGGCTCGTGCAGCAGCGCGCGGACGGCGCAATCCAAGTCGACATGATCGACTCATCGACGGGCAACGCCGATACGGCGTTTCGATTTGCGCTCCACGCCGACGGAACCCCGGCGCCGTGAGCCGACCGCGGATACACACCGCCGTTCTCCTCGTCGCCGGCGCGCTCCTCGGCGGCGTGACGGGCGTGACGCTCGTCCATGCGTCGTGTGGCCCGCAAGGCGCGCCGACGAAGCGATCGACCCCGACGGCGGAGCGCGGCCCCGAGCTCATCGTGCCGCGCGCGGCGGGAGAGATCACGATCGACGGCGAGCTCGAAGATCCAGGATGGAGCGGTCCGCTCGCGCGCACCGGAGCGTTCGTCGACCGCGAGAAGCCCGCGCATCCTTACTCGGACGCTCGCTTCGTGTACCGCGACGGTCAGCTGTTCGTCGTGCTGTACGCCGCCGACGAGGACATCCGTATCGGCGACGCTGGCCACGACGACCCGCTGTACATGTCCGATGCGTTCGAGCTCGTGTTTCGAACGCCGCGCGGGGAGCTGCTGATCGACGTCTCGCCCGGCGGCGTCGTCACCGACGCGCGGCGCACCGCCGACGGTGGCACGGACTTCCGCTGGGAGAGCCACGCGCGCGTCTCCGTCGATCGCGACGGCACGGTCAACGATCGTTCCGACCAGGACGAGGAGTGGGTGGTCGAGATGGCCATCCCGCTCGATGCGCTCGGGCTCACGGGCAAGAGCGGCGAGCGCGTCGGCTTCACGGTCCGTCGCTGCGATCACGTCCCGAACGCCGGGCGCGTGTGCGGGACGTGGGGCGCGGCTCCGGGTGAAGGCACGCTGGTCCTCGGCGGCGACCGCGCGCGCTGACGCCGCGAATGCCGTGAACGGACGGCGACACCCGCCGAATTCACGTCGAGATCGTCGACGAAAACAGGGGATTTCGGCAGGCACGTGCCTTGCTCAGCCGGCCTGACAAATGGGCGTTTGGAAGTGGGCACCTCGCCCGTGGGCAACGGCGATCACCATCGCATCGGTCATCGGCTGCGGCGGATGCAATGGGATCTACAACGACGTCGCGTCGGCCACGAGCTTCACGGAGCACCACGATCTGGAGGCCAACGGCCTCGACCACCAGCTGTACGCAGTGCACGGCGACGCGATGGTGACGTCGGCGGCGATTCCGAGCCCAGGCGTGCCCTACCACCTCGTGGTCTCCCGCCACGACGCGTACGACGCGACGTGCAACGACGTGCTTCCTCCGAGGAGCGCCGGGATCCACCTCCAAGGCGGCGGCGGTTTCAGCAGGACCTGCACGTCTCCGCCGACGGCGGCCATCGAGCTCGTCAGCGCCACGTGCGACGGCAACGCGTGCATGGTGCAACCAACCGCCAGCGCGTCACCCCAACAGATCGAGCTGGATGTGGTGGTCCCCACCGAGTCCGACGTGACGCTCCACGTGCGCGTTCGGCGAGTCGATGGCACCGGTGGTGAATACGAGGATCGATATCCGCTGACGGTCCACGCGCCGAACCGCATCTTCGCGGCTGACCGCTCCACCGCGGCCATCTCGCACGTCATCCTTCCGGGCGCGGTGGTGTCGCTGCAGTTCGCGCTGTACTGGAACGATCGACCCGTCGAGCTGGGGAGAGAGGTCGTCTTCGAGACGACGTCGAGCACCACCGACGTCATCGCTCGCGACGCGGGCTCGACAAGCACGACGTTCAGGGGGGTTGCCGAGCGCGCCGGCACGACGACTCTCACCGTGACGTCGTCGGGCCTGTCGCGAACGCTGCCGGTGCGCGTCGGCGCCGAGGCAGACGTGGTGAAGATTGCCTTTAACCATGCGCTCTACTCGACCGATAAAGAAGACGCTCCCGCGCACGATGCCGGCGAGGACCCGGTGGGCGCGCCCTACACCGAGCACACGTCGACGGAAGACGGGCTCGCGCTGGTGATGGTCTTGACCCTTGCCGACGGCAGCCTGGCGCTCGGCGGCGTCAGCCACCTGAACGTGACCCCGACCGCGAAGCCGCCCGTCCGGATCGGCACAGCGGGGGTGCAGGACCCAGTCGCCGCGACAGCTTTTTTCACGCTCAGCCCCGACTATTACGGCTCCGGAACCGTCACCACAGACATCGGGCACGCTCACTTCTCCTGGGACGTCACGTCTCCTCAGCCATGACGTCGCCTGACACTACGGAAAGGTGAAGGACGGATCGCGCCTCGTCCGGCCGGCCGAGAGGAGCTGGACGGATCGCCGCGCCGGCAGGCTAGACTGACGGAGGATGCTCCGCTCGCCCGCACCGCTCGGCTTCGCCGCCGTCTCGCTGGTGACGTGTGTCGTCGCCGTCGTGCAGCCGGCGTGCGGCTTCGACGAGGCCGGCTCGGCAGCGCCGGCGCTCCGCGAGCCGGACAGCGCTCGCACATCCGACGGCGGCGACGGCGCAGACGCATCGACGCCTGGTCTCGACATGCCGGCCATCTGTCCCGCAGATCACGCGATGTGCGGCGCCAACTGCGTCGACTTGAAGAGCGATCCCGTGAACTGCAGTCAGTGCGGCAGCGGCTGTGCCTTCAACCAGGGATGCAAGGACGGCGCATGCTTTCTGCTCTGCGCGCCGGGCACGACGGCATGCGGGGACAAATGCGTCGACCTCACGTCTGACCTCGCGAACTGCGGGAAATGTGACGCTCCTTGCGCTTCGCTGCTCGTCTGTTCGAGCGGCGTGTGCATGTCGACCTGTGCGTCGAATCTCGCGCGGTGCGCGACAGCGACAGGCGCGGTCTGCGCGGACACGACGACGGATCCCAAGAACTGCGGCGCTTGCGGGACCGTGTGCGGCGCGACCGAGCGATGTACGGCGGGCAAGTGCACTTCCTTCTGCGCATCGGGAGTCGTCGTCGGCGACGTCTTCGCGCCGAAGATGGTGGGATGCGTCGGCACCGTATCCTTCGCGAACCGAGCGACGCTCTGCGCGCCGGGGGTCCCGCCGTGCGGAGTCGCGACCTACCGCGCCCTGAGGGGAGCGAGCGTTCCCCATTACAACTACTGGACGAACGACGTCCTCTACGGCGCGGGCGACCAATCCACCTGCGCGGTATCGCCCACGCCCGGAGGCAGCTTCAGCTCGTGCTCGTCGACGACGCCGATGCGCGTCTGCGCCGCAAAAACCGACGCAGTCGGCAACCAGTGCAACGGGATCAACTGCGGCTACCAGGCCTATTCGCCGAACGAGTACTTCGGCGGCTGCACGGGAGACAACACCGCAGGAACGCTCTGCTGCCCACCGTGAGCGTCGAGGAGCTGCGAGCGCACCTCAACGAGCGCTTCGTCAGTTCACCGCCGGCGGCGCGATAACGGGGGCCGTCGTCGTGATCCCGGCCCCGGCGAACTTCGTCGTCGGGTCGTTCGAGATCAAACAGCCGGAGCCGTCCGTGTTGTGGATCTCCACGATGTCGCCGGCTCGCGAGAACCCATAGACCTTGTCCTTGTAAGCAACGATCCCGAACATGCTGCCGAACGTCGTCGGAGACGCAGCATTGGTGCACCAGCTGCCCTTCGTGACGGCGCCGCGTACCGCCTTGAGGACGCTCTGCGTTCCGGGCTTGATCGCTTTCACGTCGACCTCGATCAAGGTGTCCGTCTTCGAGCACGTCGTCGCCGTCGTGCATGAGCGAACCGTCGCGAAGCCGATCGGGTTGCCGGCGTTGGCCAGGAACACGATGTCCCCGGACAGCGCCCAGGGCAGCCCGGTCTTCACGTCGGTCCCGAGCGTTCCGACCTGGGTTGGCGTTCCGCTGCTCTGATCGATCTCGTAGAGCCCGCCCTTCCCATCGGCGCCGATGAGGCGCTCGTCGGCGGCGACGGTGTTCTCCGGCGCGACCGTCAATCCGTAGAACTTCGTCTGCGGAAGCATCCACGTCGCGTCGCACGTGACGGTGTTGCCCGCGATCGTCAGCGGGTACGCCGCGCCCTCGCTCACCCCGAACAGCTTGCCGTCCTTCGTGACGGCGAGGTCGGTCATCGCCGCGCCGCCGCTGCCTCCGCCGAGCCCTGCGCACGCGAAATCGCCGATCTTCGTGAGAGGCTTCGAGAGGTCCTCGGGATCCGCTTGGTAGAGCGTCGTGTCGGTATGCGCGTAGAGCAGCGATGTGCCGGTGCCCTGGGCAGGCGGAGGGCTGCCTGCGTCGCCGTTGCCGAGGGCACCCGGCGACGCCGGCCCAGTGACGGGGCCTCCCAGGCTCGCATCGGGATCGCTCGTGTCGAACGCGGAGCGGTTGCCGTTGCCAGAGCACCCCGAAACACCACCGGCGATGACCGCTCCGGCGGCCATGGCGAGCACCTTCATCGCTGTCGAGATTCGTTGCATGCGCTTCTCCGTATGCGTGGGTCCGCGATCAGTTGCACACGCCGATGTCGTTGCCCTTCGGCTTCACGGCCGTGCAGGTGCCCATGGCGCACTCCGATTGCTGTTCGCACACGACGAGCTCGCCGGCCGCGCAGCTCGCCGCGCACTTCGTCCCTGAGAACTTCGAGAGGAACGGTCCGCACGTATCGGTGCCGACCGTGACCGGCGTGCCGGCCGCGCTCGAATGCGCGCAGCACACCTGGCCC
>FTCS01000698.1_pt1 | contig 10703 bp, 9 predicted proteins | sample 1639391 | NCBI WGS metagenome assembly FTCS01 (sample SAMEA3914864, study PRJEB12502) | metagenome | biome: forest; material: soil | place: USA | collected 2012-03-12 | depth 0.3 m | reverse complement strand
GTTCAAGCCGATGACGCCCTCCTGGATCAGGTCGAGCAGCGGAACGTCGTGGCCCTGGTAGCGCTTGGCGATGGAGACGACCAGGCGGAGGTTGGAGTTGATCATCCGCTCCTTCGCGGCGGCGTCGCCCTTCTCGATCCGCTTCGCGAGCGTGACCTCGTCTGCCGCCGTCAGCAGCTTGTGCCGGCCCGCCGCGTCCATGAACAGCTGGAGCGGATCGAGCGTGCCCGTCGGGGCGGACGCCTCGGCGGTCGCCACGGCGGCGCGGACGATGACGTCGCGCTCGTCGAGGGCGACGCGCAGCGCCGCGATCTCGTCCTCGCCCAGCTCGTGCTCGTCGGCGAGCGCCTCGAGCTCCCGCTCCTCGACGAAGCCGCGGTCGGCGGCCTCCTCGAGCAGGCGCTCGGCAGGCGTCAAATCGTGCAGATGCGTGTCAGTCAGTGGGATCGTCCTCTTTCGTTCAGTCGTGGAGCCGCACCGTCGCGGGCCCGCAGGCCCCGGCGCGGGGCATGGCCCGCGATTACCGGTCGGCCCCTGTTCTCTACTTATAGAACGGGATGGCGCGCCTGTCCATTCCCAAACATCCCTTTTTTCGATTCCCTAACAACAGGGATGACTTCGTTGGGCTCACCTACCGGGGTCGAAGGCTCGAACGTGATCTTCGAGGCTAGACCCTCTCATCCTCCGATGAGCAAACGGTGAGAGACCGGCTAAGCCTTTGTGAAGGCCTGGCTTCGGGGCGAGCGGCATGCCGCGCCGCACTAGACTCCGGCGCCGTGGTCCGGGTGCTCATGGTCTCACGGGCCCGGTACACGGTGCCGCTCGCCCCCGATCTCCGGCGGAAGTTCGACGCCCTGGATGCCGCCGGGCTCGACCTCCGCGTCGTCGCGGCCGCAGCCTCGCCCCAGCCGGCCGACCCGGTCTTCCGGCTCGCCTCCCCGGCCTCGCCCAGGGCCCTCGACGGCCTCCTCTACTACCTCCGCCTGCCCGGCCGCATCGCACGCGAGCTGCGCGCCTTCCGGCCCGACGTCGTCCTCGTCCAGGGCGTCCACGAGTGCGCGGCCGTCTTGCTCGCCCGCGGGCTCGCCCGCTCGCGCCCGCGCGTCGTCCTCGACGTCCAGGGGAACTGGCGCGCGGCGACACGGCTCTACGGCTCGCCGTTGCGCAACCTCCTCAACCCGCTCAACGACCTGCTCGGCCGGATCGCCGTCCGGCGCGCCGACGCCGTTCGGACGATCGGCCCGTACACCACCGGGCTCGTTCGCGAGCTCGGTCGCGAGCCCGACGCGACGCTCCCGACCTACGTCGACAGCGTCGCCGTCTCGGCACGGCCGCCTGCGCCCGTCCCGGATACGCAGCGCGCGCTCTTCGTCGGCGTGCTCGAGCGCTACAAGGGCATCGACACCCTCCTGGACGCGTGGCCGCTCGTCCTCGTCCGCCTCCCCGACGCGACGCTCCGTGTCGTGGGCCGCGGGCGGCGGTTCGCTCGGGTCGCCGCGGAGGCCGGCCCGGGTCTCGAGTGGACGGAAGCGCTCTCGAACGACGAGATCGCGCAGGCGCTCGACGACTCCATGCTGCTCGTGCTCCCCTCACCGATGGAGGGGCTCGGCCGGGTCACGATCGAGGCCTTCGCGCGCGGGCGCGCCGTCGTCGGCGTGCGCGACGGCGGGACGGCGGACCTCGTCGAGGACGGCCGCAACGGCCTGCTCGTCGGCGCCGGCGACCCGCAGCAGCTCGCGGATGCCCTCGTCCGCGTGCTCGGCGATCACGAGCTGGCGGTGAGGCTCGGCGCGCACGGGCTCGAGAGCACGGAGGGATGGCTTCTCGAGCCGGATGCGTGGGCGGCCCGCTTCGCCTCGATGCTGGGAGGGCCGCTCCGTTAGCGGGTTACAATTTCGTGCTCAGGCCGACGTAGCTCAGCTGGTAGAGCACATCACTCGTAATGATGGGGTCCGCGGTTCGAATCCGCGCGTCGGCTTCTCATCTTCTTCCTACGCACCGGCCTGCTCGGATAGGAGAGAATCGCGGCGGACGATGCTCCGCCGGCGCCGCTTACTCCTTTTCAGCCTGATCGCGCTCGCGGCGCTCGTCTCCGTCGGCACCGCGTCGGCGAGGACGGTGCCGGCCTCCGCGCCCTTCCGCGTCGTCATCGTCGACCACATGGCGGGCTGGCAGCTGCGGCTCCTCGCGCGCCACGGCGCCGTCGGGCTGCTCGTGCCCGGCGCCGGCCCGACGACGAACCGCCGTCAGGCGCTCGCGCAGCTCGTGCGCGGTCGCCAGGAGAACGCGCACCTCGGCGGCGTCCCGCAGGGGCCGCCGCTCCTGTCGGCGAACCTCGCGACGGGGACGCCGAGCCACGCGCGCACGATCGTCATCACGCTCCCACCGAAGAGCGAGCGCCCCGTCGCGAACGACAAGCGCTACTGGGTCGCGGTTCTCGGAGGCGGGTTCCACGGCGTGCTCCTCTCCAGGACGACGCGGATTGCCGGCCTCGTCTCCATCGTCGACATCGCGCCCACCGCGCTCGGCCACCAGCGGGGCTCGCTCACGTCGATGCCGAAAGATCACGCCGTCGCGTACCTCAAGGGCCTGAACGCCCAGATCCACGCGAACAACCGGCTCAAGCTTGCGGCGCTCATCGTCATTGCGTGCTTCGCGCTCCTGCTCGCCGCCGTCCGGCCGCGGGCGGCGGTCACAGCAGTGCCTGCGGCGCTGCTCGCGAGCATCGGCCTCGGCGCGGCCCACGTGACGAACGAGGTTGCGATCATGGCAGTCGTCGTGATCGCGACGGTCGGGGGCGGGCTCCTGCTCGCGCGCGTGTGCAAGACGGACGACCGCCTGCTGCTTCTCTTCCTCGCCGTGATCGCCGTACACATGTATCTGCTCGCGAAGCGGCCCGACTGGGTGGCGGTCACGCCGCTCGGGCCGACGCAGAACTCGCGGTTCTGGGGAATCGGGAACCAGCTCGAGACGCTGCTGCTCGCACCGCTGCTCGCGGGAGCCGCGATCGCCGCGCGCCGCTTCGGCGCGCTCGGCTTCGCCGCGTTCGGGGTGCTCGGCCTCTTCCTCATGACGGACAATCGCTTCGGCTCCGACGGGGGCGGCGCGATCGTGCTCGGGGTTGCGCTCGCGTTCCTCGGCGCGCGCGTGCTCCGTGTCGGCATGCGGGGCTTTCTCATCCTGCTCGGGCTCGCCGCCGCGGTCGTGCTCAAGGTCGTCTCGGCGAACCTCGACACCGCGGGGCCGGATCACCTGCGCAGCGCCTTCGGCAACGGCGTGTCCGGACTGTGGGCGGTGGCGCAGAACCGCTGGCCGCTCTCGTACCTGCCTGCGCTCCAGAACTGGACGGTCGTCCTCCCGCTCGCGCTCTGGTTCCTCGTGTCGTTCGCGGTCGCGCTCTACGTCGCCCGACGGAGACCCACGCGCGACTTCGTCGTCACGCTCGGAGTCGCCACCGTCGTCTCGCTGCTCGTGAACGACTCGGCGATGTACGAGCTGACCGGCGCGATCAGCGTCCTCGGCGCGTTCATGCGGTTCGCGCCGGCGCCCGCAGCGCCGTTCCGGCTCCGCTCGCTCGTCCGCGTCCGGACGCCGGCGCCGGTCGAAGTTCTCGACGACTAGCCGGCGAGCTGCCGCTTCGCCTCGGCGGTGATCGGCGCGTCGAGGTCGGCGACGAACGGCACTCCGCCGTCGCCGGGTAGGCGCGTCGCCGCGACTTGCGTTGCGCAGTACGGGCACGCCTGCCACAGCGGATCGAGCGCGGCGTCGCAGCTCGAGCACTGCTCGCGCAACCGCGTCGTGCACACCGGGCAGACGAGGTAGTCGCTGTCGACGTCGCTGAGGCACACCGGGCAGTGCGGCTCCGCCTGGAGAAGCCGGCCGCGCAGCGCGCGCAGCTCCACCTCGCGCGCGTGTGCGTCGGCGAGCGTCTCCGGCGGGCGGAAGAGCACGTACACGAGCGGCCCGATGAAGGGCAGGCCGAACCCGAGCACCGTCGCGAGGCCGGCGAGCCAGCCGTCGTCGATGCGCCGCCGCGCGTCGCGATGGACGCGGAAGCCCAGGCCGAGCCACAGCACGATGGCGAACACGACGAGGACGTTCCCGGCGATCGCCGCTGCACTCGAGTGGAGTGCACCGTGGACCGAGCCGAATGCAGACGCGCCCATGTGAGGACCCTGGTTGCCCGCAACGCCGGACGAGAAACCCGGGAGACTACGGTCGTGGAGGAAGCGCTCCGCGTCATCCACGTCCTCGCCGCCGCCGTCTGGGTCGGCGGCACCGTCGCGCTCGTCTTCGTCGCCGTGCCGCCGGTGCAGCGGCTCGAGGGCGAGGCACGCGCGCGGCTGCTGCGCGAATTCGGCCGGCGCTGGCGGCCGATCGGCTGGAGTGCCTTCGGCGTCGCGGTCGTCACCGGTCTGGGCCTCGCCGCCTACGACCACGCCTTCGACACGGCGTCCACCTCGTTCGACGCCGTGCTCGCCGTAAAGGGCGCGCTCGCGGGCCTCCTCGCGGCGGGCGCCTACCTGCACGACTACGTCCTCGGGCCCGGGCTCGCGCGGCAGATCCGCGAGGGGCGGCCCCAGACGCTGCGGCCGCTGTTGACGGGCATCGGACGCGGCAACCTGCTCATCACGCTCGCGCTCCCGGTTCTCGGAGTCGTCCTCTCCGAGCTGGTTTCCTGATTCCCGTTCGCGAGCAAACGGACACGCAGTGCGGGACCGCAACCGTGCCGATCTCGAGCTCGCCGCGCTCCTGCTCGCGCGTCGCTCGCGCCTTCGCCGCGTGCGCGCCAAGCACAAGGCGGCCCTCGTCGTCACGGTCCTGGTCATCGCGATCGCGGCAGTGCTCGCTGGCGCCGTCGCCACCGGTCGCGCCGTCCTGCTCGGCTCGTGCAACCTGAGCTCGCTCCAGCCGGTCGCGCTCGGACAGAACTCGTTCGTGTATGCCGACAACGGGACGCTGCTCGGCGTCGTCCCGTCGCGCGTGAACCGGCTGCCGCTGCGACTCGACCAGATCTCGCCGTACCTCCGCCAGGCGACCGTCGCGATCGAGGACAGACGTTTCTGGGAGCACGGCGCACTCGACTACCAGGGCATCGTGCGCGCGCTCTATTCCGACGTGACCGCCGGCAAGATCGTGCAGGGCGGCTCGACGATCACCCAGGAGCTCGTCCGAAACCTCTACATCGGCAACGCGAGCCGCACGTTCTCGCGCAAGGTGAAGGAGGCGTGCCTCGCGATCAAGCTCGCGCAGGTGTGGTCGAAGCCGCGCATCCTCAACGCGTATCTCAACGAGGTGTTCTACGGTCGCGCGGCGCACGGCGCGCAGGCGGCCGCGCAGACGTTCTTCTCCGGGCGCGCGCAGGACCTGACGCTGCCGCAGGCGGCGCTCCTCGCCGGCCTGCCGCAGGCGCCGACGGTCTACGACCCTCTTCTCCATCCGGCGGCGGCGATCGAGCGCCGCAACGAGGTGCTGCGCGCGATGCTCGCGAACGGCGTGATCGACTCGCAGCAGTTCGCGCGCGCCGTCATCGCGCCGCTCGGGGTCAAGCCGAGCGACCTGTACGGGCGGCAGGCGCATCCGAACTTCTTCGGCTGGGCCGAGCAGCAGCTCGTCGCGAAGTACGGAGCGCGACGCGTCGCTGCCGGCGGCCTGCGCGTGCGCACGACGCTCGATCCGCGTATGCAAGAGGCGGCGCTCTCCTCGGTCCGCGGCGTGATGCGGCACACGAGCGACCCCGCTGCCGCGCTCGTCGCCATCGACCCGCGCACGGGCGCGGTTCGCGCGATGGTCGGCTACGTCCCGGACGGCCGCAAGATGACGTTCAACCTCGCGACGCAGAGCACGCGGACGGCGGGCAGCTCCTTCAAGCCGTTCGTGCTCGCAACGGCGATCGCGCAGGGCATCTCGCTCTACTCGAGCTTCTCCGGGCCCTCGTCGCTGATCATCCCCGAACGCAGCTGCTACGGCCCGCAAGGCCCGTGGGACGTCCACAACTACGCCGACGAGAACGGTGGCTACATGAACCTGCTGAATGCGACCGCGAACTCGGTGAACACGATCTTCGCGCAGCTCGTCGCGAAGGTCGGCCCGTGGAACGTCGTCCCGGTAGCGCATCGAATGGGGATCACGACGCCGCTCCAGCCGGTGTGCTCGATCACGCTCGGTACGCAGCCGGTGAACCCGCTGGAGATGACGGACGCGTACGCGACGCTCGCGGCGCACGGCATCCACCATGCGCCGCAGGCGTTCGACCTCGTCCGCGCCCCGAACGGCAAGGTGCTGGGCCGGCTGGGCTCGGCCGGCGACCGCGCCATCCCCGCGAGCGTCGCCGACCAGGTGACGTACGCCCTCGAGGGCGTCATCCAGCACGGCACGGGCACCGCAGCGAACCTCGGCCGGCCTGCGGCGGGCAAGACGGGCACCGCGGAGAGCTTCCAGGACGCGTGGTTCTGCGGATACGTGCCGCAGCTGGCGACGTGCGTGTGGGTCGGCTACCCGAAGGCGGAGATCTCCCTCTACAACGTCGAGGGCGTCGGAGCCGTGTTCGGCGGCTCGCTCCCGGCGGAGATCTGGCGCAGCTTCATGTCCAGTGCGACGGCCGGCATGCCCGTACTCGGATTCCCGACGCCGAGCATCACCGGCCGGACGATCTACGGGCAGGGGTACTACGTCCCGGCGACGACGACCGCAACCGTCCCCGCGAACACGCCGCCGGGCCCGCCGCCGGTGCCGGACAACGCGCCGGCGCCGCCGGGCCACGGGCACGGCAACTGCCCGCACTGCGGTCACTGATCTCTAGATTCGCCAGAGCCCGTCGTTGATGACGGGGATGCGCGTGCCGTTGGCACTGATGCCGGTGGCCTCGAAATCCGGGCTGCCGATCATGACGTCGAGGTGCACGGGCGACTGGTTGAGCGCGCGCGCGGGTTTCTGCGGGCGCGTCAGGCCGAAACCCGAGCCGAACGCGATGTGCGCGGCCGCGTTCTCGTCGAGCAGCGTGTCGAAGTACGTCCGGCCCCTCTGCCCGATGCGCGAGGTCGAGTCGACGAGCGCGACCTCGCCGAGCCGGCGGCCGTTCTTCTTCGGGTCGCTGTCGATGTAGCTTGCGACGAAGTCGCGGTCGGCGTCGTTCTTCGCGTGCAGGCGAACGAGGCGGCCGTTGCGGAACTCGCCGCGCAAGCCCTCGATCAAGCGCCCCTGGAAGGAGAGCGGGAACGTGCACGTGAAGGTTCCCTCCGTCGCGCCGGCGTCGGGGCTCGTGTACGTCTCCTCGGTCGGCATGTTCGCCGCGACGGTCGCTCCGTAGCGGGTCTTCTCGAGGCCGCCGATCCACGCGGTCCCTGGGACGAGAGCGAGGTCGAGCTTCGTGCCGGGGCCGCGGAGCTCGACGCGGGTGAGCTCGAGGCGCGTGAGCTTCTGCGAGCGCTTGTCGATCGCGCGGCAGTGCGCCATCCATCCCGACGTGCCGGGGCCGTCCTCGTCGGTGAGCCGGCAGAAGTACAGGAGATCCTTGGCGAGCGCCCGCTTGGCATCGAGGAGGGGTAGCTCCGGATAGACCTCTGCGGCCCACGGGTCGGTCGGCCAGCCCGCGATCGTCCACCGGACGAGCATGTTCATGCTCGCCCGCCGGAACGCGCGCGTCGCCTGGCCGGAGCGGGCGTACTCGGTCTGGATGCGCTTCCGCGGAATGCCGTCGAGAAAGCCTGGATCGCTCTCGCCGCTGATGTAGATCTCCGCCGCGTCGGGCTTCGCCAGCTCGCGCAGGCGGGTCTTCTGCCACGGGGTCATGGCCCCGAGAGCGTCGGTGCGCGCATGCTGGAGCCGCGCGCGCATGAGCAGCGGGTCGGACGTGACCATGTCGACCGCATGGGCACCGCCTCGGTACGCGGAGGCCGCGACCGCGAGCATCAGCTCCCGGTGCGCGGGAGCGCCTCGAACGACGATCGTGTCCCCGCGCTTCAAGGCGATCGATTTCGTGACGGCGTCGGCGTACCGCTCGAGCTCCGCAGGCTCGAGGATCTCCCCCTCCTTCACCGTCAGGACGCTAACGCTTCTTCGACCGACGCGCGGATCGTGAAGTGGCGGTCGAGACCGGAGACCTCGAGGGCGCGACGCGTCTCGGAACCCGGAGCGGCGAGCAGGAACGCCTGACGGTCGGCCATGCGGCTGCGCGCCTCGACGAGCACACCGAGCGCCGTCGAGTCGACGAAGTCGACCGCGGCGAGGTCGACGACGAGCCGCCCCGGCTTCTCGGCGGAGCAGGCGAGAAGCGTCTCGCGCACCTGGTGGGCGTTGTAGAGGTCGAGCTCGCCTGCGAGGTGGACGACGACGCCGCCGTCCATGCGATCGACGCCGGCGACGGGATCGACCCGGCCCCCCGGATTGCCCTCCACAGCGCGGATTCAACCATCAACGCTCCTCGTATGCTGTTCGCATGGAGGTCGCGGATGTCGCCGCAAGGGCGGCGGGCGAGAACTTCCCCGTCGGCTCGGTTCTCTTCCCGCGCCGGCTGCGGCCGCATGTCCGTGCGCTCTACTGCTACGCGCGCCTGGTCGACGAGCTCGGCGACGCATACGACGGCGACCGCCTCGCCGCGCTCGACGAGCTCGAGCTCGAGGTCGACCTCCTCTTCACCGGCACGCCGACCTGGCCGGTGGTGCGGAACGTCCAGCCGACCGTGCGCGAGTTCGGCCTGCCACGCGAGCCGTTCACCCGCCTCATCGAGGCGAACCGGATGGACCAGCGCGTCACGTCGTACGAGACGTGGCACGACCTGAAGTGGTACTGCGTCCACTCCGCCGACCCGTGTGGCCGGCTGGTTCTCGGCGTGCTGCGGAAGCTGGGCGATCCCGGCCTCGTTGCTGCGAGCGACGAGGTGTGCACCGGCCTCCAGCTCGTCAACTTCCTCCAGGACGTGCCGCGCGACCTGGAGCTCGGCCGCATCTACCTCCCGGCGGAGGACATGCACAGCTTCGGCGACCCGCCGCTCGACCGGCCGAATGCGGGGCTGACGGCTCTGCTTCGCTTCGAGGCGGCGCGCGCGGCCACGCTCCTGGGATCGGCCGAGATCCTGCGCAAACGCATCGGCGGCCGCCTCGGCCGCGCGGTCGCGCTCTTCGGCCGCGGCGGGCTCGCTGCGCTCGACTCCCTCGAGTCCGCGGGCTGGGACCTGTTCACGCAGCGGCCGCGACCCTCGCGTGTGCGCCTCGCACGCGAGGCGGCGTTCGTCCTCGTTCGATGAGCAGCGTCGAGCAGGCGTACGCCGAGGTACAGCGTGTCACACGCGAGCGCGCGAAGAACTTCGCGTACGGGATCATGGTGCTGCCACGCGAGAAGCGCCGCGCGATCGCAGCGATCTACGCGTTCGCACGCGAGGTGGACGATATCGCCGACGGCTCCGCTTCGGCGGAGGAGAAGCGCACGCGGCTCGAGGCGCTGCGCGACGCGCTCGACCGTCCGCCGGCGACGGCAATGCACGTCGCGCTGACGGACGCGCGCGCGCGCTTCGACATCCCGCGCGACGCGCTCGCCGCGCTCGTCGACGGCGGCCTGCAGGATCTCGACAAGTCCAGCTACGCGAGCTTCGACGAGCTGCGTGGCTACTGCGAGAAGGTCGCGGGCGCGGTGGGAGTTGCCTGCGTCGCGGTCTACGGCTCGGACGACGTCGAGCGCGCGCAGACGCTCGGGATCGCGCTGCAGCTCATCAACATCATGCGCGACGTCGACGAGGACCGCGGCCTGGGCCGCGTCTACCTCCCCCAGGACGAGCTCGAGCGCTTCGGCGTCACCGAGCTCGCCCCGTCGCCGGAATGGCGCGAGCTGATGGCATTCCAGACCGCGCGTGCCCGCGCGCACCTCGGCGAGGGCCTGCGCCTGCTCGACTCGCTCGACCGCCGCAGCGGACTGTGCGTCTCGACGTTCGCAGGGCTCTACCGCGGTCAGCTCGACCGGATGGAGGCGAACGGCTTCGACGTCTTCAACGCCTCCTGCCGGCTGTCGATCCCGGCGAAGCTCGCCGTTGTCGCGCGCGGGATGTGGCGTTGAAGGTCGCTGTCGTGGGCGGCGGGCTCGCGGGGCTCGCCGCCGCCCTCGACCTGCTCGACGCCGGTGCCGAGGTGACCGTTCACGAGGCGCGGCCGACGCTCGGCGGCGCCGTGCAGACGCTGCCCGAGCGCGAGGACGACCCGCAGCCGCCGCCCGACAACGGCCAGCACATCGCGCTGGGCTGTTTCACGGAGTACTTGCGCTTCCTCGACCGTGTCGGCGAGAGCGGATCTGTGTCCCGCACGCGGCTCGCGCTGCCGGTCCTCGACGGGAACGCACACGCGGCGGAGATCAAGCCGAGCCTGGCCGCGCTGCTGCGCTACGCGCATCTCCCGGTACGGGATAGAGCGCGGCTGCCGTTGAGGCTCCTGCGACTGCGCACCGCGCAGCCGCAACCGAACGAGACATTCGGGGCTCTGCTCAGGCGACTCGGCGAAACGGACTCGTCGATTGAACGCTTCTGGGATGTGTTCATCCGGCCGGCGCTCAACCTGCGCACCGACGAGGTCGATGCCCGGGCCGGTCTCTTCACCGTTCGCACGGCGTTGCTCGGCCCGCGGCGCAACTCCGATCTCGTGCTCCCGGTGAAGCCGCTCGGCTGGATGCATGGTGACGCGGCTGGACGCGTGCTGGGCGACCGCGCCCGGCTGGACGCG
>FTCS01004138.1_pt1 | contig 10711 bp, 11 predicted proteins | sample 1639391 | NCBI WGS metagenome assembly FTCS01 (sample SAMEA3914864, study PRJEB12502) | metagenome | biome: forest; material: soil | place: USA | collected 2012-03-12 | depth 0.3 m | reverse complement strand
GAGCGCCGACATCTCCGCCAAGATCGACAAGATCTTCGACGAGCGCGACACGCAGACGGTGACGATGAGCGAGCGCAACATGCAGCTCTCGTTCATGGCCATGTTCGGCGCCATCCTCACCGTGCTCGACATCGTGTCGGTCATCATCTTGGTGATCATGCTGATGATCCTCGGCAACACGATTGCCATGGGCGTACGCGAGCGCACGCGCGAGTACGCGGTGCTGCGCGCCATCGGTTTCCAGCCCTGGCACATCCGCTTCTTCGTGCTCGGAGAGGCGGTGGTGCTCGGCATCGCGTGCGGCGCGGTCGGCGTCGGCTTCGCGTATCCGTTCGTCAACGGGCTCATGGGCAAGGCCATCGAAGAGAACATGTCGGCCTGGTTCCCCTACTTCCGCGTGGAGCCCACCGTCGCCATCGCGGCTGCGGTCATCGCGGTGGTCCTCGCCACCACGGCGGCGTTGATCCCCGCAATCCAGGCAGGTCGTATCTCGGTCACCGACGCGCTTCGTCGCGTCGGATGAGGGTCGGATGAGGACGCGCCGATGATTCCTGTAAAGTACAACTATCGCAACCTCGTCGTCCGCAAGACCACCACCATCGCGGCCGCGTTCGGGCTCGCGCTCGTCGTGTTCGTCTTCGCCGCCGCGCAGATGCTCGGCAACGGCATCAAGAAGACGCTCGGCCGCTCGGCGAACGCCGAGAACGCCATCGTCCTCCGCAAGGGCTCGAGCGCCGAGATGGAGAGCGGCATCGAGGAGAATCAGGTCAACCTGGTGCTAGCGCAGGCCGCGCAGATCGGCGCTTCCAAGAAGCCGCCGGGCGTCGGCGAGCTCCTCGTCGTCATCCTCATGGACAAGCTCGGAACGAACGGCGTCTCGAACGTCACCGTCCGCGGCGTCTCCGAGGACGTTTTCGACTTCCGGAGCACCGCGAAGATCATCGAGGGCCGCGCCGCCAAGCCCGGCACCGACGAGGTGGTGGTCGGCTCGGGCATTCGCGGTCGCTTCAAGGGCCTCGAGCTCGGCCAGAGCTTCGAGATGAAGAAGAACCGCCCCGTGAAGGTGGTGGGCGTCTTCTCCGACGACGGCTCTTCGTTCGACTCCGAGGTCTGGGCGGACATCCACACGGTGCGAACGGCGTTCGGCCGCGAAGGCTACGTCTCGAGCGTCCGCGTTCGCCTCGACGCCGCCAGCAAGTTCGACGCCTTCAAGGCGCTCGTCGAGCAGAACCGGCAGCTCGGTCTGAACGTCCAGCGCGAGGGCGACTACTACGCCAAGCAGTCGGAGATGACGGCCGACTTTCTCACCATCATGGGGACGATGATCGCGATCCTCTTCTCGATCGGCGCCATGATCGGCGCGACGATCACGATGAACGCGCAGGTCGCGAATCGACAGCGCGAGATCGGCACGCTGCGCGCGCTGGGGTTCTCGCGACGAAGCATCCTCACGTCGTTCCTGCTCGAGTCGCTCGTCCTCGCGTTCATCGGCGGCCTGGTCGGCGCGGCGGCGTCGCTGGCGCTCCAGTTCGTGAAGATCACGATGCTCAACGCCGGGACCTGGTCCGAGATCGTGTTCTCGTTCGAGCCCACGCCGGCGATCATCGTCCGATCCATGGTCCTCGCCGGATTCATGGGCGTGGTGGGCGGCTTCTTGCCGGCGATTCGTGCTGCGCGCGTCAGCCCGATCGAGGCCATGCGCGCCTGAGTCAGCCCGCCGTCACGCGGCCGTCGCCCCCGAGATCGACCGCGGGGCCGACGTGCCGCGGCTCGCGGCCCACGCTGACGTCGACCACCGCCTTCGTCCGCGAGAGGACCTCGCGCATCTCGAGCCACGCGATGCCGCGATAGACGTGGCGATCGGCTGCGCTGCCCTCGGCCTCCATGCCGAGCGACCGCGCGCACCAGACGGCGCGTGCGAGATGGAACTGCTGCGTGACGACCACGATGCGCGATGCGCCGAACACGTGCCGAGCGCGCCACATCGAGCTGTAGGTGTCGAGCCCGGCGTGGTCCATGAAGACGGACTCGGCGGGCACGCCGTTCGACTCGAGGTAGACGCGCATCGCGTTGGGCTCGTCGTACGCGGCGGTCTGGTGGTCGCCGCTGACGATGATCCTCGAGACGCGCCCGGCACGGTACAGGGCGAGCGCCTCGTCGAGCCGATCGCGCAGCACGTCGCACGGCGAGCCGTCGTCGCGAACGCCGGCGCCGAGGACGAGCGCGCAATCGACGGCGCCGCTGACGTGACCGGCGCTGCCGCCCGCCAGCACCGCGACGTTCGCGCCGACGACACCGAGCGCGACGGCGCCGATCGCCACGAGAACACCGAGCTTGCCGAGCTTGCCGAGCTTGCCGAGCTTGCCGAGCCGCACCATCCCTTGCGTACGCTCGACCGCGTCGCACCATTCCGCGGCGCGTCTACTTCGTCGCCGCCGCCACGATCGCGTCCACCTCGTTCGCACGCTGCGCCGCGAGCCTCTTCTGCGCCGGGTCGGTGAGCATCGTCTCTGCTTTGCGGAACCGCGCCGCGACGTCCTTCAGGTACGGCGCCGCTTCTGCGCCCTCGGGCGGCGACAGCGCGCGAATGTGAGCGGCGTCGTACGCGGCGAGGCCCGCGAGCGGACCTCCCTCGCCGACGAGCGCATCGAGCGCTTCGGTGTGACGCAGGTCGAGCGCCGCCGGCGTCGGCGCGCGCATCATCTCGGCAGCGCCGTTCGGACCATGAGCGAGCGCGAGCGACAGCGCGAGGACCAAGCGATCCTCGGGCTTCGGACTGGGCTTCGCCGCGTATGCGGCCTCGACGAAGTCCACGCGCCGCCAGTAGATGCGCCCCATCGCGAAGCGCGCTCGCGCGTAAGGCGTGCGCAGATCGTCGGGCGCCCCCTCGGGGATCTTCTTCAGCTGTTCGCGAAGCCCGCGCGTCACGCCGTTGGCGAGAAAGCGCGGATCCTCGGCGTGAGCGATGTCGCCGTTGTCGAGCCAGTAGGTCGGGAGCGCGGCGAGCGCGGCCTCGTTCGGCGTGCTCGCCGGCGGCGGCGGCACGTCCGGCAGGAGCAGCGCGTCGAGCGCATCGATGCGCCGGCCGCCATAGAGCTTCGAGAGCAGCGCGCGTGCGCGATCGAGCCGTCCGTCTCGGATGATCCCGATGCGCGCGAAGTCGCTCATGCCGACGAGCGCCGCGTCACGACCGCGCTTCTTACGCGGCTCGAGCGCCTCGTCGAGAGCCGCCTCGTAGATCGACTTGAGCTCGGGGTCCCACGTGGCAGGCACCGGCGCGCTCCGCATGCGATCGACGAGGCGAAGCTCGGCGATGCCCGCTTCGATGGCAGCGACGCCGCGCGCATAACCGGAGAGCCCAGCGGCTCCCGACGAGAGCAGCTCGATGGCGGTCGATTGCTCGAGGAGCCAAGTCTTGAGCGGCCCGCTGACGAACGCCTTCACCTTCTCCTTGTCGCGAATGGCGCCCATCGCCGGAGGCGCGCCCGCGGTTCGCGCGAGCTTGCCCGCGAGCGAGAAACCAACGAGCAGCCGCACGTTCGCGGGGTTCGGCGCGATCGTGCCAGTCGCAGGCGCGGAGCTCGTCGACGCCGTCGAGTGGAGCAGCGGGTCGACGATCGCATCGGCACATTCGACGGGTGCGAGATCGGCGCGCAGCGCACGGTTGAGGAGCACGTTCGTCTTCGGATCCTTCGCGAGCGCGACGAGCCTCGCATCGCGCTTCTGCGGATCCTTCTCGGCGAACGCCGCGACGACGTCTGCGCCGTCCTTGCTCGGCGCACGGTTCGCGTACGCTGCGCACGACGGCGGCGACGGCGCGACGCCCTTCGCCTTGCTCGCCTTCTTCCACGGCTCGAGATCGAGCGCGGCGAGGGATCCCGGCTCGGCGGTGTCGTCATCGCGAGGTCCGGCCGGCAGCGCGAAGGGATCGGCGGCCGGCGGCGGGGTCGCGGGCGTCGAGACGCTCGTCGCGGGCGTTCCGCTGGGAACGGAACCGACCGGACCGGCCGGGACGACCGGCAGGGCGCCGCCCGATCCGCAACCGAGCGTCGAGCCGACGATCAAGAGGAGAGCGACCACCCGGCGGTGGACAGCTTGTGGGCAACTAAAAAGCACGTGAGCTCGCATGGTTACAGAGGACCTCTGACAATCAATGACCAGCGGATCGGTCGAATTTTGGCTGTCCGTTCATGGCGTAAAATATCCGCTGGTGTCTCCCTTGACCATACACAGTTCCAGAGCTAGACCGCCGCGTCCATGATCCGGCCGAGCTGCCGGCGCGCGTCCATCGCGTGCCTGCAGGCATTGGCCCCCGGAGGAGGAAGCCGGGAGACGGATTACTGGGCGGGGTCAGGGCAAGAGGGAGTGAACTTGGATATGTCGTCTTTGTCGCGTTTGTCGCGTTTGTCGTGTGTGTCGCGCGTTGTTGGATGTTTTGTCGTGATCGCCGGCGTCGCCGCGCTCACCGGCTGCGGAAGCTCGGGTTCGGCCTCGAAGGAGAGCATCGACAGCTCGGAGAGCGATCTCAAGCTCTCCACTCCTCAGTATCTTGGCGTCATCGCGGACGGCGAGACCAAGACCAGCAACTACCGCAACCCGCCGCGCTACCGCGCCTTCGGGTTCACGGCGAGCGCCGGCGACGAGATCACGGTCAACGTGAAGTCGATCGACGGCGACGCCATGGGTTGGATCACGACGTCCGGTTACACCGTGCTGGCTGCCAATGACGACGCGTCGAGCTCCACGCTCGACTCCAAGGTCGTCTACACGGTGCCCGCGGGCACCACGACGAAGACCTACCGCATTGTCTTCCGCGACTACGATCTGCTCGACGCCACGTTCAGCGTGAAGCTCGCGATCAAGGCCGCCGTCGTCGCCTGCGATCCCGACAACGAGCCCTGGAACGACTACAAGGGCACGCCGGCCACTTGCGAGGTCATCCGTTACAGCTGCCCCTCGGGCACGAAGTCGTTCCAGAACGACTGCGGTTGCGGCTGCGAAGACCTCAGTCACTGAACGGTGTCATGCTGAAGGCATGATCGAGCTCGTCGTTCTGGGTGCAACGCTGGCGATCGCCGCCGGCGCATCCGGGGCGCAGGCGCGGCGACGCGTCCTCGCCGCGCGCACGCTCGAGCGCTACGCGAAGTGGCGATCCCACCTCTACGTCCCCGGCGCGCGCGGCAAGGACAGCCCGCGTGTCGAGGGCACGAAAGACGAAGTCGCTTTCACGATCGATCTCGTGAAGGTCCGCGGCACGCTCAAGACGCGCGTACGCGCCCCGGTGTCCAAGGGCCCCGGCGCGAAGCTCGCCATCGTCCAACGCGGAGCGTTCGGGCGCGCGCTGAGGACGCGCGCCGACGACGAGGTGGAGGTGGGCGTCGAGGCGTTCGACCGCGCGTACCGCGTTCACGGCATGGCTCCCGACGAAGCGAAGACCTGGCTCGAGACGTCGATGGCGAACCTCGTGATCCTCGACGAACGTCACGACGTCTGGCTCGGAAGCGACGGCGCCACGGTGACGTTGCTCTGGTCGGGGGTGGAGATGAATCCGCTGCTCCTCGACGCCGCGTCGGACGTCGTCGCGAGCCTGGCGCGCTGGCATCGTCCCGAATTTCCTTATCGCTGAACGATTCTGTCGGGAGCGCCCAAGCCGCGCGCGCGACGGCGTGTCGGAACGCTCGAGGTGCGCATCGCATGACCGGCGGCCCCGAGCGACGAGACGAGAGCGTCAATTTCTCCCTGAAAGAGCTGATGAAGCTCGAGGACGAGCGCATCAGCCAGGAGCGAAGCGCGCGCGAAGCCCGCGAGCTCGCGGCGAAGATCGCCCGCGAAGAAGCGGAGCGCCTCGAGCGGGAACAGCTCGCCGCCAAGGACCGCGCTGCAGCCGAAGAGCGCGAGCGTGCGCGCTTTCGCGAGATGGAAGAAGAGGCGCGACGCGAGGCGATGCAGCGCGCCGCCGTCGAACAAGCGCGCATCACCGTCGAGGCGCGCACGCGCGCGGAAGAGGCGGATCGCGAACGCCGTCACGAGATCGAGCTCCAGCGACTCCGCGCCGAGACGGTGAAGAAGCCCGGGCTCGGCGGATACGTCGCGACCGGTCTCGGCGGCGCCGCGGCCGCGCTGGCGCTCTGTCTCGTCATGCACTTCGCCGTGTGGAAGCCTGCGAGCGATCACCGGATCGCCGAGCTCGATCGCAGCGTTGCGGGCGGAGAGGCCCGTGAATCGGAGCTGGCGCGCCGCGTCGAGGAACAGAAGACCCGGATCGCGCAGCTCGAGAAGAGCGTCTCCGACATGCAGGCGGAGCTGAGCACGCGTCCGCCGGCGCCGAGCGGCCCCGTCAAGCCGAACACCGGAGCGACCGGCACGGGCGGAGGCGGAGCGAAAGGTGGGCGGACGGGCACCGGCACAGGCAATTCCGGCAAAGGCTTGAACGACGGGCCGCCGTGTCCGAAATTCGACCCGCTCTGCTTCCACATCGACACGCACTGACGGGATTCGCGCGCTATACCGTCAGGTATGTCCGACGCCGTCGCGAAGGATAAGCGCACGGACGTGGTGCTGCTCGGTCCGCCGACCGCGGACGGTGGCGGCGTGCACGTGCTCCGCGCGCGCGACGAGAAGGTCGAGACCGGCGAGCTGCGCGCGCTCCAGGAAGGCCGACCGATCACGGGCGAGGTCGTGACGCTCTCGCCGCGTCAGGACAACCCGCGCGTCTGCGACGTGACCGACAGCTATCGGCCGCCGACCGCCGCGAGCGCGGCGGCGCCGACCGCGCTGACCGCGCCGACCGGGATCGAGCACAAGGGCCCGCCGAACGTCGCGACCGATGCGTACCGCGAGGGCTGGGAAGAGGTCTTCGGAAAGAAGCGCGGGTCCGCGCCGCCGGGCGCGAACTAGGCAGCTGCCCAGCGGGCACGCCGCGCGAGGAACTTCCGCATCGCGGGGATCACCACCTCGGGACGCTCGAGCATCGAGAAGTGGCTCGAACGCCAGAGGCGAACGTACTCGGCGTTCGGCATGCGCCGCGCCATCTCCGCGGACTGATACGGCGGCGTGAGCACGTCGAGCATGCCGGCGATGATCAGCGCCGGCGCTTGGATGTGACGCAGCAGGTGATAGGTGGAATGTGCATCGAGCTCCTGGAAGAGCCGCAGGTAGTTCGTGAAGCTCGGACCGAGCACGTCGTCGAGATAACGATTGAGGAGCGGCGTCAGCTCGCTCGCCCGTGGTCCCGCGGTGAGCCGCATGCCGAGCCACATCGGCAGCTCGGCAAACCGCGAGACCCGCGCGAGCTTCTGCGCGACGTCCTCGTGGTCCTGCAGCCAGTCGAGGAGCGCATGGAGACGCTTCGGGAGAAACGGGATCGACACGATCGGCTGGAAGCCGGTCGCGAGCACATGGCCGTGCGTTCCGTTGAGCAGCACGAGGCCGGCGACCTTCTCGGGAAAGCTCGCTGCGACGTCGAGCGAGACCTGCACGCCCATGCTCCATCCGCAGAAGACGGCGCGTTCCACCTTCTCCGCGGCGAGGATCGCCATGATGTCGTCGACGTGATTGACGACCGACAGCTTGCGCTTCGACTTCGGTGACTCGGAGGCGAAGAGGCCGCGGTAGTCCCACGTGATGATGCGGTACTCCTGCCAGAAAGCCTCGATGACAGGCGTCCACGCGTAGAGTCGTCCGCCGAGCCCATTGGCGAGGACGATCGTCTTCGCGCCGGCGCTGCGGTTACCGAGTACCTCGTACGCGATGCCGGTGCCGTCCGCGGCGACGATCCTTCGCTCTTCGTACGTCGCTTCCCAACCGACCACTGGTCGGATTGTAACACCACGCGGTGGCGCGTAGGATCCGCCGATGATCAGCGCTCGCTCCGCGACACGTCCCTTCACGATCGCGCTCATGATCGCGGCGGCATCAGCGGCGCTCACTCTGCCTGGGACCGCACGCGCCGACGAGGAGTGCCCGCTCGGCTCCGTCTCGAAGTCGGAGAGCGGCGAGACGTGGTGCGAGCCGACGGTCTGCGACGACAGCGCGCCGTGCCCGAGCGGCCTCATGTGTCGGCCGGTCGCCTTGTGCGTCGAGATCGGGACGTTGCCGCAAGCGCCAGGCACGAAGAGCGACGCGGGGCAGCGCCTCCTCGTGCGACAGCGCTGCGGCGCCGACAAGTCTTGTCCGCAGCGAACGACGTGCTCCGACAAGGGTCGCTGCATCACGCGCGAGCAAGCGGACCGCGCTGGGCTGTTGACCGCAGCCGCTGCGTCGAGCCCGGCAGCGACGACGGCTCCCGGTGCCGCGCCGAAGAAGTCCTGCGGATGTGATGTGCCCGGCCGCTCGGGCAACGGACTTGCGACGAGCGCGCTCGCGTTCGCCGCTGCGGTCGTGGTCGTTGCGCGCCGGCGGCGAACGGCAGCTCACGGCTGACGAAGACGAGCGCAGCAACGCGAGCGCGCGGATCGTGACGGGCATGCAGCGTGCACGTCGCTCGCTCGCATGTCCGTCCTCGTCACGGGAGGAGCCGGCTACATCGGTTCCCACATGGTCCATCGACTTCGGCAGCACCGACGCCGTGTCGTCGTCGTCGATGACCTCTCGAGTGGCACACGCGAAGCTGTTCCACGCGACGTTCCGCTCGTGGTCGCTGACGTCGCCGATCGCGCGCGTACGTCGGAGCTCATACGCGAGCACGAGGTCGACGCGATCATCCACTTCGCCGCGCGCATCCAGGTCGGCGAGTCGGTCGTCGATCCGCGGCGCTACTGGATGGGGAACGTCGTCGCGACCGCAGCGCTCCTGGAGACCGCGCTCGATGCAGGCGTAGGCACCTTCATCCTGTCGTCGACGGCGGCCGTCTACGGCCAACCGACGTCGATCCCGATCACCGAGGACCAGCCGACGGTGCCCGTCAATCCGTACGGCGAGACGAAGCTCGCCATCGAGAAGATGCTCGCGAGCTATGCGTATGCGTATCCCCTCCGCTTCGCGGCCCTTCGCTACTTCAATGCCGCCGGCGCAGCGCCCGATACGACGCTCGTCGAACGCCACGATCCCGAGACACACCTGATCCCGATCGTGCTCGACGCGGCGGCCGGGCGCCGGCCGGAGGTCACGATCTACGGGCGGGATTATCCGACGCCCGACGGCACGTGCGTGCGTGACTACATCCACGTCGTCGATCTCGCCGACGCCCATCTCGCCGCGCTCGCGTATCTCGAACGCGGAGGCGAGAGCGGCGCGTTCAACCTCGGAACCGGCCAGGGCCACTCGGTCGCGGAGGTCGTTCGCACGTGCCGTGCCGTGACCAGGCGCGAGATCACGGTCGCCTACGGAGAAAGAAGAGAGGGCGACCCTCCCGTCCTCGTCGCGAGCCCGAGTCTCGCCGAGCAGCGTTTGGGGTGGCGCGCACGGCGCTCCGCCCTCGAGACGATCGTCGACGACGCGTGGCGAGCACACCAGCGTGAGCACGGCCGGTCGGACGACCCCACGAACGCCACGCCGCCGAGGCGGCGCAACCAGGAGCAACCGAATGCAAGGTGACGTGCTGTGTCTGTCGCATCTTCGATGGGGTTTCGTCTATCAGCGCCCCAATCACCTCATGACTCGGTGCGCGCGAGACCATCGCGTCTTCTTCGTCGAAGAGCCGATCCATCAGAAGACGGCGACTCCGCATCTCTCGTTCGAAGAGGTGGCTCCGAATCTCGAGGTCGTGGTTCCTCGCCTTCCGCACGGACTTTCGCCGCACGAATCGGAGCGACTCCAGCGCGAGCTCCTCGACCGCCTCGTGCGCGACGCAGAGGTGCGCAATCCGTTGCTCTGGCTCTACACGCCGATGGCGCTCGGGTTCGCACGCCACCTCCGCACATCGCTCACCGTCTACGACTGCATGGACGAGCTGTCGGGATTTCAAGGAGCGCCGCCCGTGCTTCGCGAACGCGAGCGCGAGGTCTTCGCCATGGCCGATCTCGTCTTCACCGGCGGGCTGTCGCTCTACGAGGCGAAGCGCGTCCATCACCCGCGCGTGCATGCGTTTCCGAGCAGCGTCGACGCAGCGCACTTCGCGAAGGCGCGCACGCGTGGCGCCGCGGTGGAGCCGGAGGATCAACGCTCGATTCCGCATCCACGGCTCGGCTTCTTCGGCGTCATCGACGAGCGCATGGACGTCGAGCTGCTCAGAAAGGCGGCGTTGGCTCGGCCTGGCTACCACTTCGTGATTCTCGGACCGGTCGTGAAGATCGATCCCGCGCGCCTGCCGCGTCTCCCGAACATCCATTACCTCGGCCCGAAGAAGTACGACGAGCTGCCCGCGTACCTCGGCGGCTGGGACGTGGCGACCATGCCGTTCGCCCTCAACGAGGCCACCCGCTACATCAGCCCGACCAAGACCCTCGAGTATCTCGCCGCAGGCAAGCCCGTCGTTTCGACGCCCATCCACGACGTCGTCCGGCCGTACGGTGAGGAAGGGCTCGTGCGGATCGCGAAGACGGCCGACGAGCTGGTGCGCGAGATCGACGCTGCGCTCGCCGAGCGCGACACGGCTCACTTCGAGATCAGGCGCGCCTCTTGCGACGCATGGGTGGCTCGTACGTCATGGGACACGACGTGGTCGCACATGCGATCGCTCATCCACGACGCACTCGAGCGGCGCAGGCAGAACAAGACGGAGACTCAGGAGACCCCATGTTCGACTATTTGATCGTAGGAGCGGGATTCGCAG
>FTCS01000075.1_pt1 | contig 10727 bp, 3 predicted proteins | sample 1639391 | NCBI WGS metagenome assembly FTCS01 (sample SAMEA3914864, study PRJEB12502) | metagenome | biome: forest; material: soil | place: USA | collected 2012-03-12 | depth 0.3 m | reverse complement strand
CGGCGGCGCTGTCGAGGAGCTTCATCGTCGACGCCGGCATCGAGATGCAGTCGTGCCCGTTGACGTCGAAGACCTCGAAGCGAACCGTGGACGTCGCGGCGACGGTGACCTTGAAGATGTCGACGTCGGCCGCGGTGGCGAAGCTGCCCTTGATGACGACGCTGTTGGTGATCAGCAGCGGCGTCGCCGCCACCGCGTTGGTGTCGGCCTGGGCCGTGGTGTCGTTGGGCTCGATCTCGTTGATCGTCTCCCAGGCGCACGTCGCCGAGCAGCCGTCGCCGGACGTGGTGTTGCCGTCGTCGCACTGCTCGGTGCCGCTGACGCGGTGGTCACCGCAGACCGGGAGCAGCGTGCAGTCCGCCGCGCAGTTCGGCGTGCCGTCGCACTGCTCACCGGCCTCGACGATGCCGTTGCCGCAGATGCTCAGCGTGAGCGAAGACTGCAGCGTGTACGCGAACGTCGCGCTGGAGCTGAAGGCCTTGAGCTCGAGGTAGTACGTGCCCGGCGCGAGGTTCGACTGGGTGATCGTCGAGCAGCGGTTGGCCGCGCCGTTGATGTCGTCGTTCGTCGCCAGCGACACCGCCGCGCTGTTGAACAGCGTCATGAAGGTGTCGATGTTGGCCGACGCGCAAGTGACGCCGAGGAAGTTGTCGATCACCGTCGTCGTCAGCGCCCCCGTGGCGCCCGCGGGGATGGTGAAGGCGAAGTAGTCCTTATCCGCCGCCGGCCGGATGAAGCCGTTGATCTTGTTGCCGACCTGGAGGGTCGCGAAGTTGTTGGCCGTGGCGCTCGTCCCGTTCTGCTCGATCTCGCACCCCGCCTCGATCTGGCAGGTCGACGAGCAGCAGTCCCCGTTGGCGAAGTTGCTGTCGTCGCACGTCTCCGCGCCGGCGATGATCCCGTCGCCGCAGATCGGCGCGCAGACGCTGGGCGCGCTGCCGGTGCAGGCGTAGCCGGCCTGCACGGTGCAGGTCGCCGAGCAGCCGTCGCCGGCGGCCGTGTTGCCGTCGTCGCAGGCCTCGGCGCCGACCTTGAGGCCATCGCCGCAGGTCGCCGTGCAGACGCTGGGCGAGCCGGCGCAGGTGTAGCCGCTCTGCACGGCGCACGTGGACGAGCAGCCGTCGTTGCTCACGGTGTTGCCGTCGTCGCAGGCCTCGGCGCCGACCTTGAGGCCGTCGCCGCAGACCGTCGTGCAGACGCTGGGCGCCGTGCCGGTGCAGGTGTAGCCCGGCTGCACGGTGCAGGTCGACGAGCAGCCGTCGGTGTTGACGGTGTTGCCGTCGTCGCAGGCCTCGGCGCCGGCCTTCTTGCCGTCGCCGCAGGTCGTCACGCAGACGCTGGGCGAGCCGGTGCAGGTGTAGCCCGTCTGTACGGTGCAGGTCGTCGAGCAGCCGTCGTTGTTGAAGAGGTTGCCGTCGTCGCAGGTCTCGGCGCCGCTGGTGACGCCGTCGCCGCACACCGCCGCCTTGCACACGTTGCCCACGCAGACCTTGGTGGTGCAGTCCGTAGCAGCGCCGCAGGCCTTGCCGACCGCGCAGGCGTTGCAGGTGCCGCCGCCGCAGTCGACGTCGGTCTCGGCGCCGTTCTTCACGGTGTCGCTGCAGGTCGCCGCCGCGCAGACGTTGGCGGTGCAGACGCCGGTCGCGCAGTCCGCGGCCACCAGGCAGGCCTTGGTCGGCGCGCACGGCACGCAGCTCGCGCCGCCGCAGTCGACGTCGGTCTCGCTGCCGTTCTTGGTGGCGTCGCTGCAGGTCGCCGCCTTGCAGACGCCGCCGGTGCAGACGCCGCTCGCGCAGTCGGCGCCGGCGCCGCAGGTCTTGGCCGTGCCGCACTTGGCGCAGGTCGGCCCGCCGCAGTCGACGTCGGTCTCGGCGGAGTTCTTGGCGCCGTCGGTGCACGTCGGCAGGCAGGTGCTGCCCGAGCACTGGCCGCCTTTGCAGTCGCTGTTGCCGGTGCAGGTCTTGCCCGCCGGGCAGCCCGTGCAGCTCGCGCCGCCGCAGTCGACGTCGGTCTCGCTGCCGTTCTTGGTCACGTCGTTGCACGCCGGCGTGGCGCAGAGGCCGCCGTTGCAGACCTGGCTCGTGCAGTCGGCGTTGACGCCGCAGGCCTTCCCGTCAGCGCAGGCGTTGCAGGCCGGGCCGCCGCAGTCGACGTCGGTCTCGGCGCCGTTCTTCACGGTGTCGAGGCAGCCCGCCGGGACGCACTTGTTCAGCTGGCAGTTGAGGCTCGCGCAGTCCGCGGCCACCAGGCACTCGACGCAGGCGTTGTTGCCGTCGCAGAGCTTGCCGCCGCTGGGATCGCTGCACGGCGCGCCCGAGGGCGACGGCGCGTTGGTCGGCATGCCCGCGGCGCAGAGATCGTCGGTGCACGGGTTCTTGTCGTCGAAGGGATCAGCCGCGTCGATCGTCGTCGTCGCGCCCGCCCCGTCGCAGACCGCCGTCTTGCAGTCGCCGTCGGTCTGCATCGTCAGCGGCGTGCCGTTGGGCTGGAAATCGAAGCCGCAGAGGCCCGCCGTGCAGGTGCGCGTCTGGCACTCGGTGTCGTTGCCCGGGCACGTCGAGGCGTCCACGCAGCCCGTCATCGCGCCGCCCGCGCCGCCCTGACCGCCGCTGCCGCCGGTGCCGCCGCTGCTGCTGCTGCCGCTGCTGCTGCTGCTGCTGCTCGCGCCGCCCTGGCCGCCGGTGCCCGTGCTGCTGCTGGTCGCGCCGCCCTGGCCGCCTGCCCCGCCGGTGCCGGTCGCCGCGCCGCCGTGGCCGCCCGCTCCGCCCGTCCCGCTGGCCGAGCTCGTGACCGAGCTCGTCACCGCCGCGCCCCCGACCCCGTCGGGGATCTTGCTGCGATCGACCGCCGTGATCAGCTCGCAGCCGCCGGTGCTGCCGGCCCCAGCGCCGATCAGCAGCAGCGCCGCCAGCGGCGCCATCAGTTTCTTGAACGGGGATCTACTCAGGCGGTCCTGCGACACACGAGACCTCGATTCCATCCGGCGTGCGCCGGGGTTGTTGAAGACTTCAATGAAAGCAGCCCCGCATAGATGGCGGGTTACGGTCGTGTACGAACCTTCCAGGCAATCGAATTCTCCGTGCAGCGTCAAGTGCGGTGGAGGAAATCCGGACGGCCTTTCCAGGTGTCGCGGCGACCTCGCCCCCGCGTCGCCGCGTTCGCAGGGGCGTCCACAGCGTCACACGCCGCAGCGATTGGCCTGTTTTTCGTGGAGAAGAGCGCCCTCCCGCAGCGAGAGCGCCGGGGAGGGGACACGAGAGGAGCGAGGCGCGCGAGCGACGATCGCGCCTCGGATCAGCGCACGGTGACGGCGAGGCGGTAGTTGAACAGCCCCTGCGTGTTCATCGCCAGCGAGGAGGACTTGAGCTGGAGGTAGTACGTGCCCGCCGCCAGGTTGTGCGCCCCGCTGTCGTGCGGCGTCGCCCCGGTGCCGTCGATGCCCGAGCAGTAGCCGCGCCCATCGTCGTCGTCCGTCACCAGCGACACGGCGGCCGCGTTGAACAGCGTGAGGTAGCTGTCGACATCGAGGCTCTCGCAGGTCTCGACGGTGTCGCCCTCGACCACCTCGGCGCGGATCGAGTTGCCTTTGGGGATGGTGATCGCGAAGTAGTCGCTGTCAGCGAGGGACTGGTGGGCGCCGTAGATGAACGTGTCCTTGCCCGGGAGCGCGGTGGCCGTCGCCTGCACGTCGTCGGGCTCGACCTCGTTCCCCGCGTTGGCCTCGAAGCGAGCCTGGAGCAGGTAGGTCCCCGCCGCGCCGGCCGCCGCCTGGATGTAGTAGCTGCCCGGCGCGAGGTACACGACGAGCGCCGCGCAGGTGCCGATCCCGCTCTGGATGACGAGCTCCGACGCCGGCGTGTCCCGCGTGATCAACGTCCCCGCGCTGTTGAGCAGCGTCAGGGTGCTGGTCGGCATCGCGATGCAGTCGTGCCCGGTGCTGTCGAAGACCTCGAAGCTGACCACGCCCGCCGTCGCGACGTTGACCTTGAACGTGTCCTTGTCCGTCGCGGAGCCGAAGCTCCCGCTCAGCATCGAGGTGCCGGCGATGGGCGCGTTGGCGCCGGCGTTGGCCGTGGTGTCGTTGGGCTCGACCTCGGCGGTCGTCTCCCAGGCGCACGTCGCCGAGCACCCGTCGCCGCTCACGACGTTGCCATCGTCGCAGGCTTCGGCCCCGGCGACGACGCCGTCGCCGCACACCGGGATGATCGTACAGTCCGCCGCGCAGGTGGGCCCCATGTCGCACTGCTCGGGCGCCTCGACGACCCCGTTGCCGCAGATCGCGAGCTGGAGATCAGCCTGGAGCGTGTACGCGAAGGTCTTGAGCGTGGCCGACGTGGAGGCCTCGACCGCGACGTAGTACGTGCCGGGCGCCAGGTTCGCCGCGGTGATCTGCGAGCAATAGGTGGTCGAGACGCTGATGTCGTCGTTGCTGGTGAGCGACGTCGCCGTCGCCGTGTAGAGCGTGAGCAGCGTGTCGATGGTCTTCGCTGTGCAGGCGACGCCGAGGAAATTGTCGATCGTCGTCGCGGTGATCTTGCCGATGCCCTTCGCCGGCACGACGAACGCGTAGAAGTCCTTGTCGCCGATCGTCTTGACGAAGCCGTTGATCTTCCCGCCGACCTGCAGCGCCGCAAAATCGTTGGCCGTGGCGCCGGCGTCGTTGACCTCGATCTCGCACCCCGCCTCGATCTTGCACTGAGCCGAGCAGCAGTCGCCGTCGGCGTTGTTGTTGTCGTCGCACTTCTCGGGGCCGGCCTGGATGCCGTCGCCGCAGGTCGTCGCGCAGACGCTGGGCGTCGCGCCGGTGCAGATGAAGCCGCTCTGCACCGTGCACGTCGCGGAGCAGCCGTCGCCGGCCGCCGTGTTGCCGTCGTCGCACTGCTCGGCGCCGGCCTTGATGCCGTCGCCGCAGGTCGCCTTGCACACGCTGGGCGAGGTCCCGACGCAGGTGAAGCCGGCGTTGATCGCGCAGGCCGTGCACCCGTCGTTGGGGATCCCGTTGCCGTCGTCGCAGGCCTCGGCGCTGGCCTTCTTGCCGTCGCCGCAGGTCGTCAGGCACACGCTGGGCGAGCCCGCGCAGTCGAAGCCGATCTCCACCGCGCACGCCGACGAGCAGCCGTCGCCGGTGGTCGTGTTGCCGTCGTCGCACTGCTCGGGGCCGGCCTGGACGCCGTCGCCGCAGATCGCCTTGCACACGGTCGGCGCCGCCCCGACGCAGGTGAACCCGGCCTCGAGCGCGCACGTCGACGAGCAGCCGTCGGCGCTGACCGCGTTCCCGTCGTCGCAGGCCTCCGCGCCGTTCTGCACGCCGTCGCCGCAGAGCGACGCCTTGCAGACGCCGCCGGCGCAGACGAGGCTCGCGCAGTCGCCGCCGACGCCGCAGGCCTTCCCGGCCGCGCACTTCGTCGCGCAGAGGCCGCCGCAGTCGACGTCGGTCTCCGACCCGTTCTTCGCGCCGTCGTTGCAGATCGCGCCCTGGCACACGTTGCCGGTGCAGACGCTGGTCGCGCAGTCCGCGGGCTTGGTGCATGTCTGGGTCGGGCCGCACGGGCCGCAGGTCGGGCCGCCGCAGTCGACGTCGGACTCCGTCCCGTTCTTCACGCCGTCGGTGCAGCTCGGCGCCTGGCAAGCGCCGCCGCCGCACACCTTGCTCTTGCAGTCGGCAGAGACCGCGCAGGCCTTCCCGTCGAGGCACACGCCGCAGGTCGGGCCGCCGCAGTCGACGTCGGTCTCGCTGCTGTCCTTCACCGCGTCGGTGCAGGTCGGCAAGCACGTCGTGCCCGAGCACGATCCGCCGACGCAGTCCGCGTCCACCTTGCAGCCGAGGTCCGGGCCGCAGCCGCCGCAGAGGCCGCCGCCGCAGTCGACGTCGGTCTCGGCGCCGTTCTTCGCCGCGTCCGAGCAGGTCGCCTTGGCGCAGAGCCCGCCGGTGCAGATCGTATCGAGGCAGTCCGCGCCGACGACGCAGATCTTCCCGTCAGCGCAGGGGTTGCAGTCCGTCCCGCCGCAGTCGACGTCGGTCTCCTTGTTGTTCTTGACGGCGTCGAGGCAGCTCCCCGGCACGCAGCTGTTCTGGCTGCACACGCCGTCCGCGCACCCGGCCGCGTCGATGCACTCCACGCACTTGCTCGCCCCGTCGCAGATCTTCCCGCCGCCGTCGGCGCAGGCCGCGCCCGAGGCCCTGGGCTTGTTCGTCGGCGCGCCCGCGACGCACACGTCGTCGGTGCAGTCGTTCTGGTCGTCGAGCACGTCGGTGTCGTCGCTCTGCGTCGTCGTCGCGCCCATCCCGTCGCACACGCTCGCCTGACAATCGCCGATCGTCTGCGCCGACGTCACCACGCCGGCCGGCGCGTTCTCGAAGCCGCAGACGCCCGCCGCGCAGCTCCGCTTCCGGCAGTCGGTGTCGGTCCCCGGGCACTCCTCGGCCGTGGCGCATCCGCCGGTGCTGGTGCTGGTGCCGGTGGCCCCGCCGGCTCCGCCGGCTCCGCCCGCGCCGCCCGTGCCCGTCGTCTGGCTCGGCGTCGGCGTCGAGCTGCAGCCCGCGGACGACATCGCCCCGGCGCCGATCAACGCCAGCATCCCCACCGGCACAGCGAGCTTCTTCAGCAAAGCAAAAGCGAAAGCGCGGTCTCTCGACACAGCCACCTCATCCCCGGCGCGAGGCGCGGGGCAGTCCAAAATGATCACGATCTCTGCGGGCGGGAGCCATCTGAGCCCGAGGAGAGCGCAGGTTGAACCTCCTACACAATCGAAACGCGAGCCTCGTGTCAAGCCGAACAGCGCGCCATTTCCGGGATTTGAGGGCAATTTGAATCTTTACCGAGCACGCCTCGGAGGGACCGCTTCGCGCAATGCGCCCCCTCTTTCGATCGCGCGAGCGGCACAGCTATGTTCCCGCCATGGAGAACGAGCGCCGCATCTCTTCGCTGCTCGCGAGCGTCAGCCGCGCGCTCGCAGAGCGTAAAAACAAGGGAAAGCTACTCGACGAGATCGCCTGGCCGCGCGAGGTCGAAGAGGCCTTCTTCGCCTCGGGCGCCGCCCGCCTCCCCGCGATCGAGTACCGCATCGATCGCGACGGCATCGCCGATCAGGTCGCCGAGCTCGCCGGGATCGAGGCCTCGATCGAGGGCGACGACGCCGTCGCCGCCTGGCTCCGCGCCACCGTCCGCTCGCAGATCGACGGCAGCGAGCTCCTCCTCGCGGTCGGCACGCGGGACTTCTACCGGCGCTCGAAGGCCCTCTACGGCGGCGCGAGCGCGGCCTTCTTCGGCTCATCGGTGCGCAACATCGATCTCGCCTCGCACCTCCTCGAGCGCCTCCGCCTCCACGGCTGGGACGAGGATCGCGAGGCCAAGGCCGCGCTGATCACCGCCCCCGAGCTCGCCGCGCGCCTCACCGCCCGCGCCGAGAAGCGCCGCCCGCGCCTCGATCTCGAGATCGTCCTCGACGAGCGCGCCACCGCGAAGTGCATCGCCGGCATGAACCGCGTCCGCATCCGGCCCGACGCCACCTTCGCGCCGTGGGAGGTCGACGGGCTCTGGCACCACGAGGTCGAGACCCACGCGCTCACCGCGCAGAACGGCGCCCTCCAGCCCTCCGCCCCGTTCCTCCGCTCCGGCGGGCCGCGCACCACCCGCACGCAAGAGGGGCTCGCCGTCTTCTCCGAGCTCTACAACCGCGCCCTCTCGATTGGCCGCCTCCAGCGCCTCGCGACGAGGGTCAAGCTCGTCGACATGGCCGAGCAGGGCGCGAGCTTCCTCGACCTCTACCGCTCCCTCGTCGACGGCGGCGCCGAGCCCCGCGACGCCTACTTCGACGCCCAGCGCGTCTGCCGCGGCGGCCTCGTCGAGGGCGGCGCTCCCTTCACCAAGGACGCCTGTTACCTCGCCGGCCTGCTCGAGGTGAACGCCTTCCTCTCCGCGGTGATCCGCGGCGGCTTCCGCGACGAGGTCGAGCTCATCGTCTCCGGCCGCATCTGCCTCGACGACATCGCCGTCCTCGCCGAGCTCCGCGCCGCGGGCATCCTCTCGCGGCCGAAATACCTGCCCCGCTGGCTCTCCTCCTGGGAGACGCTGCTGCCCTTCTTCGCCTTCACCTCGTTCATGGATGGCGTCGATCTCCGCCCCGTCGAAGAGCACTACCGCGCCCTCATCCAGGTCGCCGAGGCCGCCCGCCCTCGCGAGGACTGAGGCTGGATCTCCTGCGTTTCATGGTAAGAGAGGCGCCGGAGGCTGATCCAGATCATGGCTGCGACGAGCGAAAAAGGGCCGAACGGAAGGACAACTGCGACCGAAGACACCGGCGCCTCGAACTTCATCCGCGACCTCGTGCAGGCGGACCAGGCCTCGAACAAGTACCAGGGCCGCGTCGTCACCCGCTTTCCGCCGGAGCCCAACGGCTACCTCCACATCGGCCACGCCAAATCGATCTGCCTGAATTTCGGCCTCGCCCTCGATTTCCAGGGCGCTTGCCACCTGCGCTTCGACGACACCAACCCCACGACCGAAGACCTCGAGTACGTCGAGTCGATTCAAAGGGACGTGCGCTGGCTCGGCTTCGACTGGAGCGACAAGCTCTTCTACGCCTCGGACTACTACCAGAAGCTCTTCGACTTCGCGGTCGAGCTCATCCGCCGCGGCAAGGCCTACGTCTGCTCCCTCTCCGAGGAGGACATCCGCAAATACCGCGGCAGCATCAGCGAGCCGGGCACCCTGAGCCCCTTCGCCTCGCGCACCGTGGAAGAGAACCTCGACCTCCTCGAGCGGATGCGCAAGGGCGAGTTCCCCGACGGCGCCCACGTCGTCCGCGCGCGGATCGACATGGCCAACGCCAACATGAAGCTCCGCGATCCGCCGATCTACCGCATCCGCCACGCCGAGCACTACCGCACCGGCAAGGACTGGTGCATTTACCCGCTCTACGATTTTGCCCACTGCCTCTCCGACTGGATTGAGGGCATCACCCACTCGATCTGCACCCTCGAGTTCGAGAACAACCGCGATCTCTACGACTGGTTCCTCCTCGCGCTCGACCTGCCCAATCGCCCCGAGCAGACCGAGTTTGCCCGGCTCAACCTCACGTACACGATGATGAGCAAGCGCAAGCTGCTCCAGCTCGTGGAGGAGAAGCTGGTCAATGGCTGGGACGACCCGCGCATGCCCACCATCGCCGGCCTCCGCCGCCGCGGCGTCACCCCCGAGTCCCTCCGCGCCTTCTGCGAGCGCATCGGCGTCTCCAAGAACAACAGCATCGTCGAGGTCGCCCTCTTCGAGCACACGCTGCGCGAGGACCTGAACCTGCGCGCCCCCCGCGTCCTCGCCGTCCTCCGCCCGCTCCGCGTGGTCGTGGAGACCTGGCCCGAAGGCCACGTCGAGACGACGGACGCCCCCTACTGGCCCGCCGACGTCGGCAAAGAGGGCACGCGCCCCGTGCCGATGAGCCGAGTCATCTACATCGATCGTGAAGACTTCCTCGAGGACCCGCCGAAGGACTACTTCCGCCTCGCGCCGGGCAAAGAGGTCAGGCTCCGCCACGGCTACATCCTCCGCTGCGAGCGCGTGATCAAGGACCCTGCGACCGGTGAGATCACCGAGATCATCTGCTCTCACGACCCCACCTCCCGCGGCGAAGGTGAGGGGGCCGGCCGCAAGGTCAAAGGCACCATCCACTGGGTCTCCGCCGCCCACGCCGTCGAAGCCGCGGTCCGCCTCTACGACCGCCTCTTCACGGTCGAGCTCCCCGGCACGAGCGACGCCGCCCTCGAGGCCGAGCTCAACCCCTCTTCGCTGATCACGGTGCGCGCCCAGATCGAGCCGAGCCTGGCCACCGCCCGAGCCGGCGAGCTCTTCCAGTTCGAGCGCACCGGCTTCTTCTGCGTCGATCTCGACACCAGGCCTGGCCACCTCGTCTTCAACCGCACCGTCGCCCTCAAGGACAGCTGGACCAGGAGCGCCAAGGCCTCTCCCGCGGAGAAGCCCGAGAAGCCTTCCCCCAAGGCCGAGCCCGCAGCGCCCGCCAGGGCCCCGAAATCCACGGAGCCCACCGAGCTCTCCCCCGAGGCTGCCCGCCTGCAAAGCACCCACGGAATCCCCGCCGAAGACGCGCGGATCCTCGCGAGCGACCCCGCCGTCACCGCCTTCTTCGAAGAGGCCGTCGCCGCCCACCCGAGCCCCAAGCCCCTCGCCAGGTGGATCGTCAACGACGTGATCCGCGCCGCCAAAGGCAGCTCCGTCAAGGACCTCCCCTTCGACGGCCGCGCCCTGGCCGAGCTGGTCTCCCTCCTCGACGCCGGCACGATCACCGGCAAAATCGCCAAGGAAGTCCTCGAGCAAATGCTCGCCGGCAAGGGCCGCCCGAGCGCGATCATCGCCGCACAGGGCCTCACCCCCATCGCCGACACAAGCACGCTCGACCCGGTGGTCGACGCCGTCCTGGCCGAGAACGCCGACGCCGTCGCGCGCTACAAGGCAGGCAACCTCAACCTGCTCGGCGCCTTCGTCGGCATGGTCATGAAGAAGACGGGCGGCAAGGCCAACCCCAAGCTGCTCAACGATCTTCTCAAGAAGAAGCTCGAAGGCTGACCTCTCGCCCGGGCTGCTTTCCCGCAGCCGCCGCGCTCGTGGGTAGTGGCCAAGGCGCCTAGAAACTGGCCAGCCTTGGCCACTATCCTGGCCGAGCACCTCGCGCCGCTTGGAGGAGCACCTGGCGCCGCTTGGCCGATCGCCTCG
>FTCS01000884.1_pt1 | contig 10737 bp, 6 predicted proteins | sample 1639391 | NCBI WGS metagenome assembly FTCS01 (sample SAMEA3914864, study PRJEB12502) | metagenome | biome: forest; material: soil | place: USA | collected 2012-03-12 | depth 0.3 m | reverse complement strand
TGCTCGCATGATCGCGGTCCCGGCAACGCCGACCCGCAGATCATGAACGCGCAGTGCTCGGCCGACTCCGACTGCACCGCGGGCGCCGACGGGCGCTGCCTCGTCACGACGGTCGCCGCGCACCTCAACTATTGCTCGTACGACACGTGCTTCACCGACGCCGACTGCGGAGGCAAGGTCTGCACGTGCCGCGAATCGGCGAACGACGCGAACAGCTGCCAGGCCGGCAATTGCAAGCTCGACGCAGACTGCGGCCCGGGCGGCTACTGCTCGCCGTCCGCCGATCCCGACAAGACGAATTTCGGGACCACGGGCTGGTGGTGCCACACGGCGACCGACGCGTGCATCGACGACACCGACTGCGACAGCACGAAGCGAGAGAAGTGCGTCTTCGATCCGATGCTCACGCACTGGACCTGCTCGAGCCAGGCGTTCCTTCCGCCGTGAGCGCGCTGGGCGTGCTGAGCGCGCGCCTCTACTTCGCCGACGCCGTCTTCCGGTAGCGCAGTCGGACGTTGCGGACCGCGGCCTCGAGCTCGCCTTCCTCGATCTCGCCGTCGGGCATCGATGCGTTCGGCTCGCGCGCGCTCTCGCAGTACGCGTCCCATCCGCAGCGCTGCGTCTCGCCGCAATCGTTGTCGGTGCGGCACGAGCGGCGCCGCATCGCATACGCGGGACAGCCCGGAAAATCGGGCGGGCAGTCGGCGGGATCGTGACAGCGCATCGGGATGACGCCGCCGGGAAGCGCCTGCGCTCCGTCAGGGAGCTTGCCGACGATGGTCGCGACGTGCGGCCAATCCGGCGTGCCGCTACCGCCGACCGGATTGCCGTCGCCGTCGAGCGCGACGAAGAAATACTTCGTGTCGCCCGTGACGGTGCTGACCTCGCGGCACGACACCTCGCCCGACCAGGTCTGGCCGTTACGCGCGAGCTCCATCGGGTGCCAGCCGCGCGAGCCCCACGTGCGAACGAGGACGACGACGTGCTCGGTGTTCGACGCCGACGGCATGCGCACGCGCAGCGGAAGCGGCGTCAGGATCTCCTGGCGCGTGACGTACTCGACGGTGGGCACCGCGGGACCGGGCTCGGTCGGCACGACGGTCCCGCACGATGCGGTCGCGAGCGACAGCGCGAGGGACGCGAACGAAACGGAGGCGCAGGCGATGCGAGTCAGTCGTGAGCCCATGGTGGACACTTTCCATCGCGCGCGACGCGCGGCAAGGCGGGTGAACGGGAATTAATGGCCGCGTCGGTGCGCGTCCGTCACGTGCTCAGCGCGCCGTCGGGACGCGGCTCGATCACGAACTTCGTCCCGTTGCCCTTCTCGGTCACGAAATGTACGTCGTAGCCAGCCTCGTGGACGTAGGCGCGCACGGCGTCGAGCCCGATGCCGCGGCCCGCGAGGCCGTCGCTCGCCTCGCGCGTCGAGAGCCCTGGTAAGAACACGAGGTCCGCGGCGTTCTTGGGATCGCCGATGTCGACCGAAGGGTCGAGCAGACCCAGCGAGCGAGCGCGGTCCACGATCCGATCGAGATCGATCCCCGCACCGTTGTCCTCGACGACGATGACCGGGCCTCGCTCGCCGGCCTGCGCCGAGGCCCAGATCGTGCCGACCTCCGGCTTGCCGGCCGCCGTCCGCTCCGGCGCGCTCTCGATGCCGTGAGCGACGGCATTGCGCACGAGATGCGTCATCACGCCTCCGAGCACGCCGCCGAGCGCCGGTGGGATGCGGACCTCGCGGCCCTCGACCACGAGCTCGATGCGCTTGCCGTCGCGCGCGGCCCACTCGGGCGCGCGCTCGGCGATGGTCGCGAGCGCTTCGCCGAACGGACGCGCGGCCAGACGCTTGATGGCGCGCGTCAGCTCGTCGTCGTGGTCGCCGGCGAGGGCGAGCACGGAGTCGAGATCGCTTCGCTGCACCGACGCCTGCTCGAGCGCTGCCTTGCCGATCGGCGACGCCGCCACGAAATCCTGACGCGCGCGCTCCACCGCGCTCTCGGCACGAAAGAGTCCGGCGCGGATCGCCGACGCGGCTTCGTCGGCCACGTCGCGTTCCTCGAGAGCGACCGCGTTCCGGCGGAGCGCCGCCAGCGTGTCCTCGAGCGCCTCGAATGCCGCCTCGAGCTCGGGGAGCTCGAACGCGCGGGCTTCGCCCTTCATCGTGTGCACGTGCCGGAAGATCTCGTCGACCGTCGCGAGGTCGAGCGGCTCGAGCGAGAGTGCATCCTCGTCGAGACGCTCGAAGAAGCGCGCCACGCGCTCGCGCGCCGTCTCGATGTAGCCGACGAACAGCTGCGCGCCTCCGGCCACGAGCCGCCGCATCGCCGCCATGCGCTTCGCGAGCTGCTCCTCCGCCGTGACGACGGCGCGCTCGAGCTGCCGCTTCTCGCTGACGTCGGTGGCGAGCACCATGACGCGATCGACCTTGCCGTCCTTGGCGACGGGACGGAACTCCAGCTCGAGCGGCACGGGAGGCCCGTTCTTGCGGAGCAGCGTCGTCTCCTTCGGCGCGAGCTCGGCGAACGCCGGCCATTCGTCGAGCCCGATGTCGAACGCGTTCTCTTCCCACTCGACGAACGCCTGCGCCTCGATCTCGGTCTCGCCCTTGCCGGCAAAGAGCAGGTCGCGGACGGGAAGGCCTTCGAGCCCGTCCTTGTCCCTGTCCCTGTCCCTGTCCGCGTTCTTGTCCGCATTCACGACCGGCGCGAAGAGCTTCGCGGCTTGGCGTGAGACGGCGCCCCGGATCTTCCCCTCGCGATCGAACGCGACGATCGCCTGACCCATGTGGTCGAACAGATCGCGCAGGTTCTGGGTCGCGGCAGCAAGCCGTCGTTCGCGATCCCCGATCTCCTCGCTCATGCGATTGAACGCGGTCGCCAGCGCGCCGAGCTCGTCGGCGCTCTTCACGTCGACGCGCGTCGCGAGGTCGCCTTGCCCGACGCGCCGCGCCGCCTCCGAGAGACGACGGAGCGGGCTGATGATCTGCGTGCGCGAGATGACGATGAGCACCGCCGCCGTCCCCGCCGCGAGCAGGAACGTGAGCCAGAAGATCTGACGCCGGCTCTCCGCAAACGCCGCGTTCTCGCGCGCGAGGGAGAACACGATCCGCGCGCGCCCGACCTCCTTGCTCTCGCGGCCGGTCACGAGGCGCGCCACCTCCACGCGGTCGTCGTGGAACGCGCTCCGTCCGAGCTGCACTGCGTCGATCGGCGATGACGCGTCACAGCCGCGCTCGATCTTGGCCACCGGCTTGGCCTGGTCTTTCAGGAACACGGCGGCGCACTGGACCTCGCCGTTCTGCTCGAGATGGCGTAGCTCCGTCTCGACCGCCTCGTTGTCCGCGAAATCCAAGGGCGCCGAGAGCGAGGCCGCGAACAGATCGGCGACCATGCTCGCCGCCGTCTCCTTCGCCGCGAGGAGCGACTGCCGCTCGCGCCGCGTCAGCTCGCGATAGAGGAGCACCGAGACGAGCAGCAGGACCGCCAGCGTGGCGGTCGTCAGCTTCGTCCCGATCGAGACTCCGCGAGGCTTCTGGTGCGGGTTCTTCACGGCCTCCCCAGTTGGGCATGGTAGACCGGCGCCGCGTGACTGTGGGGAGCCGTTCAGCCAGACGCTCGACGGGACGCCAGCGCCAGCGGGTCGTCCCGCTCGCGATCTGCGTGGCGCTCTCCCTCCTGTCGATGCTGCTCACGCCACGCGTGAGCCGTGGCGACGAGGTCGCCGTCCCCATCGCGCTCCAGGCAGAGCTCGTCGCGAAGGTCGCCTCGTACGATCGGAACTTCCCGGCGCGCGCCGGCGATCGCGTGCATGTGCTCATCGTCGTGAAGGCGAAGGACGACGCCTCGAGCGCCTTCGCCAAGCACATGGAGAGCGCCCTCGGAGGCCTCGACAAGATCGGCGGCCTTCCTCACGACGAGGCCACGTCGCCGTTCGGCGGCGCCAAGGCGCTGGCCGAAGCGTGTCGCGCGAAGCGCATCGCGATCGTCTATCTCGCGCCCGGTCTCGGTGAAGAGATGCCCGGCATTCGCGCGGCGCTCGACGGCGTGAACGTGCTCAGCGTCGCCGCCGACGCATCGGACGTCGCGCGCGGCGTCGTGCTCGGCTTCGACCTCGTCTCGGGCAAGCCGAAGATCCTCGTTCACCTCGGGCAAGCGAAGCGCCAGGACGTCTCGTTCAAGGCGGAGCTGCTCAAGCTCGCGAAGGTGCTCGAATGATGCGCCGCTCGTCGCTCTCGTTCGCGCTCTCGTTCGCGCTCTCGCTGACGGCATTCGCCGGTTCGGCGCGCGCCGACGACGCGGATACGAGCGAGCTCGAGGGCCTGCTCAACGAGAACGTCGTCGTCGCCGCGTCGAAGACCTCCGAGGTCGGCACCACCGCGCCCGCCACCGTCACCACGGTCACGGCCGAGGACCTCCGCCGCTACGGCATCCACACGCTCGCGGAGGCGATCGACTTCCTGTCGCTCGGCGCGGTGACGTCGGATTCGCAGCACACCGTCGACATCGGCGCGCGCGGCGTCCTCATCCCCACCGACAACGGCGATCACATGCTGCTGCTCGTGAACGGCCATACGCAAAACGAGCCGCTCTTCGGTCGTGCCGTCTTCGGTCGTGGCGCGTCGATCCCGCTCGAGATGATCGATCACATCGAGGTCATCCTCGGCCCCGGCTCCGTGCTCTACGGCTCGAACGCGATGCTCGGCGTCATCAACGTCGTCACCAAGCACGCGAAGGACTGGTCGGGCGTCCACGGCGTCGCCGAATTCGAGCCCGGCAAGTCGTGGCGCGGCCTCGTCGGCGCCGGCGTTTCGTTCCAGACGCCGCTCGCGAAGTCGCCCGCCGACTTCACGGTCGGCGTCGAGTACTACAGCCAGGACGGCCCCGCGTTCTTCTACGACTACCGCTACGGCGGCATCGACGGCACGAACGCGCTGCCTTATCGCTACACGCGCAACGGCCCGTTCAACGGCTACTGGGGCGGCGTCGCGAAGAACGGCTACTGGACGCGGCTTCCCTCCGGCTTCACGCGCCTCGTGCTCGGCGACTTCGAGCTCAACATCCAGCTCAGCTCCTTCGATCACGACGCTCCGTATCGCTCACGCTTCACGAAGGTCTTCCAGGACTTCGACGATCCCGACTCGCACGAGCGCGATCGGCGCATCGGCATCGACCTCACGCATCGCGCGCAGCTCGCGCCCATCGCGAAGCTCACGTCGCGCGCGTACGTCGACGCGTGGGACTGGTTCGCCGACGTCAACGCGTCGTCGAAGGCCGCGTGTCTCGGCGCCGGCGACAGCAGCGCGAACACGTGCACGCTCGCGGGCCGCGGTCGCTCGCGGTGGGCCGGCCTCGAGCTGCGTACCGATCTCGACTGGCTCCAGACCGATCGCCTCGTCACCACGCTCGGCGTCGACGGCCGGCTCCGCGAGATCAAGTCGAAGGTCGACTTCATCAACTTCGACACCGGCGCGCCGCTGCAATCGAGCCAGGGCGTCATCGATCGCAACGACACGGTGCTCGGCGCGTACCTCCAGCAGACGATCCTCCCCACGCGCTGGCTCAGCTTCAATCTCGGTGCGCGCCTCGACAAGGAGACGCGCTTCGACGGCGTCGTCTCTCCGCGCTTTGCAGCAGCGGTGACGCCCTGGCACGGCGGCACGTTGAAGGGCAGCTACGCCGAGGCGTTCCGCGCGCCGTCGTACACGGAGACCGACTACCACAGCACCGTGCAGCTCCCCGTCGCCGGCACGCTGCTTCCCGAGCGCGTTCGTTCCGTCGAGGGATCGTTCGAGCAGAAGCTCGGCGCGCAGCGCATCCTCTTCGGCGTGTTCCGATCGTGGTGGCAGGACATCGTGGAGAACCACGTGCTCAGCGTCGAAGAGCAAGAGGCCGCCGTCGCTCGCGGCGAGATCAGCCTCGCCACCTTCGGCGTCAGCCAGTTCCGCAACGTGTCGCGGATCCAGAACTGGGGTCTGAACGGCACGTTCGAGGGGACGGCCGGCAAGGACCAGCAGCTCCACTACGGCCTGAATGCGACCGCCGCCATCGCGCGTCGTGACGAGCCCGGCGTCACGAGCGCTCAGCTCGCGGTCGCGCCGCAGCTCTTCGGCAACGCACGCATCGCGTACGACATCCCGGGCGACTGGCCGACCCTCGCGCTCGCCACGCACTACATCGGCAAGCGACCGATCGATCGCGCGTACGACGGCGGATGGCCGTCCGGAAATTACGCGCCGCCGCAGCTCGAGACGCGCGCGACCGTCACCGGGCCGGTGCCGTTCTTGCGTGGTCTCAGCTATCGCCTCACGGCCACGTATGCGATCGCCGACCGTGGGCCCTACGTCGTCGGCGCGCAGCAGGTCTACGAGCCTTCGACCGGCGCGACCGATCGCTCACCGCAGCTCCTTCCGCTCGATGTCTTCCGAACCTCCATCGGCCTCCAGTACGATTTCCTTCCCTGATCCGGACCGCACCCATGCGTCGCCTCCTCGTCCTCCTGTTCGCCGTCTCGGTGCTGCTCGGCAGCTTCCGTGTGCTGTCGGCGTGCCTGGACGTCACGCCGATCATCGTGGAGCGCGACGCGAGCGCCGCCATCGAAGCCGACGCCTCGTGCTTGAAGTGTCTCGAGCAGCCCGACACCTGCGAGGGCATCATCGACCAGTGCAAACAAGACCCGCGCTGCGAGCCCGTCTATGTGTGCATCACCGCGCTCGCTTGCCTCGATCTCCGCACGTTGGACGACAAGATCAACTGCAGCCTGCCGTGCGCTCAGGAAGCGGGAATCCTGAGCGCGAGCGATCCCGTCATCAGCAACTACCTCGTAGGACTGGTCGGATGTGCGCAGCAGAAGTGCGTCGAACCCTGCAACTTGTCGGACGCGAGTCTCGGTCTCTGATCTCGCAGTTGCTTCGCGCCTGATATCTTCGTCATGTGGGGATTACCGCAGTCACTGGGCGGTCACGTGGCGCGCTCGCGTCGCTTTGGTGCTCGGGCGCAGTCGCGCTGTTGGTCGTCCTGACCCACGCAGGCTGCGGAACACCCGATGATCCCGGCGCGCCGCCCGGTCCCGACGGCGGCACCGAGCTCGACGGCACCGCCGAATGCTTCGGTCTGCCCGACGGAACCGCATGCGCGAACGCCGCGAAGGTCTGTGTTCGCGGCCTCTGCTCGGATCCTTCGTGCGGCGACGGCATCGTGACCGCTCCCGAAGAATGCGATAGCGGGCCGCTCAACGGACCCGGCTCGGGCTGCGAGACGGCGACGTGCAAGTTCTCGTGCGTCTCCACCGATCCCGCGCGCAACTGCGAGACGACCGCGACCTGTGCATCGAGCGGCTCGTGCGACGACGCCACGCACACGTGCAAGATCGGCGGCCCCAAGCCGACCGGCGCGAGCTGCGGGCCTTCGAAGTACTGCAAGGGCGCCGACTGCGTCGACGGCGTGTGCGGCGACGCGGTCGTCACGCCGCCCGAGACGTGTGACAACGGCGATGCCAACGGTCCGGGCACGGGCTGCGAGTCGTCGTGCAAGCTGACGTGCGTGAACCCGGCGACCGACTGCCCGCCGCTGCCGTGCAACACGGCGACGTGCACTGCCGATCATCGATGCGCGACCACGCCCGACGTTTCGAAGAACGGCCAGGCGTGCGGTTCCGGGCTCGTCTGCAAGACCGGCGCTTGCATCTCGCCGACAGCCACGTGCGGTAACGGCGTCGTCGAGGGCGGCGAGGACTGCGATTTCGGCGCCGGCAACGGCCCGGGCACCGGCTGCGAGACGATCTGCAAGTTCTCGTGCACCGGCGTCGGCACCAAGGGCTCGTGCGTCGACATGAACGCGTGCCACGCCGCGCCGACGTGCACGGCTGTGACCGTCGGGGCGAGCACCGGTCAGAAATGCGTGAACGGCGCGGCGAAGGCCGACGGCGTCACGTGCGGCGTCGGCAGCATCTGCATCTCTTCGGTCTGCAAGCCTTCGGCGTGCGGCGACGGCTTCCGCGATCCGGCGACGACGGAGCAGTGCGACGACGGCAACCTCACCAAGCTCGACGCGTGCGACGACAAGTGCAAGTTCGAGCAGGACCAACGCGTCATCGCGATGAAGATGCAGTTCGGCACGGACGCCTTCTGCACGGTCAATGCGCTGGGCAGCGCCATCGCGAGCGCCGCGAAGAGCTCGTTCCAGAAGAACATCGACGATGGAATCAAGGACGGTTCGGTATCGGCGCTGTTCACGATGAGCGGCGATCTCACCGGTCAAGCGGGCGCGGTCACGGTCGGAAACCTCTCCGGCGCGCCGCCGAGCAACGCGCCGCCGTACGACGGCACCACCGATCTCGATTGGTGGTACACGCCCGCCGCCTCCTCGATCGATGCGACCCGAACGGCGCGCGCGACGTTGACCGGAACCTATAGTGGCGGCGCGCCGAGCACGCTCAACGCGACGGGTCATCTGAACCTGATCACGTCGGTCGGCGGATCGCTGGCGAGCCTTGCGGTATCCGGTGCGAAGATCACGATGAGCGTCAGCGGAGCGACCACGCCGATGACGGCGGCCGCCGCGGCGCCTCCCGGACACGTCGCAGCGGAGCACCTGCTCCCGACGCTGCAGAGCTACACCACTGCCGGCGGCACGTCGGGAACGCCCACCGGACAGATGTGCGGCAACATCTCGGCGTCGTCGCTCGACACCACCGCGCCGCCGACTTCGCTCTTGCCGGGCGGAGCCGACGCGTGCACCGAGGCGTACTCGACGTCGAATCGCCTCATCGACATCATCGTCGGCGGGTGCCACGTGAAGGTTCCGCTCATCGGCAGCGTTGCGGCGATCAACAAGGTGCAGCCGGACCAGATCGACCCCGCGGCAACGCCGGCCGGGGCGGGCGGGCCTTACCAGCTCATCCCTGATGCGACGACCAAGCGTGTGACGTCGTGCAAGGACAAGACGGGCGCCGTGGTTCCGCTCTCGACCTGCCTGAATGCGGCGGCGTATTCGATGTCGTTCAAGTACGCGACCGATCGTGTGATCATCAAGTAAGAGGCTCTCCTCGCGTGCGTGAAGGCCCCACTACCATCGGCAACTACGTGCTCTGCGGCGAGCTCGCCAAAGGGGGCATGGCCACGATCTACATCGGGCACGCCGTGGGATCGAAGGAGCCGCTCGCGATCAAGAAGATGAACGTGCACGGCTCGAGCCCCGAGCTGATCACGATGTTCCTCGACGAGCTCGCGCTCGCGGGCAGCGTGAAGCACCGCAACATCGTCCGCACCATCGAGGTGGTCAGCACCGACGACGACCTCTGCCTCGTCATGGAGTACGTCGAGGGCGAGACCGTCAGCAAGCTCGTGCGCGCCGCTCGCGAGCAAGGCATCGCGCTCCCGGTCCCGATCGTCGCAGGCATCGTCGTTGCTGCGCTGCACGCGCTGCATGCCGTCCACGAGGCGACGGACGCGAACGGCAAGCCGCTCGAGATCGTGCATCGCGACGTCTCTCCACAGAACATCGTCGTCGGCACCGACGGCGTCACGCGGCTCCTCGACTTCGGCGTCGCCAAGGCGGCGGTGCGCTTGCAGCAGACGCGCACCGGCGAGCTGAAGGGCAAGGTCGCGTACATGGCGCCGGAGCAGCTCGAACGTCACGAGGTGACGAAGCTCACCGATCTCTATGCGATGGCGATCGTGCTCTGGGAGGCGCTCACGGCGCGCCGTCTCTTCGAAGCGGAGACCGAGGGTCAGCTCGTACGAAGGGTGATGCAGGGAACGACGGATCCGCCGAGCAGCCTGCGCCCCGACGTGCCGGAGGCCCTCGACGCCGTCATCATGCGTGCCCTCGCGAAGGAGCCTGGCGATCGCTATCAGACGGCGCGACAGCTCGCGGGCGCGATCGAGGGCGCGACGACCATCGCGCGCGCCCCCGAGATCGCGGCCATCGTGGCGGCGGTCGCGAAGAAGACGCTCGACGCGCGCGCGCGGCGCGTGGCCGGGATGCTCGCCGACGCATCGGGAGCACAGGTTACGACTCCACCGAGCTCGTCGCGGATGGCGGCGGGCGCCGTGCCGTCCTCGCAGCGGATCGCGGCGGCACGGCCGTCGGGAGCGTCGTCGGGCGTGGTCTCTTCGACGACGTCCTCGACGGGCTCGGGGTCGTCGGGGGCGCTGCGATCTTCGACGTCGGCAGGATCGTCTTCGTCGATCGGGTCGTCGTCGTCGTCGTCGTCATCGTCGTCGGCGCCGTCGATCCTGTCGGGCCCGTCGTCGACACCTTCGGCGGGCACCGGCCTCCGTTCTCGTCCGTCGACGCTGTCCTCACCGTCCGAGCGCCCGCCCGTCAACGAAGAGCAGACGTCGTCGGGCACGACGCGCATGTCGCTCACCGGCACGTTGACGACGAAGGCTCCGGGCAAGCACGTGCTCATCATCGACGACAGCCCGGTCATCCTCGAGAACGCCCGGCGGCTTCTCGAGGCCGAGGGCTATCGCGTGACGACGACCACGCAGACGGTGGGCGCGGCACGGCATCTCGTCGATTGCGATCTCGCGCTGATCGATTTCCACATGCCTGGCTTCAACGGCGGCGCGGTGATCCAGTCGCTGCGCGGCGCGTCGACGGCGAACGGCAAGACGTGCCTCTTCTATCTGTTCACGTCGGACCAAGAGGTCGCGAAGGACTACGCGCGCATGGGCTTCGACGGCTCGCTCACGGGCAAGGGCGACGACGGCGCGCTCGTGCGCGGCGTGAAGGC
>FTCS01000447.1_pt1 | contig 10749 bp, 7 predicted proteins | sample 1639391 | NCBI WGS metagenome assembly FTCS01 (sample SAMEA3914864, study PRJEB12502) | metagenome | biome: forest; material: soil | place: USA | collected 2012-03-12 | depth 0.3 m | reverse complement strand
CTTCGGCCACGCGCGCGGCTCCTTCACGGGGGCCGTGAGCGCGCGCAAGGGGCTCTTCGAGGAGGCCGACGGGGGCACGTTCTTCTTCGACGAGATCGCGGAGACCTCGCCCGCGTTCCAGGCGAAGCTCCTGCGCGTCATCCAGGAGAGCGAGATCCGTCGCGTCGGCGAGAACAAGCCGATCCAGGTCGACGTGCGCATCATCGCGGCGACGAATCAGGATCTGCTCACGGCCATCGCGGAGAAGCGCTTCCGGCAGGACCTCTACTACCGGCTCAACGTCGCGCGCTTCCAGCTCCACGCGCTGCGCGAGCGCCGTGAGGACCTTCCCGACCTGCTCACGTACTTCATGGAGAAGTACAACAAGAAGATGGGCACCAAGGCTCGCCTCGACGAGGGCGTGCTCGAGGCGCTGAACACCTACGATTTCCCCGGAAACATCCGCGAGCTCGAACACATGATCGAGCAGGCCGTGGCGCTCGTGCAGAACGGTGTCGTCACGCGCGACGACGTGCTTCCCGAGGCTCGTCCGACCGACACCGGAACGTCGCGCAACGGTCGGACGCTCGCCGACGTCGTCGACACGGCGGAGCGCCAGGCGATCGAGGGCGCGCTCCGGGACTGCGACGGCAGCCGCGAAAAGGCGGCCGAGGTCCTCGGCATCTCCGCGACGACGCTGTGGCGCAAGATGACCCGCCTCGGGATCGTCTACGACGCTCGAAGCTGAAGCACGGCGAACGCCGCCATCTGCGAAGCAACGCCGCTGCCTGAACGGTCGCGATTCAGGGTTGAAGTACGCCCTTCCACTTGTGAAACATCAGTCGCCATTGCGGTGCGTCAAAGTGCCGTGAATCGCGACGACCGCCGGTGGCCCCGGGCTTGCTTAGGGCCGTTGCAGTGCAAAGCATTCTCCTCGTCGATGCCCCTGGCGGCGACGCCTCGCTCCTGGCGAGCGCGCTTCGCGTCGAAGGCTTCCACGTGGTGCTGGCGAGCTCGGCTGCGGAGGCGCGGGCCGCGCTGGCGACGTCGGGGGCGGCGCTCGTCCTCGTCGATCTCATGCTGCGCACCGACAACGGCCCAAACGGGCTCGAGCTCGCGCGCGAGATCAAAGTCGGGCATCCCGCGACGCGCGTGCTGCTGACGAGCGCGTACTACCTCAGCGAGCGCCAGCTCGAGCGCGCCGACTGTGGCGTGAGCGGCTTCATTCCCAAGCCGTACGATGTCGGCGAGGTCGTGAGCTTCATCCGCGCCAAGGTCTCGGGCCCGCCCAGCTCGCGCCGGCTCTGGCACGCCGAGGCCGCATCCGGCGTCGTCGACATGCCGTCCGAATCGCCGGCACCGCGCCCGGCGGCAGGCGAACGCGCGCGGCGCTGACCAAAAGAGCTGCTATGGCACCCGGATGCGCGTCGACGCATTCGACTACGCGTTGCCGGAAGAGCTGATCGCTCAAGCCCCGGCGGCCGAGCGCGAGCAGGCGCGTCTTCTCGTCGTGCCGCAGACTGGCGAGCTGGCCCATCGCTCGATCGCCGATCTCGCCGACGTCGTCGCGCCAGGAACGCTCGTCGTCGTCAACGACACGAAGGTGTTCCCGGCGCGCATCCTCGGCACCAAGGAGGGCACCGGCGGCCGGACGGAGGTGTTCCTCGTCCGTAAGGTGGAAGACGCGGCGTCGGCGGACGGTCAGGCGATGCAGCGATGGCGCGCGCTCGCTCGCGCGTCGAAGGCGCTCCGGCCCGGGACGCGGATCATCAAGGACGCGCTCGTCATCGAGTTCGAGGGCAAGGCCGAGGACGGTCTCTTCGAGGTGAGGCTCACCACACGGGACGGCTCGCCGGTCGACGAGGCGCGCACGGAGGCCGGGCAGGTCCCACTGCCGCCTTACATCAAGCGAGACGTCCGGCCCGAGGACCTCGAGCGCTACCAGACCGTCTTCGCTCGGGCCGAAGGCGCCGTTGCCGCCCCGACCGCGGGTCTTCATCTCACGCCGGCGCTCATGAAGCGGCTCGAGTCACGCGGGTGCGAGATCGCTACGTGTACTCTGCACGTAGGCCTCGGGACGTTCCAGCCCGTCACCGTCGAGGACCTCGACGATCACCCCATGCACTCCGAGTACTTCGAAGTGCCGCGGGCGCTCGCCGCCGCCATCGCGCGGGCTCGCGAGCGCGACGCACCGGTGCTGGCCGTCGGCACGACCGTGGTGCGGGCGCTGGAATCGGCATACGACGCGCAGCGTCCAGGACAGGTGCGCGCGTGCGCCGAGGAGACGCGGATCCTCATCCAGCCGGGGCACGCATTCCGCGTCGTCGACCGGTTGCTCACGAACTTCCATCTGCCCAAGTCCACCCTGCTCGCGCTCGTCTCCGCGTTCGCCGGCACCGAGCGCGTCCTCGATGCCTATGCGACGGCCGTGAAGGAGCGCTATCGCTTCTTCTCGTACGGTGATGCGATGCTGCTCGACCGAGCGCCATCATGACCTCACCCCGGACCTCTGGCTTTGCCTTCGACGTCGTCGCGACGGACGGACACGCACGCGCCGCCATCTTCAAGACGCCGCACGCCGACGTCGAGACTCCCACGTTCATGCCCGTCGGAACGCAGGGCTGCGTGAAGGGCCTCACCCCCGAGGAGGTCGCCGCGACGGGCGCGCAGATCGTCCTCGGCAACACGTATCACCTGTGGCTGCGTCCCGGGCCCGAGGTCATCGCGGGCCTCGGCGGGCTCCACGGCTTCTCACGCTGGCCTCGCGCCATGCTCACCGACTCGGGCGGCTTCCAGGCGTTCTCGCTCGGAGCCGGAAGCGCCGGAAAAGATCCGCTCGTGAAGCTCGACGAGACAGGCTTCACGTTCCGCTCGCACCTCGACGGATCCCGTCACGCGCTGACCCCCGAAGAGGCGGTGCGCGTCCAGGGCCTCATCGGCGCCGACATCCAGATGCAGCTCGACGTCTGCCCGCCCGGCGAGTCGCCGCGGCCCCTCGTCGAGGAGGCGGTCGCACGCACCACGCGCTGGGCCCGACGCGCGCTCGCCGCGCCGCGCCCCGAGCGACAGGCGCTCTTCGGAATCGTGCAAGGTGCATGCTTTCCGGACCTGCGTCGCCGGCACGCCGAGGAGCTGGCTGCGCTCGACGTCGACGGGCGGTCCTTCGACGGCCTCGCGCTGGGCGGCTTCTCGGTCGGCGAGCCGATCCCTCGCATGTACGAGACGCTCCACGAAATGGCGCACGTCGTCGACCCGGAGCGACCTCGCTACCTCATGGGCGTCGGAACGCCGCGCGATCTCCTCGAGGCAATCGACGCGGGCATCGACATGTTCGACTGCGTGCTCCCGACCCGGAACGCGAGAAACGGTCAGGCGCTCACGCGGTTCGGGCGCGTAGTCGTGAAGCAGGCGCAGTGGCGCGAGGACGAGCGCCCCATCGACCCCGACTGCGCGTGCCCTTGTTGTCGCGGCGGCTACTCGCGCGCGTACCTGCGGCACCTCTACCTGGCGGGCGAGATGACCGTCCTCCGCCTCCTCAGCGCCCACAATCTCCACTGGTATGGAGAGCTCGTCGCCGGGGCGCGCGCCGCGATTCGCGGCGGCACCTGGGCGGCGTACAAAGCCGCGACCATCGCGCGCCTCGACGCGGGCGAATGAGGTATTCTCCGGGCTTCGAATGAGCGAGGAGAAGAAGCAGATCGGGCGCATTCTCCTCAAGCGCAAGCTCATCTCGCAAGACGAGCTCGACAAGCAGCTCGAGAAACAGAAGACCGCGCATGACGGCGTACCGCTCGCGTCGCGCATCGCGGCGAGCGGCGCGGTCTCGGAGACCGACGTGCTGCGCGCGCTCTCCGAGCAGCTCGGAGTCCCGGGGCTCGATCTGAACCAGATCGCGATCGCGATCGGGCACCTCGACCTCGTCCCGCGCGAGGTCGCCGAATCGAGCCGCATCCTGCCCGTGCTCGTGCGCGATGACCGTCTCTTCCTCGCGATGGCCAACCCGCGCGACAAGCGCGTCATCGACGAGCTCGAGTTCGTCACCGGTCGACGCGTCTATCCGTACGTCGCGATCACGAACACGCTGGAGCGAACCATCCGTGCCGCGTACGACGCGAAAGATGCAGGCGCGCCACACTACGCCGGGCCGCAAGCGCCAGCGGCGGCGATCGAACGGTTGGCTGTCGGCAGCACCACGGCCACCGCCGACGGTCACATGCAGGCGAGCGGCGGCGTCTCGAAGCGCGAGCGCGACAGCGTCGCGCCCGGCGCTCCCTCGGTCGTCATCGACGAGCAAATCCAGGAGGCCGCGGCCGAGGCCACCATCGAGCAGAGGGATCTCGAGCCGCTCGACGAGGACGTGTCGAAGGTCGAGATGCTCTCGCCGGAGATGCGCACCGCCGCCGGCATGGGCGGCCCCGCTCCGGCGCCCGGCACCGGCAAGAAGATCCTCGTCGTCGACGACGAGGAAGACATCCGCAAGCTCGTGCGCCGCCTGCTGACCGAGAAAGGTCACCAGGTCATCGAGGCCGATCGCGGGCTCCTCGCACTGCGCCTCGTGAAGGAGGAGTCGCCGGATCTCATCCTGCTCGACGCGATGCTCCCAGAGCTCCACGGCTTCGACATCGCGAAGCGGCTCAAGGACAGCGACAAGTACGGAAAGATCCCCATCCTGATGATGAGCGCCGTCTATCGCGGATGGCGCATCGCCGAGGATCTGAAGGCCAGCTACGGGATCGACGACTACATCGAGAAGCCGTTTCGCATCGCCGAGCTGCTCGCGAAGGTGGTGCGCCTTCTCGAGCGTGCATCGGGCACCGTCCCGCCGGCCGATCCCGAGGCGATCAATCGCAGCGCCGCGAAGTACCTCGACGACGGCATGAACGCCTACAAGACCGGCGACATCGACAATGCGATCGCGCTCCTCCGCAAGGGCATCAGCGTCGATCCGCTCGCGTATCGCCTCCGCTATCACCTCGCGTTGATCTACGGGAAGCAGGGCCAGATCTACGACGGCATCTCGGAGCTCGAGCGCGCCGTCGACCTCAATCCGAAGCACTTCCCGGCCTTGAAGAACCTCGCCGTCCTCTACGAAAAGGCCGGTTTCAAGCACAAAGCCGTCGAAATGTGGGAGAGGTGCGTGCACGTCACGCCCGACGCAGAGACGCGTGAGTCCATCCAGGCTCACTTGCTGAAGCTCGCGTAAAGCTCGCTCGCCGACAAAACTTCCGGGTCGCGCAGGCGTCCAAAGACGGGCTAGTCTTGGTCCTCAGCAGCGCGGGTACCCTTTGAAGTTTCTCTGCGACAACTGCAAAGCGAAGTACCAGATCGCCGATGAGAAGGTGGCGGGCAAGACCGTCCGCATGAAGTGCCGCAAGTGCGGCCATCAGATCGAGGTGCGCGCAGCAGTGACCGAGACGAGCGTCTCGACGTCCCCTCCGGGCGCGATGAGCGCGGGCTCCGGCTCTGACGCGCCGCGTCCTCTCGCGAAGAGCAGCCTCGCGACGAGCCTCTCGGCGGCCAAGCCACGCGCTCCGGCGGGCCCGCAGCACCAGCCCACGCCGGCGCCGAGCGCGCTCGCGGGCGCGTTCCAGCGCACAGTTCACGACGCGCCGCAGTCGGTGCCGTTTCCGCAACCGGCCGGCGGCCTCGAGCTCAGCGTCACCGACGAGTGGTACGTCGCGATCAACGGCGTACCGGTCGGCCCGGTGCGCATCTCCGAGCTCCGTCGCAAGGCTGCATCGGGTGCGGTCACCGAGGACTCGCTCTGCTGGCAAGAGGGGCTCGAAGAGTGGCGCCCGGTGCGCAGCATCCCCGAGCTCGCCGCGATCGTCCGTGAGGCGGCGCAGGGCAATCGACCGTCGCTCGTCTCGCCGCCGACCGAGGGTCAGGGTCGCGCGTCGAGGCCTCCGCCCGCGCCTCAGCGTCCGGCGCCGGCCGGACCTCCGCCGCGCGGCGCACCGGAGCCGCCGCGTCCGCCCAGCTCGTCGTTCGAACCGCCGCGTCCCATGGCTCCGTCGCGGAGCAACGTCGTGCCGCTTCGTGTCGCGGCGTCGTCCAACGTCGACGAGGCGTCTCCCGCTGCGCCGATCGCCGCCCCGCTCACGGGATCGAGCGCAGCCGCCGCGTTTGCTCCGGCGTTCGCGCCTGCTCCGCGGACCACGCCTTCGCCCGCCTTCGCGCCTCCCCAGCAGCAGCAGCCGCCGCCGCCGGCACCGCTCGCCATCGCTGACCCGTTCGCCGTACCGCCGTCGCCGTTCGGAGCGGGCGCTTCGGGTGCAGCGAGCGCCGCGAGCGCGAACGCTCCGTCGGCGCCGTTCGCGCCTTCCTCTCCGCAGATCACGGTCTCCGCGCCGCCGCCCGCACCGGCAACGCGTCGTGGAGTGCCGCTCTGGTTCTGGCCGATCCTCCTCTTCACCGGCGTGTTCGGCGTATCGGCGGCGGTCTTCGTGTTCCGGCAGCAGACGCCGCCGCCGCCCGTCGTCATCCAGATGCCGGCGACGGCCGCGACGCCCGCGGCGACCGAGCCGAAGAACGACACGCCTCCTCCGCCCGCGAGCGTCGACACGCCGGCGACGCCTTCGGCGACGACCACCACGAAGGTCGCGAGCGGCGGCCCGCGAAACACCGCGCCCGCAGCAGCGGCGACGGAGAGGAAGACGGGCATCGACCTGGGCGGTCTCGTTCCCGGCGCCGGTGGACCGAACGTCGGCGGCGGTGGCGGAGCCGGTGCCGCCGGTGGCGGTGGTCTCGACTCGTCGTCGGTCGAACGCGTCGTCGCCGCGCATCGCACCGGCGTGAAGCGCACGTGCTGGGAGCGTGGCGGCGCCGATCAAAAGGCGAGCGTCAACGTCACCGTCAGCGCGACGGTCGCTCCCGACGGCAGCGTCTCCGGCACCTCGTCGAACGGCGACGATCCCGTAGTCGCGAAGTGCATCGAGTCGCAGGTCAAGACGTGGCGCTTCAGCGCGCCGGGCTCGACGACGACCGTGAACATCCCGTTCAAGTTCGTCCGCCAGTAAGCATTTCCGCGCAGTTACGGCTTCGGAGCACCGTTCCGAGCAACTCGGCGCGGCGACGGCCGATGGGCGTTCGTGCCGTTCCTCCGCCGCTTCGTGGTCTCCGCGCTCGCGTTCGTCACCGTCGCTGCGGGCGCTGGCATTCCCGCGCCGCGCGTTGCCGCGGCCGACGAGATCGCGCCCGCGCTCGAGATCCTCGAGCTCCGACAGATCGCGCTCGCGGAGGCGAAGCGGCTCGTCGACGGGCTCGCGCCGGCGGATCGGCGTCGACTCGCGGGCACCTACGTCGCCTTCGACGCGAACGCCGCCGATCCGAGCGCGATGGCAGCGTGTGACGACGACGGCGACTACGTCGTCGTGCTCAGCGACGCGATGCTGCGCCTCGTGTCGATCGTCGCGCGCGCGCAGAGTGACGACGAGAGCACCGGCGCGCACGCGATCCTCGACTACGCGTCGTTCCTCGCGCAGTCGCAGCTCGCCGGGCGCCGCTTGTTGCCGCCGCCGCCGGGCTTCTACGCATCCCAGGCGCCCGGGGTCAGCCACGAGACACGGCTCCGCGAGGCGCTCTCGTTCGTGATCGCGCGCGAGCTCACGCATCTCCGAGCCGGTGATCTCGTCTGCCCGCATCCGACGGCGACGCACGAGAACGGCGACGACGTGTGGACGGCGGCGGAAGGACGGCACGCGCTCGAGACGGCGGCGACGCTCTACGGTGGGGGCGCGACGCGCGCGCGCGCACGTGACGAGGAGGCGATCACGCGCGTGCTCGACGTCGGGCGAACCGAGCTCGGCGCCGTCGGCCTCCTCCGTTTCTTCGCGCACTTCGAGCAGGGCCGCACGTCCGCGTCCGGAGCGTTCGCGCCGACGTACCTCGCGCAGCATCCCGCGTCGTCTGCGCGCGCGACGGTGATCAGCGCGGCGGCGACGAATCATCGCAGCGAGTAGCAACTCGTACGCGCGGTGGTCGATGCATCAGTCGTGCATACCCCTCAGCGTTACGACTCCAACCATCCCCAGTACCCGAAGATCCTGACGAGGCTCATCGCGCCTCCGTCGTTCACCGCGACGGGTCCGATCCCCAACGTCCACGCGGTCGCGATCGTCGGATCGCGCAGCGCGTTCCACGAGTGCGCCGAGTTTGCGCACGAGCTCGCGTACGATCTGGCCAGCGTGGGGATGACGATCGTGTCCGGCGGCGCGACCGGCATCGACGCCGCTGCCCACCGCGGCGCGCTCGAAGCTGGCGGTGCAACCTGGGTCGTCTGCCCGACGGGCAAGAACCGGATCTCGCCGCCGGAGCATCGTCGTCTCTTCGAGGACATCGCGAGCTCGCCGAAGGGCCGGTTGATCTGGCCGTTCGACGACGACGTCGGCGTGTCCCCGGCGACCTACCGGACGCGGAACCGAGTGCTCGTCCAGCTCGCGGATGCGGTCGTGGTCATCCAGGCCGCGCTCCGGTCGGGCTCACGGCACGCGTGCCGCTTGGCCCACGAGCACGCGCGAGCGCTGTGGGTGGTGCCGGCACCGCCGTGGGGCGAGTGGGAGTACGCGTTCGCGGGGTCGACCGAGGCTCTCGCGACGGTCCCGGGAGCGCAGATGCTGGGATCGCAAGCCCGGCTGTTCCAGTCGCTCGGTCTCCCGCCGCCGCCCCCACGGAAGGGCTCGCGGGTCCCCTCCTCTTCTCCCGTGAAGCAGAAAGTTTTGCGGCTCAGGTCGGCCACTCCGGAGGTGACCTGGTCGGAGGAGGAAAAGACAATCTTTTCGGTAGTTTTGACCATACCTCAGCACAAGGAGATCCTGGCCGAGAAAGCGGCTCTACCGATCGGTCCGGCGTCAACGGCGCTCTTGACGCTGACCCTCAAGGACGTAGTAGTAGAGGGCCCGGACGGGTTCTATCGCCGCATCTTGGCGAGTTAACCATTCGGGATCCTTAGGCTTCTTCCGACTTCTGGAGCTGCACGCAACGCGGGGGCATCAAAGAGCGCATGGGCAAGACACTCGTCGTCGTCGAGTCTCCGGCGAAGGCCAAGACGATCAAGAAGTACCTCGGCACAGGATATGAAGTCCTGGCGTCGAAGGGTCACGTCAAAGATCTGCCCAAGAAGATGGGCATCGACTTCGAGAACGGGTTCCAGGAGACCTACGAGATCGTCCCCGGCAAGGAGAAGGTCCTCGCCGAGCTCAAGACCGCCGCCAAGGACGCCGACGACATCCTCCTCGCGACCGACCCTGATCGCGAAGGTGAAGCGATCGCCTGGCACCTCGCCGAGGAGCTGACCGGCAAGCCGCTGAAGGCCAAGCGCGTCGAGTTCCACGAGATCACGAAGAACGGCGTGCTCAAGGGCGTCGGCTCGCCGCGCTCGCTCAACAAGGACCTCTACGACGCGCAGCGCGCTCGCCGCGTCCTCGACCGTATCGTCGGGTACGACGTCTCGGCGCTCGTATGGTCGAAGCTCGCGTTCGGCCTCTCCGCAGGTCGCGTCCAGAGCGTTGCGCTCCGGCTCATCGTGGACAAGGAGCGCGAGATCGAGGCGTTCGTCCCCGAGGAGTACTGGAACATCGGCGCGCAGCTCGCGAAGGCTGCGGGCAAAGCGAACGGAAACGGCGCAGCGAAGAAGCACGCGTTCGCGACGCGGCTGTCGCAGGAGAACGGCAAGAAGATCGAGGTCAAGGACGGCGAGACCGCCGCCCGCGTGAAGGCCGATCTCGAAGGCGCGACGTATCGCGTCGCGAAGATCACGACCTCCGAGCGCAAGCGAAAGCCGTACGCGCCGTACACGACGAGCAAGCTCCAGCAGGACGCCGTCAATCGACTCGGCTTCGGCGCCAAGCGCACCATGCAGGTCGCGCAGGGCCTCTACGAAGGCGTCGAGCTCGGCAAGGTGCTCGGCACCGTCGGTCTCATCACGTACATGCGCACGGACTCCACGCGCGTCTCGCCCGAGGCTCTCCAGGGCGCGCGTGATTACATCGCGCAGAAGTACGGCAAGGACTCGCTTCCCAAGGAGCCGAACGTCTTCAAGTCGAAGAAGAATTCGCAGGACGCGCACGAGGCGGTTCGTCCGACCTCGCTCGACTACCCGCCCGAGACCGTGCGCAAGCATCTCAAGGACGAGCAGTTCAAGCTCTACAAGCTGATCTGGGAGCGCTTCATCGCGAGCCAGATGAAGGACGCGATCTTCGATCAGACCTCGATCGACATCGAGGCGAAGGCGACCAGGGGCGGCTCGACGTACATGCTCCGCGCGAGCGGACGCGTCCTCAAGTACGCCGGCTGGCTCGAGGTCTACGGCGCGGGCGTCGAGAACGAGGCGCAGGCCGGCGCCGAGGACAGCGACGACAAGACCGCCGAAGGCGGCGCGGCCGGCGGCAAGGCCGAGGAGCCGGCCGAGGGCGAGGCATCGCTGCCGGAGCTGAAAGAGGGCGAGGCCCTCGAGCTCGTCACGCCTCCGGGCGTGCTTGCCGAGCAGAAGTTCACGCAGCCGCCCGCGCGCTACAACGAAGGCTCGCTCGTGCGCGACCTCGAAGAGCGCGGCATCGGTCGTCCGAGCACGTACGCCGAGATCATCAGCAAGGTGCAGGCGCGCGACTACGTCGAGAAGGTCGACGGTCGCTCGTTCCGACCCACGCTGCTCGGCAAGATGGTGGTCGACGGCCTGCTCGGCTCGAAGCTCGAGTTCATGGACCCGACGTTCACGTCGAGCATGGAAGACGAGCTCGATCAGGTCGAGGCCGGCAAGGAGGAGCGCACCGT
>FTCS01000528.1_pt1 | contig 10787 bp, 8 predicted proteins | sample 1639391 | NCBI WGS metagenome assembly FTCS01 (sample SAMEA3914864, study PRJEB12502) | metagenome | biome: forest; material: soil | place: USA | collected 2012-03-12 | depth 0.3 m | reverse complement strand
GTCACGGGTCAGCCGTCGAGATCACGAAGGGCCGCCAGACCTGCACTGGCGCGCTCGGCGACGTGCGCGCGCACGGTCTGGAAGCGTCGCTCACTACGCAGGTCATCGAGCACCGGGCAGCGGTCGAGCCAATTGATGTCGAAGAGCCTCGCGCCATCCGCTGCTTCGAGGTGAGCGAGCGCCTCGTCGCGCTCGTAGCCGAATGCGCGATACTCGGTGGCGAGCTGGTGCGTGAAAGCGAGCCGGCGTGGCACGTCCCGGCACGCGTGCGCAGCCGCTGCGAAGACGTCCGAGAGTGCGGCGGTCATCCTCCCCTCCACGACGGTCGTGATGATGTCGTCGATGCCGGTGAAGCCGGTGGGACCGCTTTCGCTCGCCATCGCACGTACGGCCGCCGCATCTCGGCGCCACATCGCGAGCCGGAGCCGCTGAGCCAACATCGCATACCGGAGCGCGTTCTTCGGCGCGACGGCGCCGAGCGCATCGACGGCCGCCCAGCTACCGAGCAGAGCATGGACCTTCATCATCTCGATCGGCAGCAACGTCATGCGAGGGTCGAGATCGACCGCGTGCTGGAAGCGCGCAATCGCAAGGGCAAGATCGCCGATCTCGGCGTGCATCCAGCCCCACATCCAGAACGCGTCTGCGCTGCGGGCCGAGATGTCGAGCGCGCGCTTGAGACTCCGCGCCGTCGCGGCGAGCTCCGCATCATCGTATCGGATGCGTGCGAGCGCGAGGTGCGCCTCGGCGAGATGCGGAGCGACCGAGACGGCGCGCTCTGCGACAGCGCCGGCGCGTTCGTGCTCCACCGTCTGCTCCCGCTGATCGAACGGTCCGGTCCCACGGGCGAGGGCGAGCGCGTATCCCGCGAGAATCGTCGGTTCGTCGGGTGCATGTTCGAGCGCTCTCTCGAAGAGCGCCGGCGCCTCCTTCGCGCCGCGTGAGTCCTCGTGGTAGCTCGCGCGTGCGCGGAGGTAGAGGTCGACCGCGACGGGATCCGCGCTCGGACGAAGCGGCGCGTCGCACGCGGCCGTGAGCGCGGCGGCGACGCCGGCCGCGACCTCGTCTCCTACGGCCAGCAGCTCGGCGAAAGGGCGCGTCATCCGCCCACCCCAGAGCTGGAGACCGTTCTCGACGGCAACGACGCGGGCCGTGACGCGCACTGAGTCCGCGATGCGAAAGACAGAGCCCTCGACGACGGCGTCCGCGCCGAGCTGCGCCGCAAGCTTCACTCCGGCGGAAGGCTCACCGCCGCCCGTCGCCGTCGCGTCGACCGCGCGCACGTTCAATACGTTGATCCTGCCGAGAGCGTCGGCGAGATCGTGTGTGAACCCCGCGGCGAGGTAGGCGTCCGTCGGAGCGCCCGGATTGTGGAATTGCACGACTGCGACCGTGCGCACGCCGGGCCGCCGTTCTCCGGGCGGGGCTACGAGTCGCTGCCTTCGCGTGACCACGTGAGCACTCGACGAAGGCAGCGCGGCGAGCGCGGCGCCTACCTCTTCGATGCTCGGATAGCGAACGGTGCGATCCGACGCGAGGCAGCGCACGACGATCGCGGCGAGCGCGTCGGGGACGTCGGCGCGCACCCTGCGAGGGTCAGGCGCGGCTGCCGTCAGCCGCTCCTTCGAGCCCAGGGGCATGGCTGCCGATGAGAACGGACGCTCGTTGGTGAGCACGTTGTAGAGCATGCCGCCGAAGGCAAAGATGTCCGCGCGACCGTCGATCGATGGCTCGGCGACGAGCTGTTCCGGAGCCATGAACGCGGGCGTGCCGACCACATCCAGACCGGCGGCGCGCTCGGCGCGTAGGCACGCGACCCCGAAATCGGTGATCACGGCGCGACCGTTCGGTGTCCACATCACGTTGGCGGGCTTCAAGTCGCGGTGGACCACGTCTACGGCGTGCGCCGCGGCGAGACCGGCGCACACCTGGATGCCGATGTCGACGACGCGCTCGACGGGAAAGGGCCCCTCGTCTGCGAGCTTGGCGGCGAGCGAAGCTCCTTCCACGAGCTCCATCGTCAGAAAGGCGTCGTCGCCGTGTTTTCCGATGTCGAACGTGCGCGCGACGTTGGAATGCGTGACACGCCGCGCCAGCTTCACTTCCGTCCGAAATCTCGCGATGGCGTCGCTCTTCGCGACCACGTCGCTCTGCAAGAGCTTCAATGCGACGACCTCGTCGAGCTCTTGATCGCGCACCTTGTACACGACCCCCATGCTGCCCGCGCCGAGCATCGAGAGAAGGCGGTAACGCTCGCCGATGAAGACGGCGCCCTTCTCCACTCTGGTTTCGTTCGCGTCTTCCATCGTGGACGGTCAGAGCATCGCACCGCGGCGCGAGAGATCAACCGTCAAGGAAGGAGCCACGGCGTGAGCACCCACGTCGTCGATCGGTACAGCGTCTCGAAGCCGAGGTGCTCGAGGATCGGTGCCGACGTCGCCTCGAGCGCGTGGGTGACGACGTATTCGAAGCCGCGCCGATGCAGGAACGCGAGCCTCGCGGCGAGCAGCGCGCGGTAGGCGCCGCGGCCACGAGCGCGCTCGAGCACCTGGCCGCCGAGGAGAAAGCCGTATCCGTCACGCAGGATGAGCGCGGAGGTGGCGACCCATTCGCCATCGAGCTTGGCCCCGAAGAAATGGACCGTGCGCGGATCGCGCGCCATGACGCGTTCGTGGAGGCGCGCCTCTTCGTCGGCCTGATCGCACGACATTGCCCAGCCGCGGAGCATCGTTCGAACGAAGCCGTCGAGACCCGAGGAGTCGACCTCCTCGACGCTCAGCCCGCCGGACTGTGCGCTGTGGTCGTTCGCGATGGCGAGAGCCGCGGTAGCGCTGCCCATGGCACGAACCGCGATCCCCTCGAAGCCGCGGCGCGCGAGGCGTTCACCGAGATCCGCGGGCTTCGTGAAAGGCGACACGATCCACCGGAAGCGCACGCCGTGCTCGCGGTACGTCGCGATCGTCTCATCGATGACGCGGTCGGCGTCCTCGCCGTCGATCTGGCAGAGCGCCACCTCGTTCATGTACGTCTTCGCCGAAGGCGTGACGACCTGGTACCAGCCGGGGCGTTCGATGATGCGTGTGTCGTCGCGCGTGTAGAGACGCGCGAGCGGCGCACGAGCGGCCGCATCGCGCTTCCGCTCGAGCGTCCACGTCATCGCGTACGAGCTCAGAACTCGGCGGGATCGGTGTACGTGCCGAACACTTCGCGAAGCACGTCGCAGATCTCCTGCTGCGTCGCGTAGGCCTTCGCCGACTCGATGATCGGCGGCATGAGGTTCTTCTTGTTCTTCGCCGCGTCGCGCACGGCTTCGAGGCATGCGGAGACCTTCGCCGCGTCGCGCGACGCCTTCACCTTCTTGAGGTTGTCGACCTGGCGCTTCTGCACCTCTTCGTCGATGCGAAGGAGCGGAATGTTCGCGTCCTTCTCGGTGCCGTCGCCGTACATGTTCACGCCGACCATCACGCGCTCGCCGGCCTCGAGCTGGCGCTGGAACTTGTACGCGCTCGCGGCGATCTCGCGCTGCGGGTAGCCCTTCTCGATGGCGGCGACCATTCCACCCATCTCGTCGATGCGCTTGATGTAGCCGATCGCCTCGTTTTCCAGGCGTGTGGTGAGCTCCTCGATGAAGTAGCTGCCACCGAGCGGATCGATCGTCGAAGCGACTCCGCTCTCCTCGGCGATGATCTGCTGCGTGCGGAGCGCGATCTTCACCGCGTCTTCGGTGGGCAGCGCGTAGGTCTCGTCGAGCGAGTTGGTGTGCAGCGACTGCGTGCCGCCGAGCACCGCGGCGAGCGCCTGAAGCGCGACGCGCACGACGTTGTTGTACGGCTGCTGCGCCGTGAGCGACACGCCCGCCGTCTGCGCGTGCGTGCGCAGCTTCATGCTCTCCGCCTTCTTTGCGCCGAAGCGCTCCTTCATGAGGCGCGCCCAGAGCCGGCGCGCGGCGCGGAACTTGGCGATCTCCTCGAAGAAGTCGTTGTGCACGTCGAAGAAGAACGAGAGGCGAGGGGCGAAGCTGTCCACGTCGAGCCCGCGCTCGAGGCACGACTCGACGTAGCCGATGCCGTCGGCGATCGTGAAGGCGAGCTCCTGACCTGCCGTCGCTCCGGCCTCGCGGATGTGATAGCCGCTGATCGAGACGGTGTTCCAGCGCGGCACGTCCGTCGCGCAGAACTCGATCATGTCGGTGACCACGCGCATGGCCGGACGCGGCGGCACGAGCCACGCGTGCTGCGCGATGAACTCCTTGAGGCAGTCGTTCTGGACGGTGCCGCCGATCTTGTCGCGCGGAATCCCGCGCTTGTCGGCGAGCGCGATGTAGAACGCGAGCAGGACGATCGCCGGACCGTTGATGGTCATCGACGTCGTCACCTTGTCGAGCGGGATGTCCGCGAAGAGGACCTCCATGTCGCGCAGCGTGTCGACGGCGACGCCGCACATGCCGACCTCGCCGAGCGAGCGCGGGCTGTCCGAGTCGTAGCCCATGAGGGTCGGGAAATCGAAGGCGGTCGAGAGGCCGGTCTGTCCCTCGGCGAGGAGGTACTTGAAGCGCTCGTTCGTCTGCTCCGGCGTTCCGAAGCCGGCGAACATGCGCATCGTCCAGAGACGGCTGCGGTACATCGTGGGCTGCACGCCGCGCGTGAATGGGTACTCGCCAGGGAAGCCGATGTCCTTCAGGTAGTCGGCGGGCGCGTCGCCCGGCGTGAGCAGATCCTGGACGTCGAGGTCGCTCCAGGTCGCGAAGCGCGCCTTGCGCGCCGGCATCTTCGCGAGCGACTTCTCGAGGGACCCTTTGCGCCACGCCTGGGCTGCTGCGCGGATGGCCGCGAGATCGCCCGGGACCTCACCGTTCGAGGTGTAGCTTCCGTCGTCCTTCGCGTCCTTCGCGTCCTTCGCGGGCCTCGTGTCGGGGCGGAGCACTTCTTGCGCCATTGGCGGACTTTACCACGGGAGGGCCGCCCACGCCCTCGCTGGCTCAGCCGGCGCGCGTCACTCTTCTTCGGCTGCGGCGGGCGCGTCGCCGGCGACCGCGGCGGCGGCAGCGGCCTTGTCCTCGTCGCGATAAGACTTGAGGGCCTTCAGGCGAGAGCGAACGAACCAGATGCCGGCCACGATGACGGTCACGCCGATGACGGCATCGAGCTTGTGCATGGCGTGCTTGAGCGGCGAGTCCTCGCTCATCAGTTTGACGCCGAGCTGCTGGCCGACCCACGCGAGCCCGAGGCACCACGGGAACGAGCCGACGAACGTGTAGAGGTGGAACTTGGTGCGGTTCATCCGCGCGACGCCGGCGGGGAACGCGATGAACGTGCGGATGACGGGAAGGAGGCGCGCGATGAGGATGATGATGTCGCCGCGCTTCGCGAACCAGCGATCCGCGATGGCGAGCTCGTGCTTGCTCATGAGCACGTAGCGTCCGTACTTCTCGATCGCCTTGCGACCGCCCTTCGCGCCGACCCAGTAGGCGACCTCGCTACCGAGGTTGCATCCGATCGCGCCCGCGAGCGCGGCGAGGATCAGATTGAACTGCGGGAGCGACACAGCGTACTGGCGAGCCAGCTCCGCGTTGACCTCCGGGATGCTCATCGCACCGGCGTACGGCATGATCAGCTCGCTCGGCAGCGGGATGCAGGCACTCTCGATACCCATGAGAAGAGCGATGCCCGCGTAGGACATCACGCTCATGACGTAGACGCAGAAGATGCCGAGAACGAAGAAGATCTTCTTGACCATGGACTCGGGCAGCCGTACCGGCCTTCCGTTGCAGGGTCAAGACGTCAGGCGGGCGAGGGCGGCTTGCTGCGGCCGTTCGGGCCGCCGGCCGGTCCTACGAGCCCAGGCGCGGTCGGTTCGTCGCTCATCCCGAGCTCGTCGTCGTCGCTCGGATCCGTGGTGTCTGCGCCTGAGGTGCGCGCGTCAGGTGCCGCAGGCGCGGCAGTGACGCCTGCGCTCGCGCTCACGCCACCACGGCCGCGGCCGACGCCGGCGCGGTCGAGCGACGGAATCTCTTCCGTCGACGAGTCGACCTGCTCTTCGATCTTGATGAGGACGGCGGTGATGTTGTCCTCGCCACCGTGCTCGTTCGCGCGTGCGATGAGGTTGCGGCACGCCTCGCCGATGTCGGCGGCGGAGCTGACGATGCGCAGGATCTCGTCGTCCTGGACCATACCCGACAGACCGTCCGAGCAGAGGCAGTAGACGTCGCCCGGGCGCGGGTCGTCGTGCTGGATGTCGACGACGACCTGGTCCTGCATGCCGAGCGCGCGCGTGATGACGTTCTTCGGGAGCTCGCTGCGCTGCTCCTCGGTGAGGTCCGGCATCGCGAGCAAGTAGTCGTTGATGAGCGAGTGGTCGCGCGTGAGCAGCTGGATCTGCCCGCCCCGCACGCGGTAGCAGCGCGAGTCGCCCACGTGGCCGATGTACATCCGGTTCTTGCGCGGGCTGAACATCGCCCCGACGACCGTGGTGCCCATGCCGTGGTATTCGCGCGAGCGCGTCGAGCGCTCGAAGATCTGGCGGTTCGCGACGCGGATGCCGGTGAGGAGGCGGTTCTCTTCTTCCGACAGATTCGTGTCGAAATGAAACGGCCACGTGACGTCGTCGTTCGCCGTCGACTTGAAGAACTCGCTGATCGTCTCGGTGGCGAGCTTCGACGCCACGTCGCCCGCGCGGTGTCCGCCCATGCCGTCGGCGACGACAAAAAGGTCGTACTCCTTGAGCACTACGAAGGAATCCTCGTTGTGCTCTCGCTGGAGACCGACATCGCTCACGCCCGCTGCGATCGCCCTCATCAAGTCTGCCAACCCTCGCGCTTCGCTAGAAAATTAGGCTCGCTCGGAGCACGGAGAGGTGTCAAGCGCAGCAATCGGGGCAACCCGGGGTAAGAGTGGGAGGAGGTAATCATACCTCCATGATATCCTTCTCTTTTTGGCCAATGATCGCGTCGACGGTCTTGCCTGCCTCGGCGACGGTCTCCTCGGCCTTCTTCTTGGCGCGCTCGACGTCGTCCGTGCTCGCGTCGCCGCCGTCGTCGATCTCCTTGAACATGTCGAGGGCCTCGTGGCGCGCCTTGCGGATCGTCACCTTGCACTCCTCGCCGTACTTGCGGGCGATCTTCACGAACTCCTTGCGGCGCTCTTCGGTGAGCGGCGGGAGCGGGATGCGGATGAGGTCGCCGTCGGTCTGGGGGTTCAGCCCCATGTCGTTTTCGCGAAGCGCCTTCTCGACCGCCTTGATGACGCCCTTGTCCCAGGGCTTCACCGTGATGAGGCGCGGCTCGGGAACGGCGAGGTTCGCCATCTGCGCGAGCGGCGTCATGGTGCCGTAATAGTCGACGCGGACTCCGTCGAGCAGGTTGATGTTCGCCCGGCCAGCGCGCAGCTTGCCGAGGTCTCGCCTGAGCACCTCGTGCGCTTTTGCGATCGAGGCGACCAACTCTTTGTGAACATCGTCGAGCATGCGCTGTCTCCGCGAGGTGGAACGCGGTGCGAACCTTACCTGCACTCCCGCTCCACCGGAAGGGGCACCAAACCCCGAATAGCGCATTGCATCAACACGTCTATCCTCCAGGGACCGGATGAGTCATTCAGGGCGCAGGTCGCGGGGGGGTAGGGCGACCGCTCTGTCATCGTTTGCGTCGCTCGCCTTTGCGCTGGCCGCGACGGTCGGGCTCGTCGCGGGCGTGTCCGGCGTGTCGTCCGCGGATGGGCGCGACGAGCGCGATTCGGGCACGGCCGGCAGCACCGGGGCGCCGGTCGCTACCGCCGCGGGCAGCGCGGGCAGCGCGACCGGCGGCCACGTGACGCCGGCAGACCTCGAGGACGTCGAGCACATGTGCGCGCTGCTGACCGCCTGCGAGCGATTGCCGCTGCCGCCCGGGATCGTCCCGCACGATTTCGTCGGCTGCACGCGGACGCTCTACGCCGAGCTCGCATCGCCGGGCGCCGTCGCGTTCTCGCTCACGCTGCGGGACTGCGGGCTCCGCGCCAGCTCGTGTGGCGAGCTCCGTTCGTGCGCGCTTCGCGGAGCAAAGGCCGACGTCTGCACCGGACGCGGCAAGTCCGCCTCGATCGACATGTGCGACGGCGACGGTCGCGCCGTCACGTGCACGAACGAGCGCGTGTCTCTCGTGCGCGACTGTCCGCGCGGCGGTGAGCAGTGCGTCGTCCGCGACGGCCACGCCGTCTGCGCGCTCGGATCGTGTGAGAAAGACGCGGCGCCCGCCTGCTCGCCCTCCGGAACACGCGTGCTCGAGTGCAAGAAGGGCAAGCTGCTCAGCCTCGACTGCGGCGCGTTCGGGCTGCAGTGCACGTCGTCTGCGGACGGCCCGCGTTGCGCGACGCAAGGCGCCAGTTGCCGCGAGGGCGCGACGCGCTGCGACGGCTCGACCGCGGTGGGTTGCTGGCATGGACGCGAGGTGCGCGTCGACTGCGGTGCGCGCGGTCTCGCCTGCGCGAACGGCGCATCTTCCACGGCGTCGTCGATCGGCGCGTGCGTGGCGGCCCCGCCGACGCGTCCTGCCGGCGTCGATGCCGGCGCGCCGTCCGCGTGTGACCCGTCCGCGCCTCCGCGTTGTGACGGAGCGTCGTTGCGATGGTGCGCGTGGGGACAGCCGCGCTCGTATCTCTGCAAGTCGGTCGGCCTGCAGCGCTGCGTCTCCGACGACAAGGGCGCGCGCTGCGCGCCGTGAGCGTGTGGTAAAACCACGCGCGTGAAGGGCCGTTCTCCCGCCAGCAAGCGATCGACGCGCGCCGCGCTGCTCGTGTCGGCGGCGCTGTCGCTCGTGGCGCTCGCGGGCGCCGCCTCGTGCAGCAAGTGCAATCGCGCGGAAGAGGAAACGACGGAGACGAAGCCGGTCGACGTTGCGGTGCCCGCGCCGGACGGGCTCCTCGCTGACGTGATCATGCCGACGCCCAACGCGTCCTGGGCCAAGCTCCAGCGCGGCATCGGCGGCGCGGTCGGGATCCTGCCCGCTTCCGCAGGCGGCATCATCTGCACGGCAGCGGGGCTCGACCCGGTCATCGCATCGGAGATCGACGGAACGGCGCCCATCTACGGCGTCGTCGCCGGCGATCCAGGCAACCCCAGCTATCTCGTCGCGATGAAGCTCCTCGATCTGCGCAAGGCGCGCGGCGTCCTCGTCGACGGCGACACCGCGCGGTACGCGACACGCGATGCGGGCGCCATGACCGAGCTCGTCGCGAAGGGCGATCGGAACGAGCTGCCGGTCGCCGTGGGGCTCTCACCGAACGGCTACATCATGCTCGCGAAGCGCTCCGAAGACCTCGGTAAGCTCGCTCCTTACGTGACACGCACGTTGCCGAAGCGTCCGCTTCCCACGGAGGGCGCGCTCGTCTTCGACGTGCCGCGCGCCGCGCTCGGGAGCGTGATGAAGCCGAAGCTCGACGAGCTCTGGGCTTCGGCGAAGAGCTTCCTTCTCGCGCAGGACGAGCGGATGCGGCGAGACCACGGCGGTCGCGCGCCGGACTTCGGCGATCCCAAGGCCATCGTCGGCGCGGCCGATGCGTGGGTCACGCGACGCATCGGCGTCGTCGGGGATCTCGAGAAGATGCGCATCGCGGTCGACGTGATCGACGACGGCGTGTCGGTCGTCGCAACGATGACGCCTGCCGCCGGCGGCGGCGTGGCCTCGAAGTGGACGGACGGAATGAAGGTCGGCGATGTCGCGCCGCTCGGCGCGCTGCCCGCCACGTCGGCGGTCGCGCTGCTCCTCCGCGACGGCGAAGACGATCGCGCCGAGCAGGACCGCGCGCTGGAGCAGGCCGTCACGTCGGCGCTCGGGCCTCGCCTCGCCGAGGCCGACGCGAAGAAGCTCCACGACGTCGTCGAGGACGTGACGAAGGCGCGCGGTGACGTGCTCACGTCGGCGCTCTCGTGGGACGAGCCGCAGGGGCTCTCGCTGCGCGCGCCGGTCCGCGACGCCGATGCGTGCTCGCGCGCGGTGCGCGGAGCGCTCGATCTCGGGAAGGTGGCGCCGTTCAAAGAGCTGCTGCGCGTGCGCGACGTGACCACGTCGACCGAGGAGATCGCGGGCCTCGGAAAAGCATCGGTGGCGACGATCGCGCGCGAGGCTCGGGAAAAAGGCGACGCCGGCTCGCGCCGTCCGCGAGCTGCGGCGCCGGTCGGCGATGCCGGCGCGCCCGGTGCTGGTAGTGCTGCGGGTGCCGGCGCGGCTTCTTCCGGCGCGCGCGGGTCTCGCGATGATCTCTCCGTCGCGTGGTTCGTGGGCGGCGGCATGCTCTCGCTCGCCACGGGCGATGCGTCCGTCGCGATCTTGCGTGCGACCGCGCAGCCGGATCGCAAGCTGACCGAAGAGCCGGCGGTGGCGCGCTCGCTCGCGGCGCTCGGCGATCAGACGAGCGCGGCGCTGGTCGTGCAGCCGCTTCGGTTCGAACCGACGCGCGCGAACTTGCCGGCGGCGCCGCTCGTGATCGCGCTCGGGCGAAAAGAGAAGGACGCGAAGCTGCACGTCGACATCGCGAACGGTCTCTTGCGCGAGCTCGCGCGTCGTCAGATGGGGCTCTGAGCAGCGCCGCTCGCGCTCAGCGGCCGAGCGCCGTCAGCGTCCAGCCCGGATCCGCGGGATCGAGCGCGTAGAGCACGACGCTCTCGTCGGCGGCGCGCCGAACGAGAAACGTTGCGAGCTCGGCGAGGTCGGTCGAGCTGACGGACGCGCGGGCGCCTCGAGCGCGCGCGGCGGCGGACCATCGGTCGCGAGCCTCACGGAGCAGCTCCTTGAAGAGGAGAGGGGGACGACCGTCGCG
>FTCS01001652.1_pt1 | contig 10788 bp, 9 predicted proteins | sample 1639391 | NCBI WGS metagenome assembly FTCS01 (sample SAMEA3914864, study PRJEB12502) | metagenome | biome: forest; material: soil | place: USA | collected 2012-03-12 | depth 0.3 m | reverse complement strand
TGTCCGAGCTCGCCGCGGCCTTCGCAGCAGTCCTTGAATTTCTTCGCGCTCCCGCACACGCACGGCTCGTTGCGCCCGATCTTCTTCGGCGCGGCCGCCGCGACGACCTCCGGGTCGGGGTACTTGCGCGGACGCTTCTTCTCACCGATCGCGGCGGCCTCTCGGATGCGCGCAATCAGCGCGTCGAGGTTGCCGTCGGCGTCGAACCAGGCGCGCGCGCGCTCCTCGAGCTTGCGGCCCCTCGCGTAGTAGCGCTCGGGGTGGTGCTGCCGATCGATGTGCGCGACGGGTCGGTACCCGGCGATGGCGGGCACGAGGGCGTTGCCGCCGACGAAGCAGTACGTTCCGACGTCGCGCGCGGTGCGGAGGTCCCAGTCGAGGCCGAACATGCGCCGCCCGACGATCCACACGCCGACCCAGGCCCGCGCCTCGCCGAAGTTGAACGTGTCGAGGAACGCCTCTTCTTCCTTCTCCGGGATCTCGCTCGGGACCGCGTACGGCAGCCCGAATAGCACGCCGTAGTTCGCCTTGGTGACGTCGCCGCAGAACGCGTGGATGCACTCGTGGAGGAGGCTGCCCACGAGGCGACGATAGATGCACTCGCCGAAGCGCACCGCCACTCCCCGATAGCTTGCGTCGTTCCGCTGCTGCGCTTCGCGCCAGAGGCGATCGCCGTGGACGTCGTAGATGGGTGTGTAGCCCCAGCCACGTAGGGCGTCGTCGAGCGTGTAGACTGCACGTATTCCGGCGGCGCGATCGGCCGGCGAGAGCGTCGCGAAGCAGTCGCACGGGCACATGCGGTGCGTGGTCACGGCGTCGACGACGGTGAGCATCGACGACGATTGTAGATCAGGCTTCGGCCTCGGATCAGGCTTTGGGCTCGAACCGGCGTAGCCGCAGCGAGCTCAGCACGACGCTGATGCTCGAGAGCGCCATGGCCGCCGACGCCAGCGCCGGAGGCATGCGGTATCCGAACCACGGAACGAGGACACCCGCCGCGATCGGAACGAGGGCGAGGTTGTACGCGAAGGCCCACGCGAGGTTCTGACGGACGACGCGCAGCGTGCGCCGTGCGAGCTCGAGCGTGTCGGGCAGGTGAGCGACGCCGCCGGTCATGAGCGTGACGTCGCTGGCATCGGCCGCGACGTCGGTGGCGCCGCCGACCGCGATGCCCACGTGCGCGCGCGCGAGGGCGGGCGCGTCGTTCACGCCGTCGCCGCACATCGCGACCTTTCGGCCCTCGGCGGCGAGCTCGTCGAGCGCGGCGAGCTTCTGCTCCGGACCGAGCTCGCTGCGCACGTCCTCGACGTGGAGAGCCGCGCCCACCGCGCGCGCGACTTCTTCGCGATCGCCCGTGAGCACGACGACGCGTATCCCCATCGCCTGCAGGCGCGCGACGACCTGCGCCGCCTCGCTGCGCAGCGCATCGGCGACCTTGGCGTGACCGCGGAGGACGCCGTCGACGGCGACGCCGAAGGCCGCTTCGGGCGCGCCGCCTTCCGACATGGGCACGCCCGTCTCCTCGAGCCAGCTCATCGAGCCGACGCGCACGTCATGGCCTTCGACCTCGGCGCGCGCGCCGCCGCCCGCCGTCGCCACGAACTTCGTGATGGCAGGCACGACGATCCCACGCGCCTCCGCCTCGGCGACGATCGCCTCGCCGACGGGATGCTCGCTGCCGGTTTCGACGGCTGCTGCGAGGCGCAGGGCCTCGTTCTCGTCCGCGTTCTCCGGAATCGTGACGAAGTCCACCACCGTCGGCTCGCCCTCCGTCAGCGTGCCCGTCTTGTCGATGGCGACCGTGTCGACATTGGCGGCGCGCTCGAGGGCATCGCCGGAGCGCAGGAGGATCCCGAGCTGCGCGCCGCGTCCGATGGCGGTCGCGATGGCGGTGGGGGTCGCCAGGCCGAGCGCGCACGGACACGACACCACCACGACGGTGACGAACGTCGTGATCGCGTGCACGAGCTTCGGTTCCGGCCCGAGCATCCACCACGCGACCGCGGACAGCGCCGCGATGATCACGATTCCCGGGGCAAAATAGGCCGAAATGCGATCGGCGAGGCGCTGCACGGGAGCGCGCGTCGCCTGCGCGTCCTCGACGAGCGCCGCGATGCGCGCGATGCGCGTGTCACGTCCAGTCTTCGTCGCGCGCGCCCGGAGGACGCCGTCGACGGCGAGCGTGCCGGCGTGAATCGCGTCGCCCTCACGCTTCGGCACGCGACGGCTCTCTCCCGTCAGGAGCGCCTCGTCGAGCTGTGACGCGCCTTCGACGACGACGCCGTCCGCCGGCGCACGTGCGCCCGGCTTCAGCACGAACACGTCGCCCTCGCGGATGTCGCTCGCCGGCACGCGCACGTCCTTGCCGTCGCGCACGAGCCTCGCGAACGCCGGGACCAGCTCGAGGAGCCCGCTCTGCGCCGACGTCGTCCGGGCGCGTGCTCGCTCCTCGAGCGTGCGGCCGACGAGGACGAACGCGAGGATGAAGCTCGCCGCTTCGAAGTGGACGTCGGGCGGATGAGCGTCGGTCGCGAACCACGACGGCGAGATCGTCGCCGCCGCCGAGTACAGGAACGCCGTGCCGGCGCCGAGCGCGACGAGCGTGTTCATGTCCGCGGTGCGCGCCCGCAGCGCAGCCCACGCGCGCACGAAGAACCCGCGCGCGATCACGATCACCACGAGCGTCGACACGAGCAGGATCCAGCGAAGCATCGGATGCGTCGCCGGTCCGGCCATTCCGGGCGCGAGCGCCGCGCCGTGGCCCATGAAGCGCATGCCGAACGCCATCTGCACGGCCGCGATGCCGAGCGCGAGCAGAGCGCGCGCGCCGTCGCGACGCTGCCGCGCGACGTCCGCCTTGGCGGCCTCGATTGCGCCGCGCTTCGCGAGGATCTGCTGCGCGTTCGCCGCGGGCTCGTAGCCGGCGCCGAGGATCGCATCGAGCGCGGTCGCGAGGTCCTTCTCGGGGTCGGCGAGCCGGACCTTCGCCGACCGAGCCGCGAAGCTGACCTCTGGGTTCGTCACGCCCGGCGCGGCGGCGAGCGCGCGCTGGACGCGGTTGGCGCACGCGGTGCACGTCATGCCTGTGACCGGGATGACCACCACGTCGTCGCGAGATGCAACGGGCTCTACGGCGGGATCGCCCACGCGTGTGGAGACGGGCACGGTCACAGTGCTTCGCTTAGCATGAGCGCGATGGATCATGGCGTCGCCGCGGAGACCTGGCTTGCGCTGGCAGCCATGATCCTCGCCGCCAAGCTCGGCGGTGAGGCCGCTCTGCGCCTCCGGCAGCCGGCGGTCCTCGGAGAGCTCGCCTGCGGAGTCCTGCTGGGAAATGTGCCTTTGCCGGGCCTGGCCGAGGTCGCGCATGGTCCGGAGATCGGCTTCGCCGCCGAGCTCGGCGTGATGCTCCTCTTGTTCCAGGTCGGCCTCGAGTCGAGCGTTCGCGAGATGGCCAAGGTCGCGCCGCGCGCCGGCGCCGTTGCCATCCTGGGCGTCCTCTTCCCGAGCGTGCTCGGCATCGGCGCGAGCGCGTTGCTCCTTCCCGGCGCGCCGGCATCGGTTCACCTCTTCATCGGCGCGACCATGTGTGCGACGAGCGTCGGGATCACCGCCAGCGTGCTGAAGGACGTCGGCGCGCTCGGCGGCGAAGAAGCGAAGATCATCCTCGGCGCCGCCGTCATCGACGACGTCCTCGGTCTCATCGTGCTCGCGATCGTGTCCGCGGTCGCGATGAGCGCGGGCAACGGCATCGAGCTCGGCGCGCTCGCGCGCATCGCGGGGACGGCGATCGCGTTCGTCGTCGGCGCGCTCGCGATCGGTCTGTGGACGTTCCGTGGCGTCTATCGTGTCGCTGCCGTGCTGCGCGCGCCGCACGTGCTCGGCGCCGTCTCGGTGGCGGCGTGTCTCTTCCTCGCGGGCTCGAGCGCGGTGGCCGGGCTCGCGGCGATTGTCGGCGCCTATGCTGCCGGGCTCCTCCTCGACGAGGTCAGCGTGCGGCCGTTCACGGACGAGACCGCGACCGGCATCCGGAAGATCGACGACTTCGTCGCGCCGATCGTCGCCGTCTTCGCGCCCGTGTTCTTCGTGCGTACGGGGATGAACGTGAAGCTCGCAGGCCTCGACGGGCATGCCGTCTTGCTCGCGCTGGTGCTCGTCGTCACCGCCATCGCCGGCAAGCTCGGATCGGGCCTCGGGGTGCGCGGGAAGGGCGCCGATCGCCTCACCATCGGCCTCGGGATGATGCCCCGCGGCGAGGTCGGTCTCATCTTCGCGGACGCCGGCGCGCGCATCGCCCCCGGCGGTCAGCCCCTGTTTTCGCCCGGGATTTACGCGGCGCTCGTCGTTGCGGTGTTCGCGACGACGCTCGTCACGCCGCCCGCCCTCGCTGCGCGGATCCGCAGCCGCCGCCGGAACGTCGCCCCTTCGGACGACAAAACCGAAACCGGCGGCGAGCAGTCCGCGTAGAGTACGCGGGCCGCAAAGCCGGCAAGGAGGCTCGGGAATGAAGCGTGGGATGTCTTCGAAGTTGGCCGGAACGATCGGACTGACCCTGGCGCTCGCCGCGGCCCTCGGGACCACCGGCTGCGACGACAAGAAGGCGCAGAGCCTCGCACCCGCCGCGAGCTCCCTGGCGCCCTCGACGGTCGCGCCCAGCGCGAAGACGATGAAGTTCGCGATCGATGCCAAGAGCTCGACGTCGATCGACATGCCCGCTCCCAAGGAGCACATCAAGGCCGGCACCGACGCCGCCACGGGCACGCTCGACGTCGACTTCATGAACCTCGCCAACACGCGCGGCGAGGTGAAGGCCGATCTCACGACGCTCACGACGAAGACGTTCGGCGACGCCGACAAGGACAAGACGCAGACCGGTCACGCGCGCACGTGGCTCGAGGTCGCCGACGGCGAAGAGGGCAAGCTGCCCGACGACGTGAAGGCGGCGAACCGCTACGCGGTCTATGCGATCCGCTCGGTCGACAACCTGAGCGCGACGGACCTCACGAAGGTGCCGGTCACCAAGGACGGCGACGACGACGTGCGCACCGTCTCGGCGACGACGCACGGCGAGTTCCTCGTCCACGGGCACAAGGTCGATCGCGACGCCGACGTCGACGTGGCCTTCCACTACGCGCCGGGTGGTGCGGCGGACAAGCCGAAATTCCTCACCATCAAATCGAAGAAGCCGTTCCGCGCCACCCTCGCGGATCACGATGTCAAACCGCGTGACGGCTTCGGCAAGATCGCGAAAGGTGCCTTCAATCTGCTGGGCACCAAGGTGGCCGAGGTGGCCGACATCACGCTCGATCTGCGCGCAAATCCGCAGTCGTGATAACGTACGTTCCTGCCAGTAGCGCGATTGAGCTTGTCGCGCCGTTTCATCAATAAGAAGGAGTGAGAGGGATGCGACCGAACCTGAGTCTCGAGACGATCGCGGGGGCGCTGGCCGTCCTCGGAACCGGTGTCATGCTTTCCATGACGCCCGCCTGCGGCGGTGACCCCAAGACCCCCGTCAACGCCAACGAGGTCAACGGCGCGACCGAGAAGGCCGCGGACGGCGCGAGCCACTGCGGCGCTGGCAAGGACCACAAGGCCGGCGAGGCCGCGTGCTCCGCTGCCGGTGGCGGCGATGCGAAGCCCGCGGATACGAGCGCGGCTGGTGGCGCGACGTCGACGGCAACGCCGGCGGCGACCACGCCCGCAGCGGCGACGCCCGCCGACGCGAAGGCAGCGACCGACACGAAGCCGGCTGACGCGAAGACGCCCGCTCCGGCGTCGACCACCGGCAAGAAGGCGCCCGCCGCCCCCGCCGGTACGCCCGCCAAGAAGGGCGGCTCCGGTAGCTGCGGCGCCGGAACGTGCAGCGCGAAGAAGTGATCTGAGCGCGAGCGTCAGCTCGCGATCGATCGCGCGAACGAGCCGAGGGGCGAAGGGATTTTCCTTCGCCCCTTTGCTATTCCATCGACGTACCTGGGAATCGCACCGTGAGCACCGCCGGCGCAAAGAGCTCGATCACCGGCGTCGGCCTCGGCCTGCGCTGGGACTTCATCGACGAGCTGCTCAGAGACCGCCCTGCGCTCGACTTCGTCGAGATCTCGCCCGAGAACTACATGGGTCGCGGCGGCTACTACGACGAGGCGCTCGAACGCGCCCGCGAGATCTGGCCGATCGTCACGCACGGCCTCACGATGAGCATCGGCGGAACCGATCCGCTGCGCGAGGACTACCTGAAGGGGCTGCGCGCGTTCGTGGAGCGCGTGAAGAGCCCGTGGCACTCCGATCACCTGTGCTTCAGCACGTACGGTGGCGTGGTGCTGCACGACCTCTTGCCGATCCCGTTCAAGAAAGAGGAAGTGGTGCGCGTCGCCGACCGCATCAAGCGCGCGCAGGACGCGATCGGCAAGCCGCTCGCGGTCGAGAACGTCAGCTCGTACATGCATCCGGGAAAGCGGGAGATGAGCGAGGCGGAGTTCCTGGCGCGCGTGTGCGAGGCTGCCGATTGCGGGCTCATGCTCGACGTCAACAACGCGTACGTCAACGCGACCAACTTCGGCTTCGACGTCGACGAGTGGATGGCGACCGCGCCGCTCGAGCGCGTCGTGCAGATGCACGTCGCCGGTCACGACTGGTTCAGCGAGGCGACGTGGAAGGCGGGACCCGTGCCGCGTGATGCGCGCGACCGGGAAGGGAAGCTGATCGTCGACACGCACGGCTCCGATTGCTGCGACGACGTCCTCGCGCTGCTCGAACGCACGCTGCGGAAGACCGGGCCGGTGCCGGTGCTTCTCGAGCGCGATCAGGCGATCCCGCAGCTGTCCGAGCTGCTCGCCGAAGTCGCCAAGATCAAGGCGATCTGGACGCGGGCGACGCAAACACCCGAGAAAGAAGCACCGTGAGCACGGCGACCAACAAGAGCGTCGAGCGGCTCCACGCGCTGATCGCGGATGCGTGCTTCGGTGACTCCGAGGATGCGCTCGCGGGCGATCTCGCCGCGTACCTCGCGAAGCACGGCATCGAAGGCGAGGACGCCGAGGCGCTCCTCGCATCGCCGCGGCGGCTCGGGCTCTATCGCCAGCTCGTTCGGCACAACGTCGTCAACGTCGTCGAGACGATGCTCGAGCGCACGCGGGCGCGCCTCGATCTGCACGTGCCCGGAGAATTCGACCGCACGGTCGCCGCGTTCCTCGCCGCGCACGGTCCTCGGACGCCGCACCTCCGCGACGTGCCGGGCGAGCTGCTCGCGTGGGCAGCGCCACGCTGGAGAGCGGATGCGCGTATTCCGTCATGGCTCCCCGATCATGCGGAGCTCGAGCTCGTCGACTTCACGATCGGCGTCGCGCCCCGTGCCGCAGAGCCGCCTCCGCTCGCCGACGTCACGGCGGATCGCGCGCTCGTGTTCGGAGACCCTCGCGTCATCGTGCATCTCGGATGGGCCGTCCACCCCGTCGGGTATCACGAAGCGCGTCATGAGCGGCGCGAGTCGGAGGAGGCGCCCGAGCAGCGCGCCGTGCATCTCCTCGTGTATCGCGACGCCGAGCACGTCGTGCGGTATCTGGAGCTCACGCCGCTGGCGTCGGAGATCCTCGAGCGGCTCTTCGCCGGCAGCCCGCTCGCGCAAGCCATGGTCGACGCGTGCGCCGCGTCGAATCACCCGATGAACGACGCTGTGCTCGGCGGTGCGGCGCGGCTCCTCGCCGATCTCGGCGAGCGTGGCGTGCTCCTCGGCGCGCGCGCCTAGGCGCCGTCGGCGTCAGCGGCGCGCGACGAGCAGCACGTTCGACATGCCCTTCGCCGAGCACAGCTCGCGCGTCACGGACATGCCTTCCGCCTCGAGCACGCTCGTGATCTCCGCGAACGATCGCGGAGCGACACGCGCGCCACGGTTGTAGCCGAGCGTCGTCGTCACCCATTCCCAGCTCTGCGTGAAGATGCTGGTCGCGCCGCGATCGGGATCGACGTCGCGCACGATGACCTGGCGTCGCGCGGCGCCGGCGGCTCGCCGGAGCAGCGCGTCTTGCTCGGGCACGGTGAGGTAATGGAGGATGTCGACGAGCAGCACCGTGTCGGCGCGCGGGATCTCGACCTCGCGCACGTCGCCTTGCTCGAAGCGCACGTCGTCGAATCCGGCGGCGGCGGCGTTCGCGACCGCGACCTTGCCGGCGTCCCAGTCGAAGCCGGAGAGACCGTCCGCCACGCCCGCGACGCGCAGCAGGAGGCCGAACTGTCCGCGCCCGCACGCCACGTCCACCAGCGTTCCGAAGGGCTCTTTCTCCGCGAGACCGTGTAGGGCGCGGCCCACCGGGTCCATGCTCAGCTTCGAGCGAACGTAATAGTGCGCGGGTCGGGAGTGATACCGCCCCGCGACGTCGCGCGCCGCATCTTCGTAGAGCACGGCGCGCAGCCTACTTTCGGCGGCCGCTGCGCGCTACTCTCTCTCCGTGACCTCCGCGAGCGACGCCACCGGCATCGAGCGATCCGCGACCGCGATCACGCTGACGTGGCTCGTGCGTCTGCGGTGGGGCTTCTTCCTGGCGCAAGCCGCGACCGTGGTCCTCGCTCGCTACGTCCTCGAAGTGGACGTGCCGATCGCGGCGCTCGCTGCCGTCGTGGCGATGTCCGGCCTCTCGAACCTCGCGCTCGATCTCTGGTCGCGGCGCCGGCCCGATCCGCACCAGTCGGCGCTCGGCGGCGTCTTCGTGCTCGACACGCTGCTGCTCACGGCGCTCCTCTATTTCTCGGGCGGTCCCGCGAATCCGTTCAGCGTCTTCTATCTCGTTCACGTGACGATCGCGGCCGTCGCGCTCGGAATGCGCTGGGCCGCGGTGGTCGTGGTCCTCTCCGTCATGTCCTACGCGGCGCTCTTCTTCAAGCACGTGAACGTGCCGGCGATGGAGCACGCGCATCACAGCGGAACAGCGTTCTCCGTGCATCTCCAGGGAATGTGGTTTGCGCTCACCATCGCGGCGTCGCTCATCGCGTACTTCGTCACGCGCGTCTCCGGGTCTCTCCGCGCGCGAGAGAGCGAGCTGCTCCGCACGCAGCAGCTCGCAGCACGGAACGAGAAGCTCGCGTCGCTCAGCACGCTCGCCGCCGGCGCCGCGCACGAGCTCGGAACGCCGCTCGGGACCATCGCCATCGCGGCGAAGGAGCTCGAACGATCGATCCGCACCGCGCCCGAGGAGGCGATCGCCGACGCGCGCCTCATTCGCGAGGAGCTCGAGCGCTGTCGCGCCATCGTCAGTCGCATGAGCGCGAGCGCCGGGCAGTCCGTCGGCGAGCTTCCCGTGCCGACCACCACGAACGCGGTGGTCGCGGCGCTGCGCGATCGCATGGGGGACGCGGCGCTCTCCAACGTCGACGTGAAGCTCGTTGAGACCGCGTTCGACGCGCCGGTCGAAGGCCTGGTACAGGTGCTCTCCAATCTCGTGCAGAACGCCATTCATGCCACGCCCGACGGCGGGACCCCGGTCGTCTTGATGTCGGACGTCGCGGCCGGCGCGCTTCGCTTCACCGTCGTCGATCGCGGTCATGGCGTGGCGCGCGCCGATCTCGATCGCGTCGGCGAGCCGTTCTTCACCACGAAGCCCCCGGGGCAGGGAATGGGCCTCGGGCTGTTCCTGGCGCGTGCGTTCGCCGATCGTCACGGCGGGCGGTTGACGTTCTCCTCGGAGGAGGGCAAGGGATCGCGCGTCACCCTCGAGCTGCCGATCGCCGGCGCGGCCGGAGCTCGCTCATGAGCAACGCCGCGTCGGTGCTGGTCGTCGACGACGACGACACGTTCCGCAGCCGCCTGGTCCGCGCCTTCCAGGCGCGCGAGCTCGAGGCGCAAGGCGCCAAGGACGGCGAGACGGCCATCGCGCTCGCGAAGAAGGAGAGCCCCGAGTACGCGGTGGTCGACCTCCGTATGCCCGGCATCTCCGGCCTCGACGTCGTCCGTGAGCTCAAGGCCATCGACGCGATGACGAACATCGTCGTGCTCACCGGCTACGGCAGCATCGCGACCGCGCTCGAGGCGGTTCGCCTCGGAGCCACCCACTACCTCACGAAGCCGGCCGACGTGGACGATCTGCTCGCCGCGTTCGAGCGCGCGAAGACGCCGCCGGGCGAGCCGCTCCCGGCGTCCCTCGCGGCCCTCGAGGCGAAGAGCGTCCCCTCGCTGGCGCGCGCCGAGTGGGAGCACATCAACCGTGTCTTGACCGACTGCGGCGGCAACATCTCGCAAGCGGCGCGCCTCCTCGGCCTGCATCGCCGCAGCCTGCAACGGAAGCTCTCGAAGTACCCGAGCAGCCGCTGATCCACCTTGTTTTTTCGGGATCCGCGGCCCCGCGACGATATGACGCGGGGCACGTTTCGAAGCGCGCACTAGACTGCATGTCAGTCGATGCAATCGCTACGCTCTCTCATCTTCGGCGTCACGAGTCTGGTCGCGGTGGGCCTCGCGGCGCTGCCCGGGTGCAGCAGCGACGGCGCGTCCGATACGGGGACGATCTCCGAGACGGCCGCGGCGGTCGTCACGAGCGATCAGGGCGCGCTGGCTATTTCCGTGCATAGTGCACCCGAGGCGCAGCCCACGCGCGGCGTGAACACGCTTCGCCTCGTCGTCACGCGCGTGTCGGACGGAACGCCGGTCTCGGGCCTCGCGCTCGACGTCGTGCCGTGGATGCCGGCGATGGGCCACGGCGCTTCGGTGAAGCCCTCCGTCCAGCCCGGCCCCGATCCGGGCAGCTATGACGTCCACAACGTGAATCTCTTCATGCCGGGGCTCTGGGAGATCCGCACCACGATCAG
>FTCS01000544.1_pt1 | contig 10801 bp, 7 predicted proteins | sample 1639391 | NCBI WGS metagenome assembly FTCS01 (sample SAMEA3914864, study PRJEB12502) | metagenome | biome: forest; material: soil | place: USA | collected 2012-03-12 | depth 0.3 m | reverse complement strand
GACCGACTGCGGCACCGGCATGTTCTGGTGGAACACGATGCGGCCCGAGGCGCCGTACGTGTAGACGTTCTTGCCGCGAACGTCCTCGAGGTCGAACTTACCCTGCTGGAAGTAACCGCCGCCGAGATCGAAGCGGAGGTTCTCCGTCGGGTCGAAGCCGCCGCCGAGGAGGAAGCCGTAGTTCGTCTCGCCGACGCGCACGGTCTCGACGTCATTCTCGCCGCCCGGTGAGAGCACCTGCTGCGGCTGGATGATCGTGGCGGTCTTGAAGCCGCCGAAGATGTAGAAGCGCTCGCTGTCGTACTGGACCTTCATGCCGGGCGCGGCGCCCTGCAGACGCGGGAACACCGACTGGTTGATCGACGCAGCGGTACCACCCCACGACAGGTCGTAGAGGTAACCGAGGCGGAAGCGGTCGGTGTCGAGCGGGAAGAAGACCGCCGAAAGGCCTTCTTTTTCCGTCTTTCCGGTCTGGTAGTGCAGACGCAGGTACGAGCCCGAGTCGTAGATCGCGGCGTTGAGGTTGCCGGTGTTCGCCGCGAGCTGCGCGAGGTCGAAGCGCATGACGAGCGCCGCTTCCGTCGTGAGGTGCTCGATGAACGCCGGGAGCTTCTTGTACATCACGAGGTGCGTGAGGTTCTCGCGACCCGAGAAGCGTGAGTTCAGGTTGTCGAAGAAGAGGCGGTACTGCGAGCGATCGCCGACGCCGAACGTGGGCGACAGCGGAATGAGCTCGCCGGTCTTGTGGAGGAAGTCGTCGTCGCCGAACGTCCACGTGAGGCGCGTGTCCATGAAGCCGCGACCGTCGACGCCAAGCGGACGCGTTCCCGCGGCGCGCGCGCCGGCGGTGCCGGTCCCGTCGATCGCGTCGGCGTTGGGAGCCGTGTCGTTAGCCGGCGTGCCGACCGTCGCCGGGGCGCCCGTCGGCACACCCTGATCGGCGCTGGGCGTGGTGCCGCTGGCGGGACCTGCGTTGACCTGGCTGCCGGACGCCGGGTTCGGCGTGATCGGACTGCCTGCGCCCGTCGACGGCTGACCCGTCGCGGGCGGGGTCGGTACGGGCGCCGGCTGCGCAGGCGTCTGCGCGAAGGCGACGGTGGGCAGCAACAGAGCGAGGAGGCTGACGGACGGCGCGGCGAGCCACGCGAAGTGTCGGAATTGCGAGCGCATCGAGCGGGGCTCCGGGGAGGGCGCGTGGAAGGGGGGCGTCGTCGTGATCATTGCGGGTTGTTGTCCAGGAACGTGCGCGGAAACACGCAGGCGAGAGGAGGCGGCTCCTTCACTTCGGGGTGCATCGGATCGAGCTTCCGGCACGCCTTCGAGCCGCCACCGAGCTGGTTGCAGACGAAGCCCGCCGGGAAGCCCTTGGCGGGCGTGCAGTCGTCGTCGGCCGAGCACAGCGAGTCGGTGTTGAACGGCGCCTGCTTGGGGTCGGTGATGATGTCGTCCTTGCAGCGCGCCTCGATCGTGAACTGCGCGCCACCGGAGAAGAACGTCATCGTGCCGGCGAACCAGCGGAGCTTCGAGCCCTTCATCGCGACGGGATCGAAGCCGGCCGCAGCCGTCGCGTCGGCCTGGATGGCGGCCTTCGAGCCGTTCGCGTCGCTGACCGTGAGGCGGAAGGTGCTGCGTGCGATCCAGTTCGACCACTCCGTGCACTCGGGGTCGGCCGTACACGCGGAGTTGCAGTCGTTCTCGGGATTGCCGACCGCGAAGGTGATCTTGCCGTTGTGATCGAAATCGCAGTTCGACGCGTCGGGCGTCGGTGCGTACAGCCCGCCGGCGCCCTTCGGCACGTCTCCCGGACCGAACTTCGAGGTCACCGAGACCGTCTGCGTGCCGTCAGGCGACGTCTCGACGTGAACGAGGTTCGCCGAGCGCTTCAGCAGGTCCGGCGAGCTGCCGAAGTACGACGGTGACAGGCGCTCGGGCGCGGGCACGAGGCACGGCCGCTGCGCGGGGTCCCATTCTTCGAGCGTCCAGGTCGGATACGAGATCTGCGTGAAGCCGAAGAACTCGCTGGCCGTTCCGCCGTAGGTCTTCAGCCGGTCGCAGGTGCGCATGAACGGCGGCGCGTTGAAGTTGAACGCGAAGACGCTGGTGAACCCCGCCGTACCCGCCGGCGTGCCGCTCTTGTCGTCGAGGTCGGTGACGTAGAAGCCGCTCGACGAGATGCGCGTGACGACGGTGTTGAAGATGAAGGAGTTGCTGTCGTCACGGTAGCCGGTGTCGATGAGCATCTGCTCACGCGGATACGGCGTGGCGCCGTTGCCCGAGCAGCTCGTGCGACCCGCATCCGTGCACTTCAGGCCGCGAACCTCGGCGATGCGCGGCAAGCGGAAGACGATCGGCGCGCTCGCGCCTTCGCTGAACGTGCCGCCCTGCTCGGAGTCGTCGTTGGCGAACGCGCAGCCCTCGTCGGCGGGGAAGTCGACCTTGCCGTCGCCGTCGTTGTCGATGCCGTCCGAGCACTGCGGGGGCGGGTTCGCGAGCGGATCCTTCGGGATGTAGCCGAGGTCGTCCGCGACGATGTACGACGTGCCGAACGCGTTCGTGACGCTCACGTCGAAGGTCGGCGACTCGCCGTTGGTGAGCAGGATGTTGCGACCGTCGGCGCCGGGTCCCGTGAGCGGAGCGACCGCGCCAGGCTTGGCCGAGATGCGTACGAAGCGATTGAAGGTCGTGTCCGTCGCGCCCTGCGCGTTCACCGCGTGGACGGTGACGTGGAACGTCTTCGGCACGTCGATCAGAAGATCGAGCGGCTTGCTGATCGAGCCGATGATGGCCGGATCCGCCGTGTCGAGCGTGACCACCAGGCGGGGCGGGTTCGGCGGCTTTCCGAAGCCGTCGCCCGAGCACGATGCGACGAGGGAGCAGAGCGCCCCGGCCATGAGAACGAACGCGTGACTGGCGATTCGGTGCGTCGTCGTCATTTGCCGACCAGGTCCACGCGGTTGTCCGAAATGCTTCCGATGTTCTTGTCGATGCAGGAGAGGAGCTTGCACTCTTCACCGGCGAGCTGGCAGGCCGCGACCTGCACCTGGCAAGCGGGCTGATCGGGCGCGCCGGCGCAGCGCTTGTCGTGGAAGTCGGCGACCTGATCGCGACAGTCCTTGCGAACGCAGCGGCCCGCGCCGTTGTCACACGAGCCGACCGACGTACAGACGAGCGGCGAGCCGCTCTGCGCGACGTGGCCGGGGCACGAGCAGACCAACGTCGGGTCGCCGCAGTCCATGTCGACCGCGCAGTCCTTCAGGTGGTCCGGCGTGAGGTTGTTCACCTCGTCGTAGCCACACGGCTTGCCCTGGCGCATGTAGTCGATGAGCGCGTCGCGCTGCTGGATCTTGGTGTCGTTCTGCGTCGTGTTCCGCTGCAGAACGCGGAATCCGGAGCCGCCGCCGGCGAGGTAGTTGCTCGTCGCGAGCTCGTAGAGATTGGTCGGGCTGATGAGCGAGAGACAGAGACCGTCCGGACCGCCCCCCGTCTTGTCGCAGATCCCAGGGAGGCCGGGGCCGTCGACGCCGGGCGGGTTGCATCCGCGGTCATCGGTGCAGCGCGTGCTGCTATGGCCGATGTAGACCTGCTCGGCGCAGGCGTTGACGACGCAGGTCTTGCCGACCGGATCGCACTGCCCGCCGATGCTCTGCGTGCAGTCGTCGTCGGTGTTGCAGTTCACGACGCAGCGCTTCGTCGCCTGGTCGCAGCGGCTGCGCGGCGGATTCGCGCTCGTGCAGTCGACGTCGGTCTGGCAGGCGATGTTGATGCGGTCGCAGCCCGAGCAGTTCAGTCGAACGCGCGCGCCGGCGATCTGGATCTGCGAGGCGCAGCCACGACCCGCGGTACGGCGCGCGGAGAAGTCGAACATGTCCTGCACCTCGAGACCCGAGAGCTGCATCTTCGTGATCGAGTTGTCGAACGGGAAGATGTTGAACATCTGCTCGACGGTGATCGGCCCGGGATTGAGGTCGGTGCGGATGCCCGTCGAGTTCGTGAGCGAAAAGTCGGTCTGGATGCCGAGGCGCAGCCAGATGGCGTTGCCGACGAGGTTGCCGAGCGGCGAGTCGCCGCCCGTCGTCGCGAAGCGCTTCGAGCCCTCGGGGCTGTAGCCGATCAAGATGTCGAGATCGGCAGCCAGATCGAGCCCGCGCTTGTAGGGCTGGAGCATGTCGACGAGGACCGGGTCTTCCGGGACGCTGTCGTCGATGGGGAACGCGTTGTAGCGGCTCGACTGGACCTCGAAGCCGTTCACGGAGTCGTAGTGCGTCGGATCACCGTCGGGCGAGCCCAGCGTGGGGTCGTTCGTGAGCACGAGATCGAGCCGGCCGACATACTTCGCGAACGCGCCGGAGTGCGCGATGATCACCTTGCGCGGGTGGCACGGGCGCTTGATCGCGAACGGATGGTTCGCCGGATCGCGGTCCGGACCGTCGGGCGGGATGGCGCCGACGTCGACGTTCGCGTTCGGATCGATCGCCCAGACGTAGCCCGGGTTGCTGGGGTCCGCCGAGCAGTCTTTGATCTCCTGCGGCGGGTTGATGACGATGTGGTTGTGTCCGCCGAGCACGACGTCGATGCCGGTCGTGCTGCGGACCATGCGCTGGTCGACCTCGAGCCCGAGGTGCGTGACCATGACGATGAGATCGACGTACGGGCGCAACAGGTCGATGTACGTCTGCGCGACCTCGACGGTGTTGAGCGGCGTGAGACCGTTCTTGTTCGGCTGATCGAAGATCGACGTGAGGCTGGACAGGTTGCCCATGCCGATGACGCCGACCTTGAGCCCGCCCGTGTTGAGGACGGTGAAATCGCGCGCCACGGTGCCGATGCGGCCGTAGTTCGGGATGTCCTGCGTCGTCTGATCGAACTTGTAGTTGGCGGCGAGGAGGGGGAAGTTCGACCAGCGCTGGTACTGCGTCGCGATGTTCTGCGCGCCGCGGTCGAACTCGTGGTTTCCGAGCGCCTGGGCGTCGACGCCGAGCGCGCTCATGGCGCGGACCTCGGGCTCCCCGGCGAAGAAGTTGAAGACCGGCGCGCCCTGGAAGCAGTCGCCCGAGTCGAGGTGGAGCACGCGACCGGAGCGCGCGCGCTCACGGTTGATCACGTAGGCCATGCGCGCAACGCCGCCGATGTTCGACGAGGCGTTGAGCGACCCGAGGCCGAGCGTGGCGTCGACCTGCGTGATGACCTGGTCGTACGGGAAGAGCCGCGAATGGATGTCCGCGGTGTGAATCAGCGTCAGGTTCACCGAGCAGGTCTGTCCCGGAGGGCACGGACGCTCGACGGTGTTGTTGTCGCTGCTCGAGCACGCGGGAAGCGCGGTGCTCGACACGCCCGTCAGGGCGAGTGCGCCTCCGAGCATGAGGAGCGCGCCGGTCGTGCGCGACATCACCGACCAGAAGCGGGTTTTGTTACCCATGATGCGGCGCGAACGCTACCACGACGCGTCTACCGATGTCGCGCGCGATCGAGCGGCGCGCGAATGCGATCCGCAAGGATACGCGCGGATATTTACCCGGCGTGTCGATGTGCGACGGTCGCCGCTCGGACGCTTTCTAAGGCCACTCGCACCGCGTCACGAGCCGCTCGCCGCGCGCGTGGTGGAGGCGCGAAGTGCCAGGTCGTATTCGTTGAGGACCATGCGCTTGGTCCTTCGCACCGTCGCGATCGTCGCGCTGTTCCCGTATCTCGGGGTGGTCCTCCTCTTGGTCACCGGCACCGCCTCGTGGTCCAGCGTGGCGTATGTCGTCGCTCTTGGCGTCCTGCTGGGTGGCCTCGTCACGCTGCCCGATCCCCGGCGCTCCGGACGTCGAGCTCGACCGCGCGGTCTGTCACGCGGCGCGGTGCTCGCACTCGCGGCGATCGCCGTGGCGCGCGCGGTCGTCGCGGGTGAGGGTCGGCACCTGCAACTGCCCGCGGGCGGCGGTGCCGATCGCCGCGCCGAGGGTGGCGCGCGCTGGGTGGACCGTCTCGTCGACGAGGGCGACATGGCGGTCGCCGGGACGCGGGTGCTCCTCGCGACGGGCATGCTCCGCGACGACGAGCGGGAGCTGCCGTCCGCGATGACCAGCGCTTATGGAGCGATGCGTCGCGATCAAGGTGACGCACCGTCCCCCGTCCTTGCGACCTACCTGGGGCTTCAATCCGCCGACGCCTTCGACCTCATCGTGATCGAGCCCGACCGCAGCCCGGCCGAAGCGACGGCAGCGCCGCGCATCACGAGCGCGGTCGTGTTCCTGCATGGCTACGTGGGCAACTTCGATCTTCCTTGCGCGCAGATCGCGCGCGCGGTCGCCTCCGCCGGCATCGTGACCGCATGCCCGTCCACGCGGTGGGTCGGCGACTGGTGGTCACCCGCGGGCGAAGCGACCTTGCGCCGGACCGTCGACGTGCTGAGGGCGCGCGGCGTCGAGCACATCGTGCTCGCGGGTCTGTCGAACGGCGGCTACGGCGCGGCGAAGCTGGCGCGTCGGATGAACGGCACGTTCTCGGGCCTCGTCCTCGTCTCGGGCGCCGACCAGGCAACGCCGCCCGCCGGCATCCCGACGCTCGTCATCCATGGCAGCCACGACACGATGGCCTCCTACGAGAGCGCTTGCGTCTACGCCGCGAATGCCGGCGCGAAGCTCGTCACGCTCGACGCCGGACACTTCGCGATGCTCGTGAAATCGGAGCAGGCCGACCGCGCGATTCGCGAGTTCGTGATCGCGCGCCTCGAAGGGACACGCACGCGCGCAGCCCGCTGAGCGGGCTGCTCGAGGTTCATTGACTCGCGGGATCGCACGCAGGACGCGTGGCGACGCAGAGCTGGCAAGGGACCGCTTCGTCCTGGCCCAGGAAGCAGGGCGTCGCAGGTGGTGGGGTCGGCAGCGGCTTGCGGCAGTTCGGCTGTGGCAAGGCGGTGTCGTCGTTGGCGTTGCTGAAGTCGATGAGGCACCCGTTGCAGACGGAGATCGGAAAGCTGAACACCGGCGACGTGACGTCCGAGCCGCCCGCGGGATCGCGGCCTCTCAGCTCCACGTTCGCGATGACGAGCTCGGAGGCCAAGCGATTCGGGAGGCCTGCGAGCAGCGCCTGCGCGGCGGGGGCGTCGATCGCGGTCACGCCTGCGACGGAGTTCTTGCCGGCTTCGATGAACGAGCTCGTCACGACGTCGAACTCGCGGATCGTCATGTCGCCGGCCGTGAGCGTGACGTGCGCGCCGGTAACGCTCGTCGCGGTCGACGGATCGCTGCCCTGGAGGAGGAGGTTGAGCTGGTAGGAATCGGCGACGCCCACGTCGAGCCGTCCCTGCAAGAGCCCGGGGATCGCGGGGTCCGGCGCGTAGACGCACCCCGCCGGGCCGGCCGCGCTGCTGTGGGAAGGAGGGGCGAGCGCGTCGCGAACGAAGAACGCGTGGCGCGCTCCGCCGTCGAGGTTCTGACCGCCGCATGCGACGAGCGCGGACGCGACGACGACGGCGACGAGCGACGCGCCGAGGAAGGAGGGACGAAGAGTGCGAAGAGTGTCGTTCATAATCACGCCGTCGCTTGGTAGCTGCATGAGCGAACCATTCGAAAAAGATTTCGCTGCCGTCATCACGGGCTCGTTGCGGGGGCTGCGTCCTCTCCGACCGCCGCCTTGACGGCGTGAATGGTGAGCCCGTTCGGAAAACGCTGCTCGAGCGAATGGGCGCGCGTCCGCGCCTCGCCGATGCGACCGAGCGCGACGAGGGCCTTGATGGCCAGGGCCTCGCGCTCCTCGACGAGCGCGCCGTCCGGATACTCGTGCGCGTGTCGCTCCGTCGCGGCGAGCGCCTCGGCAGCCTCGCCTCGCGCGAGCGCCGAACGCGCAACGTCGAGGAGCGCGCGCTCGGCGGCGAGCCCTCTTGACGAGAGCGCCTCGGCGGATGCGGACGCTGAGCCCGACCCGCTGCCTGCGCCGGCAGCGCGCGAGTGGGCGCCGGAGTTGATGTAGCCCGCTCGCGGCGCATCCGGCAACGACGCGGCGCTCACCGCCTCGAGCGGCGGCGGTGCAACGGGCGACGCTGCGGATCGGTCGGCGGCTGGGGCGAGCGCGACAGACACGCTGCTTCCGTCCGCATTTCCAGTGAGCCATGCGCGATCGACCAAGACGCCGGCGCCGGCGCCGGCGACGAAGAGCGCGATCGCAACGCCGAGCTTCGTGACCGCCCCCGCCCCCGCGCCCGCACCCGCACCCGCATCGCCTCCGCGTCCGCCTTCGCCTTCGCCTTCGCGTCCGCCTCCGCCTCCGCCTCCGCCTCCTGCTCCAATCCTCGCCGAGGTCGCCGCAAAGATCGCCGCGGTTCGCGCAGCGTCGAGCTGCGGCACGTCTTTCGCGGCGTTCACCAGCGCGACGAGGTCGTCATCGAGAGGCTCGAGCTCGCTCATGGCGTCCTCCGGGTCGTCGTTCGTGCGTCGAGCGGCGCCGGCACGAGCCGGAGCCGTCGCACGGCCGCACCGAGCTCCGCTCGCGCCGCGCGCAGGCGCGAATACGCGGTGCCCTCCGGGATGCCGAGCGCGCGCGCCACCTCGGGCACCGGCGTGTCGTCGAGATCGTGGAGCACGAAGACCTCGCGCTTCTCCTCGTCGATCTCGCCGAGCGCGCGCTCGAGCAGACGGCGCGCCTCGGATTGCTCGAGCGCTTGATCGGGCGACAATGCGGGCGACGCGACATCGACGTCGGCGAAGACCTCGCGCCGGTGCCTGGCCAGCCGCCGATGCTCGGACGCCACCCGCGCCGCGAATGCGAACAGCCACGGCTTCAGCGGGCGCAGCGGATCGTACGCGTCGAGCGAGCGATGGACGCGCACGAACACCTCGCTCACGAGATCGTCGCGATCTCGGTCGTCGACGCCGAGGCGGCCGAGCGTCGCGGCGACATAGCTGGCGTGGGCGTCGAAGACCTCGCGAAACACGGGGCGCGACGCTGCCGGAGGCATCATCGGCGGCGCTGCCGCGACTGCGAGACGAGCCTCCACGCGGGGACTTGGTGGTAGCGGCGGTTTCCCATCAAAGAAAATGCCAACCGAGGTGGATTCCTGCCGTTCCGGCCGCGGCGGGGAGGCGATAACCCTCAGTTCCGTCGACGAAGACGCGGTGTCGAGTCAGAACCAGCGCGATCTCGGCATAAGGCTCGACGAACAGTTGCCGCGACAACGCGACGTCGGCGCCCGCGATGGCGAGCACCTCGCCGAGCAAGGCGCTGTCGCTCGCCGGCTGCGCGATCGACGTCGTGGTGGTGGAGAACGAACCGAGGCCGCCGCCCGCACACGCGAACGGTAGGTCGCCCCGTACACAGAGCGCGGCCGTTCCCAGCACCGAGCGCGTGGACACTCGACCCCCGCCGCTCAGATCGCCGGCGGCCGGAAGGTCTGCACGTACGTCGAGGCGCGCCGCAATCCATGTATAATACACCGTGGCGGCAACGGCGCCGCCGACCGCCGGCCCGGGCGCTGTGCCTACCGAGACGACCGGCCCCACGCTCGCGGCGACTCCGAAGCGCCGTGGCGCGGTCGTCGTCGCGGGCGCGGCGTCCGCGTCGGCGTTCGGCGCGCCGGCAGCGGCGGCAGGCGCGGCGCTGCTCGCCACCGACGACGGCGGCGCAGCGGCCGACGTGGAATCGCTCCCGGGCGCATCGCTCGCGCGCGCGGGGCTCGCATCGTCGCCGTTCGCGCCGGCGGCGCGCGCATCGTCGAGATCGTCGAGCGCGATGCTCACCGCGAGCGCCATGGCGCTGATCAGCTCCGAGCAGTCGTCGCCGCGCGTCCCGAGCTCGCGTTCGCCTCGCACCAGGCCGTCGTCGCCGACGATCTGCACCTTGCCGCGATAGCCGGCCTTCGATCGCGTCACCTGCGCGACGACCGTCTTCGTCGCCGTCGGGAAGAATGGGTCGTACCCGATTCGCGACGCCACGGCGCGCCGCAGTGCGGTCTCGTCCGGGCACGCCGAGGCACCTTCGCTCCGCACGTAGACGAGCTTCGCCGAAGGTGTCGCGCTCGCATCGCGTGCGAACGCGAACGCAACGGCGACCGCCGCGATCGCGATCGCGCGCGATGCGACAGCAGGCGACCTCACGAATTCAGCTCTCGCTCGGCGGCGGCGGCGCGCTCGAGCGCGAGAGACCCACGTCCTCCGCGATGCCGGCGAGCAGATCGATGAGCCGCGGCGCGAGCTCGCGCGCGAGCAGCTCTTCGACCGCGTCCGCGCTGTCGCACGCGAGCGCCTGCTCGGCGATCGCCTCGGCCTCGGGGACGTTGAGGCGGCGCACCGCCTCCTTGATCTCGGGAATGGCGGCGGCCTCCATCGACAGCTCGCGGAGACCGAGGCCGACCAGCAGACATGCAGCGAGCGGATCGGACGCCATCGCTCCGCAGAGCGAAACGGGGATGCCGCGCGCCTTGCCGGCGTCGGTCACGAACTTGATCATGCGCAGGATGGCGGGGTCGAACGGCGAGGCCTGTGCGGCGAGCGACTGGCTCGCGCGATCGATGGCGAGCGCGTACTGCACGAGGTCGTTCGTGCCGAGGCTGAAGAACTCGGCCTCGCGCGCGAAGACGTCGGCCATGATCGCCGCCGCCGGCACCTCGATCATCATGCCGAGCGGGATGTGCTCCTCGAACGCCTGCCCGCGCGCGCGAACCTGCTCGCGGGCCTGCGCGATGAGGCGCTTCACCTCGCGCATCTCGTGCACGCTCGAGACCATGGGCACCATGATGCGGACGTCGCCGTGCGCGCTCGCGCGGACCATGGCGCGGAGCTGCGTGAGGAAGACCTCGGGCTGCTTGAGCGCGAGACGCACCGCG
>FTCS01002970.1_pt1 | contig 10803 bp, 8 predicted proteins | sample 1639391 | NCBI WGS metagenome assembly FTCS01 (sample SAMEA3914864, study PRJEB12502) | metagenome | biome: forest; material: soil | place: USA | collected 2012-03-12 | depth 0.3 m | reverse complement strand
GCTGAACGAAGGTCTGAGTCACGTCGCGGAAGAGCTGCTCTACTTCCGCGTGAGCGGCAACGCGCCGCGACAGAACCTCACCTACAGCATTTTCTCGGGCAACCCGGCGCAGGTCAGCGCCTTCAATCAGTATGCCGGTGACAACTTCGGCCGCTATCAGGTATTCCTCAGCAAGCCGTCGAAGACGAGTGTCTACGGCACGAACGACTCGCTCGAGACGCGCGGCGCGACCTGGAGTCTTCTGCGCTATCTCGCCGATCACCGCGGCGCGTCTGACGGCGACGTGTGGAATCAGCTCGTGAACACGACCGCCGTCGGACAGGCGAACCTCGCGCGTGTGTTCGGCAGCGACTGGTTGACACAGATCCGCAACTGGTCGATCGCCACGTTCACTGACGATCTCACCGGCGTCAGCGACAATCGCTTCCTGCAGCCGAGCTATAACTTCCACGATCTGTTCTTCAACTTCTGCACGGACAGCAGGTCGCCGTGTACGCGACTCCAGAAATATCCGCTCGCGGTGGTGCCGCTCTCCGACACGTCACCCGCCAACCTGGGCGTCTTCGCCGGCGGCACGGCGTATCTCCGCTTTACGGTTCCCGCGGGCGGCCAGGCGTCGATCGACTGGTCGGCAGGCGGATTGCCGGTGTCGTCGTTCGTACAGTTCGCGCTGGTCCGCACGCGGTAGACTCGGCGCGAAACGAAAATCCCTCGGCGCCTGTGTGGCTCCGAGGGATTTTTTTTTGCCAACAGGCCAACCGGCTAACGTGCCGCTTGTCAGGCCCTCTCTTTTTCCTTCGCCGCTTCCTGGAGTCCAGGCTCCGAGGCAAGCACGGCGCGAGCGATCTCTACCATTGGAACCGAGCGATCCTGTGACGTGCGCTGCAGGATGCGATACGCCTCCTGCTCGGACGATCCCGTACGCCGCATCAGAATGCCCTTGGCCCGCTCGATCGTCTTGCGGTGTTCCAGCGCCTGCCGGGCGGACTCGGCGTCCTGACGCGCCGCCATCAGCTCCTTGGCGCGTGTCGCCGCGAGGCGAATCGTGGAGTCGAGCACTCGCGGCGGGGCTGGCTTGGGCAGGAACGCGATCGCCGCCGTGGCGGTAACGTCGCGGTCGCTGAGCGTCAGCGTGTGATCGCCGCTGAACAGCACCACGGCAACGCCCGGCACCGTCTGCGTAATACGTTCCGCAGCCTCGATGCCCGAACCGTCGGGCATGTGGACGTCGAGCAACACGACGTCGGGAACGACGTCTTTCGCGCGCTCGAACGCTTCTCGGCCGGTCGCGACTTCGGACACGACCGTGTGCCCGAGGGTGCTCAGGAGGTCGATGAGCAACGAACGAGCGTTGTCGTCGTCCTCGGCAACCAGGACCCGAATGCGGGAAGTTGAATCTGTCATCATTGGCAATTTGGCCCCGCACGTCCGCAGACGCCAGCGGTTAAACGGAACTGTGCTCGCGGTCAGCCTTCGCCGGCGACCTGCGCGAGCAGCTCCGATGTTCTTACAGGTTTGCGGAGAATGAAATCTCCGTCCGTGCCCGCGCCGACACGAGGTTCCCAACCTGTCACGACGCCGATCCGCATCGACGGCCATCGCTCACGGGCAAAGGTCGTCAGATCCCAGCCGCTCCCATCGGACAGGCCGATATCCGTCACAAGAACTTCGTATGCGGGCTCTGCTTTCTCCAGTGCCACCATCGCCTCGGCGATCCCGGTCACGGTATCGACCTGATGACCGTCCGACTCGAGCAACGCCTGCATGAACTCCCGACTGTCGGGATGGTCCTCCACGAGAAGAATTCGCCGCGCCACTCGCTTGCGGACAAGCGTCTGCTCGGTGATCTCCATCACACTATGATGGCTCGCGCGAGGGAAGATCAAGCGGATCGTCGTTCCGACGCCCGGCATCGACTCGATCTGGGCGTGGCCACGGTGCCGCTTCACGATACCGTAGACCTCCGCAAGGCCGAGACCGGTTCCCATCCTCCCCTTGGTCGTGAAGAACGGCTCGAACGCGCGCTCGCGAACTTCGGCCGACATGCCGATACCCGAGTCGCGGATTTCCAGCTGAACTTCGGAATCAGCGACGACGGTTCGCATCCCGAGCGTTCCGCCGCCCGCCATCGCATCCAACGCGTTCTGGACGAGGTTAAGTAGCGCCTCGCGCAGTTCGCCAGTGATACCGCGAATCATCGCGACGCCCGGTTCCGCCACATCACGCTCGAGATGCACGGTGCCGCCGCGGGCGCGTTCCGCCCAGAGCGGGCGCGTCATCGCCACGACTTCGTCGCACACCACCGAGAGGTCGACCGGCTCTTCGCGCTCCGCCTGGAGCGGCTCCTGTCGAATGAAGCGTCCGACGCGTGCCGCGGTGGCTGCGCCGGTCTCCGCCGCCTTCGCGATTCGCACCGCGTAGTCGCGCACGGCCGCCGGATTCTCGGCATTCGCCTCGAGCAGGAACGCCGCCGCCATGATCGGATTGAGCGCGTTATTCACGTCGTGCATGACACCTGCGGCCAGCTGTCCGACGGCGGCGAGACGACGCTCGCGCGAGCGTGCCTCCTGGAGCGCGAGCAGTTCGGCGGTACGTTCCTGCACCATCCGCTCGAGACGTTCCGCTTCCGTCGACACCCGCTCGTAGAGTTCCGCGGTCCGTCGCGCCTCTTCCTCGAGCGCCTTCGCGAGCTGCGTCTTGATGGTGACGTCGCGCTCTACGGTCACCGCGCCGCGAATCTTGCCATGCTCGTCGTACAGCGGATTCGAGTTGACCTCGATGATCACCGGTGAGCCATCGGTGCCACGACGGACCGACAGGGTCTCGCCGCGCACGCGTTCGCCGCGCAGGGCGCGCGCAGTCGGATGCTCGTGCATGAAGAGACTCGTGCCCTCTACCGTGCGCGGGCGATCGAGCTGCCACAGCTCGCGGAGCGTCGACGGCTGGCCCGACGGATGATCCTGGAGCGCCTGCGTGTTGGAACGAACCGTTCGCCCCTCGGTGTCGAAAACGCGTACCGAGTCGGGAATGACGTCGAAGATCGACTCGAGCTGCGCGACGTTGCGGCTGAGGGTCTCACGCAGCTCTTCACGTTCGCTGACGTCGTTGCCCGCGAACAGGATTCCGCGGCCGCCGGATTCGTCCGTGATCTGAACGAACGTCGTTTCGACGAGACGTCGGCCCCCGCGATGCTGAAAGGGCACACGCACCGCGGTGGCGGTCGGCGTTCCGCGCAGGGCGCCGTCGATCTGATCGGTGAGGTCGGCGAGCGCGTTCGGAAATGCGTCGTAGATCGACACCTTCGACGGGCCGCTCACCCCCGTCAACTCGCGATAGCGCGCGTTCGCATTCACGAGCCGCAACTCGCCGTCGAAAATCGCCAGGGCGAGCGGAACCGCCTCGAAGAGCGCTTCGAGTTTCACGCCGCTTATGCCGATGCGGGCGAAGTCGATGCCGAGCGGTGGGGTCATCACTGGACGAAAGGCAGAAGAGCGGAGGGGGTTAAGAATGACGAGCGGGGACAGGCGTAGGCAACATAGCAGTGTGCGTTATGAGCCGCACGCCGCGTTCGTACGTGACGAACGAATACCCCCACTCCAACAGGACGCTCGCGCGGTTTCTGAATCCCGCCAAGTACATGATGTGGACGAGAAGCCAGGTCCACCAGGCAATCGCGCCGCTCAGATGTTGGCCGGCGATTACCGCGACAGCCTTGTACCTGCCAATAGTCGCCAGGTCACCTTTGTTCCGGTAGCGGAATCGCTCCCGACTCTCGCCGCGAATGGTGTGCAGGATGATTCGCGCCGCGGTCGGCCCACCTTGCATCGCGGCCGGCGCTACGCCCGGCACCGGCTCGCCGTCGGTAAACAGCTGAGCGAGATCGCCGATCGCGAAGACCTCGGGATAGCCGGGTACGCTGAGGTCGTCGTTCACCTTCACGCGTCCCATGCGATCCACCTCGCCAAGCTGCTTGCCGAGGGGGGAGGCGGCGTTGCCAGCGGCCCAGAAGATCGAGCGTGCCTCGATGCGTTCGGCTCCCATCTCCACGTAACCGTCGCCGACGCAGGTCACGAGCGTGCTCGTTCGCACGTGCACCCCGAGATCGACGAGGCTTTGTCGGGCCGCCTCGGAAAGGTCCTCGGGGTACGTTGGAAGAATCCGCGGGCCACCTTCGATCAGAATGACCTTCGCCTTTCTCGTATCGATGTGGCGAAAGTCATGTGGCAAAGAGTGGTTTGCGATGGTCGGCAGCATGCCGGCGAGCTCGACTCCCGTGGGCCCGCCACCGACCACGACGAACGTCATCTCCGCGTCGCGATCCACCGGATTGGTCGCCAGCTCCGCGCGTTCGAACGCCGTCAGCCAGCGGCGCCGAAGCTCGATCGCGTCGTCGATGCTCTTGAGACCCGGCGCGAGGATCTCCCACTCCGGGTGCCCGAAATAGGAATGGCGCGCCCCCGTCGCGACGATTAGAAAATCATATTTCAAGTTCGTACCGTCGTCGCAGGACACGGTGCGCGCGTCGACCTCGATGTCCGTGACACCCGCCATGCGCACTTCGGTGTTCTTCTGATGGCGCAGCAGCCAGCGAATCGGCGAGCAGATGTTCGTGGGCGACAACGTGGCCGTCGCGACCTGGTAGAGCAGCGGCTGAAAGACGTGATGGTTCGTGCGATCGATGACGGTCACGTCGACCGGCGCGTTCTTGAACGCCCGCGCCGCGTACAGTCCGCCGAAGCCGCCGCCGACGATGATCACGCGTGGCTGTACCATACCGGAAAGATAAGGCGGAGTTCGCGCCCGACGCCGAGCACAAGGACACCATGAAGCTCCGCTGAACAAGTGGCTCGAAAGGAAGCTCGCCCGCACGTCGACGGCCCGAATCTCGCCTGTGCTGCGCCCTCGTTCGTAAACATTTACACCGAGGTGAGGATGAGGACGGGGCGAAACATCACAACGAACCTTGCGGCGAGCGCGGCTTTGACGCTCGCGATCGCCGCGACGGCTGGTGCGCAGCAGCGCGAAATTTTTCATTGGGCGGGACGCGTCGATCAGGAAGTGCAGATCACGATGAGTGGCCGTAACCTGACGACGGCGAGCATCGGTCCGAGCGAACCGGGCGTGCGCCGCTCGGCCATCGATTCGCCGCTGCCGCGGCGTGACGGGCAAGTGACGGTGCAGCTCGCCAACGGGCGAGGAAATGCGGACGTCATCACGCAACCGAGCGCGCAGAACGGGTACACGGCGGTGGTGCGCATCCGCGATCCGCAGGGCGGCGCCGGCGACTACCGACTCAACGTGTACTGGCAACCGATCGCGAGCGGCGAGGTTGGTCCACCGTACGGACGCGCTATCGGCCATCGTCGTCGCGAGATGATGAACGACGCGAACCGTCTCGCCCTCACGTGGAGCGGTGACGTCGACGATAATCTCGAAATTCGCGTGAGCTCCACGGGCGTCACGTACCGCACGCGCGCCGGCAAGGATCCGCGCGGCGTGCAGTCGTCGTTCGGCGGGTTACCGGTCGACGCCGACGCCGTCTCTGTTTCGCAGACGGAGGGTCGCGGCTCAGTGGTCGTCGTGCAGCAGCCGACGGCGCTCAACGGGTATACGGCCGTGCTTCGCGTGCGCGATCCGCAGCCGGGTTACGGCCACTACGCGTTTCAGTTGAGCTGGCAGTAGTGCGCGACTAGCTGGTCGTCGGCCGGGAGCTCGATACTACGGCACTCACGAGCAGGCCGACGATCAGCACCACCAGCGCGCCGATCACGTTGTGCCAGAGGAATGACACTTTCGGCGCTCCGAAATTCACCGCGCCGACCGCGGCCATGCCGGCGATCAAGCCGATGAACGCGCCCGCGCCGTTCGCACGCTTAACCATCGCGAGCAGGAATACGCCGAGGATCGATCCGTAGAAGAACGATCCGAAGCGGTTCACCACTTCGATGAGCGAGCCGAGGCCCACCGCGTACGTCGCGACGATACAAGCGAATATCCCCCAGAAGACCAGGGCCACACGCGATACGATCAGGTAATGCGCATCCGATGCTTCGGGACGGATCCACCGGCGGTAGAAATCGATCACCGACGCGGTGGACAACGACATCAGCTCGCCGGAAATGGCGTTCATCGCGGCGGCGATCACGGCGGCGATGAAGATCCCGGCCAGTCCGATTGGCAGGTTATCGAGTACGAAGCGCGGGATGATGTAGTTCACGTCCTTCACCGGCTGATGCGTGATCTGCGCGGCCATCGACAGCGCTTGACCGCGCAACGCGTTCCGCTCGGGCTCGAGGTTGCTGGCGTTGTACCGGCGCTGCATGTCGAGATACGTCGCCGAATCGACGGCCATGACGGCGCGCTCGTGCGCCGGATTGAAGAGCAGCGGCGACGGCTTGTACTGATAGAACACGAAAACCAGTATGCCCACGAGCAGCACGAGCGCTTGGAGCGGAATCTTCCAGTAGGCGCTCATGAGGAGCGAGCTGCGCGCCTCGTTCACGGACTTGGCGGCGAGATACCGTTGCACCTGGCTCTGGTCCGTCCCGAAGTACGACAGCATCAGGAAGGTGCCGCCGATCAGTCCCGACCAGAACGTGTAGGTGTTGTTGACGTTGAACGAAAAGTCGAACGTCCGCAGGCGGCCATAGTGTCCGGCAACGACGAACATGTCGTGCACCGACGCGGGAATCTTCACAAAAAGCGTGATCACCACGGCGAGCAGCGCGCCCACGATGAGGAACATCTGCTTGACGTCGACCCACGTCACGGCCTGCACGCCGCCGATCATGGTGTAGATGATCGCCGGCACGCCGATGAGCGCCACGCACAGCCAAATGTTCCAGCCGAAGATCGCCGAGAACACGACGGCCGGGGCGGCCATGATCGTGCCGCACGACATGGCGCGCGAGACGAGAAACAGGAACGCGGTGAGCGACCGCGTCGCCGGATTGAAGCGCCGTTCGAGATACTCGTACGCGGTGTACACCTTCGCGCCGTGCAGGAACGGCACGAGCGTCACCCCGAGGATCACCATCGCGAGCGGCAGTCCGAAGTAGAACTGCACGAAGCGCATGCCGTCGGTCGCGCCCTGCCCCGTCGTCCCGATCATCGTGACGGCCGAGAGCTGCGTCGCCATCACCGAGAGTCCGACGGCCCACCACGGCAGACTGCGGTTGGCGAGGAAATACCCGTCGATCTCTTTCGTTCCGCGCGAACGTCGAATGCCGTCGGTGACGATATAGAGCAGCCAACCGACGACGATCACCCAGTTCAGTGGATGCACGTTACGGAGTGAAGATGTATTGGAGGTAGCCGAGAAGGATCAGGGTGATGACCTGGACGGTCAGCACCCTGAGAAGTGTCTTCTTGAAGGAAGAGCTCATCGACGCTCCCACGCGAGACGCGCGCCGAGCAGAATGAGGACGCCGCCGGTGACGCGCTCGAGCGACGCTTTCACCCGCGGGCGCGTGAGGACCACGCCGAGCCGGTCGACGAACCACGCGTACGCGGTGAGCCAGACGAGTCCCATCGCGATGTGGATCGACGCGAGCAACAGGCTGCGGCGAAGGACGTTCTCTCCCGGCGAGACGAACTGCGGCAGGAAGGTGAGATAAAAAACGGCGACTTTCGGATTCAGGATGTTCGTGAGAAATCCCTGTACAAAAGCAGTCATCCCGAGCGAACGCGAAGCGTGAGTCGACGGACCTCCGTCCGGATGGAGATCCCGCGACTTCGCTCGCTGACGCTCGCTGCGCTCGGGATGACGACGGATCGATTGCACCCCGAGCCAGACGAGGTACGCCGCCCCAACGGTCTTCATGATGTTGAACGCCGTCGCCGACGTCGCGAGAATCGCCGAGATGCCGAGCGCCGACGCGGTCGCGTGGATCACGCATCCCGCGCAGATGCCGAGGATCGTCAGAAGCGTCTTGCGCCGTCCCACGGCGAGCACGTTCCGCGTCACCAGCGCCACGTCCGCGCCCGGAAGCACCGTCAACAGCGCGGCGACACCGATGAAGGCGTACATCCGCGGATCGACGCTCATGGCTTGATGGGTGCCGACGGTGGCACGACGGGACGATTCGCCGCCGCGGGCGTGGTCGACAACAGGTTGATGAAGAGCCGCGCCGCACCAGGGTTGCCGGCAGGCAGCTGGCGGAAGAACGAGAACGTCGTGTAGACGTACGCGCCCTTGCCGAGCGGCGCAACCAGCACCGCCGCGTCGTTCCCGGGTTCGGCCTTGTCGTTCAGCGAAAAGACGGTGCGATACTGCTTGTCGATCGCCGTCGGCATGTACGACGTACGCTCCTGCACCCAGTTCGCAAAGTCGGCATCCACGATCTTGTTTGGAGCGGCGAGCAGCGGCGACGCGGGATCGAGGACACGCACCGCGGCGTTCTCGTCGGTCACGCGGGCGCCAGTGCCCTGAAGCGTAAACGGGTACGGTAACACGCCGAGTCGCGCGTACGGCGACTGGCCGTACTGCACGACGAGCGTTCCGCCCCGACGCACGAAGTTCATGAGCACCGAGTTGTTCGCGACGAGGGCGGGATTCGCTTCGTACGCCCGCGGGCCGAGAACGATGGTCGTCAGTCCCGTCAAACGGTTCTGCGGCAACGACACGGGATCGAGCTCCACGACCGGCAGCCCGAGTTCCTCGAGCATCGGCATGACGTTGTCGCCCACGCCCTTCACATAGCCGATCTTCAGATTCGCGAACGTGGCGTTCACCGCTTCGACCTTCACCGATGCCGGACGGAAGTAGCGCAGCGGACGAATGTGCGGATACTCCACCGGCACGAAGCCGAGGGAGAAGTTCTGGTCGCCAAGCTTCGCGACGGCGCGGATCTCATGGCGTCCGGTCGTCAGGCGACCCTGCACGCGGAAATACAGACTCGCGTCCCCGAACGCCTTGAGCGACAGGTGCCGCGTCGCCGAATCGGTCCCCAGTCCCTGCGGCAGTTCCAGCGTGACATCGACGTCGCGCGGCACGGCGGCCGCGGAGTGCACGTACACGAGCATGGTGCGATCGAACGCGGCATTGGCGCGCGCGTACTCGACCTCGTGCTGCAGCAACACGGAGATCTCGGGGATCGTCGCAACGGGCCGGCGCACTTCTCCGCGCGCTGGATCCGCATAGCGGTACACGATCGGCCCAACGCGCACTGGCACCGACACACCCGCGATCCGCACGTTCGTCTCGACACCCGAATCCTGGAGCCGGTCGTCGCCGACGACCATTTCCGCGAGGGGCTGCTGGAACATGTCACCGCGCCGCGGACGGCGGAGCCACCAGGGCAGCGTAGGATTCAGGCCGCCGCGATAATTGAGCACCTGACGGCCAATGCTGTCGGGCGGAATCGCGCGCGGCTGCCGCGACGCCATCGAGGGGGTGTTGGTGAGCGCAATGCTCTCGAACATCACGGGCACTTTGCCCTGGTTGTAGAGCGTGACGGTTACCGGCATCGTGTCGCGCGGCGCGATGTATTCGCGCGGCGCCGTCGCCTCGACCACCACACCGGCGGCGCCCAACAGTGCCTCGCTCGCGCGCGAGCGGGTCGCCTCGAGCGCCAATGCGAAATCGCCTCGCGCGGCATCGCAGGTCTGCGTCTCGGCGTTGAGCGGCGTGAGCGTCGTGCACGACACTCCGCTCAACGCACGCGAGGCGAGCCGCACGTACGCCGCGAGCGGCGCGATCATCTTCGACGGATCGGCGAGATCGCGCGCGCGGAGGACGGCCGCTTCAGCGGTCGTCAAGGAATCGACGGCCGACCGCGCCGAGTCCGCCATCGCGAGTGACTTGAACCGTGCCCAACTCGTATCGACGCCGTCGAATAACCCTTTCTCCGCCGTGGCGACGTCCGACACCCGCGAAACCTCGAGCGCGACGCCGCTGTATCGTTGTCCGCGCTGCGGCAACGCCCCCTGCCCCTGCGACGCGTGCTGTGAACGACTGAGGGTCGCGATCTCCGAGTAGCTCTGGCCGAGCAGCGGCGCATACTCGCCGACGTTGAACGCCATCGTGCCCGCGCCGGCGCCGCCGCGCCGCAACCGATAGAACTTCGCCGGCGCCCACGGCTTCAATCCTCCGACGCTCGCCGCGGGAAAGCGCACCGAATCCGCGGCCGCGTCGAATACTTCGCGCGCGATCACGGCCGAATACTGGTGGTGCCCGTGTCCGTCGGCGGGCGTGCCCGTGAACACCGCGATGATCACGTGCGGCCGAAACGCGCGAACGATCGCCACCGCGTCCTTGAGAATCGAATCCTTCGGCCAGTGCTCGAGCGTCTCGTCGAGCGTCTTCGAGTATCCGAAATCGAACGCCCGCGAGAAATACTGCCGGCCACCGTCGATCCGGCGCGCGGCGAGCAGTTCCTCGGTGCGGATCATGCCGAGCACGTCGCCGAGCTCGTTGCCGATCAGATTCTGGCCGCCGTCTCCGCGCGTGAGTGAGAGATACGCGGTCTCGATGTGGCGGCCCTTGGCGAGAAACGCGATGAGCTGGGTGTCCTCGTCGTCGGGGTGCGCGCCGATCATCAGCACGCGTGTCGTCGTCCCGATTCCCGCGACCGCATCCCCTAAAGCGGCAGCGCCGCGCTCCTGTGCATGGAGACGCGGCGCGACCGATACGAGTGCTGCGAGGAGGAGTGCAACGCGGCGGTTCACCGCGCCGCTCCCGCCTTCTTCTTCGATGCCGGGGCGTAGGTGAGCGCATCCTTCACGATGCGCGCCTGCTCCACGTCATGCGACGCCTTGTATCCCTCGGCCGGGCTCGAACGCTCCGGACGGCCGACGTAGCGC
>FTCS01004085.1_pt1 | contig 10809 bp, 14 predicted proteins | sample 1639391 | NCBI WGS metagenome assembly FTCS01 (sample SAMEA3914864, study PRJEB12502) | metagenome | biome: forest; material: soil | place: USA | collected 2012-03-12 | depth 0.3 m | reverse complement strand
GGGGGCGGGCCCGGGGCGGGGGGGTTGTAGCCGCGCCCCTGCCACTCGACGATCACCTCCGCCGGTGACGCAGCGGCGAGCGCCTGGACGGTAGGCCAGCGCTCGAGCCACGCGTGCCAGCGCGGGATGACGCGGTCGACCTGCGTCTGCTGCAGCATGACTTCGCTGACGAGGATCGCGTACGGGTCACGCGTGTCTCGCCACGGCAACGCGCGGCCGTGCGTGCCGTACCAGGCCAGAAGCTCGCGCTGCACGGCCTAAGCGTAGAAGGAGCCGCGTCAGTAGCCGAGCTTCTGCGCGAGCTCGACGATCAGGCCTTGCTGCTGGGGGCTGAGGCCCCACGCTTCCGGGAAGGCGAATGTGGACGGGAGCTCCACGACCCGGACCTCGGGTCGCGCGAGGAACCCTCCATCGTTTCCGCCGGCTGCGCCTTCGGGGCCGACGGTGGCGAATGGCGACCGCTCGGGATGCATCATCGAATCGACGGCGAGCGGGTCCGCACGAAGACCGAGCCAGCTCGCGATTCGTCCGAGCTCTCGCGGGCCGCCGGTGCCCAGCACGTCCTCGGCCCGGACCCGCAGTGTGCGGTCGGGAGCGTACTCGTCGAGGATCTGTGCGATCCGACAGTGGCTCGCGTACCAGATCGATGCGCTTGTCACCTCCAGCGGCGCGTGCTTGCGCATCCACGGCCAGTTCTGCCAGTAGCGGCGCATCGAGTCGATCGTCGCGACCGGGTGTCGGACGAGATGGATGAATCGGGCGCGGGGATAGCGAACGATTGCACGGAAGATGAACGCGTCCGCGTCGGTCGTCTCCGGCGACTTCTCGACGGCGATGCGCGGAGCCACCAGCGACTGGAGCAGGTCGAACAGCTCGACGGACTCGAGGTCTCGGCGTTCGTCGAGCCATTTCCTGGCGGCCGCGATCGCTGCGTCGTCTTGGCCGCCGAACATGACCTCGGCGAGCGAGCGGTGGATCCCGGAGGTCGTCCACGCATGCACGTCGGGTGGCAGGTCGTAGCGGTTTCGAAGCGCGTCACCCACGGTGCGCGCCGAGAAGAGCGTCAGTTCCGGGAATCCGTACAACGACGGGTGCTGCCCGAGCATCGTGCTGATCACCGAGGAGCACGAGCGGGCAACCGACATCACGATCACCGGGGCGAAGGCCCGTGCGTCGCGCGAGCTGCCGTTCGTGACCGAGCGCTCGGCGTCGATGCGTCGGGTGAGTGACGCGTCTGCGACCAACGCCGCGGATTGTGTCAACGCCTCTGCGGCGGTCGCAATCGGCTCTTTTGGACATGCCTGCTGCGTACCTATACGCACCGGACATGTTCGGAATTGCCAATTGACGACCTACCGCCGGCGGCCGTAACGTCGCGCGCCATGTCCGCTTTGGGGGGTCTGATGGACAAGCGCCCTGTGGTGCGCTGCGACGACGAGCATCGCGACACGGGCGAACGCGCCACGGTGCCGCGCGCCGCGTACCTCTACGAGATCGCAATCGGCCCGGAGCCTCCGGCACACGCCTGTCGATTCCATCAAGCGACGGTGAAAGGAGGTGAATTCAGCGATGAAGGAGACGCGCGGACTGGTGTTTGACCAGGACAAGCTCGGGCCCGACCGGCGCCCGAGCGAAGACTTCTTCGATCTGAGCGCCAAGACGCTCGGGACGCAGGGGGTCATTCATGCGCCCTACCTGCTCTACTCGTGCTCTGGCGTCGGCGGAGGTCAGAACGGCGGCTGTCAGTGCATGGGACGGAGTACCTGCCCGCACTAACCCGACGATCCGCGGCGCCGGGTGCGAGAGTGGCCGGCGCCGCGGCTCCTACACGAGGTCATGAACATGAACGAGAGCCGTACGCCGTGGCTGAAGCCGTGGCTCACGATTGGCAGCGAGCAGGATCGTGTCCTGATCCAGGACGGCGAGCGCGTGACGACCCTGGAAGGTGCGGCGGTCACCAGCGGCTTCCTGCCCGACCTGTTGGGTGTGCTCGACGGGACGCGCGACGTAGCCGAGCTTGCCTGTGCGACCGGCGTTGCGGAGGGCTCGGTCCAGGCAGCGTTGAGCGTGCTCGAGCGCGAGGCTTTGCTCACCCGAGGCCCGCGTCCAATCGCGGAGCTTGCGCCCGAAGTCCGTGGAACCGCATATGCGTTGTCGGCGCTGACCCAGCGGTCGCCGACGGAGATCTGCTCGACGCTCACCGCCAGTTCGGTTGTCGTAGCCGGCGACACCGGCACCGCCCGTGCGATCGACGCGATGCTCGTCGACGCCGGGCTCACGAGCGCGGCGCGGGTGCAGGTCGGTGAGGTGTCAGGACTCGACGCAGTCGACCTGCTCGTCGTCGCGCCGGCCGCGGACGAGCTCGACACGCTCGGCGAGATCAACAGGCTTGCCCTCGAGACGTCGGTCGCCTGGCTGCCGATCGCCCCGTACAACGGCCGCGTGATCTCGGTCGGACCGCTGATGGTCCCGGGACAGACGTGCTGCTGGGAGTGCTTCCGGTTCCGGTGCGTCCCGGACGTCGACGCACTCGACGCCTTTCTGTCGCCGAAGACGCCGGTCGAGCGTCCGATGCCGTCACTTCTCGATCAGCTCGCTGCTCCGATCGCCGCACTGCTCGCCGTGCGCTGGCTCGCGACACGTGACGCGTTCCTTCCGGGCATCGTTCACCTCGTCGAAGTCGTCCCGCAGATCGCGGTTAGCCATGCCGAGGTCTTCCGCGTCCCGCGGTGCCCTTCGTGCTCCCGGATGGCGGGCCAAGCCCCGCCGGCCCCTTGGTCGTGACGATCACGCTCGACGACACGCACGTGGATGCGGGGGACTCGCTCACGAGGCTGCGACGCCTCGTCTCGCCGCATGTCGGTGTCATCCGCGGGTTCACGCAGATGATGAAAGAGCCGCACGACTCGCGTCTCGTCAGCATGGCCTGTCAGCTCCATCGCTTCAGTGTGAGCGATGAGCGCAACAGCTTCGTAGGGCACGGTCCTTCGCTCGATCACGCGCTTGCTGCAGCTCTCGGCGAGGCGGCGGAGCGACACTCGATTTTCGGCCCACCCGTCGACACGCCGGTGCTGGCGTCTGCGCGCGACATCGGGGCCGCGGCGGTCTCACCCTCGGACTTCGCATTGTTCTCCGACGCGCAGTACGACGAACCGGGATTCCGGTACGAGCGGTTCACCGACGACGCCCGTGTGTGTTGGGTCGCAGGTCGACGATTGCCCGACGGCACGCCGGCGTTCCTGCCGAGCCAGCTGGTCTACATGCAGGAGCCGGACCCGGCCGAGGTGCCGATTGCCTACGCCACCTCCAGCGGGGCCGCTTGCGCCGGAACGCTTGCGGAGGCCGTCCTCGGTGCACTGCTCGAGGTGATCGAGCGCGACGCGTTCATGATCACATGGCGCAACCGGCTCGAGCTGCCTCGTGTTCGCTGGCGGCATCTTCCGCGCATCGCCGAGTTCGACGATGCGTACTTCGCGCCGTCAGGGCTCGATTACGACGTCATCGACCTGAGCGCGATCGACGACGTGCCGACCATGCTGGCGGTCGTCCGTCCTGCAGGACGCCTCGAGACGTACGGCATCGGTCTCGCCAGCGCGGTCGCTCCCGAACAGGCGTGGTGGCGCGCGCTCCGCGAGGCGTTCGCGTCGAACGGGTGGCTCCGCTATGACGTCGTGCACGATCCGAGCTTCGCTCCGCCCGTCGCGCCGAGCGACGTGCACGGGTTCGGCGATCACCTGTTCTTCTTCCGTGACCCGGAGCGGTTGGGCCGGCTCGAGTTCCTGACCGCGTCGTCGGAGGCCAGTGACCTCGACGAGATCCCGTCAGTCGAAGGGGCGGATCCCTGGGCCGTCGTCGACCACCTCGCGAGCAAGCTGTACGAGCAGGGGGTCGACACGTACTTCGCCGAGATCACCGCGCCGGAGATCGCTGCTGTCGGCCTGCACGTCGTCAGGGTCGTCGCGCCGCAGCTCTGTGCGATCGACGCTGAGCACCGCTACCGGTTCCTCGGCGCCAGTCGCCTCGCGGAACGTCCGATCAGGCTGGGCTACGAGCCGGTCAGCCTCAACTGCGATCCACATCCGATGCCATGAAACCGCCACGTCACGCGGCCGTGGTGTATGGAGCCGACGATGTCCGGCTCGACGATCCGGCCGAGCTCTTCCACGAGGCATCGAGCTTCTACCCGTCCTTCCACCGCCGGCAGACTCCGGGGGCGTGGTCCGGGAACCTCGAGGTGCTGCAGGCGCTCGGCTCCGACGGCGGGAAGCACTTCTACGAGGCCTCGTCGACCGCGCTGCCACAGCCGCTCGAGGGTGAGCCGACATCGCTGCTCGCGCTTCTCGAGCGTCGTGTCTCGTCGCGGGAATTCGCTCCGCATCCACTCGCCCTCGACGAGCTGGCGACGCTCCTGCACGCAGCTCAGGGTGTGGTCGGGGTCGCCGGCGACACCGGATTGCCGCGGCGGACGGCTCCATCAGGTGGAGCGCTCTATCCGCTCGAGGCGTATGTCTACGCCCACCGTGTCGCCGAATGCGACACCGGCTTGTTCCACTACGACCCGCTGCAGCACATGCTCGCCCGGATGTCGGCAGTTCCCTCCACCGACGAGGTCGCGGCGGCATTCCCGCATGACGAGCTCGTTCGTGCCTCGGCTGCCGTCATCGTGATCGGCGCGATGTTGTGGCGGAGTCGCTTCAAGTACGGCATTCGTGCCTATCGCTTCGCGCTGCTCGAAGCCGGCCACGCAGTCCAGAACGTGCTCTTGGCCGCCGCGGCGCTGGGACTGCACGCGTGCCCGATCGGCGGCTTCTACGACCGGTTGCTGAACGACCTTCTCGGGATCGATTCCGTCAACGAGGTGGCGCTGTACGCCGTCGCGGTCGGGAGGTCGGTCTGATGCTCGGCACCGGTCCTGCGCTCCGGTTGAGCGACGTGAGCAAGCGGTACGGCGAGACGACGGCGCTCAGCAGCGTGTCGTTCGAGGTGGAGCGCGGCGAGGTGGCGATCTTGCTCGGCGCCAACGGTGCCGGAAAGACGACGACCACACTCCTCCTGGCCGGCCTGTTGTCGCCCGACGGTGGGCTCGTCCAGGTTGCGGAGGGTGATCCACGGCTTCCCGCGACGCGGCGAATACTCGGCGTGGCGTCTCAGGTCAGTGTGTTCCCGCCGACGATCACGCCGCGCGAGCTGCTCAGGTTCGCCTGCGCGCACTACACCGATCCCCTCCCGATTGCTGCGTTGCTCGAGGCGTTCTCGCTCGAGGATGCTGCCGATCACCGGTTCGCAAAGCTCTCGGTCGGCTATTGGCGTCGGGCCGCGCTCAGCGTTGCCTTCGCCGGCAGGCCGGAGATCGCGCTTCTCGACGAGCCGACAGCCGGGCTCGACGTCCACGCTCGCCGGCGGTTGATCCAGTTCGTGCGCGAGTACGCTCGTGAAGGCGGCACGGTGCTCATGACGACGCACCATCTGAACGAGGCTCACGAGCTCGCCGACCGGATCGTGTTCCTGAAGAACGGGCGTGTCGGGTTCGACGGGACGGGCGATGAGCTCACCGGCAGAGGGGCGGTGACCCGTGTGTCGATTCGCGCCCAGGAGCTACCCGAGCTACCTCCGCTCGTCCGGGTCGAAGCCGGTGACGAGTGGCATCGCCTCTATACCGCCGAGCCCGCTGAGCTTCTGCAGGCGCTTCTCGACGTCGGAGCGGACCTCCGCGGGTTGGAGGTCTCCGGAGCTGCGTCTCTCGAAGACGCGTTTCTGGAGCTGGTCGGCGCATGAGGGTCGCGTGGCTCCACGCCTCGCTTCAGGTGCGACTGTTCTTTCGGTCGCCGGTGTTCGTCATCACCGTCCTTGCGTATCCGACGCTCTTGTTCCTCTTCGTCGGCGCTCCGTTCGCCGGGACTCACGACTTCGCGAATCAGGAGCTCGTGGGCTTCGCGGCGTTTGCGATGCTGACGAACACGTTCTTCATGCTCGGGAGCGGTGTGGCCGCCACCCGCGCGACCCACTGGGAGAAGTGGCTGCGCACCCTCCCGGCAGGCGGCACGAGCAGATTGATGGGCCGCGTGCTCGGGACGCTTCCGTTTGCATGCATCTCGGCGACGACCGTCGCGATCGTCGCATCGGTCGATACGCCGGCCCGGCTCAGCAGCGGCCAGTGGCTTCGCCTGATCGGCCTTCTGCTGCTCGGCTTCCTGGCATTTGGCTGTCTCGCACTGACGCTGGGGTATTGGATCGCGCCCATGAACGCAGGACCGATCATCACGGTGACGTTCCTCGTCCTCGCCTACACGGGCAATCTCTGGGCGTCGGTGCGACCCTTGCCGGCCACGCTTCAGACCGTCGCGCGCTTCATGCCGAGCGCCTACTGGCACGGGATGATGGTCTCGAGCATTCAGCGCGAGCCGATCGCGCTGACGAGCCTCTTCGGTCTGGTCGGTTACACACTCGTCTTTGGCGTTCTCGCGGTGGCGGGCTTCCAACGCGACAGTCAACGCGCTCCGTGGTTGCAGCAGTGAGACGGGACCGTGAGACTTGTCTCGAGTCGACGTCGTAGGGGGTCAATTCATGGAACGCGAAATCGTGCTGACGCGCCGGCAACGGGAGATCGTCGGGTTGATCGCCCTCGGCCACACGAACGAAGCCATTGCCGACATGCTCGGGCTCTCCGGCTCGACCGTGCGCGCGCATTGCAACGCGCTCCGGCTCAAGCTCGGCGTCGCCAGCCGACGGCAGCTTCCGGCCGCGAGCCGCGCCAAGACCGGATTCGATCCGTTCGCCTTGGTCTGAGGCGGAGTCAGCGGCCTGTGCGACGAGGGCCGCAAACCACGGTCCCCTGCGTAGAGCTCGCCGCATGTGTCGCCCGGAAGTAGCACTGTCGTGCGACGACGCCGAGCGACGCGCTCTGAACGACATGAATCGCGTCGGCGACTTCGCCTTGCTGGATGTAGATGCGCGGAACCACGACAGGGCCGTTCGGCGTCGCGAGCCGCGCGGCGGCGACGCTTGGCGCCGGCTTCGCATGGCTCGTCTGCGTGACGGCTACGAGCGCTGCGATTCCTGCGACGACGAGCACGGCGACGGCAATCGTCAATGGACCGCGCCATTGCGACCGAGGCGCGTCGTCGGGGTATTGCGCGGCGACGCGCTCGGGTGGCCCGAGTCGCTCGATGATCATGAGCTCCGCTGCGTCGCGGTCCATCCCTCGCGCCACCTCGGCGGCGATCCCGTCCGCGAGGTGCGTACGGAACTCGGAGACGACGCGCCTGCGTACGCCGCGCGGCAGCGCGTGTCGCAACTCGTCGAGATATCGCTTGCTCTCGGTCACGACGCCGCCAAAACGAGGTCGACCGTCTTGACGAGCGCAGTCCAGTCCTTGCGTTCCTCGCTCAGGCGCTCGCGACCGAGCTTGGTGAGCTCGTAGACACGCCGGCGGCGTCCGACCGTCCGCTGCCACGAGCTGTGCACGAGGCCCGCGCGCTCGAGCCGATGCAGTGCGGGGTAGACGCTTCCTTCGCCGAGATCGAGCGCGCCTTCACTGCGCTCGCGCAGCCATTCGATCAGCGCGTAGCCGTGGGAGGCGCCGCCGGCGAGTGCCGCCAGCAGCAGCAGCTCGAGATGACCGCGAAGCGCGTCTCCGTTCATACCTCGACAGTCTAAGCATCGACTGTCAAGGTAGTCAAGCGTCACTCCGCCTCGATCACGCTCGCCAGCGTGCGCTTCAGCTGGCGTACTTCGGTGTCGCTCAGGCTCTTGAGAAACCGTTGCTCGCACTCGTGGATGAGTCGTCCGCCTCGATCCTCGACGACGCGTCCTTTCTTCGTCAGCTCGAGCGTGTTCTTGCGACGGTCGTCGGCCTGGCGGCGCCGGCGGATCAAGCCCTTCGCCTGAAGCTGGTCGACGAGCGAGACCATCGTCGTGCGGTCGACGCCGAGCATGTCGGCGATCTCTCGTTGTGAGAGCCCGCGCTCGTCGTCAAGGCAGCTGAGGGCCGCCCATTCACGCGGGGTGATGCCGAGCGGCTCAAGCTCCGCGACCGTCAAGCGTCCGAACTGGAGCTCTGCGTGCTTCAGCAGGTACCCAAGCCGCAGGGAAGACGGGTCGGTCACGGCTCGAGCGTAGTCACCATGTCTGATCGTCAGCAATACTGATGATCCGGTATGGTGACGATTCGTCGTCGAGCTGGAGGTGGAGTGCGTGAAGACGCTGGCAGTGTTCGGTGCCGGGCCGGGACTCGGCCAGGCCGTGGCTCGGAGGTATGCCGAGGGTGGCTACGAGATCGCGCTGGTTGCCCGCCGGCGCGACGTGCTGGAGTCGGCAGCCGACGAGCTGAGGAACGTCGGTGCCGTCGCGCACGTGTTCACAGCTGACCTCTCGGATGTCGAAGCGGTTCCCACGCTGGTCGAGCAGATCCGCTCCGCCGCCGGCACAGTGGACGCGATCTACTACGCGCCGACTCCGGAAGCGGGATTCGTCCGCGCGGCGGATCTGACGGCGGCAAGCGCTCGGGCGTTCATGCCGCTCGTCTTCTACACCTTCGTGTCGCTCGTGCAGCAGCTCCTGCCGCCGATGCTCGAGCAGGGCGACGGCGCGATCCTGACCGCGCAGGGAGCGAGCACGCTGCACGGGCTACCCGGGATGAGCGGCCCAGGCCCGGCGCAGGCCGCTCAACGCAACTACCTCCAGTCGCTGAGTGCCGAGCTCGTCGACACGGGCGTCTACGTCGGGATGCTCTACATCGGCGCTCTCATCGAGAGGAGCGCGTTTCACAGCCAGGTCGAGCAGGCGAGGGCCGCCGGCGACGACAGGGACTGGGGCGGAAGCGTCGATCCCGACCAACTGGCCGATCTCCTCTGGAACATGCATCGTGCACGGCGCGAATCGGAAGCGAGCTATCCGTCCTGAGCCGGCCGAGCCCGTGCAGTTTGACGTGAGTCGAACCCGCGGCTACCGTCCAAATCGTCGGCGACGTAGAGAAGGAGGGGTGACTTGATGACTGTTCGTTCCGCAACGCCCCTCCACGTCGCCTGAGCTAAGCCAGCGGAACGCACCCTCGTGTAAGTCCGATTCGCTCCGCTCGCGGCGGCGTTGCCATGCCACTGCGAGAAGGAGCGTGCTTTGCACGGATTGCTCGACCCGGCGCGAACGATGCGCCTCTACACGATGGACGCCTGGGTCTCCGACCCGGCGGTATTGACCGACGAACCGACACTACGGGCGGCGCTCCATGCCGGCGCGCGGGCGGGTGGCGCCACCGTGCTCGGCGAGGAGTTCTGCGTCTTCGACAACGGAGCAGTGACGGGCGTGCTGGTGCTCGCGCAGTCGCACCTGAGCCTCCACACCTGGCCCGAGCTCGCGCTCGCGAACGTCGATCTGCTGTCGTACGGCGACGTTCGCGGCGATGCCGTGCTCGCCGAGATCCGCTCCCGTCTCGGCGTCGAGCGTGCCGAGACCACCTGCGTCCCGCGTGCCGTTGGCTGACGCGGTCGCTCACGACGTCGCGCGCGCGGTCGCGCTGGCCGAAGGCGCGCGCGGCGTCGAAGCGGTGCTCGCGGCGCTCGCCCGGCTGGAGCCCGTGTCGGTGCGCGTGCTCGGCCGGGCCGCAGATCTGCCGACGCCGATCGTCGCTGCGATCTGCGGCGAGCTGCGGCAGCGCGGGATCGTCTCCGAGGAGCGCCCTGTGCAGTTCACCGTCGAAGGGCGCCGGCGCTTCGCGTCGGCGATCGCAGCGGTCGACACGGCGTGCCCGACCTGCGGCGGCCGAGGGATTGCGCTCTCGCCGGCGGTCGCACGGCTTCGTCGCGGCCTCGCCGCCGTGAGCGACGAGGCGCCGGCACCGCGGGTGGATCTCGACCAGTGCCACTCCACGCCGAAGACGAAGCTGCGGCGCGTGCTCGCGATGCACGCGGCCGACGCGATCAACGGCCGGCGCATCCTGCTGCTCGGCGACGACGACCTGATCTCGATCGCGCTGCTGCGCTTCGTGCGCCAGTTCGGCGGCGCGATCGAGCACCTCGTCGTCGCGGACATCGACGAGCGGCTGCTCGAGTTCATCGCGCGCGAGCTCGACGACGCGCCGTTCTCGTTCGAGTGCGTGCGCTGGGACCTGCGCGAAGCGCGGGTCGGGCAGTTCGACACGGTGGTGACCGACCCGCCGTACACGGCGGCCGGCGCGCGGCTCTTTCTCGCTCGTGCGGTCGAGAGCCTCGCCGGCCCGGGCTCACAAGTCTTCCTGTCGTTCGGCTCGCGCCGTCCCGGTGTTCAGGCGGACGTTCAGCGCGCGATCGTCGAGGCCGGGCTCGAGATCCGGTCGCTGACGCGCGACTTCAACGACTACGTCGGCGCCGGCGTGATCGGCGGCACGAGCCACCTCTACCACCTCACGCTGTCGTCGGCGGAGCGGCCGTCACACCATTCGCTCTACACCCACGTCTAGGCGTCTCACAGTTCGCGTCGTGCGGTCGTTATAGCCTCATGACGATGAAGAGCCGCGCCGTGGAGACGCCGATCGGGACGCTTGGCCTGACCGCCTCCGAGCTCGGGCTGACGACGCTCCGCTGGAGCGCCAAAGGCCTGCCCGACGACAGCTCGCCGTTGCTCGACGAAGCGGCCGCGCAGCTCGACGCGTACTTCAAGGGCGAGCTGATCGACTTCGACCTGCCATTCGATCTCGACGGCACCGAGTTCCAGCGCAACTGCTGGCTCGCGCTCGCGACGATCCCGTACGGACAGACGGTGAGCTACGGCGAGCAGGCGCGCCGGCTCGGGCTCGGCCCGGACTCGGCGCGCGCGGTCGGCTCCGCAAACGGCAGC
>FTCS01002743.1_pt1 | contig 10826 bp, 7 predicted proteins | sample 1639391 | NCBI WGS metagenome assembly FTCS01 (sample SAMEA3914864, study PRJEB12502) | metagenome | biome: forest; material: soil | place: USA | collected 2012-03-12 | depth 0.3 m | reverse complement strand
TGTTGATCGTGCCCGGAATGTGCCCATGCGCGAAGTCGGCCGTCGCGCGAACGTCGATCACCGGCGTTCCGCTCTGGAGCGCGCGGCGCACGTCGTCGAGTGTGAGCTCCTCGAGCGGTGCATGGACCACGGGCATGGGGCCGTCGCGATTGACCGTCTTCATCCGCGCGAAATACTTCGGCGGTTCGGGCTGCCCCTCGGTGACGGCGCGCACGAACTCTCGTTCCTCATTGATCTGGAACGCCCAGTTGGCGATGCGCTCGTACCCAAGCGTCGTCGACGGCATTGCGCCGAGTGCCTTGCCGCACGCGGAGCCCGCGCCGTGGCCGGGCCAGAGTTGGAGGTAGTCCGGCAGATCGGCCATCGCGCGAATCGACTGGAACAACCGACGAGCGAGGGTCTCCATCGTGCCATGCTCTTTCGCCGCGCGCTCGAGCAGATCGGGACGTCCGACATCGCCGACGAATATGAAGTCGCCCGAGAGCATGCCCACCGGACGCTCGCTCGTCGCCGTGTCGGTCACCAGGAACACGATGTGCTCCGGGGTGTGTCCCGGCGTGTGACGCACGTCGAATCGCACTACGCCGACGTCGAATCGGTCGCCGTGATGCAGGAGGCGGGCGCCGTCCTGTTGCGCGAACTTGTATTGCCAGTCGGCGTCGCCCTCGGCGGACAGGAGCAGCGTGGCCCTGGTAGCCCGCGCGAGATCGCGCGCTCCGGAGATGAAATCGGCGTGGATGTGAGTTTCGGTGACGAACGCGATGCGCATGTGCTCGCGCCGCGCCGCCTCGATGTATTGCTCGACGTCGCGGTTCGGATCCACGACGATCGCCATTCCAGTTTGCTCACATCCGATCAGGTAGCTCGCCTGCGCGAGCGCCTCATCGTAGAGGCGTTTGAGAAGCATGCAGGAGAATGGCTTGCCAAGTCCCTGAACGCAACGCGAGATTGACCGATGCGTATTCCCACCCTTGTTGTCGCGCTGTCGCTGTCGGTTGCTTCCCGAGCACATGCGCAAATCACCGAGAGGCCGATTCCCTTCGACAGCGCGCGTCGGGTAACGGTGGTGACCGAGTCCCTCGTCGAGCGATTACATCTCGCGGCTCCGGCGTGGCCCGTCACGGACTCGTTCAAGGAAGCACGTCTCTATGCGATCGCACCCGGCGGCGGCTATGTGCTGGTCGTGCCGCGGCCCGCGGGAACGATCGATCGCTACGCGCTGACGGACGACGAGCGCGTTCGCCTGCGCGATGCCATCGATGCCGCCCTGGCGGCGAACGGAAGAGTCTCACCCGAGCCGGGATCCGACGTGATCTCGGAGCCGGCGGGGAACGCGTTCGCGCGACGCCAGACGCTGCTCGGCGCGTTCGTGTACGGTCCGCTCGCGGCGTCACTCGTCACCGATGGTTCAGCAGCCGGCGCGCTCTACCTCCTCACGACCGGCGGAACATTCTTCGCCAGCTACGCCGCCTCGCAAAACATCACACGCGCACAGAATCACCTGGCCGGCCATCTGGGCCTCGGCGCCGGAGCGGCCGGATATCTATTCGGCTATTCGGCGGGCGGCAATCCGGACGACAAGGGGCTTCGCGCGCTCGCGCTCGGCTCGGCACTCGGCGGTACCATCGCCGGCGTGAATCTCGGCCGCACCATGAGTGAAGCCGAAGCACATGGCGCGACGGCCGGGATGGAATCGGCCGCGCTGTTGTCGCTGACCGGCGCGGGAGCGATCGGCGCCCATGGCCGCGGCCTCGCCGCGGCGAGCGCGCTCGGCATCGTTTCCGGATATCCGATTGGCCTCGCGTATGCCCGGCATGCGTCGTACGCCGTGACCGCCGGCGACGCGGATGCCGTGGGAACCGCGGGAATCATCGGTGCGATGTACGGCGGAGCGTTACTCGGCCAGAATTACGACCGGCGCGTCGGTTTCGCGGTCTTTGGAGCTACTTATCTCGCGGGTTTGGTTGCGGGCGACTTGGCAATCGCGCGCGGATACGATCTCACGCAGTCCGAGTCGAACATCGCCGGCGTTGGCGCCGTCGCCGGTGCGCTCATGGGTGCCGCGATTCCGACGCTGGCCGGCTACCATGATCTCAGGGCCCTTCTGGGGACAGGGGCGCTCGGCGCGACGATCGGGATGGCGGCGCTCGTGGCCTCGTCGCCGCATTCGGTGAGCGCTGGGGCCGCGGCGCCGCGTCAGGGTTCGTCGGGCCGGGGGAGCCGGTTCCAGGTCGATTTTCAGCCCACGGCTGCGCTCGGGGCGGTTAGCCGGAGGCCCGGACGATACTCGCTGGTTCATATCGGGTTTTAGGGAGAGTGGGGAGGCAAGGCCTATCCCTCTCCGCTCCTCTCTCCAACGCCATTCCCGAGTGCATCGTAAACTAAGGTACGGTCTTGGCCGCTTTTGGTGCCCGACCGCCCCCGCCCTCAACCCTGATGTCTCTATGAGAATGAACCGGCTCGCTGTCTCGCTGACGGTCGCGCTCGCGCTCCCGTCAGTCGGCGTCGCACAAAAGAAGGTGCTGACGCAGGCTGACTGGGATAAATGGAAAACGATCAACGCCCCTGCCTTGTCGCCCGACGGCAAGTGGGCGGCCTACACGCTGGTGCCGCAGGTCGGCGACGGCGAGCTGGTGATCCGTTCGACGACCGGTACCACGGAGTATCGTGTTCCGCGCGGCTACCTCGGCCGGCCGAACAACACTCCGGGCGGCCTGCGCGGCCCCGCCGCGGGCACGGGTGAGGAAGCGCCGACGGGTCCGAACGTGGCGCCCGCGCAGATCACGGCGGACAGCAAGTTCGTCATCGTCGGCACGCAGCCGTCGCAGGCGGAGGTCGAGCGCGCCGGCCGTGGCCGTGGCGCCGCGGGCGGCAATGCCGCGAACGCGCAGTCGATCGCCATCGTCAGCCTCGCTGACGGGAAGGTCACGACGATTACCGGCGGCCGCAATTTCCGCTTGGCGAAGGACAATGGGACTTGGCTCGCCTACAACGCCGCGCCGGATACGGCGGCGGGCGAGTCGGCCGGGGCGCCCGCTGGTGCGGCTGGCCGCGGTGGACGCGGCGGTCGTGGCGGTGGCCCGGCGGGTGGACGCCGCCAGTTCGGTTCGCCGCTCGTGCTGCGCAACCTCGGCACGGGCGCCGAGGAACGCATCGCCGACGTGCTGAGCTCCCAATTCGACGACAGCGCCAAGGTCTTCGCGTACACGGTGGTGTCGCGCGATTCGACCAAGGACGGCGCGTTCGTCCGCAACATGGCGACGGGCGCCACGACGACACTGCTCGCCGGCCACGGCGACTACAAGAGCATCACGTTCGACCGCGCCCAGACGCAGCTCGTCTTCCTGGCGAACAAGGATGAATTCGGCCGTCCGAACGCACGCTACGCGATCTATCAGGCGTCGGTGAAGGGCGGTGCCGCGCAGGCGATCGTGACGCCGGCGCTGGTGCCGGCCGGACTGCATGTGGCCGACGCTGGTCCGCTCGCGTTCACGCGCAGCGGGACCGCGGTGACGTTCAACGTCGCGCCCCCGGCGATCGATTCGGTGCCGGCGGATTCGCTCGTGGGCAAGGCCGTGTTCGACCTCTGGCACTACAAGGACAAGGTGCTTCAGCCGACGCAGCGCATCAACGCGCAGCGCGATCGCAACGTCTCGTACGGCGCGATCTACTTCCTCGGCACGAAGAAGCTCGTGCAGCTCGCCGACGACTCGATCCCGCAGGTGAACGTGTCGGAGGACGGCAAGGTCGCCGTCGCCAACTCGCGCGAGCGGTACATGATCGAGCAGATGTGGGGTGACGGCGGCACGGACGTGTATGTCATCGATCCCGCGACGAACGCGCGCAAGCTGATCAAGGAGAAGATCAGCGGCAGCGCGTCGCTTTCGCCCGACGGCAAGTATGTCGTGTTCTACAACGACTCGGCGTGGCACAGCTACAACACGGCGACGTCGAAGCTCGTGAACCTGACGGGCGGCCTCAAGGGCGTGAAGTTCTACAACGAGACCGACGATCATCCGAACGAAGCGCCGGGCTGGGGCGTGGCCGGCTGGACGAAGGGCGACGCGTCGCTGCTCGTCTACGATCGCTTCGACATCTGGCAGCTCGACCCGAACGGCGCGAAGCCGGCGGTCGGCGTCACGGATTCGGTCGGCCGGAAGAACAACATCCAGTTCCGCCTCGCTGAAGGCGACGGCGGTCGCGGCGGCCGTGGTGGCGGCGGTGGCCGCGGCGGCGCTGCCGGCGATGATCGCGGCGTGCTCGATCCGAACGAGACGATCATGCTGCGCGCCGTGAACACGGAGACGATGGCGAGCGGCTTCTATCGCGATCAGCTCGGCGCCAAGAAGGAGCCCGAGAAGGTCGTGATGTCGGACCTCAACTACGGTCCGCTCATCAAGGCCGCGAACGCCGACGTCTACATGACGACGAAGAGCACGTTCGTCGACTTCCCGAATCTCTGGGTCGGCTCGTCGCTCACGAATCTCGCGAAGATCTCGGACGCGAACCCGCAGCAGAAGGACTACAACTGGGGCACCGCGGAGCTCGTGCGCTGGACGAGCGCCGACGGCAAGCAGCTCAAGGGCATTCTCTACAAGCCCGAGAACTTCGACCCGAGCAAGAAGTACCCGATGATCTCGTACTTCTACGAGATCCTCTCGAACGGCTTGTACAACTATGTCGCGCCGACCGGCCGCAACGTCATCAACCCGACGCACTACGTCTCGAACGGCTATGTCGTGTTCGAGCCGGACATCGTGTATGAGGACGGCCATCCGGGACCGAGCGCATACAAGGCGATCGTGCCGGGCGTGCAGTCGCTGCTCCACCGCGGCTACATCGACGAGAAGAAGCTGGGTCTCCAGGGCCAGTCGTGGGGCGGTTACCAGACGGCGTACCTGATCACGCAGACGCACATGTTCGCCGCGGCGATGGCGGGCGCGCCGGTGGTGAACATGACGAGCGCATACGGCGGCATTCGCTGGGGCACGGGCATCTCGCGCGCCGGCCAGTACGAATCGGGCCAGAGCCGTATCGGCAAGCCGCTCGTCGACGCGCCGCAGCTCTACATCGAGAACTCGCCGCTCTTCCACCTCCGCGACGTCACCACACCGCTGTTCATCATGAACAACGACGCCGACGATGCGGTACCGTGGTATCAAGGCATCGAGTTCTTCGTCGGCATGCGCCGCCTCGGCAAGGAAGTGTACTTCATCGATTACAACAACGACGTACACAATCCGGCGAGCCGCGCGAACCAGAAGGACATCGCGATGCGCATGCAGCAGTTCTTCGACAACAAGCTGAAGGGTGCGCCCGCGCCGGACTGGATGGTGCACGGCATTCCGTACACGGCGAAAGGAAAGGATCAATTGGGGCCGGCACCCGTACAAGCGGGTGGAGTAATAACGCCCAACCCGTGAACTGACACTCGAAGTCTTCGGTCCTAGGTCCCGGGTCCTAGATTTGGGGTTGAGATGAGGGAGGAAACGGCGCATCGTTCTTCGAACGGTGCGCCGTTTCTCCATGACCTAGGACGTAAGACCCAGGACCTCAGCATGGCTGACGAAATAGACTTTCGATTGATCGGCGATGATCTCCAGGCGGTGATCATCACTCTGGACCCAGGTGAGATGGTCATCGCCGAAGCCGGCGCGATGATGTACATGCAGGACGGCATCGTCATGAACACGACGCTCGATCCGAACGCGCAGGGCGGGGGACTGATGGGAAAACTGTTCGCCGGCGCCAAGCGTGCGCTGTCGGGCAACACCTTCTTCGTCACGACGTTCGCCAACGCGGCCAACCGGCGGCAGGACGTGGCGTTCTCGTCGCATTTCCCCGGCAAGATTCTTCCGGTAGACCTCCGCACCTGGGGCGGCGTGATCATCGCGCAGAAGGACGCGTTCCTCTGCGCGGCCCGCGGCGCGAACGTGTCGATCGCGTTCACGCGCCGCATCGGAGCGGGATTCTTTGGCGGCGAGGGGTTCATTCTCCAGCGCATCGAGAGCGACGGGCTGGCTTTTCTTCACGCGTCCGGTGCCCTTCACGAGATACACCTGCAGGCGGGTGAATCCGTCCGCGTGGACGCCGGGTGTCTCGTCGCGATGGAGTCGCAGATCGACTACGACATCGAGATGGTGCCGGGCATCAAGACGGCGCTGTTCGGCGGCGAAGGGCTGTTCTTCGCGCGACTTCAGGGGCCAGGCCGCGTGCTGCTACAGACGATGCCGTTCTCTCGCCTCGCCGATCGCATCCTCGCCGCGGCCCCGCACCACGAACACGGTGGCCGCATGGACGCGCGCTACGGCGCGGCGGGCCTTCTCGGCGGCGTGATCGGCTCGATGATCGACGGGGACCGGTAGGTCCTCGCCGCGATGCCAGCAATCGAAACCCGCGCTCTTCGCAAGGTCTATCCCGCGCCCGCCCCGTCGAAGCGACGCGGGCGTCCCGCGGGCCCTCCGGGAATGGGCGGTCCGCCGGGCAGTTTCCCGGGCGGCCCGCCGGGAGCACCACGCGGCGAGATCGTTGCCCTCGAGAGCCTGGACCTCGAGGTCCGAGATGGGGAGTTCTTCGGGCTCCTCGGCCCCAATGGAGCAGGAAAGACCACCACCATCGGAATCCTCACCACACGCGTGAAGCCCACGTCGGGCACCGCGCTCGTCGGCGGCGCCGACGTGAGCACGCAGGACGTCGCGGTGCGCCGGCGTATCGGCGTCGTGCCGCAGCGGCCCAATCCAGACCGCAGCCTCAACGTCGTCGAGAATCTCATCTTTCACGCGGCCTATTTCGGGATTCCGGCGTCCGTCGCGGCGCCGCGGGCCGGCGCGCTGCTCGAGCAGCTCTCGATTCTCGACAAGGCGAACGCAAAGGTGGACGAGATGTCGGGCGGCCAGCAGCAGCGACTGATGATCGCCCGCGCGCTCATCCACGAACCGCAAGTGATCTTCCTCGACGAGCCCACCGTCGGGCTCGACCCGCAGACGCGCCTGTCGCTGTGGGAGATTCTTCGGTCGCTGCATGCCGAAGGCCGCACGATCGTGATGACGACGCACTACATGGAGGAAGCGGACAAGCTCTGCGACCGGATCGCGATCGTCGATCGCGGGCAATTGCTGGAGCTCGACACGCCGCAAGCGCTCAAGGACCGCGCGCCGGGCGGCACGCTCATCGAGCTCACCCTGAGCGGCGACGCGGCTCCGCTCGCCGATTCAATCCGCTCCGTGGACGGCGTGCTGCGCGCCGAGCCGCAGGGAAAGGTGCTTCGCGTGTACAGCGACCGTGGCGGTCGCGTGATTTCGCCGGCGATTCAGCTCGTCGAGGAGCAAGGGTCGTCGGTGACCAACATCAGCCTCACTGAGCCGAGCCTCGAGACGCTGTTCATCTCGCGCACGGGGAGGAAGCTCGATTGACCGTCAGCTCGACGTCCGTCTTCTTCGCGCTGCTCCGGCGCGATCTGCGGGTCGCACGCAAGGAGATCGTTTTCTTCCTCGTCCGCACCACGATGCAGCCGTTGCTGTTCCTGATCGTGTTCGGCTTCCTCCTTCCGAAGATGAACTTCGTCGGGAAGGGATATCAGACGGCGCTTCTGCCCGGAATTCTGGCGGTGAGCCTGAGCCTCGCCGCGATTCAGTCCGTCGCGCTGCCGATGGTGCAGGACTTTGGCTGGACCAAGGAGATCGAGGATCGACTGCTGGCGCCCGTGCCAACGCAGCTCATCGCCGCGGAGAAGATCGTGGCCGGAATGATCCAGGGGATCATCGCCGCGGCGTTCGTCCTGCCGATCGCGCGGCTGGTGATGGGTCCGATTCCCGACCTCACGCTCGCGCACATCGGCCAGGTCATACTGATCGTGCTTCTCGGCTCGGCGGCGTTCTCGTCGCTCGGCATGTGGCTCGGCACGGCGATCGCCCCGCAGCAGATTGGTCTCATGTTCAGCGTCATCGTGGCGCCCATGCTGTTCTTCGGCTGCGCTTACTATCCGTGGCGCGGGCTCGACGTCGTCCCGGTGATGAAGTACATCGTTCTCGCGAATCCCATGGTATACGTTGCCGAAGGGATGCGCGGGGCCCTGACGCCCGCGGTGCCGCACATGCCGCTCCCGGTGGTCGGCGTGGCGTTGCTGATCGTGGTCGCGGTGTTCTGGACGCTCGGCATGCGCAGCTTCTACAAGAGAGCCATCGGATGAACGAACAGGCAGCCGCGGATCCCATTGCGCGCTTCAAGACACTGCTGGAGCAGGCGAAGGAAATTTCGCCAGACGTGCTCCCCGAGCCCACGGCGTTCGCCCTCGGCACGGTCGATGCGCGTGGCCAGCCGAGCGTACGCATCGTGCTGCTCAAGCACGTGGACGATGGCGGCTTTGTCTTCTACACGAACTATGAGAGCCGGAAGGGGCTGGAGTTGCTCGCCTCGAAGCGTGCGGCGATGTGCTTCCACTGGCAGACGCTCGAAACACAGGTCCGTGTGGAAGGGCTCGCCGAGCAGGTGAGCGACGCCGAGGCGGACGCGTACTTCGCGTCGCGGCCGCGCGGCAGCCAGATCGGTGCCTGGGCGTCCATCCAGAGCCGCCCGATGGACGACGCGGGCGATCTCGAGGCGCGTGTGGCCGAGATGGAACAACGTTTCGGCTCCGGAGTCGTGCCGCGCCCGCCGCACTGGTCAGGGTTTCGCATCGTTCCGGAACGAATCGAGTTCTGGCGAAGCATGCCGAGCCGGCTGCACGTGCGGCACGTCTACTCGCGCCGGGCCGGCGGCTGGGATGTGACGCAGCTTTACCCGTAGTTACTTTTCCGGCCATGGCTACACGGATCGCCGACAACGTCGCGGCTGACACGGCACCAACCTGGACGATCGACTCGGCGCGCGCCCTCTACAACATCGAGGGCTGGGGCGCCGGGTATTTCGACATTAACGAGAAGGGACACGTCGTCGTCCGCCCCGACAAGGACCGGCCCGACCATGTCGTCGACCTGTTCGAGATCACCAACGACCTCGAGGAGCAGGGCATGGCTCTTCCGGTCCTGCTTCGCTTCTCGGACATCCTGCGTTCGCGCATCGAACAGTTGACCACGCGCTTCGAACAGGCGCGCGAGGAGTTCGGTTATACGGGCGGCTATACGACCGTCTACCCGATCAAGGTCAACCAGCAGCGCCACGTCGTCGAGGAAATCGTCGAGTTCGGCAAGCTGCACGGCGTCGGCCTCGAATGCGGCAGCAAGCCGGAGCTCCAGGCGATCCTCGGCATGGCCGAGAACACCGAGCACGTGATCGTGTGCAACGGCTACAAGGACGAGGAGTTCATGCGCCTCGCCCTCATGGGCCAGAAGCTCGGCCACCAGGTGTACATCGTCCTCGAGCAGCTCAGCGAGATCGACGTGCTGCTTCAGGTCGCCGACGAGATGGGAGTGACGCCGAATGCCGGCATCCGCATCAAGCTCGCCTCGCGCGGCTTCGGCCGCTGGAAGGAGAGCGGCGGCGAAAAGTCGAAATTCGGCCTCAACTCGGCGCAGCTCGTTCAGGCGATCGATAAGCTCCGCGATGCGGGCCGCCTCGACATCGTCAAGCTGATCCACTTCCACCTCGGTTCGCAGATCACCGACATCCGGTTCATCAAGCTCGGGCTTACCGAGCTGACCCGGTTCTACGTCGAGCTGCGCAACCTCGGGCTCGACATCACGCACGTGGACGTGGGCGGCGGGCTCGGCGTGGACTACGATGGCTCGAACTCGACGTCGGACGCCAGCGTGAACTACTCGTTGCAGGAGTACGCGAACGACGTCGTGTACACTCTCGCGGAAGCCTGCCGCGAGCATGAGATCCCGATGCCGCACATCATCAGCGAGTCGGGACGCGCCCTCACGGCGCATCACGCGCTGCTGCTGATCAAGGTGATCGACGTCGAGTCGCAGTCGGACCGTCCGGTGCCGGAGTTGAGCGAGGACGATCACGCGCTGCTGCACGAGATGCACACCGATTACCGCGACGCCTCGCGCAAGAACATCGCGAAGCGCCGCATCCGCGAGATCTTCCACGATCTCACCTTCGACAAGGAACGCGCCCAGGAGATGTTCAACAGCGGCGTGTTCACGCTGCGCGACCGCGCGATGGCGGAGCAGATCTATCTCGCGGCGATGAACGTGCTGTCGAAGTCCGTCGGGCGGCATCGTGACGACTTCGAGGATATCGTGACGGATCTCGACACGACCCTCACCGACCGGTACTTCTGCAACTTCTCGCTCTTCCAGTCGCTTCCCGACAGCTGGGCGATCGATCAGCTCTTTCCGATCATGCCGATCCACCGGCTCGACGAAGAGCCGACGCGCCGCGGCACGCTCCAGGACGTGACCTGCGATTCCGACGGCAAGATCGATCGCTTCGTCGGCGAGAAGGAAGGGAACCCGAGCCTGGAGCTCCACGAGTTCAGAGACGGCGAGCCGTACATGCTCGGCGTCTTCCTCACCGGGGCGTACCAGGAGATCCTGGGCGATCTGCACAACCTGTTCGGCGACACGAACGCGGTTCACATTCGCCTCGCGTCGAACGGCATGTACGAGGTCACGGACCTCGTGCACGGCGACACGGTGACGGAAGTGCTGAACTACGTGCAGTTTCGCGCGTCCGACCTGCTGCAGACGTTTCGCCGCAAGGTGACGGCGGCGAAGCACATCAGCCGTCAGGAGGCGAACACGTTCATCGCCGACTACATCGCCGGGCTGGAAGGGTACACGTACCTCGAGGGCGAAGCGGCGCAGTAGGGCGGGTAGAGCCTCCGCTGCGCGTCGGCGGGTAGAGCCTCCGCTGCGCGTCGGCGGGGAGAGGCCCCC
>FTCS01001539.1_pt1 | contig 10833 bp, 8 predicted proteins | sample 1639391 | NCBI WGS metagenome assembly FTCS01 (sample SAMEA3914864, study PRJEB12502) | metagenome | biome: forest; material: soil | place: USA | collected 2012-03-12 | depth 0.3 m | reverse complement strand
CGTCGTTCGTCGCGCAGCGGGATCCGGGGAAGGCGGCGCTGCGGGACGCGCTGATGCGCGAGCTCCCACGCTTCGATCGCCACCCGCTCTGGCAGGAGATGCTCACCGGGGGCTTCCAGCTGCTCACCGAAGTCAGCGACGATCTACTGCGCCGGATCGTGAAGACGGACGAGCAATATCGGCTGCTGGCGGAGATCGCCATCCGCTCGCTCATCGTGGTGCCCATCGTGACGCGCGGTCGGACCACGGGCATTCTCACGCTCGCCTATACCCACGAGTCGGGTCGCCGCTATGGGCGCGACGATCCGGCGCTCGTCTTGGAGCTCGCGCTCCACGCGGCGCACATCGTGGAGAACGCCCGCCTCCTCAAGGAGCTCGAGTCGAGCGAGGCGCGGTTCCGCGTGGGGCTGGCCGGCACGCGAACCGCCGTCTACGAGCAGGACGCCTCGCTCCGCTATCTCTGGTACTACAATCCGTTGTTGCCCCTCGGCCTGGGCGGGAAGACGCACGAGGAGGTCTACGCGGCCGAGGACGCGGCGGCGCTCACCGCGTTGAAGCGGCGTGTGGTCGAGACTGGAGAGAGCGCCCGCGAAGAAGTGGAGCTGACCTTGATGGGCGAGCGCCGACATTTCCGCGTGGTCGTCGATCCCGTGCGCGATCACCTGGGAAAAGTCGTCGGCGTCATCGGCTCCGCCATCGACATCACGGAGGAGAAGCGCGTGCAGCAGCAGCTGCGCGACGCGCTCGCCTTCCGCGAGCAGATGAATGGGATTCTCGGCCACGATCTGCGAAACCCGCTCGCCGCCGTGTCGTTGGCCGCCGGCGCGCTGCTCGAGCAGCCGGATCTTCCAGCGCCAGCGCGCAACAAGGCCGTCGTCATCCAGCGGGCGTCGAGACGGATGACGGAGATGATCGAGACACTGCTCGATTTCACGCGTGTGCGCGCGCTGGGTAGGCTCCCGGTCTCGCCGGTCCCGATCGATCTCGCCGCGCTCGTCTGGGAGGTCATCGACGAGTCACGAGCGGCGTTCCCCGGCAGCGCCATCGAGCTCGACGTGCAGGGTGACCTGCATGGCGAGTGGGACCAGGCCCGCGTGGCTCAGACGCTGTCGAACCTCGTGGCCAACGCCATCGCGTACGGCGACCCTGGCGCTCCGGTCCGCGTCTCGGCGGTCGGCGAAGACGCGGACGTGCTCGTGAAAGTGAACAACGCGGGCACGCCGATCGCGCCGGATCTGATCCCGGTCTTCTTCGAGCCGTTCCGGCGCGGGGCGCGCGAGCGCTCCCCCCAAGGTCTCGGGCTGGGCTTGTACATCGTGAAGCAGATCGTCCTTGCGCATGGGGGAACCGTCGACGTCGAGTCGAACGCCGAGACGGGGACGACGTTCACACTGCGTCTTCCGCGAAAGCAGCCCGAGACGACGACGGCGTGACACGACAGTCGAGCCGCTCGCCACGAGGCCGGCATAGAGGCGCGGCCGCCGAGCCTTCGCAGCTGCGCTCTACCACGCACGTCTCTGGCACATGGAATGCCTCGTCCTGGCTGTACCGCCGGTCGCGTCGAGCGCCTTGTCGTCGATGAGCCGAACGGCAGGAGAGCTGTCATGAATCGTTCGCTGCTCGTGTCGTTCATCTTTCTCTCATGTTGCGGTGGATCCGCGACGGTCGAACCCGGTCCAGCCTACCCACGAGCGGACGACTCGACTCCGGCTCTCTCGGCGCAACCCTCGGCGCAAGAGCTTCACCAGCTCGTTGCGCCCATCGCACTCTACCCGGATTCGCTCGTTGCACAGATCCTCGCAGCCTCTACCTACCCGGATCAGATCGTCGCAGCGGATCACTGGCTGCAGCAGAATCCAGACCTCAAGGGAGATCAACTTGCCCAAGCGGTGGATCAGCAAAGCTGGGATCCGAGCGTCAAGGCGTTGACCGCCTTTCCGTCGGTGCTCGCGAACATGGACAAGAACCTCTCCTGGACGACGTCGCTCGGAGAGGTCTACGCCAACGAACAACAGGGCATCATGAACGCCGTTCAGGAGATGCGGCGGAGCGCACAAGCCGCCGGCCAGCTGAAGAGCTCGCCTCAACTGAACGTCACCCAGGAGGGATCGACAATCGCGGTCGAGCCGACCAATCCCGACGTCGTTTATGTCCCAGAATACAATCCCTGGCTCGCATACGGCGAACCTGTGGCTCCGTGGCCTGATTGGTATTGGTATCCCGGCTTGTATTGGACTTCACCGACACTTGCGTATGGCCCGGGCTTTGGAGTCGGTCTCTACGGTGGGTTCGGTTGGGGATGGCACAACTGGCGGCCTGACTGGGACCACCACTCGGTTGACTTCAACCACCACCCCTACGTTTCGCGGAGCAGGACGGTGATCGATCGCGGCGCCTACCTCAATCGAGCCCCTTCGACGATTCGCAGTGGAAATGCATATTACGGCGGGGGCATTCGTGAGCGCGGGGTCGGGACGACGCACGTCACCGCGGGCGGCTTCAGCGGCGCCCGCGGCTTCGATCACGGCGGCGTCGTCCACGGTTACTCCGCCCGCGGCTTCTCGAGCCTCGGGGGCTTTCACGGCGGCTTTCACGGCGGCGGCGGCTTTCACGGCGGCGGCGGCGGCCATGGTGGTGGAGGGCACAGGTGATGCGAATTTCACGGAGCTCGATCGTGGTCACGATGGTTGCTGTGCTCGTCCTCGGCTGTGGTCGTCCGGCCGCCGGACCCGCGCAGCCGGCGGAGCCGAGGACGTTCGCGTCCCCCGGTCAGGCAGCACAAGCTCTGTATGAAGCCGAACGAAACAACGATGAATCCGCGGCACGCGCGATCCTCGGAGCGGGACCCGAGCTCACGTCCGCGGGCAGCGACATCGACGACAAGGTCAATCGCGAGCAGTTCGTCAAAAAGTATCAGGAGATGCACCGCCTCGTTCACGAGCCGGATGGAACGACGATCTTGCACATCGGAGCGGAGAACTGGCCCTATCCGGTTCCGCTCATTGCCAAACAAGGGCGGTGGTACTTCGACTCCGACGCCGGCAGGCAGGAAGTGCTGGCCCGCGAGATCGGTCAGAATGAATTCACTGCTGTGCAGGTCGGCCAGGCCTTCGTGAGCGGGGGCGGGCGCGGGTCAGAAACCGACAGCGGCCCGAGTGGAGATCGGATTCGAGCGTTCGCAAGCACACTTCGCAATGCGAAAGACGCGAATGCCAAGAACGCTCAATCCTTCCATGGTTACTACTTCCGAGTCGTGACAGAGGAGCCCGGTGGCGTGGCGCTGGTCGCCTATCCGGCGGCGTACCGTACGTCAGGTGTCATGACGTTCCTGCTCACGAGCAGCGGCGTCGTCTACGAGAAAGACCTCGGGCCACAGACCGCAACGCTCGCGCCACAGCTTCGTGCAGCGCCGGCCAACGATTGGGTCGTGGTGGAGTAAGGGCCGACGTGCGAGCGGGCTCGTCACACGCACGGCATTCGTGAGAGCCGTCGACACAGCGGAAAGGAAATCTGCCATGCGGAAGGTCAAGAACGTGGTTCTAGTTCACGGGGCGTGGGCGGACGGCTCGAGTTGGGCGAAGGTAATCCCCAAGCTCGAGGCGGATGGCCTCCAGGTGACGGCGGTACAACTGCCGCTGAGATCACTCGCCGACGATGTCGCTACAGCCCAACGGGCAGTGGCTCTTCAGGATGGGCCGACGCTACTGGTCGGGCACTCCTACGGCGGCGCTGTCATCACCGGCGCCGGTAACGATCCGAAGGTCGCGGCGCTGGTCTACGTGGCGGCGTTCGGGCCCGACGCCGAAGATACGCTCAACTCGCTTCTCGCCAGCGGAGAGCCGCCGTCTGCGGCCGTGCCGGAAGGGAGGGCGGACGCGAACGGCTTCATACGGCTCACGGAGAAGGGCATGCTGGAGTACTTCGCGCAGGACCTGCCCGAGGTGGAGAAGCGCATCATGCTGGCCACGCAAGGACCCATTGCGGCGAAAATCTTCGACGACCGGCTATCCGCGGTGGCGTGGAAGGCAAAGCCGTCCTCGTACGTCATAGCCACGAACGACATGGCAATCCCTCCGAACGTGCAGACGAGGATGGCCGCCAGAATGAAGGCTGACACGATCTCTGTCGCGTCCAGTCATGTTCCGATGCTCTCGAAGCCTGACGCGGTCGCGGCGCACATCATTCGCGCGGCGAACCGAGTCGCGAGTCAAGACGCAACCGTCGCCACGCACGGCCGAACGTAGACGCGCGGGTTCGCCAAGCGCCACGTTCGACACCGTCCGCGCCACCGTCGTGAACGATCCGCTCAGACGGTGGCGGGAGCGGCGGCAGGCGCGGCCGGCTTCGCGTTGACCTCGGACGTACAGAACTTGCACTTGCTCGCCTTGAGCGGGATCTGCTCGAGGCAGAACTGGCATTCCTTCGTCGTCGGGTCGTCCTTCTTCATCACGCGGCCGACGATCTGCGAGACGATCAGGAACAGGACGATCGCGATGATCAGGAAGTCGATCACGGAGCCGAGGAAGTCTCCGTACTGGAGCACGACGTCTTGCTTCGGATCGGCCGCGTGGCGGAGCACGTAGCCGTCCTTCTTCCAGTCGCCGCTCGGCATCGCGAGCGCGACGACGGGCATGATGAGGTCGGTGACGAGCGCGGTGACGATCTTGCCGAACGCAGCGCCGATGATCACACCGACGGCGAGATCGACGACGTTGCCCTTGAACGCGAACTTCTTGAAGTCTGCAATGAGCTGCATCGTTGCCCCCGCGGTCAGTGATCGGTCGGTGCCGGCGTGGTCGGTGCCGGCGTCAGCGGCGCCGTGCCCGACGGCGGCGTGGTGGTCGGGTCCGACGGCGGCGCAACGGTCGCGGGCGGCAGCGGCTTCGTGCCGTCGGGCGGCGTCGTCGTGTCGGGCGGCGGCGGCGGCGGCGGCGGCGGCGCAGCTCCCGGGCCCGCCGGCTTGTCGGTCGGCGCGCCCGGCTCCGCGCCTTCGGGGCACGGACACGTGGCCGCCTTCTTGGGCGTCACGCTGTCGAACGCGAAGATGAGGCTCACCGTCGACGACGTGTCGAGCTTCTCCTTGCCGGGCAGCGGAGCGTGATCGTAGCGAGCGCTGAAACCGAAGCCGAACGCGAAGCCCGCGCCGATGTTGGCGGCGATGAGCGCATCGAAGTTGAGCCGATACCGCGTGCTGTCGACGAAGCTCTGGAGGTACTCGATGCCGGACGCAAAGGTGACCTCCTTGTTGAACGCGTGCTTGAGGCCCGCGAAGAGACGCGACGAGTGATCGGTCTGCGTCTTGTCGAGCAGGATCGGGTTGCCGGCGGCGTCGAACGTCGGGTTGCCCGCCGCGTCGAGCACGGCGCGTCCGTCCTCGCGGCGAATGTCGTGCTGGAAGTCGTAGCCGGCTTCACCCCAGAACGACGTCGAGCTGTGGGCGACGAAGATGTACTTGAAGCCGGGATCGAGGTTGTAGCGGAACGTGAGCCCCTGGAATCGGTCGTGACGACCGGTGTTGATGAGGAACAAGCTCGCTTGCTCGATGAGGTAGCGGTCGTAGCGGAGCCGACCCTGGATGTTCTCGGCGGAGACCTGGATGTCCTTGCCCGCCGTTGCGCCCTGACCGTAGTTGCCGACGACGGCCGCGCCGATCGCGTTGTTGTCGTGGCGCGTCTCGAAGAGCCCGTTGCCGGAGATCGCGAGGAGGCGAGAGTTGCCGGTCGTGAGCACGCCGCCCGCCGAGACCGACGCGGTCGTTCCGTCGAGGGGCTTCTCGATCTTCGGCGCGTCCGCGGCCTTCGGCGCCTCGACCATCGCTTTCGCGTCGGCCGGCGGCGCGGCGGTGACCGACTGCGCGGACGCCTTGGACGCGGTGAGCACGCCGAACGAAGACAAGAGCACGACGGAAGTCCCGAGCACGGACAGACGATGCATGAGGATTGCATCTACCACAGCGGTTCTCTCGCGTGTTTTCCGAGTTGCACCCCGGCGGGTATCACGAAGCGCGTCGATGGCTGTGCGGTATGCTCGCGCCGTTGAAGAGTGCTCTTCTCGGAAAGGATCGGCGCGCGCTGACTTTGTTTCTCGCGCCGACCTTCGTCGCGCTGGCCCTCGACGTCGTGCTCCGCGGTCGCGTGCTGATCGGCTACGCGCTGCAAGGAAAAGCGATCTACGGCAGCTCGATCCTCATCAGCGCCGGGTTCTGGGTGCTTCCACTTTGGTGCGCCGCGCGCCTCGTGACCCTTCGGACGACTGCGACATCGCCACGCAGGCGCCTCGCGGCGCGGGTCGCGCTCTACGTCCTGTTCGCCGCGTGGATCTTGCCGCTCGCCGTCTTCTGTTACGGCGGTCAGGCCCTCTATCACCGTGTGGTCCACGCCTATATGGGGCGCGATACGGTGCGCCTCGGCTTCGCGCTCCGGGGCACGGTCGCAGGTTGGTTCGAAGCGTGGGGCAGCTCGCTCGCGCTCGTCGCGATGGTCGCGAGCGGAGTCGCGATCACCTTCGGCATCGCGGCGCTCGTCCGTCGCGCGGCGCCGCGTGTGAGCGGTCCGCCGCCGATCGTGCCGGCGTTCGCGTTCGTCGGCGCGCTCTTCTGCATGTGGATCGACATGGTCGACAGCCGCTTCCTCCAGGCTGCGTTGCCGGACGACTGCTTCGCGCACGGGTTCGTGCATGCGGTGCGCGTGGGTGTCACCGGCCAAGGAACGACGCGGCGCGGAATCTCCCTGCGCACCCCGGCTCCGTTGCCTCCGCTACCTGCACGCGATCCCGCGCGCCCGCGGCCGCCCAACGTCGTGCTCGTCATCACGGAGAGCGTTCGCGCCGATGCGCTCTGCTCCGACCCACCTCCGATGTGCAAGGGACGCTTTCTCGATCACGTCGCCGCCGATCGCGTGCCGCTCGGCAAGCTGACGACGCAGTCGTCGGGCACGTTCGGCGCGTGCATGCTGCTGTGGACCGGCCTTCCCGTCACCGCCAACGTCAACGCTGCGCACTCCGCGCCCGTGCTGTGGGAGGTCGCCCACGCGCTCGGCTATCGAACGGCGTACGTCACCTCACAGAACTTCCAGTTCGAGAACTTCGGCGCGTTCGTCCAGCGCGCGGGCATCGACGTCACGATGAGCGCGACCGAGCTCGGCGGTCTCGCCCAGGAGCAGCTCGGCGCTCCCGACGAGCGCGCGACGACGGAGCTCCTTCGCGTGCTGCGCGCAACGCCTCCAGGCTCGCCGTACTTCGCCGTGCTGCATCTCTCGAACACGCATGCGCCGTATCGGATCGATCCCGCGCTCCAGCCCTTCGAGCCGCACTCCGACAACGCGGTCGGCGACGTGGACGCGTTCCACAACCACTATCGCAACAGCGTGCTGCTGCAGGAACGGACCCTCTCCGACTTCTTTCGCGAGCTGCGCGCGATGCCGGAGTGGGACGACACCGTCGTCTTGCTCGTCTCCGATCACGGCGAACAGTTCCGCGAGCGCGGCGGGCTCTATCACCTGCACTCGCTCTACGACGAAGAGGTGCGCGTCCCCGGGTTCATCGTCGGCGGCGCGCGCGCGCTCGACGACGAGAAGCGCGCGGCGCTCCACAGCTTCAACCGACATCGCACCTACTTCGCGGACGTCAACGCGACGATCCTCGATCTCTTCGGCGTCGACGCCGCGACGCGCGCGAAGCTGCCGTTCGCGAACCGGGATGCGCGCTCCCTCGTCGACAAGGAGGGCTGGCAGGGCGATCGCCTGACGCTCCTCAGCACGAGCACCGCGGTCTGGGATCAGGACGACGAACGCAACGGCGTCATGCAGGGCGACTGGCTCCTCGTCGGCGCGCCCACGCGACCGATGACCTGCTTCGACATCGCGCACGATCCCAACGAGGCCCAGCCCCTGGCGCCGGAGCGCTGCGGACCGGTGATGCGCGACGCGATGAAGGCATTCCAGTGACGGGCGCGCACGCGCGCGGGCGCGGCGAGGCGGATCTTTCTCGATCCGAACGCGGCCCCGGGTGAATCAGCCCGGCGAGGCTTGAACATGCCGTTTCCACGGGAAATATCCATGTAGGTGTGTGTGGTCCAGATTCTGCTTGGCGGAGGCCATGGCCGTTCGCTGGAAGCACGCCCTCGCTCCTCTCTTCGCGCTCGCCATCACGACCGCCGCCTGCGCCGCACCCCAGGACGACGCCTCGGACGACCCCAGCTCCTCGGAGGACGCGATCGTCGCGACGGTCTCGCCGGCCGAGCGCGCCGCCGTCGAGAAGACCGACATCACGGGCTACTCGTTCGACCACCTCACGCCGACCGGCACCCATCTCTTCAAGGCGGCCGTCTACTGGAAGGGCCACCAGCTCGAAGATCCCCGCTATCCCGTCGCGCGCATGTGCGCGTCGAACGTCTCGAAGGCCCTTTATCTGGGCGGGATCACCGAGTTCAACGCCGAGGGTGTCTACGAGCTGATTCGCTCGGTCGGCAATCAGCGCGGCGAGGTCCATCGCATGCCGATGCCCGCGAAGAACACCGCCGGGCACCTCGACAAGACCGCCTTTCTCGCGGCGTTGAACGCCATCGACCACGGCCGGATCCCGACCGGGACCATCGTTGCAGGATGCCTCACGGCAAAGTGCGATGCGATGCCCGGCGAGCAGCACGTCGGCATCGTCGGCAACGTCGACCGCGACGGCACCGTCTGGGTCTGGCACAACAACTGGTATCGACCGGAGAACGAGGGCGGCGCCTGGAAGCCGTTCATGATCTACAGCGAGAATCACGACCTCTACACGGCGAAGGGCCTCCGTCGCGAGTGGATGCCGACCCCGTGGCTGCGCATTTCGCGCGATGCGACGGGCAAGATCACCGACGCGGTGAGCCTGGTCCCCGCCATCGACGACCTCGACCCGTTCGGGGGACTGTACGGCGGCACGCCGAAATACTTCATGACGCTGGCGGTCATCCCGGAGCTCGCGGCGGACCTCCATCCGTACTGAAAAAACCGGGTCAATCCGCTTGCGACGCGGCTAAGGCACCGCTAGTTGAGGGGGCCGCGCGGAACGCGCGGGTGAGGGATAGAAGCGGTCCTCGGGGTCTTTGGAAAATGTTCGAGTCGTCTCGCTGGTACTCGTCGCGCCTGTCGTGCGACGTCACGCTCAATCGCTGGGGCCACGCCGGTCAGCCGGTCCTCATGTTCCCGACCGCCGGCGGTGACGCCGGCGAGATCGATCGCTTCCTCATGATTCGCGCGCTCGAGCCGCTGCTCGCCGCGGGTCGCATCAAGATGTACTCGTGCGACTCGGTCGCGGGGCGCGTCTGGTTCAACAAGGAGGGCAGCACCGAGCATCGGATGTGGATGACCCACCAGTTCCACCAGTACGTGAAGAGCGAGGTGGTCCCGGCCATTCGACGCGACTGCCAGTCGGAGGACATCGGCATCTGGTCGACCGGCGCGTCGATCGGCGCGTTCCACGCCGTCGCCGTCGCGTGCCGCTTCCCGGACATGTTCACGCGCGCGCTCGGCATGAGCGGCACCTACGACCTCATGCGCTTCATCGAGCGCGACACGCCCACCGACTACTTCTTCGTGTCGTCGCCGGTGCACTTCGTTCCCACGCTCGCGGGTCGCCATCTCGAGGTGCTCCGCAAGAACCACATCCACCTCGCGTGCGGCGAAGGGAAGTGGGAGGACATCAGCGAGAGCTTCCGGCTCGCGAAGACGCTCGGCAACATGGGCATCCCGAACTGGGTCGACTCGTGGGGCAAGGACTGGGACCACGACTGGGTCACGTGGCGCGCGAAGCTGCCGAAGTACCTCGAAGAGTGGACCTCCTGAAGCGATGGAAGACACGCACGATCACAAGCAGACGACGGGAGCGCTCGAAGGCGACGAGCGACGTCACTTCATGCGCGCGCTCCTCGTCGAGCTGCGCGCGCTCGAGCGCATGCTCGAAGAAGGCATGTTCGAGAAGGGCGTCGCGCGCATCGGCTCCGAGCAGGAGATGTTCCTCGTCGATCGCTCGTTCCACGCGACGCCGGCGGCGCTCAAGGTGCTCCAGCGCCTCGACGATCCGCACTACACGACCGAGCTCGGTCTCTTCAATCTCGAGCTGAACGCGGATCCGCAGCCCTTCGCGGGCAAAGGCCTCGCGCAGATGGAGACGCAGCTCAATGAGCTCTACACGAAGGTGCAGCGCATCTCCGCGGAGCTCGAGGTGCAGCCGGTGCTCACCGGCATCCTCCCCACGCTCGGCAAGACGGATCTCGGCATCGAGAACATGGTTCCGAACCCGCGCTACCTCACGCTGAACCGCGTGATGACGGCGGCGCGCGGCGAGGGCGACGACATCGCGATCAAAGGCCTCGACGAGCTGGTCGCCAAGCACGACTCGCTCATGTTCGAGGCGTGCAACGCCAGCTTCCAGGTCCACCTGCAGGTCGCGGAGCCGGATCGCTTCGGACACGCGTACGACATCGCGCAGCTCTTGCTCGCGCCGGCCCTCGCCGTCGGAACGAACTCGCCCACGCTGTTCGGAAAGCGTCTCTGGGCCGAGACGCGCATCGCGCTCTTCGAGCAGTCGTGCGACATCCGCCAGCCCTCGCTGCACGCGCGCGAACGCGCGGCGCGCGTCTCGTTCGGCAAGGACTGGGTGAAGGGCAGCGTCCTCGAGATCTTCAAGGACAACGTCACGCGCTTCCGTCCGCTCGTCGGCACCGAGCACGAAGAAGACGCCATGGCGGTGCTCGATCGCGGCGGCATCCCCGAGCTCAAGGCGCTCCGCCTCCACAACGGCACGATCTACCGCTGGAACCGCGCGTGCTACGGCATCTCCGAGAACGGCAAGCCGCAT